>Ga0224722_1000253_pt1 | contig 31197 bp, 34 predicted proteins | sample Balambano_FR1_Me_FD_161646 | JGI IMG/M metagenome (GOLD analysis project Ga0224722, IMG submission 161646) | Freshwater sediment microbial communities from Lake Towuti, South Sulawesi, Indonesia - Balambano_FR1_MetaG | ecosystem: Environmental > Aquatic > Freshwater > Lake > Sediment | place... | reverse complement strand
CAGCGTCAGAATATCCGAGATGCTTATACTTTTCATGGGAATGCCTTCCTGAATTGAGCTTGATATCCCAATTCTCAGAGGGCATTCCTCCTGTCGTCAAATTTCCTGATTCACATCAGACGTAAGATATAAACGTGTTCACCGGCCTGACACGCCAGTTCGTGTTCATCAGCTCGGCCAGCGCATATCAGAAGCCGCCGTCAAGCTACTTGATCACCGAGGACACGCCGCTGGCCAACCCGCGCTGGCAATATTCGCGCGACAAGATCGCGTGCGAGGAACGGCTGATGCGTGAGTTCCGCGAGCGCGGCTTCCCGGCCACGATCATCCGGCCGTCGCTCACCTACGGCCCCTCGCAGATCCCGTTGGTGCTGGGTAGTTGGCAACAGCCGTGGACGATGATGGATCGCATGCTGCGCGGGCTGCCGGTGATCGTGCCGGGCGACGGCACGTCGCTGTGGACAGTGACGTGGAACGGCGACTTCGCCAAGGGCCTGGTCGGCCTGCTCGGGCGCGAACAATTGGCCGGGCACGCCTTTCACATCACCAGCGACGAGGTGCTGACGTGGAACGCGATCTACCGCGAGGCGGCCAGCGCGCTGGGCGTGCAGCCGAAGATCGTGCACATCGCCTCGGACTGGCTGGTAGAGAAACATCCCGAGTTCGAGGGCACGCTGTTGGGTGACAAAGCGCACAGTGCCGTGTTCGACAATACCAAGATCAAGCGCTTCGTGCCGGACTTCGCCTGCGCCGTGCCGTGGGCCGAGGGCGTGCGGCGCAGCATAGATTGGTTCATGGCCGACCCAGCCCGCCGCACAATTGACGAGGCGCACAATCAGGTGCTGGATGGGTTGATCGGGGCGTATCAGAACGAATAGCCGCTCTGTTATATTCCGCCATGAGGTGACGTGATGGCGACTAACCAAGACTTGGCGACCTATGAAAGGTTGATTGTCAACATTATTCGCTCGCTCCCGGCAGAGCGTGTAGCCCAGCTCGCGGATTTCGCACGCTTTTTGCAAGGGCAATCTGCTAAGCCCGCTGAATTAGAGGCAGACGATGAAGATATTGAGATGGACGAGGCGCTGTGGGACGCTCAATTTGCCTCGTCTGAAAAGCTGTTTGCCAGGATGGCAGATAAGGTTCGGCAAGACATCGCCGCCGGACGCACGACCGGCATGAGGCTCACTCGCGACGGGAATATCGAGCCGTCATGAAGTCGCATGCTGCGGATGATTTCTGGGTGCTGTTTCGCCGCTTGCCGCCAGAAGTCAAGAAGCAGGCATACAAAGCATACCGGCAGTGGAAGAATGACCCACGTGCAAGCGGTCTGCGATTCAAACGCGTAAGCGTGACTGAGCCGATCTACTCCGTCAGAATTGGACGCGGCTATCGCGCATTGGGTTATCTCGATGGCGGCACAATCTATTGGTATTGGATCGGAAAGCATGCTGACTATGATCGAGAGCTAAACTCGATTCAGTAGCAGGCTCATGAAAATAGCACACATCGGCAGTAACTTCGATGACTTTCTCCGAGAGGAAGGCATCCATAGCCAAGCGCAGGCTATGGCAATCAAACGCGTGCTCGCCTATCAGATTTCCGAAGAGATAAAGCGTAAGAATCTCTCCAAGTCTGAACTGGCTGTGCTGATGAAAACGAGCCGCGCTGCCCTGGATCGGTTGCTCGACTCATTCAACAAGTCAGTCACGCTGGCTACATTAGAACGTGCGGCGAATGCGTTGGGAAAGAAGCTTGTGGTGGAGTTGACATGACCTGCTTGTAATGTGACATGACTGTTCAAGGAAGGGTCGTGCTGTTTACTGGGCCATCTGCTGCTGGCAAAACCACGATTGCCGAAGCGTGGGCGAGGGGGCGCAGTGCGCGCACCGCCTACTTTGACCACGACCAGGCGCGATTCATCATGCGAGCTGGCTACGTTTCTCGGACTGCTGCGCGGGTAGATGAATTACCGGGGGAACAACCGAATTTTGATTTGAGAAGCTATATCCAAACCGTAAATGCTTAACGAGAATCAGGATATTTCGTGGTGGCAAGGGCCGTTTACTTGGATTGCTTCAATCTCCCATGATGATGTTCCAAAGTCTGATCTTTGGACATGTATAGAGACCCCGTTTTGGGGCGCTGAAGAGTTAAGCAGGCTACTTCTTTCAATGGATGGCAATAAGGTCGTCATACCCTTTGACGAGAAACCAATAAGTAAATTACTGATCGAACAAGGAAGACTTGTAGAAGTATCCAGAGTTGACCTAAAAATCGGCGGGCGTAGTGCTTGTCACAGAAACTCAGCGCGATATTGGAACAAGCACAAACAAAGGACTCTTATCGGAACTGGATATGCACTTTCAGAGGACGGCTTGTGGCGTAGGCATTCTTGGTGCCAATCCAAAGGTGGCTCGGTGGTAATAGAAACAACTGTCGAGCGAAAAGTATATTTTGGAGTTCTACTGGACAATATAGCCGCAATAAGGTTCTGTGCAGACTACTTCACATCATCAAGGCTACATCTCGCAATCGACAGGTTATTGCTGCGATAAACCCAATTGATAATCGTTACGTCATCCCCATAGCAAGCCGTGTGCGTGGCGGCAGTTTGTGCTCGATGCACAACATACGCGTGTCAACAGGTTATAACAACCAAGGATCTCTTGCATGGACGTCCTCACTGTTCACCAACGTTCACACATCGAGCGCGCCGTCTCCGGCCACCTCGGCCGGCCGTGGGCGATCGCGCACGTTCGCGACATGCGCGAGTTCGCCTCACACCCCAGCGCCATCCTGTCCGATGCCGATGGCGCGTATGCGGTCTTCGTCAAACGCAGCCAGGCGGCGAATGCCCACGACCAATTTGAGCGCGAGATGGCCGGCCTGCGCCTGTTGACCGAGCGCTCGGGCGCGCTGACGCCGGCAGCGATTGGCCTGATCGAGGAAGACGACGGCGCGATGATGATCCTCGAAGCGGTCGAGGAAGTGGAGCGCACGACAGAGCGTTGGCGAGACATCGGCCGGGCGCTCGCCCGCGTGCATCGCGCCGCCGGCCTTCAGTGCGGCCTGGAGACGAACGGCTACTTCGGCCCGCTGTATCAGGACAACCGGCCGGTGCTGCCGGACGACTGGCCAACGTTCTATGCCGAGCGGCGCTTGTGGCCGCGCCTGATGGGCGCGATTGACTCGGGCCACCTGCCGTCGGATGTCATTCGTCAGGTTGAACGGCTGATTCAGCGGCTGCCGCTGCTGTGTGGGTCGTGCGATGCGCCGGCGTTGCTGCACGGCGACGCGCACAAGAACAACTACATCAGCACGGCCCACGGCGCGGTCATCATTGACCCCGCGCCCTACTACGGCAACCCCGAGTTCGACCTGGCCTTGCTCGATTACTTCGAGCCGGTGCCGGAGGATGTGTTCGACGGCTACCGCGAGGAGATGCCGATTGCTCCCGGCTTCGCCGAGCGGCGCGACTTGTGGCGCATCTATAGCCACCTCGGCATCGTCATGCTGGGTGAGGTCTCGTATCTCGACCGGCTCGTCGCGGCGCTGCGCCAGTATGCATGATGCCGGGCTGAGTGGCAGAATCCAACCATGAAGAACCCGGTTGGCACCTTTGAAATTCCCGTCGTTGATCTTGAACGCGCGATGGCGTTCTATGCCGGCGTGTTTGGGTTTGCCTTCGAGCGGGCCAGCGTTGACGGCAACGAGATGGCGTGGTTCCCCTTGCACGATGGCGCGCCCGGCATCAGCGGCGCGCTGGCCCAGGGTGAAAGCTACACCCCTTCAACGGCGGGCACGCGCGTGTATTTCAGCGTGGACGATATTGATGTGATCTTGGCGAACGTTCATGCCAATGGCGGCAAGACGCTGTATCCCAAGACGTCCGTCGGCGAGCTGGGCTGGGTGGCCGAATTTGAGGACAGCGAGGGCAACCGCGTTGCGCTGCATGCGCAATGACACGGGCTGACAGCATGTCTATAGAACTCCGCATCGCCACCAACGCCACGCTCGACGACTTCATCGCAGCGGCCATCCAGCACTTCTTCAGCGGCAACGAAAACGAGGCGCGCGACAATCTCGGGCCGTTTGACGAGGATGAGACCAGCTTCATTCTGGGGTATCTAGGCAACGAGCCCATTGCCACAGTCACGGTGCGCTGGCGGCCGAACTATCCACTCTTTCGCGAGGCCGGCATCCCCTTTATCCAGAACATCGAGGTGCGCTACGACTTGCGCGGCCAGGGCTACGGCGGCCAGATGTTGGACGCCGTCGAGCAGTTGATCGCCCGGCGGTCGTCGAAGGCTGGCATCTGCGTGGCGCTATTCGATGACTATGGGCCGGCGCAGCGCTTGTATGTCAAACGCGGCTACATCCCCGATGGCCGAGGCGCGTGTCATCGCTTCACGCCGCTGCGGCGCGGCGAGGCCATCACGCTCACCGATGATCATTTGATCTGGCTGGTGAAGGATTTGCGCACGCCTTCTTTAAGGTGATCCCGTTCCCGTGCCAGTTCCCGTTCTTCGGGTCTGCCATCTGCCGAATCGTCTTGTCGCCGCGTTCACTCAGCTTGACGGATTCATCCTTGAACTCGCGTGTAAGTCGTCGTCTCGTCTCCCCCGTTTCTGCCGACATGGCAACTTATAACCTCGTCCACGAAACGGGATACGTACCAAACCCCATCCCCCTTGGGGTGAGGGAACTACGATCCCCCCAACCCGTCCTTGATGCTCTGCGCCACGGCCTTCGGCACCACCTTCGCCAAGTCCTCGACCGACGCGGCGCGAACGCCCTCCAGCGAACCAAAGGCGGTCAGCAGTTTTTTGCGGCGGGTCGGGCCGACGCCGTCCAGCGCGTCGAGCTGCGAGGCCATGCCGATCTTCTCGCGCTGCTTGCGGTGGCTGGTGATGCCGTAACGATGCGCCTCGTCGCGAATGCGCTGCACCAGAAAGAACGACTGCGCGTTGCGCGGCAGCAGGATCGAGTCGGCCTTGCCGGGCACGAAGATTTCCTCGTGCTGCTTGGCCAGCGACACAACCGGCACGATGTGCGCCAGGTCGAACTCCTTCAACACCTCGACCGCGATGCCAAGCTGCCCTTTGCCGCCGTCAATGAGGACCAGGTCGGGCAGGAGCGCCCAGCTTAGGTCGTCTTTTTTGCCAGGGGCAGCAGAGGAGCGAAGGTGCGGAGGTGCGGAGGAATCCGCCTCTCCCCTGCTCCCCTGCCCCTCTGCTCCCTCGCCCTGTTGCGCATCCTTCCACCGCTGGAAGCGCCGGCGCAGCGTCTGGCGCATGCTCTCGAAGTCGTTCGGCCCGACGATGCCCTTGATGTTGAAGCGGCGGTAGTCGCTCTTCTTCGGCGTGCCATGCACAAACACGACCATGCTGCCGATAATCGCAGTGCCCTGGGTGTTGCTGATGTCGTAGCATTCGATGCGCGTGGGCAGGCGCGGCAGCAACAGATAATCCTGCAACTCCTTGAGCACAGCCTCTTGCCGCACGCTGTCTTCCTGCCATTGCGCCTTGAGCGTGGCCAGTTGCTCCTGCGCGTTCTGCTGCGCCAGGTCAATCAGGCTGGCGTCGGAGCCCTCGACCCGCGGCGCGCGAATCTGCACCGCGTTGCCGCGCTTTTGCCGCAGCCAGTTCTCGATGATGTTGGCCTCTTCGATCTGCGCGGGCAACAGCACCTCCGGCGGCACATAGGCCGCCTCGTCGTAGAAGCGCTTGATGAACGCGTCGAGCACTTCCTGATCGGTCTCGCCCTCCGCGCCGTCGAGCACGAAGTACTCCTGGCCCAGCAGCTTGCCGCCGCGGATGAACAGCACCTCGACGCACGTCTCGCCCTCATCGCGGGCGAAGGCGATCACATCCTGGTCGGCGCCGGCGGTGCTGACGATGCGCTGCTTCTCAACGACGTGTTCGAGCGACTTGAGCTGGTCGCGGTATTCGGCCGCGCGCTCAAACTGAAAATCCTCGGCCGCGCGCTGCATACGGCCGGTCATATCGGCAATGACCTGTTCGCTCTTGCCCTCCAGAAAATCGCACAGCCGCTGGATGTTGGCGCGGTACTCGGCCCGGTTGATCGCGCCGATGCACGGCCCGCTGCACAGCTTGATGTCGTAATACATGCAGGCCCGGCTGTCGTGGCCGGTGATCACGCGGTCGCAGTTCAGGAAGGGGAACATCTTGCGCAGCGCGTCGCGCGTGGCATAGACGGCCTTGGCGTTGCTATACGGCCCGTAGTAGCGCGCGCCGTCGCGCTCGATTCGGCGCGTCACCATCACCGTGGGAAAGTCATCCTGCCAGGTGACTTTCAAATACGGGTAACGCTTGTCGTCCTTGAGCCGGATGTTGTAGCGCGGCCGGTGTTTCTTGATCAGCTCGGCTTCCTGGATCAGCGCTTCGAGTTCGCTGCCACGCACCACAAACTCGATGCGCGCGATCTCCTTGACCAGCCGGCCAGTCTTGGGATAGGTGGCCCATGTGTTGGGGTTGAAATACGAGCGCACGCGGTTGCGCAGGTTCACCGCCTTGCCGACGTAGATGACCTCGTCCTTCTTGTCGTAATAGATGTAGCAGCCGGGCAGCGTGGGCAAGTTCCGCACGGTCGCTTCGAGATGCTCGGGCACGGACATATGTTCTATTTTAATGTCGCGTCCAGCCAATCCAGCATCACCCCGTTCGGCAGCGGCAGGTTGTTTACCTGGCAGTGCGCCGCGCCATCCTCGGCGGCGGTGAAGATGCGCAACTGCTTGTTCGGATTGGGCAACTGCGCCAGTGTCTCGCACGCGATATCGAGCGTGATCTTGGGCTCGCCCTCTCCGGCTAGCAGCAGCGCCGGGCACTCAATCTTGCGCGCATCGGCCCGGCCATGCGCGATGTAGTCGTAGATCTTGCCAAAGCGCCGCGCGATGTTCCCCGGCGTGGGCTTTAGCGACAGGCCGAAGCGCCACACGATCTGGTCGAACGCGGTGCGGCTGACCGGATCGGTGCGGCTGGCGCTCGACTGCTGCGCCCATGCAGCGCGCATCACATCCGGCATGGCCGGGTTGGCGATGAGCGCGCGGATGCGCGAATCGTGCGCCGCCGCCTTGAAGACGATGTGCCCGCCCCAACTAAAGCCGAACAGGGCCAGCCGGCTGGCATCCACTTCCGGGCGCGACACGGCATAGTCCACAAACGCGCTCGCCGATAGCTCCATCTGACCGCTGAAGTGCAAGCCCTGATCGGGCGTCATGCCCTGCCCCGACAGGTCGGCGGTGATGACGTTGTAGCCGCGCAGGATGGGCGCATGGCCGACCATGAAATAGCAATCTTCCGCCCACGTCTCCAGGCCGCCAACGACGATGAGCGTCGGCCGCTTTGCGCCGCTGTCATCCACCTTCCAGAAGTATCCGGACAGCGTCTTGTCCTGGAAGGAAAACTGGATCGCCTCGATGGGCGGCGAGAAGAGCGCGGCTGCCTGACGGAAGCACGCCTGCATCTTGCCAACGTGCTCGCGGAAGTCGGGGTGGGCTGGCCCCATGATGAACAGCGGCGCGCGGTGATAGGTGCAGACACGCAGGAACAACGCGCGGGCCGCCTCGCGCTCGCCGCGCTGCAGGGCCGCTTGCGCAGCAGCTTCCGTCTGCTCCGCCAGCGGCCGCCACGCTCCCTGCCAACTGGCCGCGTCGCCGTCTTTGATCTGCGCAGCCACGCGCATACATTCGTCGCGGTCGCTCCCCTCATAGACTTCGCGGCCGAGCACCCACGACAGGTAGTAGTCCATGTCTTTGTGGTTGAAGAAGACCTTCTGCGCGCTGCGCTGCGCAAAGGCCGTCGGCTGCTGCTTTACTGAAACGGCGTTGGTATTCACAATTGCCTCCGTTGTTGAGAGTTGGCAGCGCCATTGGCAGCCACCCCCGACCGAATGAACGACATCAAATGGTTAAGGTTGTGTTCGATTTCATCTGCGCTTGCGTTGGTGAAGCCGCACGCCTCCACTGCGTGCGTAAACAAAAAGGCAATTAGCCGCTTGACGAAGGGCAGCGGCAGGTCGTTGCGCAGCTCGCCGGAGCGGTAGGCGCGCTCGATCAAGTCGCCCATCGCCGCGTCGCCAGCAAAGTTGAACCGTTTGAGCGCCTTGGTGTAGATCGGGCTGCCCTGTTCGCGCGCGAAGCGCTCGGCAAACCGGCTGACCTCCGGGTGACGCCGTGCAAAGTCCAGCCCCAGGCGAATCTGCTGCGCAAAGATCGAGAACAGGTCCTGCTGGAAGTCGCGCGGCTGCATGACCTCTTTCAGATGCGCCCGTTTGCGCTCGATGAGCAGGCCGATCAGCGCGAAATACAGCTCTTGCTTGTTCTTAAAGTGGTAATAGAACTGGCCCTTGCTCATGCCGGCTGTGGCCAGAATGCGGTTGATGGATGCCTGCTCGTAGCCATACTCGGCAAACTCGGCCAAGGCTGCTTTCAACAAGGCCTCGCTGTGCTCGAACGACCCTTCAAACGCCTTTGCCATCGCGACTACATCTTAGACCCAGTGGTCTAGACCGTCAAGTCTAAAGCTGTTCTTCTTTATCCCAAATCTGCAACAGCAAAATCGGCGCGCCAGTGCACAATCAGCCCTCGTGACCATTCGCGACCCACTCCCTCGCAGCGCGCCGGAGGCGCAAGGCGTCTCATCGGCTGCCCTCTCCCGTTTGGTTGATGCGCTCGATCAAATCGAATACCTGCACAGCGTGATGGTGCTCCGCCACGGCCACGTCATCGCCGAAGGCTGGTGGTCGCCTTACGCGGCCGAATCGCCGCACATGCTGTTCTCGCTCAGCAAGAGCTTCACGTCCACGGCCATCGGCCTGCTGGTGGATGAGGGCCGGCTGTCTGCCGACGACTTTGTGCTGCCGTTCTTCCCGGACGACGCGCCAGCTAGCCCAAGCGACAACCTCAAGGCCATGCGCGTGCGCCACCTGCTGAGCATGAGCACCGGCCACGCCGAAGACACACTCGGTCCGGTGAGCCTGAGCGGCAACCCCAACTGGGCGCGCGGCTTTCTGGCGCTGCCAGTGGCGCACGCGCCGGGCACGCACTTCGTCTACAACAGCGGCGCCACCTACATGCTGTCGGCCATCGTGCAGCGCGTCACCGGCCAGCGCCTGCTGCACTATCTGACGCCGCGCCTGTTCCAGCCGCTCGGCATCGAGGGCGCGACGTGGCAGCAATGCCCGCGCGGCATTGACACCGGCGGCTGGGGGCTGAGCATCAAGACCGAAGACATCGCCAAATTCGGCCAGCTCTATCTGCAACGAGGCGTATGGCAGGGTCAACAGATTTTGTCCGAGGCGTGGGTGACCGAAGCGACGTCGAAACACATTGACAACGCGACCCCCGATCCCTCTCAACCCATTGATTGGGCACAGGGCTACGGCTATCAGTTTTGGCGCAGCCAGCACAGCGCCTATCGCGGCGATGGCGCGTTCGGCCAGTTCTGCGTCGTCATGCCCGATCACGATGCCGTAATCGCCATCACATCGGGCGTGAAGGACATGCAGCAGGTGCTGGACGCGGTGTGGGAGCATCTGTTGCCGGGTTTGGGTGATGTCAAAGCTGACAACCCCCTCTCCCAGCCTCTCCCCGTTGGGGAGAGGGGACAAACTCCCCTCCCCAGAGGGGAGAGGGCGGGGGCAGCAGACGCAGCACTCAAGCTCAGTCACCTCGCGCTCACGCCCCAGCCCGGCCACGCCTTCTCGCCGGTCGCGTCACGCGCCTCAGGTAAACGCTACGCCATCGAGCCGAACGCGCGAGGCATCACCGCGCTGACGTTCGATTTTCACTTGGGGCGATGCACACTGACAGTACACGACGCGCACGGCGAACACGCCATCGCCTGCGGCTATCGCGGCTGGCTGCCGGGGGTGACCACCTTCCAGAGCGACGGTACTTCGCACGCATCCTGCGCCGCCAGCGCCGCCAGCGCCGCCTGGGCGAGCGACGAGGCATACGTTATCAAGCTGTGCTACACCGAGACGCCCTTCATGAATACGCTGTACTGCACGTTCGACGAGGATGCATTAAGCGTTGTGCTCAGCAGCCACGTCGCGTTCGGGCCAAACGAACCCACACACTTGCAAGGACACCTCACACCATGAAAATTACCGACCTGCGCTGCGCCGTCATCGGCAACAACCCCGTCGTCCGCATCCTGACCGATGACGGCATAGACGGCCTGGGCCAAGCCGAGGACAGCAAACCCTATCTCAAGCCGCATGTGCTTTTCTACAAGAAATATCTGATCGGCGAAGACCCGACCGACGTCGAACGCTGCATGCTCAAGATTCGCCGCCTGGGCAGCTTCAAGCCGTGGGGCGCGGCCGTCAGTGCTATCGAGTTTGCGCTGTGGGACATCGCCGGCAAGGCGGCCGGCGTGCCGGTCTACAAGCTGCTGGGCGGCAAGGTGCGCGACCAGGTGCGCGTCTACAACGGCGGCGTGCGCTTTCACATGGGCGGCAGCGAGCCCGAGCACTACGCCAAGGTCATGCAGCAGATGAAGGACTCGCCCGAAGGCTTTTCGATCATCAAGCAGGGCATCGCCTTTCACAGCCCGATGCCAACAGAAGTGCCCGGCTTCAGCTACGGCACATTGCAGAGCGGCCCGCCCCACCCCAACCGCGGCCTACTCACCGAGAAAGGCCTCAAGCACATCATCGCCTGCGTCGAGGCGATGAAGAGCGTGACCGGCGACGAGATCGGCCTGGCGCTGGACTGCGGCCCCGGCTTGACCGTGCCCGACGCGATTCGGCTAGCCAAGGCCATGGAGCCGTATAACCTGATGTGGCTGGAGGACATGCTCACCGGCGACTACACGCCCTACGTGATGGCCGACTTGTATCGCGAGGTGACGCGCGCGACCAGCACGCCCATCCACACCGGCGAGCAGATTTACCTGCGCCAGAACTTCCGCGAGTTGATCGAGACCAAAGCGGTGAACATCATCGGCCCCGACCCGGCCGATATCGGCGGCATCGCCGAGCTGAAGTGGGTGGCGGAATACGCCGACCTGCACGGCATCCTGATGGCTCCGCACGGGACGATTGACGGTGTGATCGGCCTGGCCGCGCACGTGCACTGCGCCGCCGCGCTGCCGCACAACTACATCGCGCTGGAGTATCCGGTGGCGCGCGACGCGTGGTGGTATGAGATTGTGAAAGGCCTGCCCAATCCCATCGTGCGGAACAGCATGATTGACGTGGCGGCCTTCAACCGGCCCGGATTGGGTGTATCTTTTGACGTAGATAAAGCTCTGTCTTATATCCGTGAGGAAGACAGAGGCTTTTTTGATGATTAAGATCAACTCGAGGTTACGCAACAGGGGTGCTGCTCAACAGTCCCGCCCACTGGCTCGACAAGGCATCCTGCGCCTGGTGAGCATCGTTAGCGCCATATGGCTCTCGGCTGCCGGTCTGAGCTCACCATTAACAGCGAGTGGGAGCTCCATTCACAACGCTGGCGACTACTTCATGTTTGCCAAGGCGGCGGGCGATGGCGACACGTCGGATCCAAAGACGTACGAACCACGCTGCAACGACGCAAACGACAAGCAGGCCGACGTCAGCGGGAGCAACAGCGACTTTTACGGTCGCATCCATAGCAACGCGGATCTGGCCATATCCGGGGCAGACAACGTGTTCAGCGATACTGTTTCGCCAAATGCCGAACTTACCTACGGCGTCAACGATGGGCCCTCAACATCTTGCGAGTTACAGGCCGACGGGGCAAATGTGTATGCGAGCGGTTTGCCACTCAACATCATGGGTAATACCGATCCAAACGACGTTCAAGGGCCGTACCAGATTGGCCTGAAGGGATGGCCGGGCAACCTGGGCAACTTCCTGGACACAAACGGGATGACCTTTGGCAACGATGTGACCCAGGTGTTGCCCGGAAAAGTGTGCGATAGAGGTTCACTCACCGGTTCCGGTGTTATCGAAATTACTTCGGCCGACAACGGCAAGGTGGTGTGCAACGGCAAAGACCCAATCAAGATCAGCGTCTCCGGGTTGGGCACAATCACCGTTCCTTTCACGATCACGATGATCTCGCATGGTCTGATAGAAATCGGTGGCTCGAATCACTACCTCGCCCCGGCAACGCATGGCGTTCTGGCGTGGACGGATCAGCGGTTTAGCGACGAAGCCACCAGTATCAAGATTGGCGGAAGCAATGTCAATGTGATGTCGCCGGCGATCCTGTTTACGCCGCGCAGCGGCCAGGATATTTCTGGGTCCAACAGCGCCATCTTGTGCATTCAGATGATCGGTCAGGGCGCGTTGAAGGCAGCAGGCAGCAATTCGAGGCTAGGGCCGTTAGCTCCTGAGTGTCTGGGAACCCTGGGAGGCGTGGGAAACCAGGGAGGCCAGCGTGCCTTCCTACCGTTTCTCAGGCGATAGAACACAGCTCGGCTATAGTTGCCGCAGATGACGGTCGTCAAAATCTGCGGCATCACCAACCTCGACGACGCGCTGTGCGCAGCTGAGGCCGGCGCGGACATGCTCGGCCTCATCTTCTACCCGCCCAGCCCGCGCAGCGTCACTGTCGAAGCCGCGGTGGAGATTGCACCCGTCCTCAGACAATCGCAAATCGCAAATCGCAAATCGCAAATCATCCTCGTCGGCGTGTTCGTCAATGAGTCGCCGGAGCACATGCTAAAGGTGATTGACCAGGTCGGCCTCGACGCGATTCAACTCAGCGGCAATGAGCCAGTGGACACGTTGCGCGCGCTGAATGGCCGGGGCTTTAAGGTCATCCGCAAGTTGCACGAGGCGTTCAGCTTCGGCGGGCAGCAGACCAATCCAGCGTTACCCGAACTCGTGTTGGAGGCGGATCATCCCACCCTCTACGGTGGCACGGGCCAGCGGGCCAACGAGCAATTGGCGCTCCAGCTCGCGCGGCAGCACCAGCTCATGCTGACCGGCGGGCTGACGCCCGACAACGTGGCCGACGTGATTCGCGTCGTTCAGCCGTGGGGCGTGGATGTGGCCAGCGGCGTCGAGGCGTCCAAGGGCAGGAAGGATCACGCCAAGGTGCGCGCGTTCGTGCGGGCAGCGAAGGTGAACTAGCTGGCGCTAATCTACAAATGAGCCGACTGTCCATAGAAAGAAGATAAGGCTTGAATACCAAAGCAGCGGCAAGAGAAATACTGCCAGTCCTATTCTCGCGACCAACGGACGCCTCAGCAACAAGACGCCCAACACGAACAATGTGATCAGCGCGGCGCTGCTGATAGAAATCAGCCTTACCCACTCCGGCTCAGGCGTATTCCATAGCCAATACTCGCGCTTTAGGTCGCGCAATTCGTTCTGGGTCAAACCCAGGTCATCGGATGTGAACGCCCCACACCGGACGTAAGCCCGCTGTCCACGTCCCGGTAAAGCAGCCCACAGCTCGGCCATCTACGGCGATTGCACACGCAGGTTTGATATTTTTACGGGCTTCGTGGGTCGTCACCGATAGTCGGCGACCATGAATCGCGATCTCACAGTGCGAGAGTCCGGCGTCTTTCGGCAATGTCACACACGTCATGGCGCTGCGCGGAATAGTGACACCTAGCCACTCCTGAACAATCGGCATTGATGGATTGGCTGGGTCAGAGGCGCTCACGGTGATCGCCTGATTGTGGTTCACATGAACAGCGGCGATATCGTCCTGTGAGGGCACAGCCAATGAATGGCGTACGGCACCACCCAAAACAACCCAGTCCCCGATCAAGACCAGGATCGCTACAAGAGCAGATCGTTGTGTGGTCGTGCGTACGTTCATACAATCCTCCAAGTTAAGGATGACATGGCTCAGCGGTGGGCGGCACGCGAGCCACCACCGCTTTTTTGACGTTTTGTAAACCCGAGTTCGAGTTGCAGACTCACACTGCCTGTAATACAGTCTCGCGCACCTGAATGCGATTTGCCACCACACTTCCATCGTTGTGGGCGGTAGGCATTCAATTGGTCATTCACAGCGAACGAAGTAAGCGAAGCAAAGTGCAGAAAAGCGTCAAGGGTTAGCGTATGAAACCCTAAAGGTCTTGAAGACCTTTAGGGTTTTGATTTCATGGCACATCGTCTCCTCGACAAAGTCATCATCGTCACCGGCGCGGCGCAGGGCATCGGCTTTGGCGTCGCCCAGTTGCTGGCGCAGGAAGGCGCACGTGTCGTCATTGCCGACAAACAAGTTGAGAAAGGTGAGGCAGCCGCGCAGACGATCCGCGACGCCCACTTTCACTACACCGACGTCACGGTTGAGGCCGACTGCGCCGCATTGGTGCGGACGACCGTGGCGCGCTTTGGCCGGCTGGACGGCTTGGTCAACAACGTCGGCTGGTTCCCTCGCGCAACCATCGAGGAGACCACGACCGAGTTCTGGGAAGCGGTGATGAACGTGAACGTGCGCGGCGCATTCTATTGCTGCAAATACGCCATCCCGGCATTGCAACACGCCGGCGGCGGCAGCGTGGTCAACGTCGGCTCGGTGCACGGCCTGCAGGCCTATGCCAACCTGATCGCCTACGGTGCGGCCAAGGGCGCGCTGCTCAACCTGACCCGCACGCTGGCCGGCGCGTATGCCCCCGACCGCATCCGCTTCAACTACTTGATCCCTGGCTGGGTGATGAGCGAGGGCGAGATTGTGCTGGCCGAGAGCCGCGGTCGCGATGCCGAGGCGCTCAAGGCGCTGGGTGAGCAACAAGCCTTCGGTCGGCATCAGACGCCGCAGGACACGGCCTACGCCTGCGTGTATCTGTTATCCGACGAGTCGTCGCAAGTCACCGGCACAGTCTTCCACATTGACGGCGGCATGTCGGCCCTGACGTGGCGCGAGCGCCGGATGGGCTGAGACACAAGACGCAAAACGCAAAACGCAAAAGGAAGCACCATGAGCAAAACACACTCCATCGGCATTCTCACTTCTGGCGGCGACACGCCCGGCTTGAACGCGGCCATTCGCGGCGTGGGCAAAGCCGCCATCGGCCGATACGGCATGAACGTGATCGGCTTCCTGAATGGCTTTCGCGGCCTGATGGAGGATCGCACGATTGATCTGAACGGCAGCGCGCTGTCGGGCATCCTCACCCTCGGCGGCACGATCCTTGGCACCAGCCGCGACAAACCCAACAAGATGCCGGTGGGCGGCAAGCTCATGGACATGACCGATCACATGGTGGACATCTACAAGAAGCACCACCTGGATGCGCTGGTGTGCCTGGGCGGCGGCGGCACGGCCAAGAACGCCTATCGCCTGTCGAAGAAAGGCATCAACGTGATTAACTTGCCCAAGACGATTGACAACGATGTGTGGGGCACGGATATTTCCTTTGGCTTCGACACCGCGCTCGGCATCGCAACCGAGGCGATTGACCGGCTGCACAGCACCGCCCACAGCCACCACCGCATCATCGTGGTCGAGATCATGGGTCACAACGCTGGCTGGCTGGCGCTCGGCGCAGGCATGGCGGGCGGGGCCGATGTGATCCTGCTGCCTGAGATTCCGTACGACACCCAAGTCATCGCCGACACGATATTGCGCCGGCTGCGCCGAGGCAGCCCGTTCAGCATCGTGGCCGTTTCGGAAGGCGCAGCACCGAAAGAGTTAGCCGCCGAGATCGCCGACAACCGCGCCAAGCTAGAGAAGTTCGAAGCCGCGACGAAGAAGAACAAGGCCGCCATTGAACAGGTCGAAGCGCGGCTGGCTGAACTGGAGAAGCAACGCCTCGGCCACTCGCTGCCGTTGGCGGCGGCACTGGAACAGCGCACCGGCCTCGAGTCGCGCGTCACCATCCTCGGCCACATCCAGCGTGGTGGCACGCCCTCGGCCGCGGATCGGTTGCTGGCCTCGCGGCTGGGCACGGCCTGCGCCGAATACATCCATCAAGGCAAGTTTGGCGTGCTGGTGGCCGCGCGCGGCGATGGCACCGAAGCCGTGCCGTTGGCCGATGTCGTCGGCAGGCGCAAGAGCGTCCCGCTCGATCATCCCTGGATCAAATCGGCCCGCGACCTGGGCATCGGCCTGGGTGACGTGGCATAGCGAGACACCAGAACCCAGATTCCAGATTCCAGATTCCAGACACCTCCCGACACCTGACACCATGCAACCCAACTCCCTCACCCAAATCTTCAAATCCGGCGGCACGGCCGTCAATGGCTGGTGCGCCATCCCCAGCAGTTGGAGCGCCGAACTGATGGCGCGCGCCGGCTGGGACAGCGTCACGCTCGACCTGCAACATGGCCTGCTCGATTACACGTCGGCCGTGCCCATGCTGCAAGCCATCAACCTGAGCAGCGCCGTGCCGATGGCGCGCGTGCCGTGGAACGAGCCGGGCATCATCATGAAGCTGCTCGATGCCGGCGCGCTCGGCATCATCTGCCCGATGATCAACACCCGCGATGAATGTGAGCGCTTCGTTGGCGCGTGCCGCTACGCCCCGCGCGGCTATCGCAGCTTCGGCCCCACGCGGGCACGCGTCGCCTATGGCAACGATTATGAGCAAGGCGCGGCCGACAACGTGCTCACGTTTGCCATGGTCGAGACGGCTGAAGCCTTGGCCAACGTTGAGGCCATTGTCAGCGTGCCCGGTCTCACCGGCGTCTACGTCGGCCCGGCCGACCTCGGCCTGAGCATGGGCAGCCACGAACGCGGCGACCCGACCGTGCCAGAAGTCGTGGCCGCGCTCGACACGATCGGCGCGGCGTGCAAGAAGGCTGGCGTGGTCGCGGGCATCCACTGCGGCTCAGTCGAGTATGGCTTGAGGATGGCGGCCAAAGGCTATCAGCTCATCACCATCCTGTCCGATGGCAACCTGCTGGCCGCCGCCGCTGCTGCTGCCGTGAAGGGCATGCGCACCGGCCAACCCAGCGATCAAAAATCCAGCTCCATCTATTAACCCTTCACCACGAAGACACGGAGGCACGAAGGAAAAGATTCATATCTTCGTGTCTTCGCGCCTTCGTGGTGACAAGCTCCCATGTACAAGCTCTGGTTTGACGAGAAGCTCCTCCCTTCGTGCGCGCATCTGCTGGACGGCGTAGCCGTCGGCATCGGACCATCGCTCACGCTCGACGGCATCGAGCAGGCCGAGGCGTTCATCTGCCCCGGCAACACCCGCTACGACGCGGCACGCATGGACAAAGCGCCCAGCCTGAAAGTGATCGCGCGCCTCGGTGTGGGCTACGACAACATTGACGTGCCCGCTGCGACCGCCCGCAACATCCCGGTGGTGTATGCGCCCGACGCGCCGACGATCAGCACGGCCGAGCACACCTGGGCGCTGATCATGGCCGTGACCAAGAAGACCGTGCCAGCCAACGTCGCCATGCATGTCACCGGCTGGGGCTCGTTCTGGGGCCACGACGAGAGCAAGGGATTGGAGCTGTTTGAGCGCACGCTCGGCCTGGTCGGCGTCGGGCGTATCGGCGGGCGCGTGGCCCAGGTCGGCCTGGCCTTCGGCATGCGCGTGCTGGCCTACGATCCGTTCGTCACCCCCGATCGCGCGCTGGCGATGGGCGTCGAACTCGCGCCGACGCTCGAAGCGCTGTTGGGCGAGGCCGACGTGGTGTCGCTGCATGTGCCGGTGACGCCGGAGACGCGCCACTTCATGAACGCCGAGCGCTTTGCGCAGATGAAGTGCGGCGCGCTGTTCGTCAACGCCGCGCGCGGCGTGCTGGTGGATGAGGCGGCATTGGCCGACGCGCTGCGCAGCGGCCAGGTCGGCGGCGCGGGGCTGGATGTGTTCGACGGCGAGCCGATTGACCTCTCGCACCCGCTGATGGCGTTCGACAACGTCGTCGCCTCGCCGCATGTGGCCAGCCGCACTGTGGCCGGGCACCATCGCATCTGGGAGACCACAGTCGTGCAAGCGCTTCAAGTGTTGCGCGGCGAGAGGCCGCCGCACCTGCTCAACCCGGAGATTTGGGAGACGCGTCGGAGTTGATGGTCTGACGGGTATAACGGCGGCCTATGAAGGCCAAACTGCTTGCGGCCGTGCTCGGCGTCGCGTTGGCCGCGTCGGTCATGCTGAACGCGTTTCTGTTCCGGCAAGCCGACGCGTATTACCGCGAACTTAACGCCGTGCGCCTCGACCCGCTTGGAGCAAGCGTTTACGCTCAAGCCACAGCGCCGCCTCGTCACCCCAACGCACTGCGTGTGGTGATGCTGGGCGATTCACGGGCGCAGAACTGGCCGACGCCGGCTTTGCGGGACGTTCAGTTTATCAACCGAGGCATCGGTGCACAGACGACGGCACAAGTATTGGGCCGGTTCGAGGCCGATGTCGCGCCGCTTCGCCCCGATGTGGTAGTGCTGCAAGTGGGCATCAACGATCTGAAGGTGATTGGCGTGACGCCAAACGATGCACAAGTGATTCGAGACGCGTGTTTGCGCAACATCCGCGCCATCATTGCGGCCGCACAAAAGTTGGGGGCCAAGGTCATCCTCACGACCATCATCCCATCCACGGGTCAGGTGTCGCCGGCACGGCGGTTGTATTGGTCGGGCGCAATTGACACCGCTGTCAGCGAAATCAACGCCGAATTGCGCAACATGCGCAGTGACGACGTAATGATTCTGGACGCAGCCACGTTGCTTGCGGATGCTGAAGGGCGGCTGCAACCGGGCTATGCAACCGATCTGTTGCACCTGAACGATGCAGGCTACAGCGTCTTGAACGAAGCGCTAGCTGCTCAAATTGAAGCAGCGCGGCAGGCGCAACACAGTAGCGCGTTATCCCCAATGATTCCTTCGCCGCTCGGTCGAAATTGACCCGGTTGGATCGTCTCTTTGATTGATTCGGTCGCGTGTTGCCGTTGACTCAGGCGGCCGAGGCGCACCGCCTGATCGAGCGCCGGCAGACGACCGGCAAAGTGATCCTGAAACCGTGGGCAGAAGCCTGATGGTTCCGGCGATAATCCCGCCAATGACCAGCCAGCCTGTTGATCCAATGGTGATGTCCGACACGCTGCCCGACGCCAATGGCAAGTTCGGCCCGTATGGCGGGCGCTTCGTGCCAGAGACGCTGATGCCCGCGCTGGACGATGTGACCAGCGCCTACGAGGAGTTCCGCGACGACGCGGCCTTCCGCGCCGAATACGAACACTTGCTCAAGACCTACGTCGGCCGGCCATCGCCGCTGACGCATGCCAAACGGTTGACTGAGCACTTGGGCGGGGCGCAGATTTACCTCAAGCGCGAAGACCTGTTGCACACCGGCGCGCACAAGATCAACAATGCGTTAGGGCAGGCGCTTCTGGCCAAGCGCATGGGCAAGCGGCGCATCATCGCCGAGACCGGCGCAGGCCAGCACGGCGTGGCCACGGCCACAGCCTGTGCGCTGCTGGGGCTGGAATGCATCGTCTATATGGGCACGGTGGATATGGCACGCCAGGAGCCAAACGTGTTCCGCATGCGGCTGCTCGGCGCAGAGGTGCGCGGCGTGGAGAGCGGGACAAAGACGCTCAAAGACGCTGTAAATGAGGCCATTCGCGATTGGGTGACGCACCCGAGCGAGACGTATTACATCATCGGCAGCGCGCTCGGCCCGCACCCCTACCCGCTGATGTGCCGCGACTTTCAGAGCGTGATCGGCACAGAAGCGCGCGCACAGATCATCGAACAAACCGGCTCGCTACCTGATGAGGTCATTGCCTGCGTCGGTGGCGGCAGCAACGCCATCGGCATCTTTCACGGCTTCTTGCACGACGACGTGCGACTGATCGGCGTCGAGGCCGGCGGCCACGGCGTGGAGACAGGGAAGCACGCCGCTCGATTTACGATTGCCGATTTACGATTGCCGATTGAAAGCGACTCCGAATCGAAAATCGAAAATCGAAAATCGAAATTTAAAGGGCAAGTGGGTGTATTCCAGGGCATGAAGACAGTGGTGCTGCAAAACGACGACGGCCAGATCGCCGAAACGCACTCGGTGTCGGCTGGGCTGGACTACGCCGGCATTGGGCCGGAGCATGTGTATCTGCGCGATATCGGAAGGGTGGACTACACCAGCGCCACCGACGACGAGGCGCTGGCCGCATTTCACACCCTGTGCAAGTTCGAGGGCATCATCCCAGCGCTCGAATCGTCGCACGCCGTAGCCGAGGCGATCAAGCGCGCACCGCATCTGCCTATGGACGCCATCGTGTTGGTGAATTTGAGCGGCCGAGGCGACAAAGACCTCAACACGGTCATGCGTGAAGCCATACCCCACCCCTAAAGGGGAGGGGTTTGTTCAGCCCGCGCCGCAGAAGTGCAACTCGCCCCAATCTTGCACCCGCCCATCACTCATCGTCGCCCACAGGCCGAGCTTGTAGCCGCCCGGGGGGAAGCTGCGGCGGTTTAGCCGGAAGTTATCTTCCTTGAACTGGACTTGCTGGCGAAAGCCAGTGGATCCCTGACCGCACGAATCGCCGCTGGGGTCGAGCCGCATTTCCAGCGAACGAATATCGCCGTAGATGTGCCACCGGATGATCATTTCATCCGGGTCGGGGCTGGCGTTGAAGACGAACTCGAACGGCACCGGCGTGCAGAAAGTGTATTCCGGGTTGTTGTTGAGCCTGGCCGCCCAGAAGGGATTCTCGGCATTGCACACCGGCTCGGCCGGCGCGGGCACGGCGGTTGGGGCAAGTGTTGCAGTCGGCGCAAGCGCAACGGCTTGGGGTGTGGCTGTCGGCGCTACAGCGGTGGCGGTAGCCGGCGCGGCAGTGGGTAGCGCTGGGGCTTGAGCGACTGCCACCCCGTTCGCCGCCGCGTTGGCCTGCACCAATTGACCGAATATCCAAACCGTCTTGCCGTCCACGCTGATCTGCCACCACTGGCCGTCGGCGCTCTTGCCGGTGATGGCCGCCTGCTGACCCTGATTGAGACGCCCAGCCAGATCATAGGTCGTGCCTGGCCCGGCCCGCAAGTTAGCAAAGTCGCTCACCACCGTCAGGCTGGGCGTCGAAGCAACAGCCGATTCCGCCGTAGTCGTGGTGGTCGCCCCGCCGGTTGCCGCAACGGTTGCGGCTGGCGTGGGAGCAACGGCCACCGTTGCCGTTGGAGCTGGCGGCGGCGGCGGTTGCACAGGTGCGGCGGTGGGCGTCGGCAGGCTTACCAGCACCGCCACCACATCCGACCGCGCCAGCACGTTCTTGTCCGCGTCCAGCGCCTCCAGGAAAATAATGGTCTGGCCGACGGCTTGGGCCACCCATTGCGCCGAGATGGCCGGCGCGCCAGCGGCGGGCAAGAGCGCGTGCTCCACACCGTTCACGTTTATCCGCACTTGCGTGATCCCATCGCCGCTGTATTCACCTCGAATATCGAGCGGCGTGCCCACCTGCACCTGGCTGCCGCTGATTGGCGCAAGCAGCCGAATGCTCGCCGTTGGCGCTGGCTGACTTGGCGACTGGCCGACCTGGCCACACGCCGTCAATACGATTGCTGCGATAAGACCCCCCATCACCCAGACATGTCTCACCATGAGGCGCTGATTCTAGCCGCTACCCCGCGTGGCACAATTGGCTGCACACCGTGAACATCATCCAAGACCAAGACCTCGCGCTGGCGGTTGACCTAAAAGACAAGGCGCATCTGTTCAAGATCGTCGCTGGCAAGAAATTCGAGACGCATCATGGGTTTATCACGCACGACGCGTTGATCGGCCAGCCGTGGGGCAGCCTGCTGTATTCGTCCATGGGGCATCCCTATCTCATCGTCCAACCCGGCACGGCCGACCTGATCCGGCACATCAAGCGTAGTTCGCAGGTGATCTTTCCCAAAGACAGCGCCTACATCCTGATGCGGCTGAACGTGAAGCCCGGCATGCGCGTGCTGGAGAGCGGCTGTGGCAGCGGTGGCCTGACGCTGGCCCTGGCGACCTCGGTCATGCCGACTGGGCGGGTGTATTCGCAGGAGATTCGTGAAGACTTCATCGCCCTGACGCGCAAGAACATGGAGCGCGTCGGCCTCGACCCATATGTGACGTTTATTCACGCCGATAGCACGCAGGGTTTTCAGGTTGACGAGAAAGTGGACGCGGTATTCCTGGACATGCCCGCGCCCGAGACGTGCATCCCGCAGGCGCGGGCCGTGCTCAAGGACGGCGGCTTCTTCGGCTCGCTCGTGCCGACGACCAATCAGGTGCAGAACATTCTGCGCGCGCTCGATCAATCCTCGTTCGGCCTGATTGACGTGGAAGAGATCATGACCCGGCGCTACAAGCCGGTAGCCGACCGGCTGCGCCCACAGGATCGGATGATCGCCCACACCGGCTTTCTGATCTTTGCCCGAGCAATAGTGAAGCCGAGCAGCGTTCAGACCGCCGGGGTTTTTGAGCCTCGGGGGATCTCCGAAAACGAACTCGATGACGACGCTGACGCAAGCGCTTTCGATTAAGCCCGGCGATTGTGTGGCCGTCGTCGGCGCGGGCGGCAAGACCACGCTGTGCTGGCGGCTGACGCAGGAGATCGCGGCGCAGGGTGGGCGTGTGATCTTTACCACGACGACGAAGATTTGGCAGCCGGCGGAGGGGACGTTCGACTGGCTCTATGTTGGCCCCCTCCCCCATCCCCTCCCCGTTGGGGAGGGGGGCTGGAAGAGTGCATGCCTCGCTGCGAGTATTGATGGCGCGACCAACACCACGCCGATCAACGGCGCGGGCATGCCGACCGTGCAAACCAAGCTCGCCGGTTACACCGCCGACGAACTTTGCGCCCTGACCCGATCAACCAATCACCAATCACCAATTACCCTCCTGGTGGAGGCCGACGGCGCGCGCGGGCTGCGCATCAAAGCGCCGGGCAATGGCGAACCCGTCATCCCACCCTGCGCCGACGTGGTGTGCGTGCTGGCGAACCTCGACGCCATCGGCCGGCCGCTCGACGAGCGCATCGCGCATCGGGTGGATCGCGTGGCCCAACTGACGCGCACCATGCCGGGCAGCATCATCACCGCGCCATTGCTCGTCGAGTTGCTGGCGAATCCGGAAGGCGGGTTGAAAGGCGTGCCATCTGGCGCGCGCAAGGTCGCCGTGCTGACGCAACAAGGCGAGACAACGCCACATCCAGATGCGGCGCGCATGATGGCCGAGTTGGCCGGTCATGGCTTTGATCGCGCCGTGACGATTGCACCACGAGCCGTGCAGCCGGCCATCCTTTCATAGCACCATTCAAAACATGGCAAAGCTACAGACAGTCGTGGATGCTCTCCATCAACTCTTTCGAGTCGGGGAACTGACGCAAGACCCGGCCATGAGCCGCAATCTGCCGCGCGTCTACGAGGGCATCGGCTTTGATTGGCGCAGCGCCTTCGAGCCGGATTTCGTCACACGCTTCAATGGGCTGATGCTGCGCGGCAGCGATCACGTCAGCTCGATCTTCCTGGCGTCTTTCCCCAGCGACGCCGTGTTACGGCCGTTCCTGGATCAAGCACAACCTGGCGACCTGTTCTTCACCCACCACCCGATTGACATGCACAATGGCGACCCGCGCGGCGAGTGGGGCGAGGGCTTCCTACCGATTAATCCGGCATTGATTGACGAGTTTAAGCAGCGTGGGCTGTCGTTCTACGCGCTGCATGCGCCGCTCGATACCAATGAGCGCATCAGCACCAGCCAGGCGATGGCCGAGGCGCTGGGTGGCGTGATCGAAGATCGCTTCTGCCAGTACAGCCTGGGTTTCGCCGGCGTGGTTGCGCGCATCCCGCCGATGTCGCTCGACGCGCTGATCGCGCACTCACTGAGAACTTACAACATCCCCTATCTCGACGTAGCCGGACCACAACGCGATGGCATCGAATGCATCGCGTGCATCGGCGGCGTGGGCGACCACGTCGAATGGATGCAAGAAGCCGAAGCATAGGGCGCACAAGCCTACCTTTCAGGCGAGATTCACGTGCGCATCGAGGGTGAGTATGGCCGCAGCAAATATGCGCGCGTGCGCGACTTCGCTCAGACGACGACGATGGCACTCATCGGTGTGTCGCATGCCGCATCTGAGTTTCTGGTGATGCAGCGGGACATGGTGCCTTGGTTCAAGCGCGAGTTCGGCGTGCAGGCGACGCTGCTGCCGGAGCAGCATTGGTGGCGTTAGAGACGGCGCTAGAGAGGCGACCCATCGCGTCTCTACAACTCAACCGGCAACACCTTCCCCGGATTCAACACGCCGTTCGAATCCAACAGCCGCCTGAGCGCGAGCATCACATCGAGCGCGTCGCCATGCTCTTGGCGCATGAACTTGACCTTGCCCAGGCCGACGCCGTGCTCACCGGTGCACGTGCCACCCAAGTTCAGCGCCTTCTCCACGAGCGCGTCGTTGAATGCCTGGGCAGCCGCATAGCCCGCTTCATCACGATACGGCAGCAGCACGTGCACGTTGCCGTCGCCGGCGTGGCCGAGCAAGTAGCCGGCCAGGCTTCGCTGCGCCAATTCGGCCTGAGCAAATTCGATCAGCGCGGCCAGTGCGCTGATCGGCACAGCGGCGTCGGTGGTGAGGAAGCGCTCGCCCGCGTGCACGCGCGTGGCGATGGTATAAGCGTTGTGCCGGGCGAACCACAGCCGCTGCCGTTCGGCTGGGTCGGCGGTCGCCCGCACCGAGACTGCGCCCTGCTCCCGGCACACCATCCCGGCCAAAGCCAACTCGGCCTCCAATGCCTGCGCGTTTGGGGCATGAAACTCCATGAACAGCGTCGGCCGCGCGTCCAGCGTCATTCCCTCGACCTGATTGATCATGCGCACTTGCCCTGCGTCCATGAACTCCAGCGCGGCGATGTCCAGCCCGCTGCGCTTGAGCGCAATCACGCACTGGATCGCATCCACGACAGAGCCAAATGACGCGACCGCCGCGCTGACGCAACGGGGCAGCGGCGCAAGCTTGATCGTCACCTGCGTGATTACGCCCAGCGTGCCCTCGCTGCCGACGAACAGGTGCAGCAGGTCGTAGCCGCTGCTCTGTTTGATCGAGCGGCTGCCGCAACGAATGACGCGCCCATCGCATAGCGCGACTTCAATCGCCAGGGCGTTGTCCTTCGTGGCACCATACTTCAGCGCCTTTGGCCCGGCCGCGTTGTTGGCCAGCATCCCGCCGAGGGTCGCGTCGCCACCCGGGTCAACCGGAAAGAACAGGCCGCGCGGCTCAAGCTGCCGGTTCAGGTCGCGGTATTTCACGCCGGCCTCGACCGTGGCCTGCATGTCGTCGGCGTGAATAGCCACGATGCGATTCATCCGTTCGAGCGAGAGCAGGATGCCACCGTGCACGGGGATGGGATTGCCTTCGACCGATGTGCCCGCGCCCCACGGCGTGACGGCGATGCGCCGGTCGCTGGCGAACTTGAGCACCTGCGCCACCTGTTCGGCCGTCTGCGGCCATGCAATCACATCGGCGGCGCGTGCGTGGTGGCCGGACACATCATGTGAACGCTGGTCGCGCTGAGCGGCATCGGCGCTCACGGCGTGTGAGCCCAGCATGGCGGCGAGTTCGTCAACGATGGCCGGCGTCACGGTGGCAAAGTCGAATGGCATGCATCAAGTCTAGTGCGCGAAGGAAAACACGCGCGTGCAACTCCTTTCGCGTATAACTGCATCAGCACCATGCAAAACTATTGGCAAGCGATTCGATCCTTTGACCGCAGCATCTGGCCGTACTTCGCGATGGTGGGCCTGATTGGCATTTCGTTTTTTGGTTTCATCGGCGTGCTGCAGAACTTGTATCTGCTGCGCCTGAACTACGACGTCGAATCCATCGGCCTGCTCATCGCCAGCGGGCAATTGGTCTGGGCGCTGGGTGCGTTTCCTGCCGCAGCCATGGGCCGGCGAATCGGCCTCAAGCCCACGCTGTTGCTCTCGCTTGGCCTGAATGCCCTGGCCTTCGTCTTCTTCTACGCCGTCGAGGCGCTGCCCGTGCCACTGCGCCCGGCCTGGCTGGTGGCGTGGAACGCGGTCAGTTGGTTCGCCAGCGCGCTGTTTCTGGTGAACACCACGCCCTATCTGGCGGGCCTGACTACGCCCGATCAACGCGGCTACGCGTTTGCGATGCAGTCCGCGATCTTTCCGCTGACCGCGTTCGTAGGCGGCGTGGTCGCCGGCCTGCTGCCTGGCTTGTTTGCCAGCGTGTTCGACCACTCGCTCGACCAGCCGTGGCCCTATCGCTATGGCCTGTGGCTGGTGCCTGTGATGTATGCGCTGGCTGTGCTGATCTTCTCTCGCGCCAAATCGGTGACGCTGGGGCAGGATGCCAGCGCGCAACACGAACAGGCGCGCACGCCGGTCGCAATATTGGCCATCTTCGGCCTGATTGCCATTCTGTATTCCATCGGCGATGGCGTGATCATCGCCTTCTTCAACGTGTATCTTGATCAGGCGCTGAGCCTGCCCGCGGATCGGATCGGCGCGATCATCGGCATCGCCTCGCTGCTTCCCGTCGTCATGGCGCTTGCCGCAGCGCCAGTCATGAAGCGCATCGGGGGCGGCGCGACCTTTGGTCTGTCGTCGGCCGGCTTGGGCATATTTCTTGCCATCATGGCCGTCGTGCCCACGATGCTGGCCTCGGCGCTCAGCCGGATGGGAACGGGCGCCATGAATGCCATCGGCGGCGCGGCGCGCAATGTATTCAGCCAGGACATCGTCGCGCCACGCTTCTGGGCCGTTTCATCTGCCGTCTCGACCGTTGGGTTGGCGCTGGGCTGGGCGCTAGCCGCAGCGGCCGGTGGGGCCTTGATCCGGCTGGTCGGTTTTGGCGGCCTGTTCTTGCTGAGTGGGCTGTGTGCGCTGGTCGCGGCAATGCTGACGTTCGGCTTCCTGCGCTACCTCCAAGCGCAGCGGGCGCGCGTATCAGTTGCGGTTGAAAGGGTGTGAAGCGCGCATCTTATGCGCGACAATAGCGCCATCATGAACGTCACGAACGCCGAAGACCTCCGCGCGCTGCAAGCCCCGCTCAAAGAGCACTACAAGCAATCACCCGACGCCGCCCTGATCACGCTCAAGGCCAAAGGCCGCGTGGGTGAGGGCATTACCTGCAAGGTCGAGACCGGGCGCGCATTGGCCGAGGCCGGCCTGCACCCGGCCACCGGCGGCGATGGCTTGTCGTTGTGCTCGGGCGACATGTTGCTGGAGGCGCTGGTCGCCTGTGCCGGCGTAACGTTGAAGGCCGTGGCTACGGCCATCGGCGTGAACCTGCGCGATGCGGCCGTGTATGCCGAGGGTGATTTGGACTTCCGCGGCACGTTGGGCGTAAGCAAAGAAGCGCCGGTCGGGTTCAAGGCCATCCGCCTACGCTTCGAGCTGGACGCGGATGCGACGCCGGAGCAGATCGCCTCGCTGCTCAAGCTGACAGAGCGTTACTGCGTGGTGTTTCAGACGTTGAAGAATTCGCCAGAGATGAGCGCGGAGATGAAGACCAGCTGAGTGCTCTCGCAGCGGGCTTTGTAACCGTAGCCGTTCGTCCTGAGCTTGTCGAAGGACCAGCGAATGGCGTTGCTGCGGCGACGCGGCATCGGCTATAAGCCGACGCCTCTGGATGGAAAGTCCGCTACGCGGACTGTGTCCCGAAGAATTCTTCAAAACTCATGATCGGGCTTCGTTTGCTCGTGCCCGGCTCTTGAGAGCCGGGCACAAGCTGAGCTTTCCGAAATCAGTAGTGCGGATGTGACGCTTGCAACTCCCACTCGACCGGCGTGTCGCAGTCGCCGCAGATCACGCGCTCGAAGAAGTGCTCCCAGCGGTCAGCCAGGCGATCCAGCGAGAACTCCTCCGCCCGGCGGCGCGCATTGCGCCGATCCAATGCGCCGACTTTCCGCACCGCCCCGGTCAACGCGTCCACATCGCGCGGCGGCACGAGGAAGCCGCTGAGGCCGTCCTGCACCAACTCCGACGGCCCGCCCTCGTTGTAGGCAATCACCGGCGTGCCACCAGCCATCGCCTCGATGCAGGTGTTGCCGAACGCCTCGATCCAATGCGGCGTCATCAGCATAGCCTGGGTGTTGCGCACCACCTTGTGCAGTTCGCCCTGGCTGAGGAAGCCGTGATAAGTCACATCCGCGCCGGGGAAACGCGCGGCGCAGTCATCCCAATAGCTGGGATATTGCATCTTGCCGCACACATCGAGCGGGATCTTTAGCCGCTCCGACACGGCGAAGGCATCCTCCAACCCCTTCTCGGGCGAGATGCGCGCCACCCAACTGACGCGATCCTGCGGCGCGGGGTTGAACGTGTATTTGTCCAGATCAATCCCGCCATACAGCGACATCATGCGGCACGGGTCAATGAACGGGAAGGTGGCCGCCTGGGCGCACGTGTTCACCGCGAAGTGATTGGGGTATTCGTAGAAGCGCTCGCGGATGATCGCGTCCACCGCGTCAATCTGCGCGCCGATGCTGACCATGTGGCCGACCGGCGTCTTGAAAAACGGCGTCAGGTAATACGCCAGCCAGTCATAGTTGATGCCAATGATGACATCGTATTGATCCTGCACGCGCATGGCCAATTCCCACATGCGCTCCAGCACACCGTCGGCCTGGGCAATGATCGGCGCATCTCGCCGTGCAGTCGTGGCGTATTGCGGCGTCTTACCCTCAACCTGATACACCATCACCTCCGGCGACGGCAGCACACTCCCCGCCGGCGCAGCAATCGCCACCGTGTGGCCGCGCTGCGCCAGAATCGGCGTCAGGTTCATCAAATTCGTCTCGACACCCCCACCTTCGCCCGACCCCAACGGGCCAACCGGACTCGTCAAAAACAACACACGCCTATTCATTTTCGATTTTAGATTGCCGATTTTCGATTGACGATTGACGATTGGATCGTCTGCGCGCAACACAAATCCGCAATCCAAAATCGTCAATCGAAAATCGCAAATTAATCCGCCAACCCAGTCACATCTTCGGCCGGCACCGGCGCAGCGCCAAAGTCCTCCGGCGATTTGTGAATTTCATACACGTTGACGAACGAGCCAACCAGACCGCTCGTCTTCTCCACGCCCAACTTGTTGAACAGCATGGCGAAGCGCTCTTCCAGCGCCGCGCGCACCTTGGCCCGGTCGGCTTCGGTCATGCCCCACAGTTGCTGCTTGAACGCGCCGGTGGCCTTCTTGCGCGTCTTGTGCAGGAATTGCTGATCCGTGTCGCCGGGCTTGCGCTCGTCGGCCGCGTGTTTGTTCAGCCATTGAGTGATCTCGTCGTCCACGTCTTTGGGCAAGTTAGCAAAGGCGACCTGTTGGAGCGCCGTGGCCAGGTGCACCTCGATCGCGCCCGCCTGGACGAACTTGCCGAAGGCCGCTTCGGGCAGCGTGCTGGCTCCGTGCTGCACCGCGCCGCCCATGCCATATTCGTCCCGCGCCGCGGTCGAGAGATCGCGCAGGCAATCGAAGTCAATGGACACGTCGGCAATCGAGCCATCGGGCAGCACCGTGCCGCCATGCGATGTGCCGGTCTGGATGCTGATCTTGCTCAGGCCATGTGTAGCTTTGAGATGGCGCTGATAGCCATCCATGAAGGCGCGCAGTTCGTGCACCGTGCTGTTCTGCTGGCCCACCTCGCCGATCTCGCCGCCCAGTGACACCGTCACCGCGCCCGGCTGGCGCGCGCGAATGTAGTCCGACAGCCCGGCGCACAGCTCATAGTTCAAGCGCTGCTGCTCCTGCAACGTCGGCTTGCTCAGGTCTACCAACGTAGACGTGTCAATGTCAATGTTGTAGTAGCCGGCGTGGAGCGCCTCGTCAATCAGCTTGCGCAGGCTTTCCAGTTCGCCGTCGGGATTGACGGCGTACTTCTTGGCGTTGACTTGAAAGTGGTCGCCCTGGATGAACAGCGGGCCTTTGAAGCCCTCCTTAATGGCCGCGGCGATCATGACCGTCGTGAACTCGGACGGGCGCTGCTCGGTGTAGACCATCTCGCTGCGCGCAATCTCGAAGATGAACGCGCCGACCTTGGCCTTCACCGCTGCGCTAAGCGCGGCCCGGGCCGTGTCATACGACATCATGCGGATGTTCATCGCCGGCGTGGTGAACGGATGCGTCAGCGCGTTTTGGCCGCGCGCGATGTAGAGCTCGTGAATCGAAGCCGGCTGCGCTTCCAGCTTCTGGCCCAGTTCCCAGATCAGCCAGCGCGCTGCTGCCTGTTCGCCCGGATCGCCGAAGACGGCCTTGTTGACCAGCACGTCAATACCGTTCTCGCGCAGCGCGCGCCGGTCGAGCACCTCGACGCCGTAGCTTAATGGGCGGCCGGTCACCGCGTCAACGGTTTGCCTTTGGGTGGCGCTGACGTCAACGCAACCGCCCATCGCCGTCGTCAGTGTTTTGATAATGTTGGACATGCGCAATACACCTTGTGTGATTGGATAACGACTGCGTAGTATATTCGCGCCGCTTTGATGATCCTTAACCTGGAGTGATGTTGTGAGTGCATCTGGATTGATCGTAGGGCTTGGCGGAACATTGCGAGAGAAGTCATATTCGCGCGCGGCCGTGCGCGAGGCGCTGCGCATTGCGGCCGAGCATGGCGCGCCGACGGAGATGCTCGACCTGCGCGAGTTGGATTTGCCGATGTATGTGCCCGATTGGCAGATCGCGGATTACCCAGCCGCGCATCAGCCGGCCATCACCCGCCTGATCGAGACGTGCCGCCGGGCGAAGGCGATGGTGTGGGCCTCGCCCACGTATCACGGCACAGTCAGCGGCGTGTTCAAGAACGCGGTGGATTACGTCGAGTTGATGAGCGACGACACGCCGGCGTATCTCAACGGGAAGGCCATCGGCGTGATCGCCATCAACGACAGCAAGACGTTTAGCGCCATGAGCAACAGCGTGCACGAGTTGCAAGCCTGGCTCGCGCCTACGCACGTTCAGCTCGGCAAAGCCGACTTTGACGGTGAGATGAAGCTGGCCAGCCCGGGTGGCATTCGTCGCGTTACCCGATTGGTGAATGAACTCTTGCACTTCTCGACCCACACATCCTGATCTGCAACACTTCCTCCCCTTCAGGGGCCGGGGGTCTCATGCTCGTTGATTATCACTGCCACACCAACTTCTCGTCCGACAGCCACGCGCTCATGAGCGACCAGTGCCGCGCTGCCATCCACAAAGGCGTGCGCCAGATCGCCTTTACCGAGCACGAGGATTACAACCCGCGCGACGCGACCAGCTTCTTCTTCAAGCACGCCGAATACATGAAGGAGTTGGCCCGCTGCCGCGAGCAGTTCGGCGGCGCGTGTGGCG
>Ga0224722_1000252_pt1 | contig 31206 bp, 25 predicted proteins | sample Balambano_FR1_Me_FD_161646 | JGI IMG/M metagenome (GOLD analysis project Ga0224722, IMG submission 161646) | Freshwater sediment microbial communities from Lake Towuti, South Sulawesi, Indonesia - Balambano_FR1_MetaG | ecosystem: Environmental > Aquatic > Freshwater > Lake > Sediment | place... | reverse complement strand
GCACATGAGCGTGCGGGCGCGCTGGAACGCACAAGGCGTGGTCACGGTAACGCTGATCGTGTCGAACACGGGTCAACAGGCGGCTGCCGACAGCACGGCCATTGAATTGCCTTTCGCCAACGCCACGGTCGTTTCAAGCGTGGCATCGGCTGGCACGTGCACGAATGGCACACAAGGCAGCAACGCGCGAGTGTCATGTGCGCTCGGCCCAATCGGCGCGGGCGAAAACCGCACGGTGCAGGTGGTGCTGCAAGTTCCGCCAAGCCTGAGGCGCTTCTTGAACTACGCGACCGTCACAACCTCATCGCCCGACCCGAATCTTTGGAACAACACGCGCATCGTCGTGATCGCGCGCCGCTCGTTCATCACTGCCACGGGTGAAGAAATCATGTTGGAGGATGACGAAGCGTTGATCGAGGAGCCACGGCGAGTGACTCTGCCAGTAACTCGCCGGTAAACACCTGCGCCGCAGATAGGCTCACGTGGCGCTAATACAACTGGCAGACAATCGAAGCGGAGGCGTCGCGAGGCGCTTCCGCTTTTTGTTTTCAACGCTTTTCGCATCGGAGGTCATCATGAAGTGGGTCAAACGGATCGGCATTGGCGTCGTAGTTGTGTTGCTTGTGGCTGTGCTTGGTTTCGTCGGCTGGACGATGGCCAATCGCTATCAGGCTCAGCCCTCCGAGATGGCCCCACCGATTCCGACGGATGCGCCACGGCGCGCCTGGCGCGTGTTTGCGCCGAACGTTCCCACAGAAACCGGGTTCATCTTTTACCCCGGTGGCTTGGTGGAAGCCGATGCCTATGCCTGGTTGGGGCCGCAGTTCGCCCAGCGCGGCATCTTCACCGTCATCGTACCCATGCCGCTTGATTTGGCTGTTCTCAATCCATCTGAGGCGAACAGGGTGCTGGCGGCGTTCCCTGAGATCAAGACCTGGGCCATCGGCGGGCATTCGCTGGGTGGCGCGATGTCGGGCCAGTTCATGATGCGCTACCCAGAAAACATTGACCGCGTGAACAAACTGATCCTGTGGGGCGCGCGCCTGACTGACAGCATGGACCTCACCGCTAAGCCGATCAAGGTCGCATCGGTCTTCGGCACGCTGGACACGGTGGCGCCGCCGGACTTGACCGACGAGATGCGCCTGGTCGGCCTGCCGCGCGACACCACGACACTCTTCCCGGTTGAGGGCGGCAACCACTCCATGTTTGGCGACTACGGCCTGCAAAGCGGCGACACGCCGCTTGCCATCCCGCTTGAGGAGGCGCGCAAACAAATCGTCGAAGACTCAATGACCGTGTTCAAGTGAGGCGCAAAGTGCAAAGCGCAAAACGTAAATCAGTCCCTTGCGTTTTACGTCTTGCGTTTTGCGTTTCCCCTTCACGAACTCGCGCTGCTGTAGCTCAGCACAGCCCGCCGCCAGAACCACGCGCTGAAGGTGAACAGCGCCGCCGCCACGACGATGGCCGCGATCAACGTCAGCGCATCCAGATTGCCAAGTACAGCTTGGGCTGGGAAGGTGGTCATGAACGCGACTGGGAGCAGAAAGGTGAGCGCAAAGCGCAACAGAGCAGGGAACACGCCGATGGGGAAGCGGGCCGTGTCATACAGCGTGCGAAACAACACTGTCAAGTTGTCAATTCGCACAAACCAGAATGACAGCGCGGCCATCGCCAGCCAGATGCTGTAGACGATGATCAACGCTGCGGCCAGCATCAACGCAAACAGCGCCCAGTCGGCCGCATCGGGCGTGTAGCCCAGCCGACCAAACGCGAAGAACAGGATGGCGATGCCAGCTGCCACGCTGGCTAGGCCGGAGTACTGCGCATGGCGCAGCGTGGCGATGAACTGGCTGTTGACCGGCTTGGTCAGCACGAAGTCCATCGTGCCTTCGCGCACCATCTGGATGATCTTGTTGATGTTGGGCTGCAAAATCACCTCGATCAGCCCGTCAATCAGCGTGAACAGCGCCACGATCACCAGCGCCTGGTCGTAGGTCCAGCCGCCGATTTGGTCGGTGTGCAAATAGATGACGGCCACGCTGACAAACGTGATCACCACCGAGAACAGCCCGAGCAGCACCTGCGCCACAAAGTTGGCCCGGTATTCCAACTCCACCAGCAGGTTGGACTTCAAGAAGATTGCGAGGAGTTTGAAGTAGCGCATATGGCCGAAGCGCAAAACGCAAAACGTAAACGCAGCGCCCGTTTAGCTTTGGACAAGTGGAATATTGTGCAGCAGTGCAACAAGCAGCTCTGAGGACTCACCGAGGTTTTCAATTTCATATGACGTGACGCCATCATTGTCTCTCAATGTGCGGCCGCGCTGATCCGGGATCATCGTTGAGATGAGCCTGATGATTTCTTCCAGCAAACTCATTCTGTGAAATGAAACCTTTGCAAGATTCGCGCCAATTGATCCAAGTGAGTGATACAGTTGTCCAGCCAGTTTCGTGGTGCGATCATCCGTCCCCAGGCGCGTAACATCTTGCCACCCAATGTCCGACACGAATAGCGCAAGCCGATACGCCCTCATCTTCCAGACCGAGTCCGAAGTGATGACGCTCGGCGCTTTAGCCTCCCATTCTTCGTAGTTCATAGCGCCCTCTGTTATTGCGTTTTACGTTTTGCGGCTATGCTCCCACCGCCGAGTAGCTGCGAATGGCGATGCGCCACATAGCGCGCATGGCCGCGATGACGACGGCCACCCACGCCCACTGCACAACGAAGCCCAGCAGCATCCCCTCCGGCGTCAGCCGGCCCATGGCGATGTCCACGCTGAAGTTGAGCATGTAGGGGAAAGGCGTCCAGCGCAGCACATCCTGCGCCGCTTGCGGGAACATGGCCAGCGGCGCGATGATGCCGGTGAGCACGATGCGGATGCTATCGAACGCGACGATGAAGGCGCTGGTCTGCGTCGTCCAGAACGCCAGCATGCCGATCAGATAGTCCACGAAGAACAAAATCAGCCACGCGCCGATGACCGACACGATGAACGCGATGATGTTGAGCGGCGTCAGCACCACGCTGGCGTTCGGCGTCGCGATCAACACAATGACGACGATGGGTATGACGATGACGAGGCGCAACGACTTCTCCACCCAATTGCCGGCGAGCTCGTTGTGGATGGGGTGAATCGGCCGCAGCAGCATAGGCGAGAGCCGGCCTTCACGAATGGCGAAGTCGAGTTCCCACGAGGCCCACACCGCCGTCAGGTTGCGCACCAGCCAGCCGATCATGAAGTAGGTGACGAAGTCGGCTTGGGTGAAGCCGTTGACCGGCCCATCTTCAGCGATGCTCAGCCACACCACCAGCATGATCACCATCAGGACGCTGTACATCATCCAGATGAGGATCTGAGCACGATATTCGACCGTGATAGCCCACCCAGCGCGGGCGAGGGCGGCGTATTTCTTTAACATATTTGCAGTCTCTGTCCACTATACTCGCGGCGTGTTTGGCCGATTCGCGCACTTTGGCCGCATCGCCCGCCTGTATCTCGTCTGGGTCGCTCTCTTCGCCTTCTCCCTCGCGGTCTCGGCCACTTTGATGAATTTGTATCTCGAGGCGCTCGGGCTGAGCCGCAGCGCGATCGGCGTCTTTCACGGGGCCAGCCAGTTCGGCGGGCTGCTCCTGGCGCTGCCCGCCATCTTCTTTTTCGAGCGCATCGGCCGGCGCGTGGCACTTGTGCTGGGCGCGTTGCTCGCCTCAGGCGTGCGCATGATCACGGTGCTGTCGCCTGTGCCGGAGGTCATCATCGCGGCTGAGGCGCTCACCGGGTTTGGCACGGTCATCTTCGGGCTGGCCAGCGTGTCGCTCCTGGCCGATGCATCCACCAATGACAACCGCGCCTCGATATTTGCCATTAGCGACTTCATCCGCACAGGGGCGATCTTCATCGGTAGTGTGCTGGCTGGATTGCTGCCCGGCTGGGTGGCTGCGGCGCTCGGCCTGCAACCCGAAAGCGCAGCCAGCTATCAGGCTGTGCTTATCGCCGCATTTGCGGTGCGGCTGCTCGGCATCGTGCCGCTGGGCTTGATCGCGTGGCAACGCAGCGCCAGCGCGGAGATAGACAACAAGCCCGAGTCGAGCGCATTGCCGGATGTGCGCGCACTGCGCTATCTGAACCCGCGCGTGTTGCTGGCGCAGCCGCCGCGCGTGTTCGCCTTCGCCGTGCCGTTTGGGCTGATGCTGCTAGCCGAGGCGCTCATCTTCACTTTCTTCAACCTGTTGTTGCGCGATCAGTTCGGCGCGAGCGATGCCGTCATCGGGACGGTGATCGGGCTGAACGCGCTCATCGGCAGCGGCATCGCCCTGCTTGCGCCCGCGGCGGCGCGGCGATTCGGCCAGCGCGCTGCTATCGTGTGGGGCACGTTGATCTCGGCAGGCAGCATCGCGCTGTTCGGCCTGAGCACCAATCTGGCGATTGGATTGATGGCTGTGTTTGTGCAGGTTGCGTCGTCGCAGATCGCGCGCGTGCTGTATCGCGCCTACGTCATCAACGTCTCGTCGCGTCCGGATTATTTCATCACCAGCACCATGATCGCGCTGGCATCCAACGTCGGGCCGGCGATTGGGCCTCCCATCGCTGGCATCGTGCAAGAGCAATTCGGCTATGGCCCGCTGTTCGTGATCGGCGTCGCCATCACCGCCGCGGCGGCGCTGATGTTCGGCTGGTTCGGGCGAATCGTCGAGCGACAGCAAGCCCAAGCGCCGCCTGCACTCACACCTGTGTCTGCGGTAACGGCTGCGTCTGCAGGGTCGCCACCCGTCCCGCAAACACGTCCCGAATGATGTCCTCGACCGGTGGGTCCTCAAAGTTCACGTCATCCACTTCGAGCTGATTCAGAATGCGCGATGCAGTTTCGGTCGCTTTCTCGCGCGGCACGTGCAGCACCGCCGTCAGCCCGTCGCACGATTCCACCTCGCCAAACTGCGCCATCTGTGTTTCGGTGACGGGATGATAGAACTGCAACTTGAGGATCTTGTACGGCGCGACGCGCTCGATCAACGCGCGGAAGTTGCCGTCGTAGAGCACCTTGCCCTTATCAATCACGATGATGCGGTCGCACAGCGCCGTCACGTCGGCCATGTAGTGGCTGGTCAGAATGATCGTGGCGCCGTGGCGGCGGTTGTATTCGCCGATGAAGTCGCGGATGCGCACCTGCATCGTCACGTCCAGGCCGATGGTCGGCTCGTCCAGGAACAGCACTTTGGGCTGGTGTAGCAGCGCGGCGGCCAGCTCGCACTTCATGCGTTCGCCCAACGATAACTTGCGCACCTGCTTCTTCAGCAGCGGGCCGAGGTCGAGCAACTCGTCGAGTTCTTTCAGCGTGGCTTCGTATTGCGGCTTGGGGATTTCGTAGATGGCCTGATTGACCAGAAACGTCTCGATGGCCGGCAAGTCCCACAGCAATTGTTGCTTCTGGCCCATCACCAGGGTGAACTGTTTGAGGTAGGCCGTCTCGCGCTTGTTGGGCGTGAAGCCCATGACCGTGGCCACGCCGCTGGTGGGGTAGAGCAGGCCCGACAGCACCTTCAACGTAGTGGTCTTGCCCGCGCCATTAGGCCCAAGGAAACCCACCATCTCGCCGGCAGCAATGTCGAACGTCACGCCATCCACCGCCTTCACGGTGCGGTATTTGCGCGCCACAAATGACCGCAGGCTGCCGGCCAGGCCGGGCTCTTTCTCGTGCACCTGGTAGTGTTTGGAGAGTTGGTCAACGTGGATTTGCGACATTGCGTGGGCGACAAAAAATGCTGAATGCCATTCGGCACTCAGCACTCAGCATTCGAAATTTGGATGTCCCAAGAGAGATTCGAACTCCCGGCCTTTTGCTCCGCAAGCAAACGCTCTATCCAGCTGAGCTATTGGGACTGGACGTCAGCAATTGTAGCAGATTCGACGTTAAGATTTACGCCTTGTGCTGACGCAAAAACAACTCGATGACCTGCGTAACGACCGCTATCGGCGCAAGCGCGCGCTCAAGCTCAACGACGAAGCGGCAATCCGCGACTTCGTGAATGACGTCGGCGTGTGCATGCTCTTCCCGGTCAATGGCGTGGAAATGCCGAACGTATATCAGGCCGTAGCCGGCTTCGCTCGCGAGGTCAGCGTGAGCAATCGCGACCCGATTATTGGGCTGACCTGGAACACCAAGGACAAGTCGCTCAGCCAGCGCTGGTGGTATTACGGCAAGCTCATCCGCAGCAAGGCTACCCTTGTCTCGCTCAACCTATTTCCGAACTTCTATGCCCTGAGCGAGAACTTCGGCGACGAAGATGACTACCTGCACGAATACGAAGCCGGCACGCTCAGCAACGATGCGAAGAACATCTACGAGGCGCTGCTCAAACATGGGCCCCTGCATGCCATTGAGCTCAAGCGCAAAGCCGGGCTGTATGGCGATGAACTCAAGGGCAAGTTCGATAAGGCCCTGACCGAACTGCAAGTGGGTTTGAAGGTGCTGCCGACCGGCGTGGCCGAGGCCGGCGCGTGGCGCTATGCCTTCATCTACGACATCGTGGCGCGCTGGTTACCCGGCCCGGCTGCCGCGGCGCGGGACATCACGCGCAGCGATGCCCGTGCCGCAATCCTCGCTCGCCATCTGCGCAACGTCATCTACACCACGCCGAGAGAGATCGCACGAACGTTTGGCTGGAAGCTGGCTGAGGCCGAGGCGGCGATAATGCGCGCCGTTGAGCGGGGCGAGGCCAGCCACGGCGTGCTCATTAAAGGTTCGGGCGACGACGTGGTGATGACGTCGCTGTAGAACTCAGGGCGCGCCGGTTGGATGTTCGATGGCCAGCGGCACGACCGGCACGTGGGCCGTCGAGATACCCTGCCACCAGTCTTTGCGCGAACGTGGGTCAAGGAACGGCCCTTTATCGCGAATAGCGACGGTCACGAAATTCTGTTTGGCCACGCCGAGCCGCTCGTTGTTGCGCACGGCCGGTAACCTGCCGGTGGCGCGTGTGCCGTTGGCCAGTTGAGCCTGATACAACGTCACCAAGTTTGGGTCTACGCAGAAGTTGGCGATGTAAATCACGTAGCCGCCATCCACTTTGTCTTGATCGCCGTAGGTCAAAGTAACCTCGTCATCGTCAGCGTAAAGCACCATCGCTACTGTGCCGAGGCCGCTGTTGTTGATGCTGCGCTCAGGCGTGTAAATCGCTTCGCCAACAGTAGCGGTCAGGTCTACTGCCGACACATCCCACTGCGTGTTCACACCGTCGCGCGCGCCATAGGGCGGCGGCCCGGCTTCGTTCCAGTTCCAGTCGTAGCGTTGATAGTTCTTGCGGAAGGCTGGCACGCGATTTGGCTCGAACAGGCCGTGCAGGCGCGGGGCGTTCGGGTCGGTCGCGCCGCCATAGTCCACCAGATCCAGCGCCGCAGCCTGGCTGGCGGGCGTCTCAACATAGCCGAGGATGGACAATCGCAAATCAGCGTTCTCGTCGGTCAGGGCGTTGTTCTTGTAATAGCCGCCTTGAACGCCGATGAGGTCGTATTGGGCAGTAGATGCAGGGCCGCACGCCGCGCCTGTGCCTGCCCCACCAACGGCGATGGGCAAATAGGCGCGTGGCGTCAGCTCTTGTGCATGCGCAGGCGCAATGGGTGCGATTGCCCACGAGATCACCGCTATTGAGGAGGTGAGCGATACAGCGATTGAAAGGCGCTTTCTCATGCCCTGAATGCTACGCCCTCGCGCATGCGCATACTGTCCCCGAACCGACGCCCGACATGACTGCATATAAACGCGCACGGGCGCAGGGTGAGCGGCGGCGCGTTCTCAGGCCGCTCCAAGCCGGTTTCAGTCATCCTATCTGGCGGCTGAGCGATCGTGCATGCACGATCAACGCCAGCATGTAACAAACTCATTCCGAAGGAGATGCATCATGTTGAAAACAACTCGTTCTCGCGCAGCGCTGACGATAACAGCGGTCGCTGTAGTATCGATCATGGCTGCATTGCTTCAGGAAGCGCGCGCGTTGTCACCGCTGCAATCGCCCGTGCCAGAGCCACCACCGGCGCCGCCTGCGCAACCTGCGCCAGTGCAACCCGCGCCTACCGAACAACCTGCACAACCTACGGCCACACCGGCTCCCACAATCACTCCTACCGACGTGATGAGCGGCGCAGTCAGGCTGTTCGACTTTGAGCGGCGCGTGAATTGGCGGCGCGGCAGACCAGCAGGCGGGACGTTCGCTCGTTCGACCGAGCAAAAGTATGCGGGTGCGGCGTCGGGCAAGCTGGCCTATGTGCTCCCCGCAACGGCCAACAACTTCGTCGTGTTCGAGTCGCGCGCACGGCTCACAGGTCAGCCCACTGGCCTATCGGCGTGGGTGTTTGGCGATGGCAGCGGCCATTACCTGAATGCCTGGGTGCAGGATGGCACTGGACAAGTGCGACAGTTCACCTTTGGCCAGATCACGCACACCGGCTGGAAGCAGTTGTATGCTGAACTGGCCAGCGACGAGCGGCCGTGGCCGGTGAACTCGCACGTGAGCGGGCGCGACACCGGCGCGTTATCGCTGCCGTATACGTTCCGCGGACTGGTGTTGGATGGTGTGCCGGACAACCAGGCTGGGCGAGGCACGATTTACGTAGATGAGGTGTACGCCGTATATCAGCCTGTGCCGGCGCAAACGCAGTAGGCACCAGATCATCCTGTTAGCGCCGCCCGCGCTGCAACGACGGTCTCGGCCTCGGACGTCAGGTTCAGCGCCTCGAATAATCGTTGCGCACGCTCGTAGGCGTCACTCGCCTCTGCGCGCCGGCCTTGATCGCGTTGCAAATTCCCAAGCGCGCGCCAGGCCGGCGCTTCGGCGTATCGGTCCTGCGTGTCCTGCGCGCTCTGCACCGCGCTGAGCAACGTGCGTTCGGCCTGTTGCCATTGCTCACGCGCATGCTGCACCCAGCCCAGCGCGGTCAGAGCGTAGGGCCGGTGCACTTCTTCTTCTTCGCGCAGTGAGCGCAGGGCGTATTGTTCGGCCTCGTCCAGCCGCTTGAGATGGAAACACGCCTCGGCCGCGCCGGCAGTGAGCCCGGCGATCAAAAAGGTATGGCGCAACGACTCAGCCATGTCGAGCGCCGCGCGCGCCTGCCCAAATGCATCCTCGTGCCGGCCCGCCACGATGTAGGCTGAAGACAGGTTGAACTGGTCATACAGCATCTTCACTGGTTGGCCAAGCCTTTCATCCAGGCGTAGGGCGATCTCAAGATGTCGGATGGCGTCATCTGCCTTGCCCAGCCGCATATTCAAATGCCCCAGGTGTGAATGGATTTCGGACTGCGCGGCTTGATTGTTCTCGATCTCATTGGCCGCAGCGAGGGCGGCTTCGTAATGGCGATATGCCGCCGCGTAATTGCCCGCCTCTTCTTCGGTCAAGCCCTTGAAATTGTGCGCCTTCCATAGTGCCTGAGATGCCTCACGCCGGGCCTCGTCCAAATTGCGCAGCCTGAGCGCGTAGATGTAGCCGGTCTTCGCGTGCAGCCGGACGATCTGGCCGAACGGCACGGCCGAGAACGCGCTCAACGACGCCCGATACTTCTCCAGCGATTGTTCCAGCCTGCCCTGTAGTTGCAAGGCATCGCCTTCGAGTTGGAATGCATAGGGCGTCATGCGGTGAGCCGAAGGCCAGCGCAGCGTGCCCAGCTCCTCTTCTGCTTCCTCCGCAGCGCCGGCCAGCAGCAATTGCTCGGCCCGCAGCATCGTCAGCGCGCGCCGGTCTGCGTCGTGGTCCAGGTCGTCGGCTGCAATCGTCCTGAATAGCTCGCGCGCAGCGGGTGCATGCCCGCGCTCGGTCTCCAACTCGCGGTGGTTGAACCACACCCACACTGCCAACGCCGGTTTACGGCCCTGAATATAGTGATACGCCGCAGCGGTGTATTCGCCATGCGCCTCGCGTATCTCGGCCGCGCTGAGATGCAAATGCACCTTCACATCGGCCGCCAAGCGGCGTTGCACAAAGTCCCGCACCGCCGGCGCGACGACGATACCGCCCAGCGCATCGGCCTGCACCATCTCGCGCGCCATCAGTTTCAGCAACGCAGCCTGTTGGTGCCACCACGCATCGGATGGTGACGGGCTGCGGAAGACCGACAGCGCCATCAGCAAAGATCGCTCGTCTTCGTCCATGCGCCGCCAGATGCGGTTGAGCAGCGCCTCGACCGAGACCGCGCCCGCAAGTTGAGCCAGCACGTCCGCTGGCCGCTCGCCTGCGCGCGTCAGGATGATGAACAACTTGATCAGCGCCGGGTTGCCGCGCGTCGCGCTGCGCAGTTGGGTCAATTCGTTCGGCGTCAAGTCGGTGATCTCGTCACCGACTAGCAGGTTGGCGATTTCCGATTCGCTCAACCCGGCCAACATATGCTGCTGTTGCGCTTCCAGCAGCGGTTGTTGCCCGATCAGCAGCATCGGCCCCGGCTCGCGCAGTTCCTCCAGCACGTGAATGAGTTGGGCGTGCTCGCGCAACTCCTGGCGCAACACGTCAGCCTCATCCACACACAGCAACGCCGGCTCATCCTTCAATGTGCCCAGGTCGTGCCGCAATAGCCCCAGGGTGCTCGACAAGTTGACGGCGCCGCGGTCGGCCACCAATTGACGCCAGGTGTTGGCCACGCCCTGGCTGCGCAGAAAGTAGCCGAGGGCGAAGACAAAGCTGCTCAGGTGGTCGTTCACGCCCGGGCGAACGGTGAACCAGAACACCTTGCCTGGTTCCCATCGGTTTGCCAGTGTCGCGCCCACGGCGGTCTTGCCCACACCCGAGGGGCCGGTAATGGAGACGGTTTGACCGTCGCGCAGGCCGGCCAGGCCATCACTTAACACCCGTTCGCGGTTGACGATTGGCCTGGGGCGGGGAAGCTCGGCCCGCAGGGGCGGGATGACGCGCTGGTTGACGCTAACGGCGAGCGTCTCGATGGCGCTGGCCCGGTGCCGAAAATAGGTGGCCTTGGACATGCCCAGGTTGCGGGCGAGGCCGACGCTGTTGAGGCGCGGGTTGCGCTCGAAGAACGCCACTCGCAACAGATGCCTGTGCTCTTGTGTCAGGGTTTCCGCCGCCGATGCCTGGCGCAGGATGGTGCGCAGCACGTTGCCGCGCCCTACGGCCGACTCGGCTTCGCCCTCGCGCTGCTCGCTCAGCAGGTTGCCGAGGAAGTACGGCGCGGCGAGGGGAGATTCTGCCCCAAGCCAGGCCGGGTCGGCGAAGTGTTCGAGCGCGCTCTCGATGGCTCGGCTGAAGGCGTCAGGTGTCTTCGATTGCACAGCCACTGCACGACGATTCTAAGTGAGTAGCCACAGCATCGGCATGAGACAACTTGAGAGCAAGTTGAGACAACGGGCTGCTCGCATTGACCTATCATGTCGTGGGCGGAGGTCCTAACATGACGCCTGTAGCCAAAACGTTCATCCTAGTGTTGACATTCGTGTTGCTGTTGTCGGGGCAATCCACGCTTCGTGCCTCGGCCAAGCCGATCACTCGCCCGCACAGCCAACCCGCCTTGCCGCCGGAGTGTCTGACTCGCACCGTCGTTCGTCCGTTGGCCGTGCCGAGCTGGGTGTTCATTCTGAATTTCGATGTCATACAGGCCGGCAACCCGCTTGGCTGCCTGATGGTTTTCCGCGCGCCGCGCACGCCGACGGATACCATCTCCGTGCCGTGCAATGTGATCGGCGCGGGCGTGGCAATTGGCGGTGGTCAGGGCACGTTCAATGGCGGCCATGTGCGCTGCCCAGTCAACCTCAAGACCGAGTTCGCCGCGCTTTCGCCAACGTTGACCCTAACCCAGAGTTACGACTATCCCTATTTCACCATCGCTGGTCTGGGCCGGATCGAGCCGAGTGCAGTCATCACGCACCCTTTCGGCAATCCCATCGCGTTTTACACACCCAGCTCACCCAGCGCGACTCCGGTGGGTCTGTTCGTGCCGCTGTCGAACACCTCATCCATCGCCGTCATCACATCGCTGTTCAATGGCACGCCTAATATCGGCACGGCCCCATTCCCAATCACCGCGGGCGGCCCGCTTCAGACCTGGGGGGTCAAGCACATAGGCGATGGGAAGACGTATACCGTCACGCATCTGCTCGGCACCGCAGTGAATCAAACCTTTGCCCCGCGTGATCCCGTGGCGTTTTGGGTGGATGGCGGGGTGTTCTGGTTCGGCGGCTCGCCGCTGGGGCCGCCTTTCCGCGGCGTCCTGGAAGAGGTCATCATTGATCCGCCGGACGGCGGCCCTCCCCCTGGGTTAGCCTTCCTCGCCTTCCTCGCTGGCCAGTAGTAGCGCCGAATGCGTGAGACTGATTTGCCTGCCTTTGAGATGCGCGAGCATACGAAATGCCTAGAGTGAAGTGCGGCGCACAACGCCGATGAAACCATTCACTTTTGAGGAGGCAAATCATGCTCAGCAAGCCCGTTTCCCAGGCAGTGCGAATCGGATGCACTGCCATCGTGTTGGCTGCGACCGTGGCCATCGCCAGCCCGCAGCCTGCCGCTGCGCAGACCATCGTCTTTCCCACGCCCAGCCGCTACTACTGGAGTTACGCGGTCAAGTTTGTGTGTGGCGTGCAGCCGCCGCTTCAAACCGCGGCCGGCCAGCAAGGGTTGGGCGAGCCGGTGGTCAAGCCGGGCAACTACGCGACTGACATCAACATCCACAACTACATGTATCGTGATGTGCCGCTGCGTAAAAAGGTCATCCTGCTGGTCAAGGACACCGTGCCGATCGGGCGCGAGCCGGAGAGCCAGGGCCCGATCGCCTTCGACCGGATCGTGCTCAAGCCCGATTGGGCGACGATGGACGATTGCAACCGCATCTGGCAGTTGCTGAATCCGGGTGCGGCGCTGCCAGCCTTGATGCCGCTGATGGTCGGCTACCTGGTCATCATCAGCCCGGTGGACTTGGACGTGGATGCGGTCTACACGGCTGAGGTGCCGGGCCGGCTCGACGCAGGGAAAGACCCGACGGGCATCTCGATGGACGTCGAGCGCGTCAACGGCAAGCGCACCTTTATTCCCGACACCCTGCTGCCGCCGGCGAACTAGGAGGTGATCCATGTCGCACACGCACAAGAGATTCTGCGCCGCTCTGGCGCCGCCGTGCGCCGTGCTGATCGCGTTGTCACTGTCCGCTGCGACCGGCTCACCCAGCGCATACGCCATAGCAGCGACCGGTGGGCGCTACTGCTACAACTGGGACTTTGTGAACAACACGCCGCAGGACGCCAACGACCTTCATCTCAACCTCGTTGGCGTGAGTCAGGTGGGCAGTTGGTACACCGGCGCGCAGAATCCGTTCGGCCTGCCCGATGGCAGCAGCGGCTACGACGCGGCGACGAACACGTATCGAGCCAACTTCAGGGGCGGCGTTGCGCTGCAAGGCGAAACGGTGCACATCGGCTTCTGCGCCGACCGTCCTTCGCTGCGCGTGAGCAACGCGGTGTGGACGGTAGATGGCACTGCTGTTGCACCTGCGCCGCTGGCTGCCGATGTGAGTTTCACCCAGGTCAACCCGACGCAGATTCGGGTGACGTTGAGTAACCCACAGTCGGCCAACCTGCTCCTGAAGTCGTTCAATGTGCTCGATGCCTTCGATGGCCTACCGCTCGACGATCTGAATGGCGAGATCACAGTGCAACTGGCGTCGGTTGGCGAGCCGCTGCTGTATCCCGAAGTGTTGCCGGCTGGCGGCAGCAAGACCTTCGACGTGTTCTTGCAAGCGTCCGGGGCCGGGGTGCAGGCGCAGGCGGTGCAAGCCGGGGCGATTGACCCAGATCACGCCATCGTGGTCGAAGCGGTTCTGGCGGCCGAGGATGATGAGGGCAATATGCTGCGGCTGTTTGCCCAGATGTTGCCGCCCAGCAAGCAGCACCTGCCGCTCTTGCGAAAGCAATAGGCTGGCTGGCTACCACCAATCTTTCCGCGACCGGGGATCGAGAAACGCTCCCCGGTCGCGGATGGCGTGGTTAGGGCGTGATGCCGCCGCTGCTGCTCAAGCAGCGGCGGCGATCTCGTTGGCCCAGTTGTCCAAAACGCGCTCGGCCTGCGCAATCTCGTGCGTGATTTCCATTTTGCGCGCCAGCGCCAGCCAACGTTCGGCGGCCTCGCGTGCCTTCTTGGTATTGGCGGATTGAGCATGCGCGCGCGCCAACTCGCGCCAAGCCTGCAGCTCGGCGTAGGCATCCGTCGCTTCCCGCGCGGCCTGCAGGGACAGCTCGAACGACGTGATGGCTTCCTTCACCAAGCCGCGATGGAGATACACCAGGCCGAGCGGGATAGAGCCGTAGGCCACACCGAAGGTTTCCTCCGGCCCGAGCGCCATGCGCGCGTAGTGCTCGGCCTCGTCCACACGGTCAAGCGCGAGCAGCGCTTCGGCGGCGTTGGTGGACAGGCCGCCGATCAGATAGCCCTGGCCAAGCGATTGAGCCGTCTCCAACGCGGGCAGCACAGCGTCGAGCGCATCCTGTGGCGCGCCGCGCAGGATGTGGATGAAGGACAATGTCATCGCGTCAACCAGCAGGCGCACTTGTTCGCCGCGCGCTTCGAGAATGGCGCGCGACTTATCGGCCAGCACCAATGCTTCGTCATATTGACCTTGCATTGCGGCCAGGCCAGCAGCGTAACCGTAGGCGGCACTTTTGGAGCGTGTGTTGCCCGGTAGGTGTGAGCACAGTTCGATGGCAGAAGCGAAGTGCCGTTGCGCTTCGCGCATGTTGCCGGCCTGTTGCTCGACCGCGCCGAGAAACGTGTCAGCGATCAGCTTGGAGAGTTGCGCTTGCTCGCGCGCCTTCCGAAATTCGGCCAACCGGTTGCGATACAGGTTGCTCAACTCAGCGTGCAACATCACGCGTCGCAGATCGGGCAAGTCTGCGAGCAGTTCGCCCTCCTCTTCGTAGGCTCGCGTGGCGTCTTCGTAACGATCCCGCTGCGCTTCCAGTGCCTCGCCCAGGTAATGCTTTATGAGTGCGAGCATGGGCATGCGCGCCCGCCGCTCGGCCAGGCGCAGCGATTGCTCGGCTGCAATTGGCTGACCGCGCATGTTGAGCAGCTTGCCGCGATGCAGGTGCAGCAGCGTTCGGTCTGCCTCTCGCAACGCCTCGGGGTCAATCATGGACAGAACGGCCAACGCAGCCGCGCCGCGGCCGCTTTCCGTTTCACTTTTGTGCCAGGTGTGCCAGATGTTGACCGCGCGGAGGGTCTGGCCGCCGAGGACGAAGTGGCGCATGGCCGTCACGTAGTCGCCCCGGCTCTCAAAGACCGGCGCGACGGCTGCATTCAACTGCGCTTCCGCCGCTGCGTCAATGCGCGCACGCGCCGCTCGTCGCAAATACGCCGCTAGTTCGACTCGGCCTTGTGCGTCGGCCATAACCAACATGCGTTCGATCAAGCTATCCATGGCGCCACGCAGATTCGGCCACCCATCGCGCGGCGCAGGTGTATCCAGCACCGTCAGCGCGCCCAGTAGTACGCGCTCGTCGTCGCGCAGCCGCTCCCAGATGCGATCAAACAGCGCATCCACTGTTGGGGACTGCTCCAGCATCTTGAGCGCATCGGCCACACGCACGCCGGATTTGCACAGAATGACGAAGGCGCTGACCGGGCCGGGGTTGCCGTGCGTCGCCCTCGTCAGTGCCTGCACTTCGTGGGCTGGCGCGTGGATGTGGCTGGCCGCCAGAATGCTCGCTACGCTCGCAGCATCCAGCCCTTTGAGCGTGACGGCGTAATCCGGCGCAATGCGCGCTTGTTGGCCGATCAGCAGCAAGGACGCGTGACCCTTCAGCCCCTCGATTGCCTTAAGCAATTCCTGATGCACTGGGTGGTCGCGGTCGAGCAGGTCCAACTCGTCAATCACGATGAGCGGCGGATTGGCCCGCATGTCGAGCAGGGACGAGTTCAGCAGCCCCTTCCACACTTCGTAACGCACACGAGCGGGATCGGCCACCAACTGTTGCCAGACCCGATGCTGCCCGGCCAGCCGCATGAAGTAGCCAAGCGCAAATGCCAGGCTTTCGAAGGTGTCGTTCAGGCCCGGGCGCAAGCTGTACCAGAACACGCCATCCGAACCCGCCTCTTCACTCGATTGGAAGCGCTGTCGCCACTGCGCGGCCACGGTCGCACCGAGCGTGGTCTTGCCGATGCCGCCGGGGCCGGTGAGTGCAACGCATTCGCCTTTGCGCAGGTGGGCCAAGCAGGCGCGGGCTGCATGGGAACGGCCGATGGCCTCACGCCCGGCCGGGGCATCCGCGCGCAGGCTGGGCCGCAGGTCGTGCAAAAGCGCCTGCCCCAGCGCGCGCAAGGCTTCGTTGCGATAGCGCTTGAGCGAACGATCGCTCGGCCCTTTCAGATGGGAGATCGCCCGGATGCTTTGCGTGGCCACGCGCTTTTTGCCGCGCGACTTGGGGCTGGCCGGCTGGGTAGTGCGTTGCCAATAGAACGTGTCGAGCGCATCCTGAAGGAGCGGGTCGAGTTGCTGGTGGTGCTTGCGCAAGAGCGACTTGAGCGTCGCGCCCCGGGCCAGCGCATCATCGCCAGTGAGCGCATTACCGAGAAAGTAGGGTGCGGCCAGCGGCGACGCGCCCAGCGCCGCCAGGTCGTGATGATTCGCCAAGGCGTCGGCGAGGGCGTGCTCGAACGGGTCCATCGAGTCGCTTGGCTTGGATGTGGCCTGTTTTGCGCGTGACATGGCGAGTGAGCGGCGAATGGCGAATGGCGAGTGACGAGTGGCGAATGACCAAACGAAAGTATGGCACAACCGGCGCAAAAGCTGGCACAAGTTGCGGTTGTGGAATTCGAGCGGCGCAACGACAATGCGCGCCAGGGAAAGCAGTTCACTCACCGTTCAAAAAGGGGGTATGCGATGAGATCGTCGAAATATGTTTGGCTAGGATGGCTTGTGACGATGGCGTTGTTGGCGGGGTGCGTGGTGCCTCCGTTGGCTGAAAGACCGTCATCGAGTACAACCACTGTTGGTTCTGGCGCGACGTCGTCTCCCGTTGCCGCCGCAATCGGCTGGGATGGTCTGGATGATGAGACAAAAGAGCGGATTGCGTGTCATAGTTACAGTCATATCAAGGCACCGCCTGGGGACAAGCCGCTATTCTGGCGCTTGATCTTCAACTTCAATTCCGAATTGGTGCCTTGCTTTGAATTGCGCAGCAGACAGAACTTGAGCAAGGTTTGGCGTCAACCCCTTGATCCATGTGACGTGATGGCAAAAGATGCTGCGTCTGGTAACAAAGGGACAAAGGTTGCACCGTCACCGGCCAGTATGACCTATATCACTGTGACGGCGCCAGCGGTGATGCCTGAAGTGCCAGCAGCACCCACAATTACTCGAACGCTAAACCAGATCACGCTCATGCCGGGGCACTACTTGAAGTGCACACTCAACATCAGGGAGATTCTGGAAACCCACTTTGCGCCAGCACTGGAGCTTGGCGCAATTGAACGCTTTGAACCCATCGAATTCTATCGGTATTTCTCGATGAGTGCGCTCGTTACGCTCCCGGAACAAGCAGTCCGCGGCACCTTGGCCAGTACGCAGCCGGACGAAGATGCTTGTCTTGCAGCTAAAGATGAGGATGCCGAAGACGAGCAATGTGAGGGAACGACGTGGCGCGTAAGCACGACGTCTGGAGTGACTCACACCATTGCGTTCAGCGCAACTTACAACGGACAACTCGTAGACCCAGCTGGGCGTTCAATTTCCTATGCACCTGGTCTGATTCAGGCGTGGTGGGCGGGTTTGGATCACGCACATTTCATGGTATCAAACGTTCCTGCTACGACGAAATCGAGTGGGCTCCAGCTCTCAGACTACGAACTGGACAATGTTTATCGTTTTGGCTTCGTGGTTGATCAGGCTGTCATTGACGATGTTGACGACATTGCCGGGAACCAGAGTGACGAAAGAGATTGGTCGCGGCATAGAACCACACGTATCAATTTTCGGACTCCGTTGCCAGAGGTGTCATTTTTTACCGGGGCCACCGACATATTCATCGGCGGCAGCCCGGATGATGACACGTTCACGGGAAACTTTCACCAAATCATCTTTGACCCGCAGAGTGGTGGGTCATCCAATAGCTGACAATCGCTTTTCTAATTCAAAGAGTAATGGCCATGCCACCCGCACCTGTAATCACCTGCAGTACCCGCTCTGACCCTTCGCTCACTGGAAATTGCGGCACGCGTTGGCGTCATCGCCGAAAATCAAAGCAAAAAGCCGTAAGAGTGAAACTATCCAGCAGTTTCAAAAGCAATTGTCCGGATGGGATAAATGGAGAAGATGCAGTGGACTGCATTCGTGAAGCGTTCGGCAAATGGAATGCGGTGTTGGACGAATGCAATACCGATCTGGAGTTTGAAGTGTTGGCGAATCATGCGGAAGACACGGATGGTGTTCGCAACGCTGCTGACGTGACAGTGTCATGGGATTCAGGCGGCCCTGACAACTTTCATGCAGGTAAAGCCGACTGTCCAGATTGTGACGCAAGGCAATGCAAGCCACGTCTCATGCACTTTTTTAAAGAGGTTGGCCGCGATGGCGATCCTTGGTATTGGGCCATTGGTGATGATCCAGATCGCCTGGACTTGTTGACGATTGCTATGCATGAGATCGGACATCTTTTGGGTCTGGGTGAAGGTGGTGCTGGTGACCTAATGCGACATCCGGTCGAGCGAGGTCGCTATGCTGAGGTGACAGACGATGACAAAGGTGTTCTTCGTCGCATCTATTCAAGACCGACTCCTGCATCTGAGGAAGACTGATTAGTTTTTCCTAGGGATCATCGCGTACGTTTTCTGTCCCATACACCTCCACTTCTGGCATGCATTCCGCTTTGTTCCTCCTTACCATTCGGGTCGAGCTTCGCGAACGCTCTCAACCGGATAGTCATTCACGTTACACGTTACGAGAAACAACATGGACAAGACCAAGATCAAGGCCCTCGTGGCCGTCGGCCTCGCCATCCTGGGCGCGGCTCTGATCGCCGTCCCCGGCCAATGCGGGCCTCAGGATTAGGCCATAGTGTGCGAAATGGAATGTGCTTCGGCGGCCCGCCCTAGAGCACGCAAGCCAGTTGAAATGCCAACACGATTCTCACGCAGACGCGCCGCAGACCCACACGGTCTGCGGCGTTTTTGTTTGTCACAAATTGACCGATTGTTGTCACACAACACGCCGGAGCAATCCGCACAATGACCGCTGACTGTGCACGCGCAACGCGCACAGCAAGCGGGGTTCAATGAAACACAGGATTGCTCAGTCGCTCAGATCGCTGTTCAGTGCACTATCGGTCATCAGCCTCTCGGCCGTCTCCCTCCTCGCCGGCCACGGCAAGGTGGCCTTTGCCGTCACCCGCGCGTTCCCCGGCCCCGCGCCGTGCGACACCTCCCTGCAAGCCTGCATTGACGGCTCGGCCAACGGCGACGTGATCGCCATCGCGGCCGGCAGCTACAGCGCAAGCGTCACGCTGAACAAGCCGGTCAGCCTGGTCGGCGCGGGCCGCGACGCAACGATGCTGAATGCGTTGCCCAACCAGCGCGTCATCACCGTCAGCGGCGCGATGGATGCGTCGGTGCGCATCGCCAACCTGACGGTGAGCGGCGGCAACACGCCAAACGACTCTGGCGGGGGCATCTGGCTGGCAAGTGCCGCTCGGCCAACGATGGAAGGCATTGCCGTGCGCAACAGCACGGCGTTGAACGGCGGCGGCATCGCCATCGAAGGCGCGGCGGCGTTTGAGATTCGTGATGGGCTGATCGAGAACAACGTCTCGCGCAGCAACGGCGGCGCCATATACACGTCTTGGGACGGCGCGGTGCGCCTGATCAACACCCAGGTCATCAGCAACATTGGCAGCGAAGGCGGCGGCGTGTACGCCCTGGGCGACATTGAGTTGATTGACAGCACGTTCGTCCGCAATCGCACAGCAGGCTTCGCAAACGGCGGTGGCGTGTATTCCGGCTTGGGCACAGGCAGCATCACATCCACACGCACCGCGTTTATCGAGAACACGGCCAGAAATAGCGGTGCTGCCATCTATGCCACGTACAAGCTCGTCACCATAGAAGGGTCTCGTTTTCTGAGCAACACGGCTGGGGCCAATGGTGGTGCTATTCACACGTTTGCCGACGTGACCATCTCGGACAGCCGGTTCGAAGGCAACACATCGAGCAACGGCGGCGGCGTGTTCACCAATGCATCCGTGTTTGCGACGGATTCGCTTTTCATCGGCAACCGCGCGGGTCAGGCCGGTGGTGTGCGCGCGGCAGAGGCCGCTCATTTGGAACGATGTCGCTTCGAAGCTAACTGGACGCAGAGTAGAGGCGGCGGCGTGTATGCGTGGCGCACGCTGGTGTTGACCGATACCGACTTCATCAACAACACGGCCAGTGGTAACGCCGCGTCGGGTGCTGCTGGGGCCGATGTCGGCACAACTTCGAACGGCTATGTTCGGGTGACCGGCGGGCTCTTTCAAGGCAACGTGTCTACGGGCAGGGGAGGAGGACTGGCGGTAAGTTCGGGGTCTGACTCAATGATCCTGAAGAACGTGCGCTTCATCAGCAACACTGCCGACATCGGCGGGGGCTTGCAGTTTGTCGGCCGGTCGAGCGAAATTCACAACACGCAATTCATCAGCAACACGGCTAAGGGATTCACCGGTGCTGGCGGCGGAATGAGCGCGAGCATTTCAGATGACTTTCTCGTTAGCGATGGCCTATTTCAGGGTAATGTGGCAGTTGATGGTGGAGGTGCGTCCATTGGCGGCGATGGTGCGGTGTCCGTCGTGCGAACACGCTTCGTCAACAACGCCTCGACCTATGCGTTGATCGAAGAATTTAATGGCGGGGGCGGTGGCTTGTATGTGCAGCGCGGCACCATCAGCGACAGCGTCTTCGAAGGCAACCGCGCCAACAACCAGGGCGGCGGCATTTATGGTGCGGTGGCGATCACGCTGACCCGCACAAGTTTGATCAACAACACAGCGCGACTAGGTGGCGGTTTGGCGATTGTCGGCTGGTTAGCGCGCGGGAACGTGAATAACGTTGTGTTTGCCAGAAATGTGGCCTCGCAGACAGTGGGCAACGCCATCTACGTCTCCACCGGTTTGGAGGCGCACATCGTCCATACCACCATCGCCAGCGCCCAGACGATGAACGGCTCGGCCATTGCCGTGGACTCCTACGGCAGCACTGAACATCCCTCTTTCACCCCAGGCCAAACGTGGGTTACCAACACGATCGTGTCGCGTTACCAGGTTGGACTGGCCAATGAAGGCGCGTCGAGTGGCGTCACTGTGCAACAGGATTACAACCTGTTTCACGGCACAGCCACGACCGCGACCAACACGACAGGCGGTGCGCACAGCATAGTGGCCGACCCTTCTTTCGCCAACCCGGCTGCGGGCGACTATCGCCTGACCGCTGCCTCTCACGCCATTGGCCGTGGCACGAATGCCGGCCTCAGCCTGGACTTCGAGGCTGAGGCGCGGCCACAGGGGAACGGCTTCGACATCGGCGCAGACGAGTCGCCCTTTGCCGATGGGCCGCCGTTGCCGCCGCAACCCACGCCCGGGCCGACGCCTGGCCCAACACCACCACCCGGCGCGATGCGTGACCGCGCGTATCTGCCCATTTCGATCCGGTGACAGCAGCCGCCGCGCCAAAGATGTCACAGAACAGTTCAACTGTGTCACTACATGCATATGTCCCTCAGCCAGAATGAAAGCGCAGTTCGCGAATTTGCAGGGACACCCAGATCATTTCTATGCCGTGCGTCTGGCGCACTTACTTGGAGGATTCATCAATGAACGTTAACGTAGTCAAACTCACTGCATACACTCTATCGGTGGGGGCGCTCATATGCTTGACGCTCACTCAGCCTGCGCATGCCGATGACGCCGTGCTGCCGGTAAAGGAGAGGGCCGATCAGGCCGAAATAGCAAGCGTGCTTGCAAATGCGGTGCAGGTTGCCGCGGGTTCTTCGTACAGTTGTGCTTCGCTGACCAGCGGCGGCGTGAAGTGTTGGGGCTGGAACAACAGCGGTCAATTGGGCGATGGGACAAAGGTTGATCGGTCTACGCCGGTAGATGTGGATGGATTGACTAGCGGTATTAGCGCCATCGCCGCTGGCGTTCGAGGGTTGCACACCTGCGCGCTCACCGTTGCCGGCGGGATGAAGTGTTGGGGAAACAACTTCTCAGGGCAGTTGGGCATTGGCACGACCACGACGATGTCCATGCCTGTGGATGTGGTGGGTCTGGCGAGCGGGGTGAGCGCCATCAGCGTTGGCAATAACCACACTTGCGCCGTGGCAGCGAGTGGCGGTGCCAAATGTTGGGGAAGAAATCAGTTCGGTCAAGTCGGCGACGGGACGACGTCTGACAAGTCCACCCTGTGGATGTAAGTGGGTTGTCTTCGGGTGTCAGCGCCATAAACGCAGGCGGCCAACATACATGCGCGGTGGCAACGGGTGGGAGCGTGAAATGTTGGGGTTACAACTCGTACGGCCAACTTGGCAACGAGACGAAGACAGACAGTTTGACGCCCGTGAGTGTGAGTGGGTTAAGTAGCGGCGTGAACGCCGTTACGACGGGCGACCAGCACACCTGTGCGCTAACGACGGGCGGCGGCGCGTTGTGCTGGGGATTTAACGTCCAGGGTCCATTGGGAATCGGAACGACTCAGCCCGTGTCCAAGCCCGTTGATGTGGTTGGGTTGGCAACAGGCGTTCGCGCCATCTCAGCGGGCGAGGTGCACACCTGCGCCGTGATGACGAATGGCGGCGCCAAGTGCTGGGGCTGGAATTACTACGGCCAAGTGGGCAATGGGACGAAGACAGGCATCTCTGGCGGAGAGTTAATATCCGTGAACGTAAGCGGGCTAACCGCCGGCGTCAGCGGCATCGGCTTGGGCAGCGCGCATACGTGTGCTCAGTTGACGAATGGCGGCGTGAACTGCTGGGGATTCAACGTCAAAGGTCAACTGGGAGATGACACGATCGTGGAAAGGCTCTCACCCGTTTGTGTCGTGGGCTTTGTCTGCGGCGTGTTTGTCTATTTGCCGTCTGCCATTCGCTGAGCCTTAGTTGGTGAATGACGTTGTCTGTTACATCTCGCGTTCTTTGTCGCCGCAGGCCTGCTTAGGTCTGCGGCGTTTTTGTCACAAAACGTCGAATCTTTGTCACATTGCGACCGTGAAACGTAGCCACAATTACGCGTGCAGTTCGCGAACCTGCAAGGACAACCGATTCAATTCAATCTGGAGGGACAACATGAACAAGACGAATGCAAAGACCAAGATCAAGGCCATCGTGGCCGTCGGGCTGGCCATCCTTGGCGCGGCCCTGATCGCCGCCCCGGCCAACGCGGGCTGGCGGATTCGGCCGTAAGTTAGCAGACCGTCGCAGCCCGCCAAAGGGGGAGGGCTGCGACGGCGCGACTCTCGCATTCAAGTTTCAAAGTGCGAGTTCTTTCAACGATTCCTGGAGGGAGGGAATCCGCCATGGGCATCAAACATCATTCTCTAAGCGCAACACTATTTGTCGTCGCGATCTGTGCGTCCGCATGCCAGACCGCTCCCGTGCCAACGTCACCACCGCTGACCGAGCCGCCGGAGGAGCGGGCAGCCGAACCGACGCCGGACGCGCTGTTGGTTGATTCGCTGAGTGGCGTGCGGAAAGCCGTGATCATGATTCAGGCCAATGGCGCGTTCTTCAATTTAGACGGCAATGCCGAATCAAGCGAGGGGCGTGGGTCCGGCTTCATCATTGATCCGGCCGGCATCGCAGTCACGAACAACCACGTCGCCACTGGCGCAGCATATCTGGATGTGTATGTGCATGGTGAAAGCCGGCCCCGTTCAGCCAAGATTCTGGGTGTATCGGAGTGCTCCGATCTGGCCGTGATTGACATCGAAGGCGATGGCTTTCATTACCTGGACTGGCACGACGGCGACATTGACGTCGGCCTGGAGGTGTATGTAGCAGGTTTCCCGTTGGGCGATCCGAACTATGCACTCAAGCGGGGCATTGTGGCCAAAACCGAGGCTGACGGTGACAGCTCGTGGGCGTCTGTGCGAGGCGTCATCCAGCATGATGCTCAAGCTCTCCAAGGGAACTCAGGCGGTCCGCTCGTGACAAGCGACGGCCAAGTAGTCGGCGTGCACTTTGCTGGGGACGAGGCGGGTGAGAAGTTTGCCATCGTCCGTGACACCGCACGCAGCGTCGTCACTCAACTTCGTGAGGGTGTGGATCTGGATAGTCTGGGGATCAACGGCTTGGCTTTCGCCGAGAAGGATGGCTTATCGGGCATCTTCGTACAGTCGGTGCAATCCGGTTCGGTCGCGGACAAGGCAGGTGTGAAGGGTGGCGACATCATTCTTGAAATCGAAAATCGTCAAGCTGCACCGGACGGCACGATGCGCGAGTATTGTCGAGTGCTGCGAGGGCATCAGAGCGCCGACACGTTGAACGTCAAGGTGTTCCGGCTGGCTAACAAGGCCATCCTGGAGGGCCAGTTCAATGGACACCGGCTGGTCGCGCTCGCGACGCCGGAGCCGACTGCGCGCCCGACCGAGCGTCCGACGAGCACCCCGCGACCACGGCCCACCGCAACTGCGACAGAGGTTCCGGTTGATCCCTATCTACGGGATTTGGTTGCCACCTTCGCAGCAATCACCAGTGAGTCTTGTGAATCCCTGGGCAAATCGGAATCCGTGCAGGCGCGAGTGAAATGCGTCTTTGGAGACATGACCGTTTACTACTACGCATTTCCTAACGACACCGACATGTATGGCTACGTCCGTGAGCTTATGGATGAAGACAGCTACAACAACGATAGTTCTACATGGTGGTTAGGTGATGACAAAGATAAGCCATTGGGTTACACGTGGAGCTACTTAAACAAAGACGATAAAGCTGTGCTTTTGTGGACGCTCACCGAGCAAAATATGGTGGGGGTGATTGTCGCGTCACACGGCGATCATGACAAAGTCAGAGAGTGGTGGTCAGAGCTTGGAGCCAAGTTAAGGTAACGCCTTTCACGGATTTGGACCCACGCGAATCGCGCGGTCTCAATGTGCTCCCGTTTCGAGAGCCGAAGACAACAACCATCGAAGGCAATATCCATGAAACCAAACACGGTCGCATCCAATCTCGCGCTTCGTTTTGCTCGCTGCTACCTCGTTGTGACGCTCGTCACAGGGCTGCTGGCGAGCGCGGGCATCCAAAAACGCGCCGCCTCCGCTGCTACCGATCCCTTGCCGGAGGTTCAAGCGGCTGAAGCCGGGCCTCTGCTACCCGCCCAGTCGCCGGTGATTCTTCAGGGTGGGTTACACAATCCTCAGTTCGGCGAACCGCCAGAACCCACCGCACTTAGCAGCGAACGCCCACGGCGGCCGACCGATGCAGAATTTGCCGTGCTCAGCGCGTCTGACGCCATCACCGTCGCCGTTTCGGTTGTGGATGCGACGATGACGATCCATGACTCGACGCAAAGTGGCGAGACGTTGTCCAACCTGTACCCTGCCAGGCCGTCGAATTGGACGAACGGGCCGATCGTGATCTCCGGCCAGACAGGAACCACGGCCAACAGTGAACTTCGCGTGGGCAGCGATGCTTACGTTGATTGGGCGATCTACAACGCTGGCGGTAGCATCAGCGCCCCGTTCCGCACATGCCTATGGATGGACGATGCATGGTTGAAATGCTGGACGAGTAATGGCCTGCTGTCCGGCTACGTTGGCTATGTTGTGGATTGGAATTTGACCAGCGTCGTCTCACCTCAAATCGGGTGGCATCGCGTCGGTATCTGGACGGATGCGGATGAAGTCATCGGCGAGAGCAACGATGACGACAATTGGTGGTCGGCCAATTTTTACTGGTATCCAAGCGGCGACAGCATCAACCTCACGCCCTACACGCCCAACGGGTGGGCAGATCCTGTCGTTCTCGCTTCAGCACAAGGTGCAGACGCGGACCCTCGGCTGTACGTTGATGGCAGCACGTACGCCGACGTTGCCTATGCCAATTACGGTTCGACCGCCACAGCCCCGTTCGACACATGCTTGTATGTGGATGACGTGGAGGTGAAATGCTGGTCAAGCTCGCTGGCGGCAAACACGTATCGATACTGGACAGACATCCCATTCAACGTCACGCAAAGCAGTTGGCATACCGTCACCCTGTGGGTTGACCGCAATAACACCGTTGCCGAGGCGAATGAGAACGACAATGTCTGGCAGGCCCGCTTCCTGTGGGAAGGCCGAAAGCTATCTAATTTGCGGCCATACCAACCCGAAGGCTGGGGCAGCGCCATCGTGGTTTCGCCGATCACGGGCACTTCCCAGACTGGTCGTTTGGTCGCGGGCGACCCCAGCTATGTTGACTGGGCAGTGGTCAACAATGGGTTCGCCGATGCGACGGCGTCGTTTCGGGTCGGTCTCTATATTGACGGCGTTCTTCAACACGCATGGACTGCCGATGGCGTCCGCAGCGGCTGGTACATCTACGTGCGCGACTTCCCCATAACTCTCGGCGCGGGGTCGCATCGAATCGAGATTAGAGCCGACGTAGACAACACCGTCGCCGAGACGTCGGACGCAGACAACGCCTATACCCAGGATTTCTATTGGGACGCCACCACCAGCACGCCTCGCATACGAGTCGAGCCACAGCAGGTCAATCTGCGCCTGGGATTGCAGGCTGCCAAACAGATGGAGCCAACCCTGCTCAGCCGCAACCGAAATCCGCAAAGAGCAGACCAACGCGATGACGCCATTCCACTGTTCGGCGCTGGTGCCAAACTTAGCCCGATCATGGATGCGATCTACCCAGCCGTGCCGCTCCTGCCGGCCTCTGGAGATCGCCTGTTGTCGGCGATTGATTTGAGCGCCAAGCTGCCGCCCGTAGGCAATCAAGGCGATACCAATAGCTGCGTCGGTTGGGCCTCCAGCTACTATTACAAGACGTATCAGGAAGGCGTAGATCACGGCCGGAGCGTGAAGGACGCTATCCATCAGTTCAGCCCCAACTATGTGTGGAACCAAATCAAGGTGCAAGACAGAGCCACAGGAGCACAGTGCGGCGGCTCATATCCCAGCGATGCACTGAAGTTGATTCGAGAGCAGGGCAACGCGACGCTAAGCGCATTCCCGTTCACGACCGACTGCCAACAGCAGCCCACTACGGCGCAACGTGATCAGGCGCGCACGTATAAGGCGGAGGCGTACGCAAGTTTCTTCAGTTACCAGTCATCCCCGACGAATGATGCCATCACCCGGATGAAGCAGTGGTTGTCTTCGGGCGACTTGATTCTCTTGTCGCTGAACATCACACCCAAATTCGACAGGCCGTCTGGGCCGAATTGTCTGATTGATGTCCCGGACGATGGGCAATTGCGCGGCGGGCATGCTGTGACCATCGTAGGGTATGACGACAATATCGGCGGCGCTGGCGTGGGCGGCTTCAAGATCGTCAACTCGTGGGGCACAGGCTGGGGCTGCAATGGATTCGGCTACCTATCCTATCGCTGGGTGTTAAAACACGCCCATGAGGCCTGGTGGATGCGCGACGTCCGCACGGGCGGCCGCGGCCCACGCGACTTCACTATCTTCAATGACGGGCAAGGCACGCTGACGATTGATTCGATCCAGCGATTACAGAACAGCGATTGGCTCTCGCTGGTGCTGCCGAGCGCGCTGCCGATGTCCATCTCGCCCGGTGGGCGTGCCACCATCGGCCTGACCGTCAACGGGCATGCGCTGTCCGCGGGCACATACACCGAGCAGGTCGCCCTCCGCTCGAACGATCCACGCCAGCGCGACACGGTGGTGACGGTGACGCTGCAAGTGGGCGACTTCGCCTCCGGTTCGCCGCCCGCCGCAGCGGGCGGACCACAACCGAGCGACGGCGCGGACAGGCAGCCGCCTACCCACTTGACATTGCGCTGGGCGTCGCCCACCCCGGACACCGTGTTCTCGGTCTGGATGGGCGAGACGGAATACCCGACCGACGTCGTGTGCAACGGCGTAGCCGCCAACGAATGTTCGGTTGCATCGCTCAAGCCCAACACGATTTACTTCTGGCGCGTCATCACCCACGACGGTCTGCAGTCCACACCGGGGCCGATCTGGCACTTCACGACCGGCGCGACAGGTGAAACACCCAAACGATTCACATTCCTGCCCATTCTGCGGCGGAATTGATGTTGATGAACAAGGAGTCGAAGCACGATGAACACACAACTGAATCTCGATCGCACAGCTCAAACGTCGCGCCGGGTTCGTCGCCTGCTGTGGGCGCTTATGCTGGCATGCTTGGTGTTCTTGCCAGTCGGCGCGCAGCAAACGCAGGCGGCCAGCGGCTTGCAAGTCAAGGTGCTCAGCGCTGGCTACGAGCAATGGGGCCAGCCGGTCAATGGGTGCGGCCAGTTCAACGATCGCCATCCCATGCGCAAGTTCAACATGAACCTGCGCGTGACCAACAACACCGGCCGCACACTCACGGCCAGCGAGTGGTACGCCTATTCATACGTGGGCAAGAAGCTGGTGCAATGGACGTGCTACTACCCGTATCAGGGCGAGGGGTTCCCGTCCATCCCGGCTGGACAAACCCGCAACGTCACTTTCTCTGCCTTCGTCGAGCCCTACGAGAGCGTCACCTCGGTCCTGGTCGGCCGCAAGGGCTTGTGGGCGCTCATCTGTTTCGATGAGACGCAGGTGGTGCGCTGCCGGTGATGGCGTTGGCGAACAACGAACATGAATTGGGGGAGGTATATGGAAATTCAAGACAGACATCTCGTGGTGATCGCTGCCCTCGCCGCATACCTTGTGTCGTGGTTGATCGTGCGTTGGTTCGCTAGCGCGCGATTCAACCAGAGGCGCTTGCACAGCCAAATTGCCATCCTGCGAGCGCGGGTGAAGGAAGCCTGCGCGTCGAGCAGCTCTTCCACGCCGTCTACGCCGCCTATGTGCCTACTCAAAGAGGCAGAGGCGATCATCGTTGGAGACAAAGTTCGCTCTGCCAAGGATGACCTCATTGATGAAGTCCTTCACCCCGTCAAGTCATTCATATCGCAGACTCTTTATTTCTTCACCTGGACAGGCCGCCGGGAACTTCAAGCATGGTTATGCGTCTATGAGGCAGAGCGCCAGTCCGTTGACTACATCAAACCAGAAGAGGTTCTGAAGCGGCTGAGCACCGCCCAAGCCGAACTCGAAAAGATTGATCAACCTGGGGCCGGTGACCTTAAGAAAATGATCGAGGGTTATCTCAAGAAGTCTGAGGACAAGAGCCCGTACTTGCCTGCTGAAGTTGAAGTTTGCCTGCCGGCTGCTTTGCCACTGCTTTCAAACGATTTGCTCCTCAAAGGAACCATCAAGACGCCTGATGCTTCACTTAAGCAGCGCAAAGAAGAGGCAGCAACAGAAGCCAAACAACTGCTCAAAGAAAGCCTGCGCCTCAAACACCATGCCTACAACAACGATTTGACGGGCATTTTGTCACTGCACAACAAACTGACCTGGGTCATGCTGCTGGGTTTGGCAGCCATTGGCGTGCTTGCATTGCTCGGAGACCCAGCGCCATTGTTCTTCGGCGGACTGGGCGGCTTGTTCAGCGCAATGCAGCGGACACGCGCCGCTGGCGATACAGCTTTGTCTAGCAGCAACGTCGTTAGATGGATTCGCATCTATGTAAGCCCGCTGATCGGGGCGATTGCCGCTTTTGTGGGCCTGCTGCTCATTCCGCTGTTGGCATCGCTGGATCTGCTCGGCCAGCCGTTCCAACAGATTCCGCCGATCATCAATACACCCGCTGCCGCTGCCGCTGCAACGGCAACACCAACGGTCGCAGCAACCACTCCACCCCTTGCCTCCCCAACCACGATGGCGACGACGGAAGTACTTCAACTGAACATCGGGGGCACGCCAAGTCCTTTCCAGATCGTCAGCGGAACCATGGAACTGGCTGCCGGCGCTCAAAGGCTGCAACTTTCAGTCGAGCCAGGTGTGGAAGCGTCTGAAACAACTTCGGAAACCGCCGTGCTCGCCTATTCGGCCATGTTGGCGCTGGCGTTCATTCTCGGGTTTTCAGAGCGCCTGTTCATGACATTCGTTGGCAAGTTGGAGCCAAACGACAGTGAAGCAACGGACAGCTTAAAGAAGTGAATCGTGCAGGCAACACCTGTCTTGACATTCACCCCACCGTGGAATCCGTCTCCGCTGTCAGCGACCGAACGAATGCCGCGATCAACTTCGCGGCGTTGTCCATGTCGCTCAGGGCGAGCATCTCATTCGGTGAGTGCATGTAGCGGTTGGGAATCGAGATGATGCCGGTCGCCACGACGCCCTGACGGCAGCGGCCCTACCACCAATCCTTCCGCGACCGGGGATCGAGAAACGCGCCCCGGTCGCGGATGGCGACGATCACTGGCCCTAGTGCAGTGCCGACCATCTGATTGTTGCGCACGCCGGGCAGTTGGCCGGTGGCGCGCCGGCCCTCGCTGAGCTGGGCGCGGTATTGCGCCACCAGGTTCGCATCCACGCAAAGATTAAGCAAGTGCACCACGTAACCCATAGTCACGCTGTCTTGTCGCGTGTAAGCCAGTGTCAACTCGCGCTCGCTCGCGAACAGCACCATCGCCACGATGCCATTTGCCCAGATCACCGGCCCGCGCTCAGGCGCATACACGGCCTCACCGGGCGCCGCGCCGAAGTCCATCACCGAGGCCGGCCACTCGCCGTTGATCCCGTTGGCCGCGCCATAAGGCGGGCCGCCGGCCTCGTTCCAGGCCCAACCGTAGTGCTGGTAGGCCGCCACGAACGACGGCACGCGATTCGGCTCGAACAGCCCGTGCAGTTTGGGCGCGTCGGGGTCGGTCGCGCCGTTGTAGTCCACGAGCGTCAGCGGCGCGTCGCTGAACGCGTAGCCCAATACCGATAGCCGCAGGTCGGCGTTTTCGTCGGTCAGCGCGTTGTTCTTGTAGGCCGGCCCATCGAACGGCACCAGATCGTAGGTGTTGCCCGACGCAACCGGGCAGCCGGACGGCGCGGCAAATGCGGCTGCGCGCGACTCGGCCGCCGGCGCTGCGACGATGGGAATGGGTGTGGCCGTCGGCGGTTGTGGCGGGTCGGTCGGCGCGAGCGTGGGCAGCGCGATCAATGCTGGGGTCGCGGTCGGCGCGGGTAGCGCCGTGGGCACGA
>Ga0224722_1000251_pt1 | contig 31273 bp, 24 predicted proteins | sample Balambano_FR1_Me_FD_161646 | JGI IMG/M metagenome (GOLD analysis project Ga0224722, IMG submission 161646) | Freshwater sediment microbial communities from Lake Towuti, South Sulawesi, Indonesia - Balambano_FR1_MetaG | ecosystem: Environmental > Aquatic > Freshwater > Lake > Sediment | place... | reverse complement strand
AGGGCGGCTGGCAACTGCACGGGGGCGGGGCGGGAAGCTAGCCGCTGGAGAAATAGGTGTTGGCAGCATGGGTGAGGGCACCCGTGATGGACCGATCGCCTGAGGTACGCTCGGTAAACTGCGCACAGGTTGAGCATCTGTTTTAGGCTTCTCCAGTTTGGGAGGCAGCCCTGCAAACGGATCCGACCCCGTAGACTGGCCATTTACAATTACTGTGCTTCCGCCTGTCCTTTTGGCTTGATCAATTTGGCTTTGAGTTTGCTTCGCTCGCTCTGCAGCATTAGTTGGCTCAATTAATCCGGAGGCTGCTAAAGAACTCCCGGTCTTAGCTTGACCAGCAGGTTGAGCTTTGGCCGTCGCAGTTTTCGTAGCTCCTGGCGCAGGAGAGACACCTGGACTAGGCGTAGCCACAGGTGAGGGAGAAGCAGCATCTGGGCTGGGGGAGGCTGGAGCTTGGGTCGTATCGGCTGTGTCGTCGGAGGTACATCCTGCCACTGCCAACGCGATCGCCCCAAGTAAAGCAATTAACCGCCGTTGAATCATGTCTAATTCCTCCCACTACATCCAGATACTAGTGACTTTTAGTGCATAGCCTCTATCCTATCAATTTCACTTGGGCGATTGTAAAGGGGGAAAGAGTTTCTATTAATTAGAGCAAAGCTGACTAGCTAGTTTAGACACCTGTGCTACTCCGAATCGGAGTAGATTTTTTCAGATAGTTTCTATTACAGGTTAGGGCTGGTTTCTGCTAATTCAGCAAGGAGGCTGCGGACATATGGGTGGTTGCATTGGTGCCGTCGGCTCAACCTCGATTACGAGCGCCTGCCTGCCTCCTCAGAAGCGTTCATTTACATCGCTATGATTCGGCTCATGCTCCGTAGGCTTGCTTGAATGTTTTACCTTCTCCGTATTTCTAAATATCTTCTTAGGCTCGTATCAGCGCTATCTGAATTTTCTTGGCTCGTCCTGCAACCGATTTTCTCGGATCGTGAGCTAATCTTTCCAAATGTGGCAACATCCACTCTTTTAACTCTAAATCCTTCTTCGCCCATGCACTTAGAGTATTCATTGTATTGTTTAAGACAATCCAATCTGTATGATTTTCAAGATTCTTCAGAAGAATCTTCTTCGCATCGTTTCTCTGCGTCTCCGACATAAAGGCAAAAAGAGTCTGAAACAAATGTGCTAAAGTCCACTGTGCCGAGGGTTGATCAATCTTGGATATTTCAGAAATAAGCCTGTCAATATATGGAACAAGCCATTCAGGATTTTCTAGAGATATTCTCTTAATGGCATTCGATGTGCGAAGCCGAACAATTTCATCGGTACTGAAGTAACAGTTATATAAATCCGACAGCCTTGCGGGGTTAGATAAAACGATATTAACTACCTCAATTGTTCTACCTAGAGAGTTTGGATGTCCTCCTGTAAGCATGGTTTCAAAAGCTTCACTCGTCATATCATCTTCACTCTAGACTTTTTGGTGGACGAAAGAGGGGCGGTTGTGGGTCTGCAAGTTAAGAGGTCTACCCAAGTAGTACATCACTAGTCCTAGTACGTACTATTGGAGGGCGTTGAAGCCTTTCCAAGCCATGTAGGCGGCCAGCAGCACGAGGAGAGATTGGAATAGGCGGCTAACTAGGCGATCGGACATTCGAGGTAGTAGGCGGGTTCCTAGTTGCGCACCGATTATGCCACCTATGCCAAGACATATCCCCGGTAACCACAGAACATTACTGTTAAAGCTGTGTTGGAGCAGACCAGAAATAGCAATCAGCACGATCGCCCCCAAGCTAGTACGCACAGCTGATTTGATTGATTCTCCCAGCATTAGCATTTGCAGTGACACCATCACTACGCCACCGCCAATGCCAAATAACCCAGACAACAGTCCAGCCAAGAGGCCAATTTGCGCCACTGGCATTAGTCGGTAGATACCTGCTGTTTCATCAGCACTGCATTCTCTCAGTTTGAGGCGATGCTTTAAGTTCATAAAATAGATTGTTAGCAGCATTAGTAGTGCAAAGCTGAAGGCTAGCCAATGTTCCTGGAGGCGATCGCCTAGCCATGCCCCAACTTGAGCCGTAGGCAGACCAAACAGGGCAATGCTACCTGCGGCTCGCAGATTGAGTGTGCCCTTACGCCAGTTTTGTATACTGCCAGACACTGCACTCAACAGCACACCCACCAGACTTGTGGCTGTAGCTTGCACCAGCGACACTCCCATTAGGCTCAGCACAGGCACAATTAGCAAGCCACCACCGATACCCAAAACACCCGCCACAATACCTGTGAATACGCCTAACGTGGCCAAGAGCAATAGGGAAAGAGGTGAATTCAGCATCATCCTAATTAGAGGAAACGCGAACATTACTTGTGCTTTAAGTCTAAGGTGGCCACAAGTCGCATACCGCCACTAATGCTACGGCAGGCTATTAACAAGAGCCTCTCCTTCCCACTCAAGGCAGTCACCCACTTGGTTACCATCGTGATAAGCCGCTAATAAAACCGGACAAGTTTTGCCCCAGGCAATAGCTCCGGTGGCATCTAGGCCGATCGCCCCGAAATCACGTTGACGGGTTGCTGCTTCGGTAAAGGAGCGGGCAAAGGCTGCTTGCAACGATAGGCCATCGGTGGTGCGAACGACAATCCGTGCAGCCAGACACTCATCGATAATGTCTTCGCCAATGCCTGTACAACTAACCGCAGCTTGGGCAGTGGCATAGTTGCCTGCGGGGGTAGCGGAGTCGCTGACACGGCCAATGCGTTCAAACCCTTTTCCACCAGTAGATGTACCGGCAGCTAGGCGTCCGTGGCTATCCAGAGCAACCACGCCGATCGTCCCGCGTCCAGCACCGTCACTCACTGAGGAGTGCTCAGCATACACACCAGCCATAGATGCTTTGAAATTGTCCTGACGTTCTTGCAGCCATTCCTGTAAGCGTGCCTCTGTGAGCGGATTAAACACAGGCAGTTGAAGTTCTCGTAGCAATTCGGCAGCTCCGTAGTCAGACAAGACGCGATCGGCCGATTGCTGGAGGAATTCTGCCAGGTCGATCGGATGTTGCACTCGCGACACATTGATAACGCCGCTAAACCGCTGACTTATGCCACTCATCAGAGCTGCACTCATGCGAATTTGCCCATCCGACTGGAGTACAGAGCCTGTTCCTGCATTGAAGCCAGGGTCATCTTCTAAAAGCTGGCAGCCTCTAACCACGGCTTCTTCTGCTGGGGTGCCCGCCCGTAGCAAAGGATAGACCTGATTCACAATGGCATGGAGCGATCGCCGTATCACCTCTATTCCACCTTTGCTGCGGAGAGAACTGCCCGCTCCGCCGTGAATAATCAACTTAGGCTGAATTAAATCATGCGACATGGCTGCACCTAGAAGTACCTAATGTAATTTAGGTGAAATTGTCGCAAAGTAAAGCTGTTTCTATCTAATCTGTGGCTAGTTTCTTTGTGGAAGTAGAGAAACTGGAAGCTAGGCAGACCAGCCTCAACCAGGTTTTTTGCGGCTTGATTCTGTTAGTTTACTCTGTGGGAGCTTTGGCATCAGAGCGGCGGCGACGACACCGTTCCGAACAGTACTTCACCTCGTCCCAGCAATCTTCCCATTTTTTGCGCCAAGTGAAAGGACGTTGGCAAACGGGACACAGTTTGGTGGGTAGGTCAGATTTAGCGCGATCGCGAGGCATACAGAAAAGTCAGCAGGTTTAGAGCGTACATTCTGTTCTCAGAATAGGGCTTTAGTCCATCTAGTTAGGCATTGCGCCAAAGAAATTCCAGTGGCAGACCATCCGTGTCTGCAATGAAGGCAACTTCGTACACTGTTTCGCCAATCATTTGTTGTTCGGGTTCTAGTAGTACCGTCAACGGTTGAAACTGGTCAGGTTGCGTCTGTGCTAGCTGATTGAACTGGGTCTTGAGGCGATCTAACCAGGCAGGGAGGGCGTCTACCTGTCCAGTCAGATCAAAGGAGAGATGGTAATAGCCAACATAGTGTTCATCGCCAAAGGCATCGGGGGCAGGCTTGGGCTGGGGAATTTGGATCAGCTCGATGCGTCCGCCCCATCCCTCCATCCAGCAGGCCAGGGTATACCCAGTGGTGAAGCGCTCGTGCACCACAAAGCCCAATTGCTCGTAGAAGGCGATCGCCCGAAAAATATTAGCCGTCCGAATTGACGCATGGTGCATTGTACTACCTGTTCCTGCCAATTCTGGGAGTGCTAAAGCGTTGAGGCAGAGGGTGGATAGGGTGGGCGATCGCTTCGGTTTTTCCAAACCACCAGACTAAACCCTGCCAGGAGAATGGCCAATCCGAGTGCCGAGACATTGATCAGCGGTGTAGCAGCTTGACGCACAGCGATCGCCACCAGCGCCCAAACAATGACTAGGGCATAGGCAATGTCTCGGTATCGCCGCAGCATCAACCCACCTAGTACAGCAGCCACCAGCATCATGACCACAGTCCACTGCCCAGGCATTAGCCCCCAGCCATTCCAATCGGCACTAAACAGGGCTAGTGCCACATTGACCACGGTGGCGACAGAAATCCATCCCAGGTAAATGCTAAACGGTACCCGTAGCAGCCATTTTTCCTGCCAGAAATCTCGCTGGCGTGCCACACCGATCAGCCAGTAGATACCAAGCAAGCACAGCAAAATTGCCGCGATCGCAAAGGCCGAGGCTACAAATTGCCGTGACAGAAATAGCAGCACCCAGCCTGCCTGAATCAAACAAGTCAGTACAAGTAGATAGCTGATGGACTGTAGTTGTGGATGTTGGTGCTGAGGTGGCAGAAACTGATACACGCAAAACCCAATCAGCCCCAGATAAATCACGCCCCAAATGGCAAAGGCATAGTTGGCAGGGGTGATCAGGACATTGGCGAACAAAGTATTGGAAATTTGGCCGATTGTTTCGCCATTAATCGGGTAGAAGTTTGACAGTGAGTTCACCAAAAAAGCTCCGATCACGGCAGCAACAGTAAGCCCTTGCCGTAGACGGTCAGGATGGCTTTGATAGCGATCGGGTTTCATGGGAGAAGCAACAGGGCGATACTACCTTGATTGTATCGATAGATGCCGTCGAACTTCAGTGACGGATCTAACCTTACTCGGCAGCGTCAGTTTGCTTTGCAGATGAAACCCATACTGGAAAGCACTTTCCTAGAAATTTTGTGAGGACAACGGTTAACTTTGACTGGCGTCCAGACGTTTGAGCAAAGCCGCTCGATTTTGTTTAGCGTTGGCATCGTCTGGGTTAAGTTCCAACACTTCATCAAAACAGGCGATCGCCGCTTGGAGTTTGTTCAAACTCATTAACGCCACCCCTTTGTTAAACCAAACCCGAAAGTCATCAGGTTGGAGCTCAATGGCGCGATCGTAGCTGGCCACCGCTTCCTCAAATCGCTTTAGATTTTTGAGGGTAATGCCTCGGTTTAGCCAAGCCTTTGGGGTCGCGGGATTGATAGCTACCGCTTGGTCATAACTGGCTACCGCACCTTCCAAGTCTCCTTGCTTCATGAGGGCGAACCCTTTACCGTACAGGGCTTCCCAATGATTGGGGGCAGCAGCCAGCACTTTGTCGTATCCCAGAAGCGATTGTTGGTGGCGGCCTAGCTGACGCATCCCAACTGCCCAGCGATACCAGGTATCGGTATCGTTAGGGTTGAGGCCTAGAGCTTTGTCGTAGCTAGCGATCGCAGCTTCGTAGTCTCCTAGCCCCACCAAAGCATCGCCTCGCCCACTAAAAGCTGCCTGATAGTCTGGCTGCAATTCCAACGCCTTGTTAAAGTGTTTGATGGCGCCTTCGTAGCGGCCACTGGCATAGAGCGCTGAGGCTTGGCAGTACCAGATGTCTGGGTTGTTGGGTTGATGCGTCAGGGCTTGCTGCAATATCCCGATAGCGGCTTCATACTGCCCACTGACGTACAAGGCCAAACCTAAGCCATAGTCAGCATTGGGAAAATCAGCCTGCAATGCTAAAGCCTGTCGAAACCCGTTGATGGCCGTGTCGTACTGACCCAGCGTGTAAGCGGCCCAGCCCAAGCTGTAGTAGGCAATTGGTTGGTCAGGATTAAACACCGTAGCTGTTTCAAAACAGAGCATCCCATCGCTAGGGTGACCCAACGCGATCAAAGCATTACCTTTCTCATGCCAAGCCACGTAGTGGTCAGGTTGTAGTTCGATCGCCCCATCAAATTCGACGATCGCTGCTTCGTAATTTCCTTGTTGAGCGAGTGCCACTCCCTGCTCAACCCGTTGATCGGCTTGGTTCATTTCAGCCTGAAGTGCCTGGGTCATGGTTTATTGCCCCTGAAAGTATGCTGATTCCTATCGTGTGAGCTAGGGCTCTGTAACCGGGCTCCCCACATCGTAAGCTCCAATTACTGGTGTATTGTTCCTAGTACAGAATTGATCTCAAAATACCCCGGTAGTCAAGACAGATTGACACCAAAATTTACATATACGACTGGCTTGCCCCGATCAGATGCGTGACTTTGTTCGTACTGCCATCCTAGAAGTCTGGCCTGTGTTGTTCCGCTGGGAGATGGCTTACTTAGTGAGGTAAAGTTGCCTCGATCAGGTTACATGGCGGGTTACATGGAAAGCTGTCTGGCGTGATCCAGCATTTGCAAGCCGTGAATCAGGGAAGCCCCGCCGCGAATAGCCGTGGCCACATGGACTGCTTCGGTCATCTGCTCTAGGTCTGAACCGTGTTGGAGTGATTCTTTGCTATAGGCATCAATGCAGTAGGGGCACTGTACTGCATGGGCAACGGCTAGGGCAATCAGAGCCTTTTCACGTTTGGACAGTGCGCCATCCTCAAATACAGCGCCATAGTAGGCAAAAAACTTGTTGGCTAGATCGGGGTTGCCTTCACCGATCGCACCAAATTGTGGCAAGTGGTCTGGATTGTAGTAAGTTTTCATGGCAGGCGCATGTAGCATTGAGGCCATTGTAAGAGGCTCTGCCAAGACTGGAATACGTCCAATATTTGGAATATGGCGATTTCTACTCGAATAAAATACGCTACGCACCTCTTGATGCCCTGACTCCCTTAACTCGGGATGTCCGGCTCAGCGAGAATTGCATAGCATTTTCCAAAAAAAACTGCGGAGAAGCAAACGCCTCACCACAGCTTTAGAGCCAAATGTTCCGTATTGAATAACGCACTCAGGTTATTCCCTCGGCTACCATCATCGTGCCTGTGTAGGATATGTGCCTCCCCCGCCTGGTTCACCCGATCGTATGATGTTGCCTTCTCTAACAACATATCCTTACCCATCCCAGCGTCGTGTGGTCATGGGGCAACGCGGAGCCGTAGCCACAAGTCAACCGCTGGCAACCCTGGCTGGGATGGAAATGCTGCTGGCAGGAGGAAATGCCGTGGATGCAGCGGTGGCTACAGCGATCGCCCTTACCGTTGTAGAACCCAACTCTAATGGCATTGGCGGCGATGCCTTTGCCCTAGTTTGGGATGGCAAACTGCACGGCCTCAACGCATCGGGCAAAAGCCCCCAGGCTATGACCCCAGAGAAATTTACCGACTTAGGGCATATTCCCCAGTTGGGCTGGCTCAGTGTCACGGTGCCAGGAACTGTCTCTGGGTGGCGATCGCTATCGGAACGGTGGGGCAAGTTGCCCTTTGAGCGGCTATTTGAACCAGCCATTCGCTATGCCGAACAGGGCTACCCAGTCTCGCCAGAAACATCAGTTTACTGGCAACGGGGTGCCGACCTATATTTGCCCCAAACGCAACCAGAATTTTCTGCTTTTCAGCACATGTTCTTTCCCAACGGGCAGCCACCTCGGGCAGGAAGTGTGTGGCGTAGCCCTGCCCACGCAGCCACTCTACGTGAGATTGCCCAAACAATGGGCGAGAGTTTCTATCGGGGCAAGCTAGCGACTCAACTAGCTGAGTTTGCCGCTACAACCGGTGGGCTAATCACCCTGGCTGATTTGGCACAGCATCAACCCCTGTGGGTAGAACCGATCGCCTGTCCTTACAGGGATGTCACCGTTTGGGGCATGCCTCCCAACACCCAGGGGATCGCCACCTTGATGGCTCTGAGCATGCTAAACGGCGTTGATTTGGCACACTACCCGCGAGAATCGGCAGAAAGCTATCACTGGCAAATTGAAGCCATGAAGTTGGCATTGGCAGATGTGCATCGCTACGTTGCTGACCCAGACGCTATGACAATAACCAGCCAGGACTTGCTTAACCCAGCCTACCTAGCTCACCGCTACCAGCAGATTGGGGAAACGGCCATGCCAATAGCTACACCCGGCTTGCCCCAGGGCGGCACCGTTTATCTGGCAGCAGCAGATGAAAACTTGATCGTATCGATGATTCAATCCAACTACATGGGCTTTGGCAGTGGTCTTTTGGTACCTGGTACAGGCATTGCCCTCCACGATCGCGCCCTCGGATTTACCCTAGAGGCTGGACATCCCAACCAGGTTGCCCCTGGCAAACGTCCCTGGCACAGCATCATTCCAGGCTTTGTTACCCAGGCAGGGCAGCCTATTGGTGCCTTTGGGGTAATGGGTGGCCCCATGCAACCCCAGGGGCAGGTACAGGTAATGGTGAACCTAGTAGATTATGGTCTCAACCCTCAGGCGGCGTTGGATGCGCCTCGTTGGCGATTTGTTGAGGGGAACCGGGTGATGCTGGAGCGATCGGTACCTGATGCTGTGGTGGATGGCCTACGCTTGCGCCAGCACCAGATTCAGCGCGGTGGCTTCTACGGGCGTGGTCAAATGATTCTGCGTCACAACGGCGTATTGATCGCTGCTTCGGATCCTCGTGCCGATGGCTTGGCGTTGGCTTGGTAGGCTGCCCAGCGAAATTGAGGCTAAAGTGTCTACAGCAGCCGTGTCAGCCGCTTCCATAGGTTAACAAGTAGGGTCTCTAGCCAAACAAACAGCCGATCGACCCAGTGTAGGCATCGCTCGATCGGGCTGAGAATGTAACCCACAAATGATGCTCGCGTATCGATGTAGTCTGACGTATGCGTTGTTGCCACTGGGACAAAAGCTGGCACTAAGTCAGCAGTAGGGTCAGCGATTAATTGGTCACTGGCGATCGCTCCAGCAGGCGGTTCAGAGACTGTCAGGGTAATGTTGGCTGGCAAGGTAACCCAGACTAGTTCGTTGTTGGGCATAGGGGTTATCGGTAGCAGCGGTTCAGAGGCAGCAATGGCCAAACCGTCATCGGCTGGATAGGGGTTTTCTGGTATTACTAACTCGGCTTCACGAAACAGATTGACCGAAATCGCTACATCCCCTGCCTGCATCCAGGCTATCAGCCGGTAAAATGCTCGCACAATGGGAAAGACAGGCCGTTTCTGAGATGGAATCCGAATGCGATCGTAGGCAGCTTGTCTAGCCAACCGCCGTCGCCAATATCGCCAGTAGTTGGCAATTTCCCAGATGATCTGGCGACTGAGCCAATCCTGCTGTTCCGTCGTAAGTATGTCTAGCACCTGGTTATGGTTGGTTACTAAAACCAATGCTTGGCTGTCCAGCAAGCTGGCAATACCCCGAATGTAGGGGGTTTCTACCATCCCTGAAGGGGTAGACGGCAGCAAATCTAGGGTGTGATCACTTTGGAGCGATCGCAACTGAGCTGGGTCTAACAACACTACCGCCGCCTGCTCAGAACTGGGGCTTTCTGACAATAGTCTGGGTGACACCTGCCCCTTCAGAGAGTCGTCTACAGGGGAAAGAGGAACCATCTGTTCGACAAGTACCGGCAGAGACGTACCCAGGGGTAATTGCCGGAGAGCTAGAAGCAGATGCTGCACCGGAGTATCTGCAGGAGGAGGCACAGATGAATCCGCTGTGGGTGGTGCAAGCACCGACACTGAGGGAGTTACAGCGGCTTTGCCCGCTTTCAGGCGCGATCGCGGTAGTTCCGATGCTTGCAACACCGACCCCAAGAACCTTGCCCCCTGAAACAGGGCATAAAGTGGATAAACAGCTACCTGGGCTGTCCAGCCAGCCACTAACTTGGTACGCCGCCATGCCACCCCCAGTCGATCGCTCAACTGCTGCACCTGATGGCGAATCGATCGAAACAGCCGACTTTGATAAATCCCAGAACGAGGCGGCGACATGGTGTAGAAAAGCCCAACAGTTCTGATTGTGACGCGGAAGCTGATTTCCCTCAACTGATCTTCCAAATTGGCTCTCTGCTTAGCAAATCCATGATTGGGCAACTACCTGGGGAGACTTCTCACGCTATACTGGTTGTGCTTTTCAGGACGCAGGCTTGTTTTGGGAATTGACCTTCGTAGTTACGTTTATATCGATCGCCTGCAACCTCAGCATGCAGCCTATCTAGGAACTGTGGCGATCGGCTTTTTACCCTTACCGGGAGATGCCTCCCTCTGGATTGAAGTATCTCCTGGAATAGAAATTAACCGCATTACTGATGTCGCACTCAAGGCAGCTGTGGTGCGCCCCGGCGTACTTGTGGTAGAGCGGCTCTATGGCCTGCTAGAAATTCACTCGACCAACCAAGGTGAAACCCAAGCCGCTGGTCGGGCTATTTTGGCAGCGCTCGGCGTCAGTCGGCAAGACTGCCTCAAGCCGCGAGTGCTCTCCAGCCAAATTATTCGCAACATTGATGCCCACCATGCCCAAATGATCAACCGCAACCGGCGTGGGCAAATGATTTTGTCAGGGCAAACCCTATACGTTTTTGAGGTCGAACCCGCCGCCTACGCTGCCCTAGCTGCCAATGAAGCCGAGAAAGCCGCCCTGATCAACATTTTGCAAATATCTGCCGTAGGTAGCTTTGGACGGCTTTACTTAGGGGGAGCTGAACGAGATATCATCGCCGCCTCTAAAGCCGTGATCGAAACGATGGAAAATCTGGTTGGACGGGACTTAACAGAACAGCGTGTTGAGTAGGCTAGTTGGTAAATCGATAATGTGGAAGCTAGGGTAAGGCAGAGATGGCAGAAGCGGGGCATTTAGCACTGCTGCGTCGGGGCTGGATGCGTGAACAGGGTAATGGCACGGTCGCACGATCGCCCGTGGTACTGGATCTAAGTGGGGCTGACCTGCGCGGGTTTGATTTGCGATCGCTCAACCTCACCGGAGCCAACCTCACCGGAGCCAACCTAGAGCAAATGGACTTAACCGGCATCATTTTGACCTATGCCTCGCTCAACGGAGCTTTTTTGGTTGGTGCCAGACTGCCCCAAGCACAGCTCACCCACGCTAGCCTTGTCAATGCTCACCTTGCAAATGCCATCCTCTCCGGGTGTGACCTCAGCCACGCCAATCTGATCGGAGCCGACCTACGCAGCGCCCAACTCCATCATGCTGACCTCACCGGCGCCAACCTGATTGGTACAGAGCTACGTCGCGCTGATCTGCGAGAAGCCCTGCTTAGCCAAGCCGACCTGCGTCGCACCGACCTCAGCCAAGCACTCCTGGTTCATGCTGACTTAGGGAATGCGGATCTAGCCAGTGCCACCCTGCACCAAGCCGAACTCAGCTATGCCTGTCTCTATCGTGCCAATCTGCAACAGGCCAATCTCCTGCAAGCCCAACTAACGGGTGCCCAATTACAAGGAGCCAACCTGCAATACGCCAATTTGCAAGCTGCTAACCTGCGTTGGGCTAACTTGCAAAAAGCCAACCTTACCGGAGCCAATTTGCAAGCCGCTAACTTTCGAGGTGCGACCCTCCGCCGCGCTATTCTAGACCACACCAACCTAGATGCTGCCTACCTGGAAGGAGCCAAAATTGACTAGTTGCCTCACTGCACAGCTTTAAGAGAAGTCATTAGGCAACTTGCCCTTCTTTGCACTAAAAGTTTCTAACAACCAGCGGTTAATTGTGCCATCGTCCTCTGTTTGGCTGCGTTTTAGGGCTTCCTCGATCGTGGCAACTTGGAGTTCTGGCAATACCTTCGACACTTGAGTTTGCCGACTACCGCCATCAAATACCTCAAAGGCAATCACCTCCCCCGCCTCTACATCTACCACCCAATACTCTTGAACCCCCAGCCTTTCGTACAGCAGCCGCTTTCGTCCTAGGTCATCATTCAATGTTGTCGAGGCAATTTCGATCGCTAGGTGGGGTGCCCCAAATTCATCCACATCCACAGGTTGAGAGGTTTTAGGCGGGATTTGGAAATCAGCTCCAATGTAAAATGCCATGTCGGGTTGGCATTCACACACACCTCGCTTACGAAAGCTACCATTCGTAAAACCAGCCATCCGAACATTTTTGAGCGCGCCATAGAGACTGACAACTTGGGAAAGTAAAGTGTTGTCTCGTCCATGTCCAGACCCAATCGGCATTGTCTCAATCTTCACGAGACCGCTGTCGTAGTAAAATCTGCCTTGCTCGTACTCCGGCTGCTTTGCCAGGGTCAAGAATTCATCCCAACTCACCTTGATCCAGACATCGGTTACTAGATTTTGCGGTTCAGGCAGGGTATTAACCATTGCGGTTCACATTCAGAATTTCCACATACTCAAACTCATTGGAACTGAGTCTAATTAAAGAATAGCGTTCCTCATAAAGGGCGATCGCGTCTACTCCCACCTCTGCACTGGATGAATTGCAGGCCAACACATACTTAATGGTTTAGGGAGGAAATTTGTGGGTACAATGCCGGAGGTTCTGGAATTTTCCCTGGTTACTAGCTACGGCGGAGGTCGCCCATGACAAGGCAGCGAATGGCTTTTCTCTGTTACTTGCTGGCTATTTTAGTCATAGCGGCTGTGGCAGCCGTCTATTTGCTTACCCCTAAGCTGTTGGATTATCAAGAGGTGGCGATTGGCACAAGCTGGGACAGCCTACAACCGGGCATGAAAACCCAGTTTTTGTCATTACTCAAGGTGGGTGGCGGTGGCTACCTCATGACCGCAGCAGCATTGGCTGTGTTGCTGTTCATTCCGTTTCAACGAGGGGAAGCTTGGGCACACTGGGCAATTCCAGCGATCGGCATTCCTGCCATGTTGATTGTTAACTATGCAGGGCTAACGATTATTCAAAACACACCGGGTCGCCCACCTTTGCTAGCTGGACCGATCGTAGTAGCGCTAATGTTGTCAGGTCTGTTCTTATCGATGCAGCGCTCTCCCTCTCATCACCCCTAATCTAGTTTGCTCTGACTCATACTGTATTAGACTGGCTGGTGCCCCGTTCCAGGAGCAGCCGAAGCACAGACAACGCCAGAATAGCTAGGAACATAACTAACCCGATCGCGCAGGCATAGCTCATTTCCAGGTTTTGAAAGGCTTGTTCGTAGAGATAGTAGACCACAGTTTTGGAACTATTGCGAGGGCCACCCTGGGTCATGATGTAGACCTCTTCAAACACTTTAGTAGCAGAAATAGCAGAGATTACAGCTACCAAAAACAGATAGGGACGCATGAGTGGCAAGGTAATATCCCAATGTTGTTTAAGGCCGTCGGAACCGTCGATCGTCCCTGCCTCGTAAAGCTCTTGGGGAATTGCCTGCAACCCAGCTAAATAGATCACCATGTAGTATCCTAGCCCCTTCCAAATGGTGACGATCATGACGCTGAAAATGGCCCAGTTGGGGCTGGTTAACCAAGGAATGCCCTGCGGTGCAATACGTAGTGCCTGCAAAAACTGATTAAAGAATCCTCGCTCGGCATATAGCCACTTCCAGGCGATGCCCGCTACCACCATAGAAATCACTACGGGGACATAGTAGGCCACGCGAAACCAGTGGATGCCACGCAATTTCTGATTCACCAAAATCGCAAGAGCCAGTGGTAATGTCACCAAAATAGGCACCGCAATACCCAAGTACAGCAGCGTGTTGCCCACGGTCTGCCAAAATACACGATCGCTAAGTAACCGCTGAAAATTTTTCAGTCCAATCCAGACAGGCGGCTGCGTCAAGTCGTACTCATAGCGGGTGAAGCTGAGGTAAAACGCCTGCACCGCGGGAAAAAATACCGTTAACCCTAACGCGATTAAAGCAGGTGCCAGAAATAGGTAGGGTGTAAGCTGCGAAGGTGCCCCTTTTAACCAGCTAGACCAACGAAATTGGGAAGATGCCATAACAACTTGTGAATCATTTTTAGCTAATTACAGAACTATAGCGGGATAACAGTCGATCGCTTCAGAACCTGAAAATTGCCATAAAAATGCCCCAACGAATCCTTGGGGCGCAAATAACAGCCTTGTTAGAGGGAGAACGATCTATTCATCGTCTTCGTCTTCATCGTCTTCGTCTTCATCGTCTTCGTCTTCATCGTCTTCGTCTTCATCGTCTTCGTCTTCATCGTCTTCGTCTTCTTCGTCATCCTCATCCTCGTCTTCGTCAGAGGCAATGAGAATAGGAAGTACGTCTACTTCTACCTCGATCGCGAGGGTAGCTTGATTCAATGCTTGCTCATCTAAATCAACAGCTTGTAACATCGTAACCATGGGCTTGACTCCTCAAATAGCTGATATGGTTATCTTTCGTATCACTACTTATCCACCACTTAGGCGTACCTAGCAGCAATCAGAGTTCATTCTTTCACACTGGATTAATTGGGAGAGTTGTTCGGAACACTTGCTTTGTAGGAAGTCATCATTTACCCCCCTCCTCTGGGCATCCCCCTTTACCAGCAAGGGTTGTGAGTAAAAAATTCTGCCGCTTTTTAAAAGATTCGCTATCTTCAAAACGTACCAGAATCAAACCTACCTGGCTAACCTATGAAGAATTCGATCGCATTTAATCGTTCTACTATTTGCCTAGCTAGCCTGGGGCTGCTATCTATCCTGGTGAATTACGGCACAGCCATTGCTCCTGCTGCTGCCCAAACCCCAGTTCCCACTCAGGTTGCTCAAGCAGAAGCTCCAGGAACGATCGTCGATGTTGCCTCTGGTAACCCATCCTTTAGCACTCTGGTTACCGCTGTTAAAGAAGCTGGACTGGTCGATGCTCTGTCTAGCCCTGGCGATGTAACCGTATTTGCCCCCACTAATGAGGCATTTGAAGCCCTACCTCCAGGTGTGCTAGACGCTCTGCTTAAGCCAGAGAACCGCGGACTTTTGACCCAAGTGTTAACCTACCATGTTGCTCCAGGTCGATATGAAGCGAAGGATCTACGCACAGGTGCGCTGGATACCCTCAATGGCGGCTTAGCGGTGCGAGTTGCTCCCGATCGGGTAATTGTCAACGATGGCAGTGTGATTCAACCTGACATTCCTGCAAGCAATGGCGTGATTCATGCAGTTAACCGCGTGCTGATTCCACCTGCTGTAAAAGCACAGTTAGGATCAGTGACACAGGCTGGACAATCAACCTCTGATGAGGGTACTGTGCGGGGGCTCTGGTAGCTAGTAAACCTGAGCTGTAATCAACTAGGGGTTGTCATCAATTTCAGCCAGAATCTTGATGATGGAGAGATTACAGCCCCTAGTTTGGTTTTTGAGGTGGGCACAATAAGGGCTATGCTGCAGACGTTTGACCGTTAATTGATGACACACCCTAGCCTGCTTCACCGTAGTAGCCACGGTACCATTCCACAAAGCGCCGAATGCCTTCCTCTATAGGTGTGGCAGGCTTGAATCCAACATCGCGCATCAGTTCGTCAACATCTGCATAGGTGGCGGGTACATCACCAGGTTGCATAGGCAAAAAATTCTTGACAGCCGTTTTCCCAATGGCCTGTTCGATTACTTCGATAAAGCGGGTTAACTCAACCGGATTGTTATTGCCAATGTTGTAGACCTTGTAGCGGGCTTTGCTGTTGGGAGCATGGGGATCGTCAGGTTGTGCAATTGCATCAGGAATTTTGTACATAACTCGGATCACTCCTTCAACAATGTCATCAATGTAGGTAAAGTCCCGCTGCATTTTGCCGTGGTTATAAACATCGATCGCCTTGCCAGCCAGAATCGCTTTCACAAATTTGAAGTAGGCCATATCTGGGCGTCCCCAGGGGCCATACACAGTAAAGAAGCGCAACCCTGTAACCGGGATTTGATATAAGTGGCTGTAGGTATGGGCAATAAGCTCATTGGCTTTTTTGCTGGCCGCGTAGAGCGAAACCGGGTAATCGACGTTATCAGTAACGGAGAACGGCACTTTGGTGTTGGCACCGTATACCGAACTAGAAGAGGCATAGACTAAATGCTTGACTGGGTTATGGCGGCAGCCTTCCAACACGTTGACAAAGCCAGTCAAGTTGCTATCTAGATATGCCCAGGGATTTTCGATCGAGTAGCGCACCCCTGCCTGTGCCGCCATATTCAGCACATACTCAAAGGACTGTTCCTGAAACAATCTGGCAATGCTTGTGCGATCGCTTAAGTCCATCTGCTGAAAGGTGAAGCCCGATCGCGGCAACAATTGCTCCAATCTAGCTTTCTTTAAGCTGACTTCGTAGTAATCGTTCAGGTTATCAATGCCGTAGACTTGGACACCGTCACTCAATAGCCGCTGCGATAAGTGGTAGCCGACGAACCCCGCAGCACCAGTAATCAGTACAGTCATTAATAAAACCCTTGCTTGCTAGACCGTTTGCAACATCATCGAACTCGGCAGATAGCATCAGCCTGTTTCTGAATGGACGTTCTGGCACGTCGTGGTCGGATGTAATCACACCAATTGTCAATCGAGGTCTGCGCCTTGGCTGAAACTGGTTGCCCCTGAGGAATCAGAATTGCTGCGGTGATCGCTGCACTTTGCTGCTCAGCCCTGGCCCGTTCTTGAGCAATGGTCAGAATTGACTGACTCCACTGAGCGATCGCCTGAGTCGCCTCAGCATATTCTGATGAGGTCGAAGGAATTCGCTGGGCAACTTGGATGGCCTCTGAATAAGCCGACGCCTGTTTGGATTTCCCAACGACCTTAGCCTTAGCCACAGGCATCAACAATGATGCAGCAGGAGAAGTAACAGTTGTAGGCTGAGGAGACGGCACAGTAACGGGAGTCGTAAACTCCACAGGTTGTCTCTGGCCAGGGTTTGGTGACGTGCTAACGGGAGGACTTGGCCGGGTGGTTTGTGGCGCTGCTATCGGGGTAGTTGCAACGGGACTAGGGCTTGCGACTGGAGCGGGGTCACCATTAGCGGCTGTAGGGGCTGGACTGGGATTAATCACGTTAGCAGTTGGTGGCTTAGGAACACCAGCCACTATGGTTGATTGAGGAGATGGAGGCTGGACAACCGATTGTGAAACTAGCGCCGACCAATGCCGCATCAATACCCCTGTCAAAAGTATGGCTGTAAAGATCCCGCCTCGCATCAGAAATGGTGGCCAGAACACCGCATCGGGAACCTCGTAGGTATCTTGAGGCTTGGGGGGAGGAGCACCGTTTGAAGACATAACAGGGGTAGGTGAAGAATTAGGAGGGATGTTTTTCATTATGCTAGCTGGAGGTTGGCGGTTTCCATGCCCGTTACCATTGACAAAATCATGGGCGATCGCGGGAACAACGCTCTGTTGCTGTAAGAATGCCCCAGATGGAGAAGTAGTAACCTCCTCTGCTTGAGGTGAGGCTACCTCTGCACCATGTCTGGTCATGGCTGGGGACAGAGTGGTAGGGTCTGGGGTAGATGCATTTCCATTTGCGGAGAATAGTGCGGCTGGGGTCGTTTTGCTCTGGAAGTGTGGCAAGATGAAGCGCTCTGCTGCTGCGATAGATGCCACCATCATTGGAGACTGAGCCGGATGCCAGTGTTGCTCACTTAGGTCTAGTGCTCGCTGCTGCAAAACAGCGTGCAGGGCTTTCAGGGTGGTACACTCCGGCTGATGCAAACTTTCTATCAACGCCGCTGTAAAGAGTCCGTGACCCAAAGCACCGACTTCCTGAGAAAACTGATCAACCTGGCAAGATAGGAGCGTTGGTATTTCAGTTTGATGAGCCAATTGTGCGGTGTGCAGACCAACTGGCTGGTTAGACAAGCTACTTTGACAGCGGCTGATATCAAACAGGACGAGTACTTTTTCGACAGAAGCAACTCTGAGCTGGTTAAACAGCCAAGCGATCGGGATTCCCGTAGCCTCTACTGCGCCTGGATTGCCCTCCATAGGCATCAGGTAATCTTGCGCTTGATGAGTAACACCGTAGCCGCTGAAGAAAATCCAGACTGAGTCATCGGGTTGGAGCGATCGCCGTAGCCACTCTAACCAAAATTGCAAATTATCCCGATTAGGGTAAGTCAGCCGACCCTGAGCATTGGGAGAATTATCTGTCAGGAGAATGCACTGGTTGGGGCTAAATTCTGCTTCCCGAATCAACAAGCTGTGAATAGCTTGGGCATCCCGCTGGGCATACCGCAACGGTTGAAAAAACTGATACTGATTAATGCCAACGACTAATGCCCAGTGCCCCATTTTCGATGCCCCATTGCTTGAGTTTCCTCTACCAGGAGAGTGCCCAAACTATACCCTGACGTAACTTATGATTACGGTTCACCTGCTGAGTGCTTGTAATTATCTACTTCAGATTAATTAGCTATAAATCCGGCATCTCATCGAAGATTGTTGCCTAGAGGTGAACTTACAAACACGATTCTGTCAGGTCAGAAATTCGTGCACTTCAGTGACGATCGAGTAAAACCATAGTGAGCGAGAAAAATTACAAACCTGGGAACACAAAATAAGAACGTCTAGTTATTACTATACGAGTTAATGATTATTAGTGGCATATTTCTGTTAGGTTTCTACAGCTCTAGCCAGCATAAGTAATGCAAGGACAGGCCAGCTAATCGTCAGAATTAGGGATATGACTGGTTAAGTTTGTAGAAGAAATCCTACATCAGTCTATTAGTTTCAACCTATGTTTGAAAAGGATTAATGGTTATGGTGTGGTTAGTCAATTGGATAACAATGGGGCTGCGATCGCCAGCCATTGCTCAAGATCAGCAGCTATTTCCTACTAGGAATAAGCAGGGCAGCGGTTGGGTGATTGCCGTTGGGCTTTGTTTGGGGACAGTAGGTGGGTGGAGTTTGGAGCAGGCGATCGCACCACTGGCTGCCCAAGCTTACACCTCCCGGATGGAAATTACCCTGACGTTGCAACCAGGAGAAACCTACGAAGTATTACAACGGCGGGCGCAGTTGGTAGCGCGGGCAGCAACTCAGCGCAGTTTCGATCGCGATATTTTGATTCAGGATGTGGCCATCACGATTTTGATTGATCATCGTGGGGCGATCGTCCCGTTGGCTTTGCTCGAAGTTGACCGATTGCAGTGGCGCGATCGACCTGACGCCCACCTCTGGATGAGCTACTATCCCACTGCAAAAAGCCTACTCAACTTGAACTTGTAATCCTGCCCAACAGTTAATTGGGGTAGATTCAGTGGCCTACCCCAATTAACCAAAACGGGCTACAACGCAGCAGGTAGCCTTTTGAAGGCTAGGCGTTCATTTTCCACATCGACGAAAATGGTGTCGCCATCGTGAAATTCGCCTCGCAAGATGGCCTTGGCGATCGCGGTTTCCAGTTCTTTCTGGAGCGCCCGCTTTAGAGGGCGTGCCCCGTAAACTGGGTCGTAGCCAACGTCTGCCAGAAAATCTAGCGCAGCATCCGATAGCTTCAGTGCCATCTTGCGATCGCTCAGGCGTTTGGCCAGTCGTCGTGCTTGTAAAGACACGATTTGCCGCAGTTCGGCTTTCTGCAAGCCGTGGAAGATAATGAACTCATCGACCCGGTTGAGAAATTCAGGCCGGAACTGCATTCGCATGGCTTCTAGTACCCGATGGCGCATCTCGTCGTAGCGGTCTTCATCACCGGCAACATCTAGGATGAACTGTGACCCAATATTGCTGGTCATGATGATAATCGTGTTCTTGAAGTCCACTGTGTGACCTTGAGAATCAGTGACGCGGCCATCATCCAGAATTTGCAGCATAACGTTGAACACATCAGGATGAGCTTTCTCTATTTCATCAAACAGGATGACGGCGTAGGGACGGCGACGGATAGCTTCGGTGAGTTGGCCACCTTCGTCATAGCCGACGTATCCGGGCGGGGCACCAATCAAGCGGGAGACGGCATGCTTTTCCATGTACTCGGACATGTCAATACGCACCATAGCTTCTTCGGTGTCGAACAGATAAGCGGCTAGGGCTTTGGCTAGTTCGGTTTTCCCGACGCCTGTGGGGCCTAGGAAGATGAAACTGGCGATCGGTCGGTTGGGATCAGCCAAGCCTGCCCGCGATCGCTGAATCGCATCAGAAACAGCCGTCACAGCTTCGTTCTGGCCTACTACCCGCTGATGTAGTTCATCTTCCAAGTGCAGCAGCTTCTGCATTTCTGATTCCACCAGCTTACTGATGGGAATGCCTGTCCACTTAGATATGATCTCGGCAATATCTGCTTCGGTTACTTCTTCTCGAAGCAGGGATTTGCTACTGGTTTGTGCTGCAGCCAAGTTCTTTTCAGCCGCTTGTAGTTGCTGGTTCAGTTGGTTTAGCTTGCCGTACTTCAGTTCCGCAGCCCGATTTAGATCATAATCCCGCTCAGCTTGCTGAATTTCGACATTGACACTTTCAATTTCTTCCTTGACTTTCTGGATGTCAGTGATGATTTCTTTTTCTGATTGCCACTGAGCATTGAGCGCCCGCTGATCTTCTTTCAGATCGGCAAGTTCCTTCTCCAGTTTGTCGAGGCGATCGCGAGAAATGGCATCGGTTTCTTTCTGCAAGGAAACCCGCTCCATCTCCAGTTGCAGGATCTTGCGGTCGATTTCGTCTAACTCTTCAGGCTTGGAGGTAATCTCCATTTTGAGTTTGGCGGCTGCCTCGTCTACTAAGTCGATCGCCTTGTCAGGTAGGAAGCGATCGCTGATGTACCGATTGGATAGCACAGCAGCCGCCACCAAAGCATTATCAGCAATTTTGACACCGTGGTGTACCTCGTAGCGCTCGCGCAGACCGCGCAAGATTGAGATTGTGTCTTGGATGTCGGGCTGATCGACGTAGACTTGTTGGAAACGGCGCTCCAAAGCCGCATCTTTTTCAATGTATTTGCGGTACTCATCTAGCGTGGTGGCACCAATGCAGCGCAGTTCCCCGCGAGCCAGCATCGGTTTCAGCAAATTGCCTGCATCCATTGCACCCTGGGCGGCACCCGCACCAACAACAGTGTGAATCTCGTCAATAAATAGGATGATGGTGCCTTGAGACTCCGTGACTTCTTTTAACACGGCCTTGAGTCGTTCTTCAAATTCCCCGCGGTACTTGGCTCCGGCAATCAGTGCACCCATATCGAGAGCAATCAGCTTACGCTCTTTAAGCGATTCGGGCACATCACCGTTGATGATGCGCTGAGCCAGCCCTTCGGCGATCGCTGTTTTACCCACACCAGGTTCCCCAATTAGCACAGGGTTATTTTTGGTGCGTCGAGACAGAATCTGAATTGTGCGCCGAATTTCTTCATCTCGCCCAATGACTGGATCAAGCTTACCCTGCTGCGCCATCTCGGTTAAATCACGCCCATATTTTTGGAGAGAATCATACTTAGCTTCAGGGTTCTGGTCAGTCACGCTTTGGCTCCCACGGATTTGGTCGATCGCCTGCTTCAGCTTAGTGAAGTCCAGATTAAACTCTGCAAATAGGGATTTACCTAGGCGATCGTCCTCAGCATATCCCAGCAACAAATGTTCAACAGAAATATACTCATCTTTGTATTGCTTACGATATTGCTCTGCCCGATCTAGCAGCGTTTGCAGGCTGCGCCCAACGTACGTGTTGGTGCTACCGCCAGACACTTTGGGTTGGCGACGGATAAACTCTTCAACATGATCGCGCAACCGCTGGCTACTAATGGCCAACTTAGTGAAAATGCTGCTAGCAAGCCCATTCTGCTCCAACAGCGCTTTTAGCAAATGTTCAGGCTCAACATCTTGCGCTTGAGATTGTTTGGCAATGTCCACTGACTGGACGATCGCCTGATACGCCTTTTCAGTAAACTGTTCTGGGTTAGTGGGTTGCATGGCTTTTCCCCCATTTACATAGAGAGAGAATGTTGTAAGCACTCAGGTTACGTCCATTCTAAGGAGCGTCAGACAATCGCCGAGATCGGTCTTCCTCCCTTTGGTGTGGGGTATTGCCGTCGGTATGGGCAACTATGAAAAAGCCCCAAAGACTAGCGCCTTAGGAGCAATATGGTTATGGAGCCATGAAGTGAATAGTAAAAATGTACTATAAAGTATTGTAGCTGTCAATTAGCGGGCAACTCTTTCTCGTTGTATTACCTAGGGACTGTTATCAATTCCAGCTAGAATCCTAACGATGGAAAGGTTACAGCCCCTAGCCTAGTTTTTGAGGCGGGTACGGTAAGGGTTGATACCGCAAACATTTGACCGTGAATTGATGGACGCGCCCTAGACCTGTTAGCCAAAACAATGGGATACATTCAAGAGGTATTGGAACTCTAGCAATAACTACATCGTCCAGAAAAAGACTGGGCAAACCAATTTAGCTTTGGTGCAACGCAATCGGTATGCCGCTAAGTGAAGGTTATTCACCTCCGGTTGCAGAGAGCCGTCCAAGCTAGCCCGTTAGACCTAACCATTCACCACAGTTAATCCACAGTTAATGATGCAGCATCAGCGCTCACGGAAGTTTTCTAACCTGCTACCATTCAAGTCTTCGGGTAGTGCCTCTCTCATCGGGTTTGTTACTGCCACCCTGCTTCTGTCCCCGTTGGCTACCTATGCCAAGCCAATTTCCCTTAGCCCAGGATTTACGCCCAATCCAGTTGAACTTGCGGGCATGGCTAAAGGTTCTGTAGCGATCGCCAGTTTGAGCAGTCGAGCCAACACCCCCACCGGAGAATGCACTGGCTTTACGAATACAAAACCGAACCACACTGTTGTCTTAACAGAATTTTTTAACACTCTTAGCGTGGAGGTAACGAGCGAACAGGATACTGCCTTAATGATTAAAGGCCCTGGCGGAGTGTGGTGCAATGACGATTTTCAAGGCAAAAATCCTGGCATCACTGGTCAATGGCTGCCAGGAACCTATCAAATTTGGGTTAGCGTCTATAGCCAAAACCGCACAGCCCCCTACACCCTGCGCTTCATGGAAACGCGTTAGTTGCCCTGATCCTGAGAATTACGTTACATTTAATTAACATTCCATTTCAAATATCATTATGGATAGACTCTTTCAAAGAGTCTGTTCAGATCTTGAGATGTGGGTGTAGGCAGCTGCTTACAAAATGCAGCTCAGTAAGGTAATTGCTATCACGGCTATCCAGAGGGCGCTGGTTTATGAAGTTTTCTTGGAAAACAGTATTGCTGTGGACAATCCCAGCTTTAGTAATTGGATTTTTTCTTTGGCAGGGATCGTTTGTGTCATCCCCGGCTAGTATGGCTCGTAACACAGCCAGTACACGCATGACCTACGGTCGCTTCCTGGAATATTTGGATGCTAATCGAGTTACAAGCGTTGATTTATACGAGAACGGACGGACTGCGATCGTTGAAGCTGTGGATCCTGAACTGGATAATCGTGTACAGCGATTACGGGTCGATCTTCCTGCAAATTCTCCAGAACTGATTGCCAAGTTGCGTAAATCTGGCATCAGCTTTGACTCCCACCCCATGCGCAATGATGGCGCTGTCTGGGGATTGTTGGGAAATCTTGTTTTCCCAATACTACTGATCAGCGGTTTGTTTCTCCTGTTTCGACGTTCAAACAACGTTCCCGGCGGCCCCGGACAAGCCATGAGCTTTGGCAAATCCCGCGCTCGCTTTCAAATGGAAGCCAAAACTGGCATCACCTTCGATGATGTAGCGGGCATTGAAGAAGCCAAAGAAGAACTGCAAGAAGTGGTCACCTTCTTGAAGAAACCGGAAAAGTTCACCGCAGTGGGTGCGCGCATTCCCAAAGGCGTACTGCTGGTAGGCCCTCCTGGGACTGGGAAAACCTTGCTAGCCAAAGCGATCGCCGGAGAAGCGGGGGTGCCTTTTTTCTCGATTTCGGGTTCAGAATTTGTAGAAATGTTTGTGGGTGTGGGCGCTTCACGGGTGCGTGACCTGTTTAAGAAAGCCAAAGAGAACGCCCCCTGCCTAGTATTCATTGATGAAATCGATGCGGTTGGGCGGCAACGGGGTGCTGGGATTGGTGGTGGCAACGATGAGCGAGAGCAAACCCTGAACCAGCTTTTGACGGAGATGGATGGGTTTGAGGGCAACACGGGCATCATCGTCATTGCGGCAACCAACCGTCCTGATGTGTTGGATGCGGCGCTGTTACGGCCTGGCCGATTCGATCGCCAGGTTATTGTTGACTTGCCAAGCTTCAAAGGCCGCCTGGGCATTTTGGAAGTTCATGCCCGCAACAAGAAGTTAGCTCCTGAGGTGTCGTTAGAGGCGATTGCCCGCCGCACACCTGGGTTTTCTGGCGCTGACTTGGCCAACTTGTTGAACGAAGCGGCGATTTTGACGGCACGCCGCCGCAAAGAGGCAATCACAATGCCGGAAATTGAAGATGCGATCGATCGCTTAACGATCGGATTAAAACTAGCCCCGCGTCTGGATGGTAAAGTTAAACGGATGACGGCCTATCACGAAATTGGCCATGCCCTTGTTGCTACCAAGCTAAAGAATGCATCCCCAGTCGATAAAGTAACCATTATTCCTCGTTCTGGCGGTGTGGAAGGGTTTACCAGCTTTCTGCCTAACGAAGACATGGTGGATAGCGAAGGGTTGGTAAGCCGTGCCATCATTCTTGACCGCATCACGGTAGCTTTGGGTGGGCGTGCTGTCGAGGTAGAGGTGTACGGTGAGGACGAAATTGACGCGGGTGCCGCAGACGATATCAAAAAAGTGACGGAACTGGCTCGAAAGATGGTGACGTTGTATGGCATGTCTGACTTGGGCACCTTGGCGCTGGAAACCCCAGGCAACGAGGTGTTTCTAGGGCGAGGCTGGCTAGAGCGCAATGAATACTCTGAGGAAATGGCTATCAAGATCGATCGCCAAGTCCGCACGATCGTGATGCACTGCTACGCCAAAGCCCGCCAGATTATTCGCGACCATCGTATGCTCATCGATCGCCTAGTTGACGAATTGCTTGATCAGGAAACCATTGATGGCAACGAGTTTCGCCGCGTTATCAACGACTACACAGCACAAACTACCCAAACCGTTGGTTCTCAACTTCAAGGGAGTGCTGGCTAGCTGATTGTCAGCAAGCAGAGCAAAAGCGCTTCTGTCCACTCGACGATCGCCCCGTAGGTGTCACCCGTTTGACCACCAAAACGGTGGTTTAACCAAGCCCCAATTGCTAAGGCAATGGTTCCACCCCCTATGAGCCAGCGACTTGCAAATCCAGCATTACTCCAATAGCCTGAGCCTATGCCCACAGCTAGTAACAGCAGCAGGCTTGGAACCACTGACCATAGCGATCGAATCGATTGCTTGTGAAAGGCACCTTTGCCTTCTGGTTTTAGATAGGGATAGTGGGCGATCGCGACCAGTTGTCCCCAGCGTCCCCATCCGGCTGCCCCCATCAGAGCCAACCAGCGGTGGGACTCCAAGTTGGCCACTGCCGTTGTTTTCAATAGGAGAATTACACCAGCGGCCATTACTCCAAAGGCACCAGATCGGCTATCGGCCATTACCTGTAAGCGACGAGTTGGATCAAGCACTGCCAGCCCATCTGCCGTGTCGATCGCCCCATCCAAATGCAGCCCACCGGTAATCGCTATCCATACTGCGACTATGGCGGCACTCCTCACCAGAACTGGCATACCTAACTGCTGCATTCCAATGTCTAGACTCCCCAGAATGCCTCCAATTCCCAGGCCAATCACCGGAGCCCAGCGAGCGATGCCGCGAAACTCTACTGCCCAGCTTTGGGGTACGGGCAAGCAGGTATAGAAGGCAACTGCTCCCATTAAGGAAGCTACAGCCATTTGCAGCGGCGATCGAGGCGGTATCAATGGCAATAGAGAATCAGTTGGCTCATCCGTCATAGGAATTTAATTTTCTCCCTAGTGGATGATAGGAAACGTCCACATTTAGTAGTCATTACTTGTCAGCAGCCATACATCTGTGGCAAGCCCAAGTTATTCAAAATTTCCTCACGATTTTGATCAAATTCGTCAGGATTTCCTTAAAACTCTTAGGCTAAGATTGTTTCATGCGCTACTAATCAGCGCCTCCAATCTTACAACCTCAATCTTGTCTGGTTTACTCCTTCTCACGAAAGCTTGTATCTAAGTTCCCGGCGCATTTAGACAGAGGGCTTCTCTTCATGAGTTATGACCATAGTTCTGGCAGCAAGCGATCGCCTGCTCCCTGCATAGTTGACACTGGTACAGTTGTCAACAAGCAAGATATTCAGCGACTCTTGGTGGATTTGCATCGGGTTCGGTACATCTATACCCAAGATGGAAGTGTTTCTAGCCAAGGTGAAGGCTTTGTTCGAGAAGTTTTTGCCGACGCCAGTCGTGCCACTTTGATTGCGAACTACTCCCTCTATCTCAATCTGCTAAGTTTTGATTACATGGAACTGGGATATGCAGACGAGAATAAGCCCTGCTTTGACTTAGTACAAGAAACCCGTCAACTGCGCTTGATTCCGTTGTCAAATCCTTTGCAGGATGACCAGTCGACCACACTTAATGCTGCCGCCTTAGAAGCCATGGTGGTTGAGGTGCTGTCGGCTGGCTTGGATGTACAAACAGATGATGAAGAATACTTTCCGTTTTAGTTAATCAACTCTGTCTGATACCATCTCAGTTAATACACGCTACAGATAAAGCAGAAAGGATGAACCCGTATCCAGTAAAAGATGCGATCGGATTAATTCAATGATTCCTGTCCATTCGGGCATCAACAGTTTGTACAACAGCATTAGTGGGATAACCAAAGTGGTTGCAAGCACTTAATCACTTAATTAACAATCTGCGCTTAATCACCCAACCGTTGATTTGCTTCAATTGGCTCAAACGGTGGTTAGAGGTTTCCCCGATTACTTCACCTCAGGTTGGCTTTGAGCGATTAACCCGCAAGATGAACACGTTTATTTGTCCACTGGTGCATCAGTTGAACTTGGAACTTATCTTTTCATCCGCTTAGAGTGACTAAAGAGGGGTAAAGTGACCGAAGAGGGATAAAAAGAAGAGGAGCCTGTTTGGCTCCCCCAAGTGATAATCGACCTCCAAACTTTCTACACCGGGAAATCTATATCAAAATCGTTGTGGTCTACCAGCACCCAATTGCGATCGGGCAGTGGCGTAACGTTGTTTGCTGCCGTCACCTGCGCTCCATTCAACAACCAAATGGCATTTTCCCCCGTCGTGTAATTGCGCCACAGGAAATCAGCCTTGCCATCGCCGTTGTAATCGCGCACATTCACTAACTGCCACTGGGGTGAGGGTCCAGTTTGAATCGCCCCACCGCCACCGCCACTGCCACTCCCTGAGCTAGGCACTATCCAGTTGGCATAGCCCCCCAGCCAGATAGTAAATTGCCCTGTGGCCAAATTGCGCCAAGCTAAATCGGCCTTACCATCGCCATCAAAGTCTCCCGCATCAATAATTGTCCAGTTGCGGTCTTGCACACGGGTAATGTCGCCACCCCCTACAGCTCGAACACCATCGATGAGCCAGATGGCATTTTCTCCAGTATCGCGGTTGCGCCAAGCCACATCAGCTTTGCCATCACCGTTGAAGTCGGCGGCATCTACTAGCGTCCAACTCCTGCCCGGTTTGGTCAATGCCCCGGTGCCAATCACTTGGTTGCCATTCATCAGCCAGATGATGGTCTCGTCGCTGCTGTAGTTGCGCCAGAGAATGTCTGCTTTGCCATCGCCGTTGAAGTCGGCTACGTCGGCGACGACAAAGCTCTTGTCTACGGTCGAGAAGACGTCACCACTTCCATTAAGGCCATTCATGAACCAGATGGCATTTTGACCGGTGAGTTTGTTGCGCCAGAGAATGTCGGAGCGGCCATCGCCGTTGAAGTCGCCGCTGTCAGCAATAATCCAGTTGGTGTCGGCAACACGGGTAAAATTGTTGCCGCCGATAATGCGGGTGCCATCGGTAAACCAGATGGCATTTTCCCCAGTTTGATAGTTGCGCCAGAGGAGGTCTTCGCGGCCATCCCCGTTGAAGTCGTTACTGGTTGTGGCTCGGTTGATGGCAAAGCTGACCCGACCGGTGGCGGTTCTGGGGTCTGCCACGCCATTGGTGGTGCCGTTGTCTTGCACGGTGTAGTCAAAGCTAGCCGTACCGTTGAAGTTGGCCGTGGGGGTGAAGATGACATTAGTGCCCGAAATACTGACGGTGCCACCGATAGCATTACCAACCCCAGTAATGGTTAGGGCTTGACCGCTTTCGTTGGCAGGGCCACGACTGTCGTTGGCTAAGAGTTCGGCAAAGCTGATGGTGCGCGCGCCAGCGTTGATGCGGATGGCAGACAGAGTGTCGTTAGTGGCAACTGGCGCATCATTCACCTCGGTAATGGTAAAGCTAACGGAGCCGACATCGGTCTTAAAGTCATCCACGCCATTGGTAGTACCGTTGTCTTGCACCGTGTAGTCAAAGCTAGCCGTACCGTTGAAGTTGGCCGTGGGGGTGAAGATGACATTAGTGCCCGAAATACTGACGGTGCCGCCCACTGGATTGCTGACTCCAGTAATCGTCAGGGTTTGGCTGGCTTCGTTGACACCCGGAGAGTCATTAGCCAACAGGCTAGCAAAGCTAATCGTGCGGGCACCAGAATCTTCGGCTACGGCAGTAAGCGTGTCATCGGCGGCAACCGGCGCATCATTCACCTCGGTCACTGTCAGGTTAAAGATTTTGCTGGTTGTGTCCGTACCATCGCTGACGATGTAGGTGATAGTGGCCGTTCCCGACTGGTTTTCCGCTGGGGTGACGGTTACCGTGCGACTATCACCACTGCCGCCCGTGGTTAAGTTAGCAGGATTGTTCGGTACAAGGGTGGTGTTGTTGGAGGTAGCACTAACTGTGAGGCTACTGGCTGCACTTTCAAAATCGAATACATCAAAGGAAAGTGGGCCACTGGTGCCATCTTCCGCAAGCGTTTGATCGGCAATACTGGTTAAACCACTCAACTGCACCGTGGCAATGCTAGCTCTACCGCTGGCTCTGCTGGTGTTGTCACCAAAGTAGAGGAAGTTGGGAATTTCGTAAACATCTGGCAAGGGGAAGGCAGGGACAAAAGCACTGTAGTTACGCAGACGGCCTTCTAAGATGACGTTGCCATTGACAAACAGGGTATAGGTGTTGTCTTTGATGGCGATGTCATAGGTAATGGCCGCACCATTATCCGTCAGGATGCCACTTTCGGCCTGGGTGAACAAGGTATTGAAGGGGCTGGGATTACTGGCATCATCGGGTTCGCGGGTGCCATCTTCCTGAGCGAAGATGCGTAGGGTGCTGGCGGTTTCGCGGGTAAAGCCCAGTTCAATAGCGCGGGTGGGGTCATTGGTAACCAAAATGAAGCTGAATCCGGCCCGGTCTGGACGGCCATCTCCATTGAGGTCTTCTGCCCCAGAGAGAGCTTCCTGAAGCACGGTAGCGTTGAAGCTGAGGATAAAGCCTGGGTCAGGGTTGAGGGTGCCGATGGCAAGGGTTGCAGAAAGGCCAGAGCGAGCGTTAAAGCTGCTAGTGGAATCGAGGGTGTAAACACCACCGCTGGAACTGCCACTTAGCCCAGTCCAGCCTTGAGGACCGGGAGATTGGGTGCCGCTAAATAGGGTGGTTCGGACACCCAGGTAAGGAGCATCATTAACGCCCGTAATGGTAATGGTTTTGATGACAGCGGTACTAGTGCCGCCATCGCCATCAGAAAGGGTAACTTCCAGGGTGCGGCTACCGCTCTGCAAGCGTTGCGAAACATTGCTGTAGCGAATTGCATTCAGCAGGTCATCAACATTAGCGGCAGTAGCGTTGGCATTTAGGTTAATCAGCAAGTCTTCCGTGCCGATGCCGCGCCCAGTACTGCTGATAGTGCCAATTTCAGTGCCCCCCACCAGAATGCGACGGCCATCAAGGGTGACGCTACCGCTGGCGACTATGGTGAGCCGGTCTGAGGCAATGGCTCCAGTGGTAATGCGGACACGCAGCACGCCAGTATCAAAGTCAGTGGAATCGGCATCGATGACTGTAGCACCTGTAGTCAGAGCCGTGCCTGCATCATTTTCCGTGTAGGTAAGGGTACTGCTGGGCAGGGTGAGACTAGGGTCAGCATTGGCACCGACTGGAGCAAAGGCCACACCCCGGAACGCTGTATTGGTAGCAGCCGTAGCCAGTAGCGTGGGTGTACCAGAGAAGGCTCCATTGTAGCCACTGGAGTCTATAATGCTGACTAGCTGGTCAGGTGATGATGAACCACGCAAACGAGTGGCGTAGAGGGTGACGCTACTGCCATTGACTACTCCCGTGATGCCTTGATAGTCATCAGAATCTATGCCGATGGTTCCATTTAGAGTCCAACTACCACTGACCAGCGAGTACTTGCTCAGAGCATTAGCATCATTGCTAGTGACGTAAAGCGTATCAACCCCGGCCACTGCGGCACTCAAATCTGCAAAGAAGAAACTGTAAGGGTCGCCACTGGTTGGAAATCCGGGAAGATTGGTGATAGTTTGACCTGATGTGGTCGGGATGCCACTACCGACGGTACCTATTCGTACAGAAGTGCCTGCACCCGTAGAAATGTAGAGTTGGCCATCGAAGATATTGACTTGGCGTAGGTTGGCAGGCGTTGTGCTGAGTTGGGTGGAGGTGGTTCCGCCTAAGGTAGCGTAGCGGATTCCACCAGTTGCTCCAGTGACCCAGAGGTCAGATCCATTAGTACTAGCAGCACTGCGAATGTTACTGCCACTAGCTACATTAGTGAGAGCTGTTGATGTGTCAATAGTTCCATCAGCAGCAACCCGGCCAACCACGCGGTTTACTGTAGTAGAAGAGGTACTAGCAATGCCGGCGGTTCCTGGATCAGCGTCATACCCTGTCAGCAACAAATACTGACCATCAGTGGAACGGGTCAAAAGCCCCTCAGTGATAGCCGTGCCGCTGGCTGTTAGGCGACGGTTGGCACCGCTGACAGCAGTTGGCATGGCAATGGATTGTACAAGCGATCCGGTTGGGGTGTACTCATCTAAAAATACCGCTGTTGCAGCACCGCTTAGTGCGCTCCCTCCCGTCCCTAACCGATAGACCACCAGGTTGCCAGGAGCAAAAGGAGCTAAAGAGTAGGCATACTGGGCAACGACATCGGCATTAAAGGCAATAGATGCTGAAATTTCCCCCGTATTCACTTCCAAAT
>Ga0224722_1000249_pt1 | contig 31290 bp, 30 predicted proteins | sample Balambano_FR1_Me_FD_161646 | JGI IMG/M metagenome (GOLD analysis project Ga0224722, IMG submission 161646) | Freshwater sediment microbial communities from Lake Towuti, South Sulawesi, Indonesia - Balambano_FR1_MetaG | ecosystem: Environmental > Aquatic > Freshwater > Lake > Sediment | place... | reverse complement strand
CCCCCCGTACCTGACCTGCCCCCGCCCAAAAAATTACAAATGGAAAAGGAGATTCTCGGCTTTTACATCTCCGACCATCCTCTCCGCTCAATTCACGAAGCGGCGCGAATTCTGGCGCCGATTAACCTGAGTGATTTGGAAGATTATGCCGATGGCACGTCCGTTAGCGCGATCGTCATCATCGCCGCTATCAAGCCCGTCACGACCAAGAAAGGCGATCGCATGGCGATTCTGCAAATTGAAGATATTACAGGGCACACCGAAGCAGTGGTCTTTCCCAAATCCTATGAACGCATCCATCAACATATCCAGGCCGATGCCCGCCTGATGCTGTGGGGCAAGATCGATCGACGCGATGACCAAACGCAATTCATCATCGACGATGCGGAACCGATTGAAGCAATTCACATGGTCATGGTCGAGCTAGAACCGACAGTTGCAGGTGATATTGAACAACAACATCGACTCCGAACGGTGCTGCTGCAAAGTCGGGGGGAAGAAGACCGCGCTAAAGTTCCAGTCGTGGCGATCGTCGGCACTCTCGCCAAACGTCACTTTGTGCGTTTCGGTTCCCAGTTTCGGGTGCAAGATTCGCAAAATGCGGTTCATGCGTTGCTGCAGGCTGGTTTTCGGGCGCGATCGTCCCCGCTTACCAGCCAGCCCGTTACCTAAACAGCCGCTTTGACGACTTCACTCTCATCCGCTGAAGCCACCGTGTCCGAAACTTCACTTTCCTCCTCCACACTGCGAATATTGTCCAGGTCAATATCCAAAACATTCATGGATAAGCCGGCGCGCGGGAGGTTGTCACTGCTAGAAACATAGGGATTCGGTTCAAGGCTGCCGGTACAGATAATCAAAGAACCTTTCTTGAGAAAAGGTAACTTTCTCCAGGCCGTAGCTCCTTCCCAAATACTCAACGCTACGGTGAACGACTCCTCCCGGTTTCGGGGCTTCCGCACATAAATTGTCGCTTTTGCCACCTTGGCCTTATCGCCGCTTTTCAACTCAACGGTCTTAATTTCCGCATCTGCTGCAAGATGGCCGCTGACAATCCATTTATTTAAACCAACACTCGACATAGGGCACCCGCTAATATGGGACGTTTGTAGAATTCCCTGACCAATGGCCTAACGAACATAATTCAGCGGTCATCTTTGTACTTTTAGGGTATAAGGAAGTGAGTTTTGGTATTGTTGAATATCACCCGCAGATTGCTGCTGACTTGGATCATTCGTTCTTTAGTGATTAACCCTTTTACATGAATCGCGTTATTGTTGTCACCTCTGGCAAAGGAGGAGTGGGTAAAACAACCACTACGGCTAACCTGGGAATGGCTCTGGCCAAGCGAGGCCGCAAGGTGATAGTCGTGGATGCGGACTTTGGTTTGCGGAACCTTGATTTGCTATTGGGTTTAGAAAATCGCGTTGTTTACACTGCGGTAGATGTGCTGGCGGGGCAGTGTCGGTTAGAGCAAGCGATCGTGAAAGATAAGCGGTTGCCCAATTTGATGTTGCTGCCAGCCGCCCAAAATCGCACTAAGGATGCTGTCAAACCAGACCAGATGAAGCAATTGGTTAATGCCCTGGCAAAAGCATTCAACTATGTCCTGGTGGATTGTCCAGCGGGCATTGAAATGGGCTTTCAAAATGCGATCGTCGCGGCCAAAGAAGCACTCATCGTGACAACTCCCGAAATTGCGGCGGTGCGAGATGCCGATCGGGTGGTTGGGTTGCTTGAAGCCAATAATATTAAACAGGTTCGCCTCATTGTGAATCGCCTCCGCCCCAACATGGTGCAAGCTAATGACATGATGAGTGTAGAGGATGTTCAGGAGATCCTGGCTGTGCCTTTAATTGGCGTTGTGCCCGACGATGAGCGAGTCATTGTTTCAACCAATAAAGGAGAACCCCTGGTATTAGCAGAATCTCCCTCCCTGGCAGGCAGAGCTTTCGACAATATTGCCCGCAGATTGGAAGGCGAAACCGTTGAATTTCTCGATTTTGCCCCCAACAACGATGGCTTTTTTGCCCGCCTCCGGAAAGCTTTAACTACACCGATCGGGAAGAAGACCCCCTAAGGTTGGCGATCGACTTCTGATTGACTGTCGTCGGTGATTTAAGTAACCGTTTTTTTTGTTTCTAGTACAATATGTTCCATGCTACTTGAATTTCTTGAACGCTTCTTTCCTCGCCCTGACAACAGCCGCCAACACGTCAAAAATCGTTTACGGCTGGTACTGGCTCACGATCGGACTGATTTACCCCCTCATACGATGGAAGCAATGCGGAAAGAAATTCTAGAAGTTGTGTCCAGGTATGTAGAGTTGGACCCTACGGGTATGGAGTTCTCTCTTGAAAGTAATCAGCGCGCGACCGCTTTAATTGCTAATTTGCCAATTCGGCGCATCCACTCTAATTCAAGCGCAGACCAGTCCACGCCAGATGTAGTTTTGAGTCTTGACTCTCCTCTAAATGAGTCAGATTGTTCTGTTCCATCAAATGATGGTGAATTATTAGCAAGCAATAATTCAGATGTTACTTCGTCAGTGGATGTTCCTTTGACCCTAGAGGATCCACCCTCTCAGGCAGAATCCATCTAGGGTGTGTGTTAAAAGCCTGAATGTGTGCTTATGCTTTTCTGCACCTCCAAAGAACGATTATGAGAAAACACCCTCTTTTCGTAAAGGAACGTTAAGCCTTAAAATAATCATCTTGTGGGGAGTTGTGTTCAATGCTCAATCGTGGATTAGGGTAGCAACTCCCTGCGTGTTACCTATCAGTACCTGGACAACGTGACCATAAACTTAATTTCTCGACCTGTTGAACGCGAAACGCTACCGTTTACACTGCAGGATGTGCGTGCTGCCATCCCAGCACATTGTTTTCAGTCCAATCTTGGCCGATCGCTATCCTACCTATTTCTAGATTTTGGGATGATCGCTCTTTTGTATCTAGCAGCGGCTCAAATCAATCGGGCCTGGTTCTTCCCGATTTTCTGGATCTTGCAAGGAACCATGTTTTGGGCATTGTTTGTGGTTGGGCATGATTGCGGCCATGGGTCATTTTCTCGCTACCGCCGCCTCAATCATTTTCTCGGTCACATTTGTCATACGCCCATTCTGGTGCCTTATCACGGTTGGCGCATCAGTCACCGGACCCATCACGCCAATACGGGCAATATCGACACGGATGAAAGCTGGTATCCCGTCACCGAAACCCAGTATCACAACATGGCTGGGTATGAAAAACTAGCCCGGTTTCACTTAATTTTGTTTGTCTATCCGCTGTATTTATTTCGGCGATCGCCCGGTAAGCAAGGCTCTCACTTCATGCCCGAAAGCTCTCTATTTCGACCGCATGAGCAAAAGCAGGTGTTAACCAGTACGGTTTGCTGCGTGCTGATGATGAGCGTGTTAAGCGCGATCGGCATTCACTACGGCTGGAGTTTTTTGTTGAAGTACTATGGAATGCCATACTTGGTGTTTGTCATCTGGTTGGATTTAGTCACGTTCTTGCACCATACCGATGAAGACATTCCCTGGTATCGCGGCAAAGACTGGTATTTCCTCAAAGGGGCACTTTCCACCGTCGATCGAGACTATGGCATTGTGAATTCAATTCATCATAATATTGGCACTCACGTCGCTCACCATATCTTCATCACAATTCCTCATTACCACTTACTTGAGGCAACCGCAGCCATCAAACCTGTGTTGGGTGAGTACTACCACGCTTCCCAAGAGCCAATTTGGAAAGCCTTGTGGCGCTCATACCGAGGCTGTTCATTTGTTTCAGACAGTGGCAGTAAGATTTACTATCAAACTCCCCGTTCTAAAAACAAATAAATCGCTGAAATTGGAGGGACAGCACTTCGATCGCCTTAAAACTTCGGAGTGCTGTCGCTATCTTCTAGCGGCTAATTTTGCCAAAGTTGAACGGTCTGGTGGAGTTAGTCTTTACAATAAAGTGCTGCTCTGACGAACAATCCCATGACCAAAACTGAACGCGAGAAAATGCTAGCTAATGAGCCATATCGCGCATTTGATAGCGAGCTAAATCAGATGACGGCGAAGACTCAAGAGTTATTACAGGTATTTAACACAACACTTCACCACGAAGCTAAAAACCGCCGAGTCATCTTGCACTCACTATTGGGTGCAATCGGTCCTAATGTTGAAATCAAACCACCGTTCTTTTGTGATTATGGCTGTCACATCTTTATGGGTGACAATGTGTTCATGAATTATGACTGTGTGATTTTAGATTGCAATTATGTTCATATTGGCGACAATGTGTTGATGGCTCCCAAGGTGCAGATTTACACGGCGTATCATCCTATCGATCCCATTGTGCGGTTGACAGGTGTAGAAATGGCAGCCCCGATCGCGATCGGCAATAATGTTTGGATTGGTGGCGGCGCGATCATCTGTCCCGGTGTGACGATCGGCGATAATGTGACGATCGGGGCAGGTAGCGTAGTCACTAAAGACATTCCCGCCAATGTGGTCGCCGTTGGCAACCCCTGCCGCGTGTTCAAATCTGTTTAAAGGAAAGGGATACGGCGGTTCAGACCGTATCCCCTGGGCATGGAGGTTTTCAGCCCAACTGGTGTAGAGGAGCGGAAAGGGGTGTGCCTCTACGAAAACGAGTCAGAACGCCTACCCAGAGTTGGCTTTTCAACCTTCTTCCTGTCCTAAGCGTTCTGACCAAAGCTATATTCAATCCACATCATGGGCAAAGCGGTTGTAGAGGAAGTCCAGTGCATGGTTCCGCAGTTTGTAGTACTCCGGCGTTTCCATGATGCGGGCACGATCGCGGGGCCGCTTAAACGGAATCTCCATCACTTCCCCAATGTTGGCGGCGGGGCCGTTCGTCATCATGACTAACTTATCCGCCAGAAACAGCGCTTCATCGATGTCGTGGGTAATCATCAACACGGTGCAGCGGCTATTGTTCCAGATTTTCAGCAGTTCTTCCTGGAGTTCCTCTTTGGTGATGGCATCCAATGCCCCAAACGGTTCATCCAACACTAACACCTCTGGACGAATTGCCAGGGCGCGCGCGATCGCCACCCGTTGCTTCATGCCACCAGAAATTTGGGGTGGGGTTTTGTCTGCCGCATCGATCAAACCCACCATGGCCAGGTGTTCTTTCACAATCAGGCTTTTTTCCGGCTTGGACTTCTCTGGATAGACGGCATTCACGGCCAGATAGACATTATCGAATACCGTCAGCCAGGGTAACAGTGCGTATCCCTGGAACACCACCATCCGATCGGGACCCGGAGCGGCGATCGTTTTGCCATTCAATCGCACTTCGCCAGAAGTAGGTTTGGCAAAACCACTGACCATATTCAGCAGCGTCGTTTTACCACAGCCAGAGTGACCAATCACACACAGGAATTCACCTTGATTGACGGTGAGATTCACATTCTCAAGTACCGTGTAGGTGTCGCCTTTGGGCAGATCGTACACCTTAGAAACATTGTCAATCATCAGAAAGGGTTCTGAAGCAGGCCAGTCGATCGTGGGAGAAAATTGAGTTGCCGTCGTCATGAGTGTTTGCATAGGAGTAATGGGGAATAGGAATCAAGCCACATGTGCTACAGGAGTACGAAGCGCCACCTCTGCCATATAGATGTCGCGCTTGATGTCGAGACTGTTGAGGTAGGCGATCGGGTCATCTGCCGTAAAGGTTGAGCCATCAAAGAGTTGAATTGGACCGCGAGAATAGGTGAGATCGGCTAAACCCAGTTCGCGCGCGGCGATACTGAAGACGCTCACCTTGCTAACTCGCTCCAGGATTTCGACCCAGTTGCGGGGGAAAGGCACTTCTCCCCAGCGGGCGAGTTGGGTCAGCAACCACAAATGCTCGGTGCGACTGGGACGGTTCACCCCTGCGCCAAAGAATTGATGGTGGGCATATTCTTGGGGCGTTTTGCGGATGCTGCACACTTGATGGCTGGCGTCCCCCAGGTAAATATATTCCTTGTCCATGCTGAGGTATTCGGGACGAGCCAAGATTTCCCTCACCTCTTCCTGGTTGACTTCGTCAGCGCAGTAACGGCAAGCTTCCAGCAGGGCTTTCACCAGTGCCACATGGGTATTAGGGTACGCCAACGCCCAATCTTCCCGCACACCCAAGACTTTGCCAGGGTGACCATCCCAAATTTCCAGATCGGTGGCGATCGTGTAACCCAAATTTTCGATCGATGCGCGCACGTTCCAGGGTTCACCCACGCAGTATCCATCGATGTTGCCGGCTTCCAATTGCGCGATCATTTGAGCGGGTGGAATCGTCGTCACTGTGACATCCTTAGTAGGATCAATGCCACCTGCCGCTAACCAATAGCGCAACAACAAATTATGCATGGAGGCAGGGTGAACAACACCGAAGGTATGGCTTCTGTTGGGTGTTTCCAGCAGCATTTGCTTCAGATCATTGAGGGTAAGAATCCCGCGATCGGCAAAGCGTTTGTCGAGAGTGATGGCGTTGCCGTTGCGAGTCATCGTCAGGGCACTCACCACGGGCAGCGGTTCATTGTTAAAGCCGCCCACCGTTAACCAGACGGGCATCCCAGAGGGCATTTGCGCTGCATCCAGATAGCGTCCAGCCATGCCATCTTGAATGCCGCGCCAGCTCCATTCCCGCACCAGATTCACTTCATCTAAGCCATGATGCGCAAAGAAGCCTTTTTCTTGCGCCACTGCCAGCGGCGCACAGGCGGTTAGAGGCACAAAGCCAATGTCCAGGTTGACTTTTTCCAAGCCATGCCGCGAGACCACCGCTGTTTTGCGGGCTCGCAGTTTCTTAATTTGTTTCTGCTGGTTCAGGAAGTAAATAATTTCGCTGCGGTAGCTGTAGTAGTTGGGATGGTTCACCACTTCCATGCGACGGCGCGGTCGGGGAATATCGACGTCCAGGATTTGCCCAATCTTGGAGGCGGGGCCATTGGTCAGCATCACCACCCGATCGCTGAGCAAAATCGCTTCATCGACATCGTGCGTCACCATGATGGCAGTGACATTATTCTCCTCGCAAATTTGCATTAACTGTTCTTGCAAATTGCCGCGAGTCAAAGCATCTAACGCACCGAACGGTTCATCCAATAACAACAGCTTGGGCCGGATTGACAGGGCACGGGCGATCGCGACTCGCTGCTTCATCCCTCCAGACAGTTGATCGGGGGGTTTATCTGCCGCATGACCCAACCCCACCATTTGAATGCTTTCGGCAATAATCTGCTGGCGCTCCGGTTCCGGTAAATGATTTAACACATTGTTGACTGCCAGGGCAATGTTTTGGCGGACGGTCATCCAGGGCAGCAGGGAATAGTTTTGGAACACCACCATGCGATCGGGACCCGGACGGAGGATTTCTTCTCCTTGCAACATCACCACCCCATCTGTGGGAAAATCTAATCCCGCCACCATGTTCAGCAGCGTCGATTTACCACAGCCAGAGTGTCCAATTAAGGAAACAAACTCACCTTGCTTAATGTTCAAATCAATTCCTTTGAGCGCGACATAAGTGCCGCCATTATCCAGGTCAAAGGTTTTTTCAAGACTATCAACAGTAACAAAAGCCATAGGACAAAAGCATTGTGAAGGGTGAACAGGTAAGGGCAAAGCATTTACATCACAAATTAGAATGAGTCAGAACTAATGTTGCAAGTTGCTTTGCTTATCAGTAGAAATCGGGTTTAACAACGGAACTGGATTAGAAAAAGTTCTGAATGACAAAGGTGAGGAGTGAGATTTGAGGATGCAACTGATGCCTTCTCACTCAGAACTTAAATCTGACTTAGTACTATGGATTAAATAAAGTGGCATAGCCGTCTCGGCTGTGAGCGACAGGCAGGATGCCCATTCCACAGAGTTTGCTACTTTATTTAATTCTCATTCCTTAGGAAAGATGAAGGGCTAAGGAAGACTTATAGGTGGAGAACATAACGTCCCTGCATCCGTGACCCTTCACCCGACCGCTATGCGGACTCTGTTCATGTAAGGTCAGGTTCTTGGAAAAACCCACACGATAGAACGAAATGGTGAGTAAACCTGCTCCTACTGACGTTGGCTTGGAGGAAGAATTCGATTCTGCAAATAGACCATCAATTTGTCTAAGGCCCAACCCACCAAACCGATGTAAAGCAACGCCAGAATAATTTCACTCACAAATCCGTTTTGGTAGGCATTCCAAATAAAGAAGCCGATTCCCACAATCCCTGACATCACAATCTCTGCGGCAATAATTGCTAACCAGGCTAGACCGATCGCAATCCGCAATCCGGTAAAAATGTAAGGTAATGCGGCTGGAAACAAAATCTTGAAAAAGTACTCGCGGCGGGGCAACTGCAACACTTGCGCTACGTTGTTATAATCCTGCGGAATCTGACGCACCCCAACAGCGGTGTTGATCAGAATCGGCCACACTGCCGTAATGAAAATCACGAATAACGCAGCGGGTTGGTTTTGTTGCAAGGCAGCCAGCGCGATCGGTACCCATGCCAGGGGTGGGACAGTTCGCAACACCTGAAACACGGGGTCAAGCCCTTTTGCAACTCGCTTGTTCAAACCCACAATGATACCCATCACAATCCCAACGATCGCCGCCGCCGAGTAGCCGATCGCCACCCGTTGCAAACTGGCAAGCACCTGCCAGAACAAGCCCTTATCCGTGCCACCGCGATCGTAAAACGGATACAAAATCAAAGTCCATGTATCCTGTACCACCTTGATCGGCCCGGGCAACGTTGCGCCTGGCAAAGAAGAAAACAACTGCCACAACACCAACAAAATGAAAATTGTTATAATCGGAGTCAAAATATCATCGAGTTTTTCTCGAACCTTCGGATTACTCCAAAAAGAATCATTACTGACTCTTGATGTCCGTCTTTGAGCAATAGTCATCGTTTGTTCTCCTGACATAGCGGTTAAACAACAAAAATCATCGATCGCGAGTGAAAGCCTGGTATTAGGTATTTGGTTTAGGTATTAGGTATTTAGTTTTAACTGGTCCCTAGTCCCTAGTCTCTGGTTCCTTTCCTATGCTTTCTTAATCTTCAAACTATCCAAATATGCCTGTGGATTTTCTGGGTCAAACTTGGTGCCGTCAAAGAATGTTTCTACACCCCGGGATGTAGATGTAGGAATGTCTGCGCTTGCAACGCCCATTTCTTTTGCAGCCTCCTTCCATAAGTCTTCTCGATTGACTGTATCGATGAGCGTTTTGGCATCAGTTAGATACTTCTTGTCTAAAAAGCCCCAGCGCACACTTTCGGTAATGAACCACAAATCATGACTCTTGAAGGGGTAAGACACACTGCCTTTTTCGTCTTTCCAATACAGAACAGCCATCTTCTGATCATCGACTTTGCGCCCATCACCAAGGTCGTACTTGCCCATGAGGGGATTCATTAAGACGGCTTCTGGCAGACCAAAGTATTGCCGCGTTGCTAGAATCGATGCCATTTCCTGACGGTTGTTGAAGTCATCGCACCATTGTTGCGCTTCCATTACCGCTTTTAACAATGCTTTGGTGGCTTTAGGATTTTTATCAACCCAGTCTTGTCGAATTGCTAAATATTCTTCCGGGTGATTCTTCCAAATGTCTGCGGTGAGTGCTGAAATAAATCCAATATCATCCGACACGATGCGGTAGGGCCAGGGGTCACCCGTGCTAAAAGCATCCATCGCTCCCCGTTTCATGTCGGCAACGGTCTGAGAAGCAGGAACAGTCAGCAATTCCACATCAGCATCGGGATCAACGCCATTAGCAGCTAACCAATACCGAATCCAAAATTCCTGGTTAGCTTTCGGAAATGTGTAAGCGGCTTTGAACCGAGCACCACCAGACTTCACTTTGCTGAAGAACTGGGGATCTTCGATCTTCACACCAACGCCTTTGCCTTTGTGCTTACCCGCGATCGCAATCCCGTTACCTTGGGTATTCAGTTGTGCCAGTATGTACATGGGGATCTTGCGGCCATCGGTAATTAAACCTTCGTGAATCAGGTACGGCATCGGCATTTGCCACTGCCCCCCGTCAATGCCGCCGCCTGCCGATCCAATTTTCACGTTATCCCGCGCAGCACCCCAATTGGCTTGCTTTTCCACTTGCACATCGGGCATGCCATACTTGGCAAAAAAGCCTTTCTCTTTAGCGATTACCAAGGGTGCTGACTCTACGATCGGGGTAAACCCAAGCTTAATGGTTGTAACCTCCGGAGCTTCCGCACCAGTTGCCGCAACGGGACTAGCCACAGGCGATGCTTGAGGATTTGTGGTGGTATCGGGAGGATTGCCCAGACAGCCCTTGAGGAAAATTGAAGCAGCAGTCGTTGCACTGGCAGTCACCAAAAACTTACGTCGAGAAAACTGATTCATGACTATCTCCTTGGAAATTTTAGGTAGGACAATACGACTCTCGCTAAACTGAGTTGCAGAAAAATTAAGGGGATTGCAAAAACAACCCTCTCATTCCCAGTTGCAATCAAGTTTGCACACGAGAACTTAGTAGCTAAAACCTTTTAGAGAAAAGACATTCACTAGAATCAAAACTTGTGCAAATTAACCTTAAGCGGAACAGCATGCGCTGAACATTAGGATGAGCGTGAAGAGGCAACCCTCTGGCGGCCAATTCTGCATCAGAGCGGCGCAAGGCCGATCCTGGCGGAACTCTTTCCTAATTCAGCAATGCCAAGTTTTGCTTGATTAAGTATCTGCAATGAAAAAATGATGTTTTTGAGAAACCAGAGAGCCAATTGCAGAAAATACAATTAGCAGCGATCATATCCATGCAGGTAATGAGAAACTGTCGTTCTGAATGAAGCGAAGGCGAAACAAAGTATCTCAAAAGATGCTCTTTTCACTGCGTTACACTCAGCAAGACAGTACTAAGTGAATAACTCCTAATTAATCAGTAGCCAGCAGTCGATGTCCTGTTCCATTGGTTTGTGACTATGAATGTAACCGTTCTCATAGACAAAGTCTAGGGGTGCGACCATCAATTATTAAAGAATTCTTATATCGAAACCATAAGTAAATACTAAACCGTTATTACCAACAGGGCAGCTTATCGAAAACCCTCTATGTTTCAAAGTGTTAAGCTCCTTGAAATATGCAATTTATCGTTGTTACTACAGCAATACTATTTCTTTAAGAAAGGGAAATAAATGCGGTGGAGTCATTCCAGAGATAGAAGAAGCATGAGAATGACTTCGCTACTGTTAAAGAGATTACAGACCGTTAACGGTTGCGCATTTATCCAGGGTGGAGCGATCGCGCCCATGACTTTTATGACGTGCTGTTTTATTTAATGTAGGGAAGGATTCATGCAAAACACCATGCTGCGTCCCTTGAGCCTTGCTTCAGGGCACACTGCCATGCACGAAAACGTCGATGCACCAGATTACGACAAATACGACAAAGCGGAGCAACTCTTTATTCAACTGCTTCAAACTGAAAACCTAGATCAGCGCGTCATTGATCAACCCGAAATTATTGATGAGTTTCAGACAGCGTTGCGAATTGCGTTGGCAACGGCCTATATCAATACAGGAAATGAAGTTGCTCAACGATTTCTGCAACGAGTGTTATATCGCATTAACCGCCTGACGTTGTTCTGGTACGACGATTTGCAGAATTATGTGAACGATCGGTCACTCTATTTAGCGACCGTGCGCGATCGTATTGAAGCCGCTTGGCAAGCATGGGAACTGGCTCAAATTGATGTTGAAGCATTGCGCCAAGTTGATGTAAAGCAAGCATTGGTTGAGCGAGCAGAAGTAGACCTTGATCCACCCTTATCACCTGCGGCTCAGTTTATGCGGACAGAGATGAGCTACGAGGGCTATCGTCATTTGCTGGCGATCGCATCCTTTGATGGTTTAGTCGAAGCCAGTCGTATGACCAGCATCTTAGGCGGTGCTGCTAATGAAGTACAATGTACACTCGTTCGAGTCTTTTTAGAAGAATATGGCAATGGTAAGTTGTCGCGTAAGCACTCCACCTTCTTTGCCAAAATGATGGAAGAAGTTGGTCTAGATACTCAACCTGAAGGCTACTTTGATCTGGTGCCATGGGAAGTCATTGCCTGTGCCAATCACAATTTCTTACTTACTCAACGCAAACGTCATTTCCTCCGCTACAACGGTGGTCTCACTTATTTTGAAATTGCAGGGCCATCTATCTACCGCACCTACCTCACCGCTGCACAACGGTTGGGCTTATCAGATACAGCCTCTGGCTATTGGGAACTGCACATCCGCGAGGACGAGCGCCACGGACGTTGGATGTTAGATAACGTCGCGCTGCCGTTAGCCGAACAATACCCCAACGAAGCGTGGGAATTGGTATTGGGATATGACCAGGAAAAATTAATGGGCGATCGGGCAGGAGGCGCTGTTGTTCGCTCAATTCGCAATTTGGAAGGAAAATAACATGCTGAGTCGAGATACATCGGTTAAGTCCTTGACAGAACAGGGGAGAGTCTTACCCTTATTTCCCAAAGACGAGGATAATTTAGAGTTTTTCCCTGTGCAAACGACGATCGAATCGTTTCCTGAAGATGAAGTATTTTTCTGCCCAGAAGAGTCCTACTTCTATTCCTACTGTTTGGAGCGATTCGTTTTAAGTGCTTGTTCCAGTCAGGATAAAGTCATTGAGTTTGGTTGTGGCGATGGCACACCTGTGATTCATTCCCTTACCCGCAATGCTTTTCCGGGTGTGATCCATGCTTATGAACTCAATCCATCTGCTTGTTTAGTGGCTAAATCTCGGATTGAGAAATATCAATTGACAACGAAGTACGTTGTTCACAATGAGTCATTTTTCCAGGCGAAAAAGCCAAAGGCAGAGTACTTAATTGCTAATCCGCCCTATCTTCCAGCACCTGATGATGACATTTGTCTGCCTGCTTTACGAGGTGGTTGTGACGGATCTGGCATTACCTGTGACTTGTTAACGCTGAATGTCCCAAACGTTTTGCTGATGATTTCCAGTTATTCCAATCCAGTTGATACTGTACAGCACGCGATCGCAAATGGCTATTACATAGCTGATTTTATGGTGTCGCCTTTACAGTTTGGTTATTACAGTTCCGAGCCGAAAGTTAAAAACACGATTCAACAACTCAAACGCGATCGACGGGCCTTCTTCTCAAACAACATCTATTTCCTGGCGGGAGTTCTATTTCGCAAACAACACCGCACCGCGATCGATTTATCTGATGAATTCATCAAGGTTATGACAGCGTTGTAAGATTCCAACTTCCGAGTTAGTTTAACCGAAAATTTCGGCAGTTGAAGTCATCCCTTCACGGCTCCAGATGTGAGTCCTTGCACAATTTGTTTTTGAAATAACAGCACCAAAATTACCAGGGGAATCGTGCCAATAACTGTAGCAGCGGCGATCGGCCCATAAGGAACTTCAAACACAGAACTGCCGCCGATTTGCGCCGAAGCAACCGGAATCGTTTTCATCGTGTCATCGGTGATGAACGTGAGGGCAAAAATAAACTCATTCCAGGCGGCAATGAAGGTCAGAATTCCAGTTGTCACGAGCGCTGGTAATGTGAGTGGAGTGAGAATCTGAACTAACATTTGCCAGGTACTGAAACCATCAACTCGGGCAGCATCTTCCAGATCTTGGGGCAGTTGGGCAAAGAAGCTGCCCATCACCAAAATTGTTAAGGGAAGATTCATTGCAGTATATGGAATGATCAAGGCTAAATAGTTATTTCCTAAGTTGAAAACCTGCACGATCTCTAATAACCCTTGGAGTAACAAAATACTGGGAAATAAGGTAACAAATAGAATACCCAGACGAATTAAATTACTCCCACGCGGACGCGATCGCGCCAATGCATAGGAAGCTGGCGTACCAATAGCTAAGCATACAAGAGTTGAGGTGATGGAAACAAATCCACTATTGAGAATGTAGCGACCAAAGGGACGGCGAGTAAATAGTTCAATGTAGTGGTCAAAGGTAATCCGAGTGGGAAAATAAATATTTGGAATGGCGGCAATGTCTTCATTCACTTTGAATGACGTTAGCACTTGCCAGAGAATCGGAGCCAGACAAAAGATGACAATCGCTACAACGGCTAACCAAAACAAAATGGTTCCAAACGTTAGCGATCGCTTGCCTGGTTTTACCGCATTGTCGGTTGCGATCGAGTCAGAGTTGAGAGATGTAGACATAGAGCAAAAGGCAAAGACAGAGGGCAGCAGGAATTTAAGCTCAAACAGTTTGCTTGCGCAATCGGGAAATAATGAAACTACACAGGGCAATAACCGCAACGAGCAGCACAAACGTCACCACAATCAACGCCGAGGCATAGCCAAAATCTAGATAACGCATAGCATTGGCATAGATGTAAAGCGCCACAACCTCGGTTGCGCCTCCCGGTCCACCGCCAGTCATGACTTGCATCAAATCAAAAATGCCAAAAGCTTGAGCAAATCGAAACAACACCGCAATCACAATTTGGGGTATGAGCAACGGCAGCGTAATCTGCCAAAAACTTTGCCAGGGTGAGGCTCCTTCGATCGCGTATGCCTCATATAAATCTTGGGGAATCGATTGCAACCCAGCCAACAACAGGATGCTGATAAATGGCGTTGTTTTCCAGACATCGGCCACGATCAAGGCCACAGTTGCCGTAAATGGTTCTCCTAACCAATTAATTCCGGTCTCGATCAAACCCAGCCGCAACAAAATGTCGTTGGCAATGCCGTACTGATCGTTAAAAATCCAGGTCCAACCGAGGGCGATCAACGCAGTGGGGAGTGCCCAGGGCAAAATGGCGATCGTGCGGACTGCCCCTCGCCCTTGAAAGGCTCGATTCAGAACCAGTGCAATTCCCAGCCCCAAAATCAGCTCCAGCGCCACCGACAAAACTGTGAACCGCAACGTAATCCAAAACGTTTGCCAGAAGTGTTGATCGCCCAAAATCCGCACGTAATTATTCAAGCCAATGAATACAGGCTGCAACTCAGTTCCCAAATTTTGCGCAAAAAATCCCAGCCAAAACGATCGCGCAATCGGGTAAGCAAACACCACCAGCAACACCACGATCGCCGGTGCCATCAAAATCCAACCTGTTCGTTGTTCCTGCGCTCGAATTGATCTCATGCTGCTCTTCTGCCCTCTGCCTCACGTCCGCTTCGCCCGTCCTGCTGCCAACAACCGCCGTGTTTCTCCTGCCGCCCCCTGCATGGCTGCCTCTGGAGTTTGTTGGTTCGTCAGAGCTGCACTCAAGTAGCGTTGCAAAATATCGGATGCCTGAGCGTACTGGGCGATCGGAGGCCGTAAGACAGCCGTATCCACAACGTTCAGCAACTCTGGGTAGTGGTCATAGCGAGCCACCACATCAGCATTGTTAAACAACTCGCGCCGACTGGGAACGTAACCCGCATCCAGAATGAATTGCTTCTGAATTGCCTCGCTGGTAATAAACCGGATTGCCTCTAGCGCCTCCTGCTGATGCTTTGAGGTTTTGGCGATGCCTAATCCCCATCCCCCCAAACAAGAACCACTCGCTTGCCCAGATTGCGATCGCACCATCGGCATAATCTCAATCTTGCCTTTCACAAGGGAATTTTCTGCATTCATTAAGGGCCAAGCGTAAGGCCAATTTCGCATGAAGGCAGCCTCACCATTCTGAAAAATGCGCCGCGTATCTTCTTCCACATAAGTTGTTACACCGGGAGGCGAAATCCCCTGCGCGATCGTGCCTTTCAGAAACTCCACCGCTTGCAAGGCTTCGGGGCGATCAAGTCCCACCTCAAATGTGTCGGGATTGACCCAAAACCCACCAAATCCCTTCAGCACTTCCACAAACATTGCAGCCGCCCCTTCGTACTGCTTACCCTGCCACAAATAACCCCAACGCACCGCCTTCTGTGCTTGCAGGGCTTGGGATATTCGTTCAATATCCTCAAAGGTTTGGGGTGGGTCAAATCCGGCAGCGTCCAATAAGTCTTTTCGGTAATAAAGCATTCCGGCATCCGACCGGACTGGTAAACGATACAATCGACCCGCATACTTACTACCCTCCACATCGGCTGGAGAAAATGCCGCTAATTCTGCCTCGGTCACCTCATCGGTCAAATCCATCAGCCAACCCGCCGCTGCAAATTTGGAAATCCAGATGACATCCATATTGACCAGGTCGTAGGGCGAATCCCCCAGCAAAAAAGCTGTGGTATACATATCCTCCAGCAAGTTGACTTGGTTCGGGCCTTCCACAATTTGCAAGCGAATGTTGGGATGTGCCGCCTCAAATTGCTTCACCATGAACTTTGTCCAGGGGGGCACGTCAGGAGCCGTCATCAACAGCTTTAATGTAATGGGAGGCTGGGTGGTTGCCGGCGCACCGATTAGCACGATCGCCAACCAACACAAGGCCACGATCGCCACAAATTGCAGCAGCTTGCTCCAGAACTTAGAAATCTGCATCGAGGAGGATGACAAAGAGCAGAGAAATAGTTGTCGATCGCATCTTACCGTCCTCCCCTGCTTTTACCTGAGTTAACTTAACAAACGCAACAAAGCAACATCCTGGATAGCGGTATGATTGAATAGAGGTTAAGTTCTGTAAAGAAAATTGACTGCCATCTTCAAACCTTCCGAAAATTCCCTCCGATCAAATGCCGCCTGGTATGCGCTTGATCCTATCTGGCAGGGAGACGAAAAAGCCGTTCAGCAAGGATTGCCCCACAGTCAACTGGCTCCCGCATGGCAAATTTTGCTGTTGGGAGATGGGTCTCCCACTCGGCATCTGCAACTCCTGACGGGTGAACCAACTGAAGTAGATGTGATCGATATGTCCGTGATCGGCATGGATCTGGACAGCGCACCGCCGCAAATTCAAGTCGTACCAGGGCCGCGGCTCCGGCGACAAGTTTGGCTCCGTACTGCGTCTGGTCAACGTCTTGCTTACGCCACATCTTGGTGGGAAGCAAGTCATGTCGATGACTATTTGCAGAACAAAGCCCTCCCCATCTGGCTAAGTCTAGCGCGGCTGCGCACTGAACTCTACCGCGATGTGCAAGGGCTGTACTACGGTCACTCCCCTGAATTGGAACGCGCCTTTGGCCAATCAGGGCCATTTTGGGGTCGCCACTACTTGTTTTGGCATCACGGCCAACCCTTCACCCTGATCTACGAAGTATTTTCTCCTTACTTGCAAAAATATCTTGGCTCTATGCGTCTGGAATAGGGCGATCGCGCATAACTTGGTGTGTTGGTTGATCCACATCGAATGCCCAACCCCGCTTCACCTGCGTTATTCTGGGCTATAGTCGAGCAATTACTCGGAAAAAACTTACTTCGGAGAAGGAAACATGACTTGGCGCGGTTCTAGCTCCCCTACTGACCGAATTTTTTCGTCTCTTGCCTACCTCCTGCCTTTGTTGGATGTGGTTGGCTTAGTGGGTGGTATCTTACTAGTTTCAAACTCCTTCCTGACCCCCCTGCTCGAAATTATTGTCTATCCTCTTAGCCCCCTGTTAAGCATCTACTATGGCTTCGGTGGTTTCATGCCGCTGATTATTTTCTTTGCACTGTATATGCTGGTAGTACGGAACGATCGAGTGCCCCATTTCATTCGGTTTAATGTGATGCAGGCAATTCTGATTGGGATCTTACTCAGCCTGTTCTCGATTATTTGGCGTTTTGTGCTGGCTTCTCTGCTTCCGCCAACTAACATCATTACCCAAACGCTGTTCAACACCGTCTTTTTGGCAACGGTGGCAGCATCGCTATACTGCATCGTGCAATCGGTGCTGGGCCGCTACGCGGAAATTCCAACGATTTCAGAAGCGGCTTACACCCAGGTTCGCTATTAAGATCTGGCGACCAAATAGTTATCTAGATGCCCGATGCCTTCGATCGCCACTTTGACGCGATCGCCAATTTGCATGGCTCCTACGCCTTCTGGGGTGCCTGTTAAAATGACATCTCCAGGTAACAACGTCATGACCTGGCTGATGTATGCCACTAAAACATCTGGCGAGAAAACCATATCGGAAATGGGAGCCGATTGCACCGGTTCAGCCGCGTCATTCAAAAATGTCTGAACTTTTGCGCCCGGATTAAGTTCTCTGACAATCCAGGGACCCAGCGGGCAAAAGGTATCAAATCCTTTGGCGCGGGTCCACTGGCCATCTCTGCGTTGCAAATCGCGCGCTGTCACATCGTTCGCGATCGTGTAACCCCAAATTTTGCTGTGGGCCTGTTCGGGGCTGCAATTGACGCAACGATCGCCAATCACCAGCGCCAGTTCTCCCTCATAATCAACTCGTTCGGTTTGCGGTGGGTATTGAATGGCAGCATCTGTTGGGATCACGGATGTGGAAGGCTTCAGGAACAATAAGGGTTCTGTAGGCACGGGCGTGCCCATCTCAGCCGCATGCTCGGCATAGTTTTTTCCCACAGCAACGATCTTTGAAGGGGAGCAGGGCGCAAGCAATTGGTAAGTATCTGGCATCAGTTCTAAATCGGTGGGTTGCCCTTTCAGCCAGGGGGGAGCATCCAGGACTCGAACCTGGCGATCGAGTTGAAGCAATCCGTAGAAAACTTGCCCATCTGTTGACTGAACCCGAACATAGCGTTGAGCCATATTTCGCCTGAATCCGTAGTAAACCTACTAGAGATTATCTATCGAGAGGCTCTCCCTTTGTCTATGGTGTTGTAACTTCCTATGCGATCGCCTGATCGAGTGTAAATCGGTGTAGAATTGGAGATCCTTGTTTCCTCATAGTCATCAAGTATGTTGCCGAAGCAATTCAGCGAAAGCCGCTGAGGGCTTCACTTTTGCAAATGCAGGTGATTTAAGGGGAGGCCATTTTGTCCAAAAGGAGAATTCACGAATATGGCTCAGCTCTACGAAACGATGTACATTCTGCGTCCTGACCTGGCAGAAGAGACTCAATCGATCGAAAAGTATCAATCAATTTTGAAAGATAGTGGTGCAGAAATTTTAGAGACTCAGCATCGCGGCAAACGACGTTTGGCTTACGAAATCAAAAAGCATCGTGAAGGGGTTTACGTGCAAATGAACTATCGTGCCCCTGGAACCAGTGTTGCAACTTTAGAACGTGCATTTCGATTGGGAGACGATGTAATTCGATTTTTAACGATCACTCAACCGGAACCGAAGGCTGAGAAAGAGCCAGTTGAAGAATAAAGAAGCTTGTGCGTCCAATTGCGCTTCTCTGCAAGTAGGAGTCTTATAGGTTGCTGGTAGGGATTTTGCATGTAACGAGTAGGCACTCTACATGTAAAATCCCTACCTTAGGATCATGGATTTAATAAAACCGCATTCTTGCGTAGGGTGTGTTAGCGCAGCGTAACGCATCGACTCCTGGGCTTGCGATGCGTTACGGCTAGCCCCTAACACATCCTACAAAAACCGATCTTATTTAATTCTCCTTCCCTAAGAAGTAAGTCAAAAAAATCGGCATGTTTTCGGTGTCAGTTTGGGCTACAGGTGGTACATTGGCTGCAATTAATTTTTGAGGTGTGTCAATCTTTGCGTTTTTGTGCATAATGTTGACTCGCTTGGATATAACTAAGCATCCAGCTTACAGCTACCACAAACGGAGTTACCCCACTGTGACCGAATCTAGCAGCCCAACTTTTTTAGACCCTCAAGCTGAAGTTGTCCATTTGCGAGAAGAGCTTCAGATGCGCGACAACCTGGTGCAACAGTTGTCTCAAGAGTTATTTCGCCTGGTGAAAGGAAATGCTAACTTCTTGCCCAATCCTGAAGTTTCTGAACGGCACTTAGCAGAAGTGCGTGCCTTGCGGGAGCAACTGAAGGGGGTTGAACAACAAGTTACCTTTTATCAGGAACAAATTGCCGATCGCGACTCGGAAATCTACCAACTACGGCAATCAGTGCAAGAATTAACCGATCGCTCCCGGATGTTAGAGCAAGTAGTTCAGGAATTACCCAAGATTTATCGTCAAAAGTTTGCTGAACGGTTGGCTCCCATCAAAGAGAAAGTAATGCAGATTCAGCGAGAGAATCGCCAACTCCATGCTGAACTACAAAGTGTGAGTTATCGTCTGGCCGTGCGGACGCGTCGCCAAACCCAGCTTGATCTGCCCAGCTTTCCCCGTTCTGGTTCTGATGTAGCGCTGCCCAGCTTTGGTAATGCCTGACGTTTTCATCATTACAGACCCATCTGAGCCGATGCCTGAGTTCTCCAGCGTGTCGATCGCGCAGGCAATGAGACAGGCGATTTTGTCCGATGCTGCTCCGGTCGAAATCAAAACCGACCCTGCAGAAACGTACCATATTGAGATTTTGGAAACAGGTGATTTGGGGTCTCGTAAAGCAGAGTTACGAGAGCAGATCCTTTGCCCCCTGACGCTCAACTTGCCGGAGTGGTTACCCTTTCTGGGGCGGGCTATATTTGCGGCTTGTGCTGAGGTGCAACTGTTGCGCGATCGCGTCGTCGAGTGGCAGTACTCAATTAATGCTGGAAACTATTGGCTGCCTCTAGTTTTCACTGCAAAAGGGGTACTGTTTGGGGAGGTGATTGCGCAAACCAGTGGAGCGATGCCCGCCTACTACCAACCTTTCCATTTGGTCGATGCGCAACGTCAGCCCTTATACGAGTTAGGGCAACGCCTGTTGCACTCACTTTCTGCCTCTCCGGGTGTGTATTTATTGCAATTCGGCCTGCTGGAGAATCGAATCGAGTTCGATCGACTGCTCCCGTTCCCAGGCTTACCAGCGCTCGCCAGCGTTAACGTGCAGACTCCCAATTTGTTTCAGTGCCACTGGGCTTGCCTGACCAATCAACCCGTTCGCGATCTCTGGATTAGTTCTGAATCCTAACCGCCGATTCAAGGTGATTGCTAGGCCGCGTTTCGGTCTAAATCTTGGGCAAATGGTTCTTGCTGGTCGATCGTATCCACCAGCAAGAACAACTCATCCAGGCGACTAATTTCAAACACAAGCTTGACAGCCGGGTGGGGGTTGTAAATTGCCAACTGACAGCCATGTTCGTTGGCCAAACTCAAACCATCAAGTAACGCCGTTAAACCAGCGCTGTCAATGAACTCCACCTGAGATAGGTCCAACACCCAATGGGGATATTGCACCGGAGGGATCGTGTCCAGGGTTTGCCCTAAAGCTGTACCACCCGGCCCATCCAGTCGTCCTCTAATTTGGATTACCGCAGAATCTTCAGTAAAAAAAGCAATCATAAGCCAATTCGATAAATAGAGAATAATCTTGCTCCAGCTTGATTAAGCTTGATCCCCGCATTAGCACGATCGCCCAAACGACAATCAACTCTCTGACAAGCCGTAAAAACCAGAACACGCACGGTTAAGAGGCGGATCAGGATTGCTCCAAAAATATAAAGATTCTCTTCGGATCGCTGGTGATCGTCTGACACACTTTACGTAATCTTTACAAACTTGGCTAAACCCAGAGCTATCTATAAAGTTTTCATCATTTTCTAGCTTCAAAACTTAGGTGAAACCCCCAAATTATTCGGGTTTTCTGCATTTGACAGGGTCAACAAACTCACGTCAAGATCAAAGAGTCGTAACATTTTGTAAAAGGTCAAGTGAATGTCACTCGACTTTCTTTCCTTAGAAGCCATCCAGGATTTTGCTCAGCAGTATGGCTATTGGGCCATCTTTCTGGGTATTTTGCTGGAAAACATTGGCCTTCCCATTCCCGGTGAAACAGTTACTTTGGCGGGCGGTTTTTTAGCTGGAAATGATCAACTCAACTACTGGTTGGTTCTAGCTAATGCGACTTTAGGCGCGGCGATCGGTGGCAATATTGGCTACTGGGTTGGGCGATATGGCGGTTGGCCTTTGCTTTTAACCGTGGGGCGGTTCTTTCGCCTTCAAGAGGCGCAACTCGTCTCGCTGCGAAATCAATTTAGCGAAAACGCGACTAAAGCGGTCTTCGGCGGACGGTTCATTGCCTTACTGCGAGTTTTTGCCAGCCCTCTAGCCGGAATTGCCGAAATGCCCTACCCCAAGTTCATGTTCTACAACACTCTGGGCGCTGCTGTTTGGGCATCGGTGATGGTCACACTTTCCTATGTCGCAGGGCAATTTTTACCGTTGGAAAAAGTTGTTGAGTGGGCTAGTCGCTTTGCTCTGGTGACGTTGCTCGTGGTCGTTGGATGGATTGTGATTCCATTTTGGTTAGAGTCTCGTAAAGCAGCCCACAGCACCGAGCCGGCCAAAACTGAATCTGTAGACTCATTTTCCGCTAGCAGTGAACAAGAGTAGTTCTGCAACAACCGTTTGCATAACGCTAGCCCAATCTCCCGGCTCGCTTTGACGAAACAGGCGCATCGTGGGATACCAGGGACTATCACTGCGGTGCTGCATCCAGCGCCAATCGGGAACATGAGCCAGTAATACCCAGACCGGTTTATGGATGGCTCCAGCTAAATGGGCGATCGAGGTATCGACTGTAATCACCAGATCCAATTGCGCGATCGCTGCTGCCGTAGCTGCCATGTCGTTTAGCTGCTCGCTCAGATCCACCAGTTTGGTTTGCCAGCCCAGATCGGCAATTTCAAGTTGAGGAATGCCCTTTTGCAGACTGTAGAATGCGACATCAGCACAATTGATCACCAGCTCAAGCTGCTTGAGAGCAAACGATCGCGATTGATTATGCTTATAAAGATTGCCGCCCGACCAGACCAAACCAACTTTTAGCCTGGGGTTTTGAATCGACGAAGCAGGGAGTCGCAAATCAGTATTTGGCACCGTCAAGTAGGGCGTTGCGGCAGGAACTGTATCGATTGTGGTGCCCAAAATTCCGGGCAAACTCAGCAACGGCACATAGGTATGGAACTCTGGCAGGGGTTTGCCCATTGGCGTAATCTGTTCAATCCCTGGAATGGTTGATAGAAGCCGCATCAATGGTTTGTGACAAGTGAGAATCACCCGTCCGCCGCATTGAGTTACGATCGCCGCATAGCGAATGAACTGAATCGTATCCCCTAATCCCTGTTCAGCATGCAACAGCAAGGTCTGACCATTCAAATCCGAACCATCCCATTTAGGTTGGGTGAAGGGGCAGGGGGGAAATTCATTTGTTTTCAATCGCCATTCGTATTCTGGAAACCCTTCTTCAAATTTACCCAAAATCAACAACATCAATGCCCGGTTATAGCGAGCGATCGGATGGTCTGGACTAAGCGCAAGTGCCCGATTCACATAGTCCAACCCAGTTTGCACGTGGCCCTGATCCAGCCAGGTTTTGGCCATACTAATGAGAGCATCTACGTGGTCGGGCTGAGCCGCGATCGCCCGTTGATGAAAGTGAACGGCCAAATTGGACTTATATTGCGATTGCAACACCACCCCCACTCGGTTCAAAACATTAGCGTCCGTAGGGTTTGCGGTCAGGGCATGTTGATAATGATGGAGCGCTTGATCAAGCATCCCCTGTTCCTGATAGATCGCGCCCAGCATCACGTGGGAGGGCACTGGGTCGGAGCTGAAATTGATCATCAAGTTGAGGTTATGGATGGCTTCATCGATCAACCGTTGGCCTTGTTTGCAGAGGGCCAGGTTTAAGTTCTCGCGGGCTTGCCGATGGTCAGGTCGAATGGCCAATGCCTGCCGATAAAGCGCGATCCCGTGGTCTAATTTCTCCTGCTGGCAGGCAACCACCCCCAGTAACGACAGCGCATCAACATGCTGCGGGTGCTGGTGCAAAATCTGCCGATAGAGTTGCTCTGCCTGGGCCAAATGTCCAGCTTGATGATGACCGATCGCCGTCTTCAGCATCGCTGCTAGATTTGCACTGGTTAGCGGTGATGACATTGGCAGCGGTGATGATGGTTCCAAACTTAGCAACTCCATCCATTCAAAAGGAACTGGTTTAGTCTAGCTTCAAAGCTTCGGGCGATCGCAATTAAAGGAATCTGTAGATTTTGCAAGTTTTGGTGGACGAGCGTTTGCTAGGCTGAGGAAAACCGCTGCCAACTCAGGCACATCATGAACCTATGTACGATCGGTATCAGAACCTGATTGACCAGATCATTCAGGCAACGCTTCAGGGCAAAATTCGTTCCAAAGAACAGGTCTATCAACGGCTGCAATCAGAGATTGAGCCTGGGGCTGGGGAACTATTTGAGCGCTGTTTCCAGCAGCAATGGGATGAGGTGCAAACTCAACTCCAGAGTGCTGATGAGTTGAAACAGGCCAAAGCCACCCGCAAACAGCGAGCCTTAAAAACGATTCAGTCGGAGTGGGAACGCTGGCAGCAGCAGCAAAATCGCTCGACCCTAGTCAACACGGTGCAAGCGATCGCCAGTGGAGCGCCAAACGATCGTCTGACGCAGCTGTTGAACGCGATCGATCCCAATCAAGCTCAGATCTTGAATCGCGAGCAAATTCAGCAGTTGGCGCAACAATTGCAAGAGGTGGAAGCGGCGCCTGAGGTGCAATCAATCTGCGCTGAGTTTGCCTTGGGCTTAATCCAAGGGGTGAAATCCTGGCAGGAAGTGGAACCACATGTCGTGAGCTGGATGTTTGAAGGATCGCGGGCGATCGGTTTCGGAGCGCCGTCTGAGCAATCCGGCCCTTGGGCAACCTGGGCAAAATCTGTAAGTGCCTCGACTTTAAGGCAGATTTTTCAAGACCTGGCTCACCATCAAGCCATTACTAGCACTGGAATTCCGGCTCCCGTTGAAATCAGTAGCTGGATCGAGATGGCTGTTGTTTTGCAACGATTGCAGTTGGGATTGGTAAACTGGCTGGACAAACAACCCTACGATCGAGTAGCCGGAAAACGACTTTCGATCGCCACCTACCTGACGTTTACAGTGGTATGGAGTCAACTTTCTCAGCGATTTCAAGCACTGGGACAAACGCCCCTAGCTGATGGGTGTTTCCAGGTTGCCCTGCAATCGCTGTATCAATTCGCCCAACAAGACTATTTTCCGTTATATGGTGGATTGTTTGCCGCATTATCGGGTGAGTCTTTGCGCGTCACGCTCAATTACCTGGACCAACCCCTGCGCCAGGTGCCCAATACTCAAAGCAAGGCTCGAATCATTACATTGCTGGGTTATTCCCAGCGGGCACTGGGTCAGTATCAACAAGCGATTCAACTGCATCAGTGGGCCTTGGAAATTGGGCGAGATGCGGACGATCGCCGCTGTGAGATCGCCAACCTGAACCATCTCAGTCGCACATTCATGGCGCAAAAAAATTACGAAGCGGCCATTGGCGACAGTCAGCGGGCATTAATTCTGGCGCGGCAAGTGGGCGATCGTCTGGGTGAGGCCAATGCCTTGGCAACGCTGGGGTGCAGCGAAATTCTCCAATCTCGCCAGGAAGCTGCTTTAGACGACGATCAGTACGAACGGCTGATGGCATATTTGCAGCGTGGCTTGCAGCTTTCGGAGCAGGAAGGCGATCGCCCCAGTCAGGCGTTGTGTGCCTACAGTTTGGGGATCGCTCAAACGGCTGTGCAACAGTACGAAGCAGCGATTACCACGTTGACACAAGGCTTGCAAATTGCCCAAGCGATCGGCGACCTATTTTTGCAGGGGATGAACTGTGCCTACCTGGCTGAAGCCTATTACGGTGCAGGCGAGATTGAGGCAGCGGTTTTTGCCGGGTGCTTGGGCATGTATGGGTTACATCAAATTGAGTCGGAACAATGGCGACAACCCGCCGCCATCCTGAGTATTCTGTCGGCTCAAATTGGGCCAGAAAGATTTCAGGCTGTTTTGGCGAAATACCGGCCTCGATTTCTCCAGCAAATTGGCGTGGACGGGTATGACTACCTGCCCACGCTGCTAGAAGAGTATCGGCGATCGCTATAATGCATGCGCGGGAAGGGCATTACCCATAATGCCCCTCCGACCGGGTTTACATCATCCCCATACCACCCATACCACCCATGCCACCCATGCCACCCATACCGCCCATACCACCCATACCACCCATACCACCATCGGCAGGCATGGCGGATTTTTTCTCGGGCTTCTCGACGATGAGGGCTTCGGTGGTCAGCACCATTCCCGCGATCGAGCCAGCATCTTGCAGAGCAGACCGAACGACTTTCGCCGGGTCCACAATGCCAGCCGCAATCATGTCTTCATATTGGCCAGTCAGGGCGTTGTAGCCCGTGTTGAAGTCAAGCTCACGCACTTTTTCCACCACTACATAGCCTTCGGCACCCGCATTATCAGCAATTTGCCGCAACGGTGCTTCTAACGCTTTGACGACAATGTCCGCGCCGATTTGCTCTTCCACGGTCAGATGGGGTTTAATCTCTTCCACTTTGGCCGCGAGATGGATCAAAGTAACGCCGCCGCCCGGAACGATGCCTTCTTCTACGGCTGCTTTGGTGGCATTGAGTGCGTCTTCGATGCGCAGTTTCCGATCCTTCAGTTCAGTTTCGGTGGCGGCCCCGACTTTAATCACAGCAACGCCACCCGATAGTTTGGCAATTCGTTCTTGCAGCTTTTCCTTGTCGTACTCAGAATCAGACCGCTCTAGCTCCTGCCGCAACTGAACGATGCGCTTTTTCACATCTTCCGAATCTTCTCCACCCGACACGATCGTGGTGTTGTCCTTCGAAAGGGTAATTTTCCGAGCATTGCCCAACATTTCCAGGCTGACAGTATCCAGGCTCAAACCAACTTCTTCGGAGATCACTTGGCCGCCCGTTAGCACGGCAATATCCTGCAACATGGCTTTGCGGCGATCGCCAAAACCGGGAGCCTTAATCGCGGCCACGGCCAATACTCCACGTAACCGGTTAACCACCAGGGTCGCCAGTGCTTCCCCTTCAATATCTTCCGCAATGATCAGCAGCGGTTGTCCAGAGCGGGCCACACGCTCTAAAATCGGCACCAATTCTTGAATCGAGCTAATCTTCTTATCGGTGAGCAGAATGAGCATGTTTTCATATTCGGCAATCATGCGTTCTGCATCGGTGACGAAGTAAGGTGAGAGATAGCCGCGATCGATTTGCATCCCTTCGACCACTTCCATCTCAGTTGCGAGGGATTTGGACTCTTCCACAGTGATGACACCATCACGACCGACCTTATCCATGGCTTGCGAAATCATCGCCCCCACTTCTTCATCGTTTCCGGATGAGACTGTGGCCACCTGCGCGATCGCCTTTCCTTCCACCGGCTTGGCAATGGCTTTGATTTCATCCAGGAGCTTCGCCACAGCCTTCTCAATCCCCCGTCTCAAGGCCACAGGATTCGTCCCGGCTGCAACATTTTTCAATCCTTCGTGGATCATGGCTTGCGCTAAAACCGTCGCTGTAGTTGTGCCATCCCCAGCCAAGTCCTTTGTTTTTGAAGCAACTTCTTGGATCAACCGCGCGCCAGTGTTTTCCAGCGGGTCTTCCAATTCAATCTCTTTCGCAATGGTGATCCCGTCATTCACGATTTGGGGCACACCAAACTTTTTCTCTAACAGTACATTTCGTCCCCGTGGCCCAAGGGTCACTCGTACCGCATCAGCCAGGGCATTGACACCACGCTCTAACGCCTGCCGCGATGCTTCATCGAAGACAACGATTTTTGCCATATTCTTACTCACGCAATTCTCCAAAATTGACTTTAGCACTCCCAGCCCAAGAGTGCTAAAAAATCTTGAAGCGATCGCCTTTAAAAGAAATAAGGAGCCGAGTTAAACCCCCATCGGCTCCATCAAGTGTCTGTACTCTACACAAAAATAAGAATAGGCAATTCCCCCCGCGGGTGAATTCCCCCAATCGGGTTGATCCAGTTGGGTGATGTTTTGTGCAACAGGCTGTAACGCAATCTGGTAGCAAAGCTTAAGCTGGACAATTCAAGCCAGATGTTGAGGCTACACTGTCTGAGTGTATGTTTACCTTGGGGGTTAGTTGCGATGTCCATGCCTTCTCTTTCCGCTGACGATCGTCCGCCCGCTGAACTTGGACAAGTAGACAAATCGCTTCAACAGCAACTAGAAGAATCCGTTGCCAGACATTTTTACGAATCCTGCGATGGGGTGACCCAAAGTTTACTGTTGCGATGTGAGTGGCATATTACCCCAATGGTTGATGCCTTAACTCTGGAAATTTTTTGCCCAGACATGATGACAAACTGGCGGGTTTTGAACAACGTTGTTACGTTGGGGAATGCTCTAAAGCAATTCGTGCCCAGCGCAAAAGTTCGGATTTGTCCACCGACGGATGCAGGGATGCCTTTTGAAGTTCGTGTTGACGAGGTTTCTGTCCAGCAAGATTTGATGTAGACAGAAGTCGTTAGTCTGTTGGGAAGGTGCGCGCTCGGACTTCGATCGCATAGGTTTGTACCGCTTCCGTAATCGTTTCGCGCAGATTTGTGTACGCCTTCGCAAAAGGAGGCAACCGCTGCGAAAGGCCTAATAGATCGGCGGCAACCAACACCTGCCCATCACACTGATTACCGGCACCAATGCCGATCGTGGGAATTGTCAGCTTACGGGTAATTTGGTCAGCGAGTTGGCTGGGAATATGCTCTAGCACGACCGCAAAAACACCCGCCTGCTCCAGGGCGATCGCTGCCGCCAGAATTTCTTCCCCTGCATGTTGAGTTGTGCCCTGTTGCCGATAGCCCAGCCGATGAACTGATTGGGGCGTTAAACCCACATGCCCCATCACAGGAATGCCAATCTCAACTAAGCGCGCGACGGTTTGCACCGTCATTGGATTGCCACCTTCCAACTTGACCGCCTGCACCCCCGTTTCTTTAAGCACCCGCCCCGCTGAGTGAATCGCCTGTTCAACACTCTCCTGGTAACTCATAAATGGCAGGTCGCACACAAGCAGCGATCGCTGCACTCCTCGGCGAACCGCTTTAGCATGATGAATCATTTCATCCAGCGAGACAGGCAGAGTGGTGTTGTAACCCAGAGCCACCATGGCCAGGGAGTCCCCGATTAAAATCAGATCGATGCCAGCTTCATCCAGAATATTGGCGATCGCAAAATCCCAGGCAGTGACAGCAACGATCGACCGACCTTGCTGCTTCCATTGAGCAATTTGTTGCACAGTAACGGGCATTTACACCAAACAGGGGTAACGGAATACTCACAGGATAACGTAAAGCTTCACAGGAACAGTCCAGTCCCGTTAATTTCGAGCCACCCCATCATGACGGGCTGCCCGCTGCACTGCAGCAGAAACCGCCGTGGCAACGCGCTCATCAAACACGGAGGGGACAATGTGTTCTGGATGCAACTCTGAAGGTTTAACCAGGTCGGCGATGGCTTGGGCTGCTTCCAGATACATCGTAGTTGTCAACGTTTGGGCACGGCAATCTAATGCGCCCCGGAAAATGCCTGGAAAGGCCAGTACATTATTGATCTGGTTGGGATAATCACTGCGTCCGGTAGCCATTACGGCCACATCTGATGTCACCAGTTCGGGCTGAATTTCAGGAATCGGATTAGCCATTGCAAACACAATCCGATTGGGGGCCATCGACTGCACCATCTCCGGTGTCACCACTCCAGGCGCACTCACGCCCAAGAAGACATCTGCATTCTGCATAGCATCAGCGAGTATCCCCCCGGTTGCCACGGCAAATTCCCGCTTTTGCTCGGTCAGGTCATTGCGATCGAGCGCCAAAATTCCTTTCGAGTCACACATCACAATGTGTTGGGCTTCTGCCTTACGCAGCAATCGGGCAATGGCCACGCCCGCCGCCCCGGCCCCGTTAATTACAATTTTGATGTCAGACATTGGCTTTTTCACCAACTTCAACGCATTAAATAATGCCGCCAGCGTGACGATCGCCGTACCGTGCTGGTCATCATGAAAGATGGGAATATCCAGTTCTCGCTGCAAGCGGGCTTCAATCTCAAAACAGCGGGGGGCGGCAATGTCCTCCAGGTTCACCCCGCCAAATACGGGTGCAATCCGCTTTACCGTTTCAACAATTTCATCTGTATCTTGAGTCGCCAGACAAATGGGAAACGCATCCACACCCGCAAATTCCTTAAACAGCATGGCTTTGCCTTCCATGACTGGCATGGCCGCTTCCGGTCCCAGGTTGCCCAGACCCAGAACCGCACTTCCATCCGTGACGATCGCTACCATGTTTTGCTTGATCGTCAGGTTATACACTTCCTCCGGATCACGCGCGATCGCGTTGCAAATGCGCCCCACTCCGGGAGTGTAAGCCATCGCCAGGTCATCTTGTCCCCGCAGCGGAATTCGACTTTGAATGCAAATCTTCCCACCCCGATGCAGATTAAAAGTGCGATCGTAGACATTAATGACTTTCGTTTCCTGCAAGGCTTTGACGGCATCCACGATCGTTTCCGCATGTTCGGTACTGGCACAATCCACCGTAATGTCTCGAATGGAGATTTGGCGTGTTTGCTCAATCAGGTCTATTTGACCCATGCTGCCGCCCAAAGTCGAGATAGCGCGGGTTACGTTGGCTAACATGCCGGGGCGATTTGGCACTTGAAAACGAATCGTTAGACTGAAGCTAGAGTTGGGTGTCAGGTTTGTCATGATGCCTTTGTCGGGAATAATAGGCTGCACGCAACGGTGTTATCAGGCAGCAATGGGATCAATTTGTCAGCTTAGAAGACTATAAAGCCCACAACTGTACCAGGACACACTAACTCGGTCGTATTTACTATCTTTTTGCGTTGATTTGTTGATTTCACGTTTATGCCAAGTCTTTATACTGCCATAGAAATTCATGCGTCCCGTCGCCTGGTATGGCGGGTGCTTTACCACAAAGAATTATGGATGTATTGGAACACCTTTTTATATGATGGCGATCCCGACCAACCATTTGTTGCCGGTCAAAACGTTTTGCTTTCCTTGCGTCGCGTGCCCGGAGAAGCGATTACCGAGTTTCAGCCGCGTGTAACCTTGGTTCAGCCGGGTGTTTGTATCCAATGGATCTCAACAATTCCAGGGTTTGCTTGCGAATCTCACTTTGAACTTCAGGACTTAGGACGCGATCGCACTCAATACATTCAGCAAGAGCGCTTTTCTGGCAAACTTACTCCCCTCTTGCTGCCATTTATTCGCCGGGATGAACACCAAGGCATTCGCCGCATGGCCCAGGAGTTGAAGCGGTATTGTGAACAGATGTGAGGTATGGCCGTCGCCATGTGTAACGTGGCAGAGGCGAGTCAGAACGCCACTCAGAATCGGCTTTTCAGCAATTCGACTTGTTCTATAGCTATAGACAGGACTATTAGGACGCAGCATCCTTCAGTACCGACTCCATTGCTTGGCGTAAAGACTCAAAGTTGGATAAACTTTGGCGAATGCG
>Ga0224722_1000248_pt1 | contig 31364 bp, 30 predicted proteins | sample Balambano_FR1_Me_FD_161646 | JGI IMG/M metagenome (GOLD analysis project Ga0224722, IMG submission 161646) | Freshwater sediment microbial communities from Lake Towuti, South Sulawesi, Indonesia - Balambano_FR1_MetaG | ecosystem: Environmental > Aquatic > Freshwater > Lake > Sediment | place... | reverse complement strand
GCTCGGTACTGTGATTGAAGGCATGATGCCAGGTATCGCGGCGAAAGAACGCCGCCTCGCCCACGCCGACGCGGTGCGCTTCGCCCGTTTCCGGGTTGCACAGCACCATCGTCCCGCTGAGGACATAATAGACAATATCGGCAGCAAAAATGGTTCGGAAGGAATCAGAATGGCGAAATGCCCCGCCAGGCGGCAGCCCGAACATCAACTGGTGTATGCAATCGCTCGAGACGTAAATCCAGTCGGCGACTTCGCCGGACTCCGGCTCGCCCCAAAGATGGCGCGTCACGCTCGCATACGGAATGCTCGTCGGTTCGGTGAAGGTCGGGCGTGGTGAAGGTTTATACGTCATGGTCTACCCCAACTGCGATAAGCGCTGCTGATCGAGGATGATTTCAAACGGCGTACTGGCGGGGTCAAATGCCCCGCGCTGGCTTTCAAACACGAAGGCAAAACGATCCGCCCGATAATGGGCGCTGAAATACTCCACAGGGACTCCCGACTCAAGAAACGTGATACCTTCCAGCGTGATGATCGGTGCACCCGCTTCGATGTCCAGTAGCTCAGCCTCAAAATCCGTCGCCGGGTGCGCGGCAAGGGTCTGGCTGGCATGGTGCAGGGGCAGGTGATAGTGATTTTCCAGCACATCATAAAGTGCGGTGGCGCTGAGATCGAACACCTCCAAATCGGGGCATTTCGACGCGGGCAAATAAGTTGTTTCCAACACCAGCGGGATGTCCTCGTTGTGGCGCACACGCATGATTTTGACGACTGGTTCGCCCTGCGCGAGGTTCAGGTGTTGGGCAATCGATGCAGTCGGCTGAATTTTCGCCTGTTCAAGCACGGCGGAGGTGGCATGTTTGCCTGCCCGCAGCATCGCTTCGGTGAAGCCAAGCAGGTGTGGCGCGTCGTAAGTCAATTTGGGTTCGGCGACGAATGTTCCCTGACCGTGCTTGACGACCAGTACACCGTCATTCACCAGATACATAATCGCCTGCCGTGCCGTCATACGGCTAACGCCAAACTGGACGCTCAGATCGCGCTCGGACGGCAGTTGTGCGCCTGCCGTATACATGCCATTGCGTATCTGCTCAAGTAGAACCTCGGCGATTTGGTAATACAGCGGCACGGGCAAATTGCGATTCAGCACCGGAAACATCTACTCCGTTTAGTGGTCTAGACCTCTATATGATGATAGTGCGTGGCAATTATTGTGTCAAGTAACTTTTAATCTCAAAGGACACAAAGACACAAAGTAATTTCGTTAAAACCTTTACGTCCATTGCGCCCTTTGAAATTAAACCATGTTTTTCTTGACTCAACTCCCATCTCATGTTATCTTGGTCTAGAGGTATAGACCACTAAATTGGTTGCGTTATGGAGGGGTAAGGGTATGGCGTCTCCCGTTCGCTTGGGGGTGATTGGGCTGGGCAGCGTGTCCAGCAAGTATCTGCGACTCGCGGATCAGCTGCGCTGTCGCGGCGAGGTTGAGTTGATCGTGGCGTGTGACGTGAATGAAGAGCGCTGCTACGACGTGTCCGAAAAATATGGCTTTAGCGAATTTACCCGCGATTACGAAAAAATTTTGGGTCATGCGGATGTTGATCTGGTCGTGATCCTCGCACCGATGCAGGTTCACGGGCAGTACGCACGGGAAGCCCTGACGGCGGGCAAACATGTGCTGGTCGAAAAGCCCATGGCAACCACACTGGACGAAGCTGCCAAACTGGTTGAAATGGCGAAGACCAGTAAAGGCATGTTGATGTGTGCACCGCATATCATTCTGAGCGAAACCTATCAGGCGATATGGCGGCGACTTCGGGCGGGCGATATTGGCGCACCATATCTCGCCCGCGCATTATATGGGTGGGCGGGTCCGTGGTGGGGGAAGTGGTTTTACGAAACGGGCGGCGGTCCGACGTTTGATCTCGGCGTGTATAACGTCACCAGTCTGACGGGTTTACTGGGTCCGGCGAAGCGTGTTACGGCAATGGCAGGCACAGCCATCCCGGAGCGGATCGTTGAAGACGAACGGATCACCGTCAAAACGGAGGACAACCTGCAACTGCTGATGGACTTTGGCAACAGCGTGTTTGGCGTCGTCACCACAGGTTTCACCATTCAGCAGTATCGCACCCCTGCGATTGAAATTTACGGCAGCAGCGGCACGATTCAGATGATGGGGGATGACTGGGACCCGGAAGGCTACGAACTGTGGCAGAATCAGGTTGGGGCGTGGCAGGTTTTCGGCGAGACCGATCCCGCGTGGCCCTGGACGGACGGGCTGCGGCACATGGTCGAGTGTATTCAGGCGGGCGTCAAGCCGCGTAATACGCCCGAACACGCCTACCATGTCACCGAGATCATGATAAGGGCGCTGGAATCCGGGCGGGATGGGCAGGCGCGGATGATTGATAGCACCTTCCCCCCGCTCAACTTCGATACACAGGAGCAGGCAGGGGCGGCGCACCTGGCACATGACCGCAGCGAATGAGGAAACCCCACGGCTGAGTAATACTGCAAGGACGCGCTACTGGGTTGCGGCGGGGGCGCTGGTGGTGACCTCGGCGATCTACGCGGCGGCGTTTATCATCATGAAGGGGGCGGTGCAGGACATACCGCCGTTGACGTTTGTGACAATGCGGTTTGCCGTCGCCTCAATCGCGCTCCTGCCGCTGCTTGTGGCGGCGACACGCCGCAATGAAGGAAATGTACCAACCTCGAAGCGGCGGGGGCTGGTTTCGGGTATCCTGTTTGGCGCAGGCATGATTTTTGAACTGGTGGCGCTTTCCGTGAGTGATGCGGGACGCGCTGCTTTCATCATCAGCATGTACATCGTGTTCGCGCCGCTGCTGGCGCTGCTGCTTTATCGCTATCCCGTGACGATAAGGATTATCGTTGCCGTACCGGTTGCAGTTTTCGGCATGTTTTTGTTGAGCAGCACGCCGGGAGGTACGCTGATGGGCGATCTGTTCGCGCTAGGCTCAGCGTTCGCTTTCGCGGGGCATGTGCTTGCGGTCGAGCGTTTTCCGCACCGCTCAGACTGGCGCGTGATGACGTTCATGCAGTGCCTGACTGTGACCGTGGGCGCGGGCATTCTGGCATTGCTGACGGAAAATGCCTTTGCAGGGATTACGGCGTCGGGTTGGGCGGCGATCCTGTTCGCTGGTATTGTGGCGACGGCGCTCACATTAGCAATCCAGGTGGTGGCACAGCGCTTCGTGCCGCCCAGCCAGACTGCCATGCTGTTCGCGCTCGGTGCGCCGTTTGCAGCATTCTTCGGATTCGTGTTTCGTGATGAAGTGCTGACGGTGGTTGGCTTGATTGGCTGCGGATTGATATTTATTGCTTCTGTCATCTCAACGACTGAACCTCACCGTTCGACATAGGAGTTCACCGTGACCATTACCATCACAGCACATGTAACGTCAGTAAATGCACACGGCCGGGTTCATCTTTACCAGACGCACACGTGGATGCCGTTCGTCCGTGTATAGCCGGCATCATGATGCTGAACTCACTAATCCAATAATAGAAGTGCCAGAAGTTGAGAACCCATCTAAATATTATCGAAATACGGCGGATGCCCAAAAACAATAGGTTTGTTTGTAGGGACGTGCGCCAGCACGTCCGTGTTAGCAGACAACATTCTGAATATTATCGAAATACGGCGGATGCCCTGGCGGGCATCCCTACAAAATCACAAAAACAATAGGTTTGTTTGTAGGGACGTGCGCCAGCACGTCCGTGTTAGCAGACAACATTCTGAATATTAACGTCTGCGTCACCGGCAAAGACAAACCTCTGCGAGGTTCATCATCAGTCTCGAAGGGACTTGTCCTTATCGGTAACGAGCAATTCATTGCCTGGCACACGATCATGTGGTTCATTTATTCAACATCATTATGCCAGATGAACCGTATCGCGGAGCTGCTTAATATGGTCATGCGCGTTGCGGATGAGCGCGTACTGGCGTTCAATGGTCGCATGGACGTTGGCGGGAAGCGGTCTTTGAAGGGCATTTTCATAGGCTTCCACCGCAGCATCTTCACCGCGCTCACATTCGCTCAGGATAGCCCCCATGTCACGCCCGCTGACGGCAGCGCGAATATCCATCCAGGCGCGGTGCAGCCCGGCGGAAACACTGCCCGATTGATGGGGATCACCGCCCAGCAAAACAACAAGATCGCTCAGGTCAGCAATCTGGCGCTGGCGCTGCGACGCATAATCTGTGAACAGCGACTTGTACGTATACGTATCAGTGCCTCGTGCCGCTTCCACGTAACCATCATGCCCATCCTGGCAGATAGTGATCAGGTCATTCAGCGCGTCAATAACGTCCGTTCGTGATGGGACGCCAGCATAATCAAGGTTCATGCTACACTCCTTTTACAGTCTGTACGCTGTACGGACTTTTATCCGGTACGTCTGTAAGATACTAAAGGCGTGCAGACATTGCCTGTGCCGAGTGGTACAGGGGAGACGGGGTGTTATATCACAATCCGTTCTGGGTCAGTCGGGGAAACAGGTCGTATCGTTCGACTGATTGCGGTTTGGTTGGAGGTCCTTTCCCCGCAGACGTATATCCTTCGCGGCGTTACGTAGAGACGATCTTATGTTCAACCGCCAGCGCTACTGCCTGTGTTCGGCTCGAGGTTCCCAGTTTGGACAGGATGTTGCTCACATGATTCTTGACGGTTGAACTGCTGATGACGAGTCGTTCACCAATCTGGCGATTATTCAGACCTTCCACCATCACGGCAAGGATTTCGCGCTCTCGCTCAGTCAGGTCATGCCCGATGGTTGGCGGGCGGGTCGTCACGTTGATCAGCACCCGCGTGGCTTCGGGGGCAAGGGTTGGCTGCCCGTGATAGGCTTTGCGAACCGCGTTCGCCAGTTCATCCACGCTCACATTTTTCATCAGGTAGCTGATCGCGCCCGCTTTCAGGACATTCTGAATCGTTTCCTCGTCGCTGTAACTGGTGAGCGCGATCACTTGAATATCGGGATGATTTTCTCGAATAATCCGCGTCGCGGTAATGCCATCCATGCTTGGCATCATGATGTCCATCAACACAACATGCGGGTGTTTCCGCGCACAGACGTTGGTTGCCATCAATCCGCTGCTGACATCTCCGATAATTTCAAAATCGTCGAAATTTTCCAGCAGCGTGATCAATCCCTTCCGCACCATATCGTGATCGTCCACGATCAAAACCTTAATTTTTTCTTGCGCGTTCATCGCCTGCTTCTCCTGTAGGTTTCCAAAAAACGTTGATGGTGGTTCCATGTCCAATCGTGCTGTTCACTTCCAGAGTCGCGTGAATACTTTCAGCGCGTTCGCGCATGATTGACATGCCCATGCTGGAATTGGGAATGATGAGCGGGTCAAAGCCATGTCCGTTATCTTCAACGAAGAGACGTAACCCGCCGTCAGACTTTTTCAAACTGAGGCGCGTTTGCGTGGCGTGTGTGTGCTTGACAATATTGTTCAGCGCTTCCTGCATGATCCGGTAAAACGCGAGTTGAATATCGGCGGGTAAGGACGGTAGATCATCTATGTCCGTCTGAATATCAACATTGCGGCGGCTGCGCGTCGCGTTCACCAGCAGTGTTGTCAATTGGGGCAGGCGGACCTGTTCCATCGTCTGCGGGCGCAGTTCAAGCAGAAGTACGCGCAGTTCACTCAGCGTTCCACTGGTCAACTGCTGAATCTGTTCGACCAGGTTCTTTGCCTTGTCCGGGTTGACCGACCACTGCCTGAGTGCTGATTCCGCCATCAGGTTCGCGCTGAAAATGGACTGTGTGACCGAGTCATGCAGTTCGCGTGCGATACGCTGGCGTTCCTCCAGGACGGCGACCTGCCGAAGCGTGTCTTTTGCATGTTTGTGTTCGGTAACATCCGCGTAGTTCTCGATCCGCCCGCCCGCATAAATGCCTGAGTGAATGGGCTGGCTCCAGTGTTCCAGCCAGCGATCCTGGCGGGTTTCATCACCCAGAACATGGCATTCAAAGTGATCCGTGTAATCATTGGTTTCATAAGCCCGCAAAATATTCTCGGTATAAACGGACGGTTCTTCAAACAGACATTCCAGCGTTTCCTTTGCCAGAATTCGCTTATCCTGCCCGATGATTTCTTCACGGGGGATGCCAAAATAGACTTCGCTGGCATGATTCATCCACACCACGCGGAAATCCTGGTCCAGAATGAAGATGCTGATCGTTGAATTGTCGAACACATCGTTGATGAGCGAACGATACGCTTCTTCGCTGCGTCGCAGCGCTTCGCTGTTCTGGTGGCGCTCGATACCATAGACAATTGCCCGTATCAGCAGATAGCCATTGATTTCGCCTTTAACCAGATAATCCTGTGCGCCGGACTGAACCGCCTGTAAGCCGATTTCCTCATCTTCCATCCCGGTCAGCACAATAACGGGTGTGTGAACTATTTCCGCCCGAAAACCGAGCAGGGTATTGAGTCCGAAGCTGTCGGGCAGCGACAGATCAAGCAGGACAATATCAAACACCGAGTCATGACAGGCATCAATCCCCGCCGCCAGAGACGACTCGGCACGCAGAGTCCATTGTTTGCCACCCATATCCACAAACATTTCTCGAAGCAGCCGCGCATCACCCGGATTATCTTCAATGAGGAGGATTCGTCTGACGTGATTCATAAAACGGGCGTACCTGTTAACCGGCGAGATGGGGCGGCAGTTTGACGATACTGAACCAGAAATTCTCGATCACGCGAATGATATCCATGAAACGATAATAGTCTACCGGTTTGATAATATAGCAGTTGGCACACAGGTCGTAGCTGGACTGAACATCGCGCTCATCATCGGACGTGGTGAAGATGATAATCGGGATATTCTTCAAGGCAGGATCACTTTTGATCTGTCGCAGCACTTCGCGCCCGCTTTTCCGCGGGAGATTCAGATCGAGCATAATCAGGTCCGGACGCGGCGAGTCAGTAAACCGTTCCTGGTGGCTGAGAAATTCGATTGCTTCCACGCCATCGTGCGCCACACTCAAATTGAGCGGGATGCGGCTGTCCTTCAGCGCCTCTTGAACCAACCGAATGTCGCCGGGGCTGTCTTCGATGAGAAGTAACTCCATAAGTTCGCTCCTTTGAACATGATGAGCTGTCCATCGGACCTCTTTAGACTGCCGGGAGGGTAAAGTAAATGGTCGTTCCCACGCCGACTTGAGATTCTGCCCAGATTCTTCCATTGTGGCGCTCCACTATTTTCTTGCAGATCGCCAGCCCAATCCCGGTGCCAGATCGGGAATTGTCGCGCATGAGCCGCTGAAAAACGACAAAGATACGGTCGAGATACTGTTCCTCTATTCCGATGCCGTTATCCTGAACGGCGAAGACCCACTCTTTCTCTTTATTGCTGGCGCTGATCTGAATTCGGCATGGCTCCTCACGGCGGTACTTCACTGCGTTGCTGATGAGATTTTGAAACACCTGCGTGACCTGCCCCTGATCCGCATTGACGACGGGCATGATGCCCACCGTAACTTCTGTCTCGCATTCATCCAACTGCACTTTGAGGTTTGCCTGTGCATGAGCAACAGCCTCTGTCACGCTGAATTCGCGTCGTTCCTGTTCTGTGTTCTGAACGCGCGAATACGTGAGCAGGTCGGTGATCAAGCGTTTCATCCGGGCGGCGCCATCCACGGCATAGGCAATGAACTCATGTCCATCCTGGTCAAGACGATCCGCGTAGCGCTCTTCAACCAGTTGCAGATAGCTCGTCACCATCCGCAGCGGTTCCTGCAAATCATGGGACGCGATATAGGCAAACTGTTGCAATTCAAGATTGGATCGGTGCAGCTGGGCGGCATACTGCGACAGGGTGTCTTCAACGGCTTTGCGCTGGGTAATATCCATGAGAATACCGCATACGCTGACGGGATTACCGTCGCTGTCCGTCTGTATTGAGGTGATGGCTTCGACAGGTACGACACGTCCTTGCTTGGCGACCACGCGAAAATGGGCAGTTCGTGCATCGTGCCGGTTGTGGATTTTGCCTGTGGTACGCAAGGAATCAAGGTCAGGCTGGTAGACCAGGTGCTGCCAGAAGCCCGGCTGATACCATTCATCCACGGAATAACCAAGCATTTCTTCCGCATACTGGCTGACGAACGTCACCACCTGATTGTCTGTTTCGCCGTACCCTTCCCAGACAATCGCAGGCAAATTACTGATAATTGTGTCAAGACGCCGCTTTTGCGCGTCCAGCGCCGTCATCAGAAAGGCGCGTTCCCGGTCCAATTTCACCTGTTCAGTGATGTCAATGCCAGAGGCGACCAGCAGTTCAACGTCGCCCCTCTCGTTGTAAATGGGAGACAGCCGAAAATCAACAATGATAATTTCCTGCTCGCTCACGCGGACATTTGCCTGGTACATAACCGTCTCGCCATTCGCTGCGCGGTGGATCGCATCCTGAAGCTGGTTTTGGACGGCGCTTGAATACGCCCACCAGTAGGTTTGCTCAAACGGACTGCCGATGACTTCCTCATAGCGCAAGCCCGAACGCTCGACCACCGTTCGATTCGCCGCCGTGAGCATGCCTTCCGGTGACAGCACATAGACGAAAATGAACAAATTATCAAGTACCCGGCGCAGCCGCTGCTGCTCGGCACTAAGACTCTGCTCATGGCGGATGCGCTCGCTGACATCCTGAAAGACATTCACCGCCAGGCGAACCCTGCCGTTTTCAGCGAGGATTGGCGCGGCTTTGATATGAAACCAGCGGGACTCATTGCTTTCCGTGCTCCGCATTTCAATATCGAGTGCTTTTTCCTTCCCGTCCTGAAACACGGCGTAACGGGGTAGTGCACTCCAATCCATTGGCTTGCCATTCGGGTCGAAAATCTGGTACCCCTGCCGCAGTTTTTCAACGGGCACTTTGACGACATCCTGCGGCGTTGCCCAGTTGGTCAGGTTCAGTGCGGCTTTGTTGATATACTGAACCTGCCCCGTTTCATCCTGTACCGAGATGCCATCGGATACGTTCGCAAAGATGGTTTCGAGTTCGCTTTTTGCATCGCTCAGGCTTCGTTCGGCATTCAGTCGTCTGTTTTCGAGCCAGCTGACAAACGCGGCGACCGCGAAAAATAAACTGTATTGCAGGAGGTCTGCCGGATTAGCGACAAACTCGCTAGGATAGAGAAGAATATAATTCAGTCCGAGAATGCTTAGCACCGCACCGATCATCCCCGCGATTAACCCCCCCTGCCACGCGCTGAAAGCCACGACAACGTAGAAAAAAAGGAAACGGCTGGTGGCGATGATGGGCCAGAGCGCGCGGGATAAAACCAGCGCCAGCAGGACGGCAAGGATTGGGACAATAATAAACTGCAGAACCGGTGAAAATCGCCCTGATGTTTTCATCTGAAAATGCGTAGACCTGAGATATGAACTCTGATCATCGTTGAACAGAAACGTTGAACCGAACATGATTTTACCCGATGCGAGTATAAACTTTGCCTTCACTCTCCGCCAAAGTATCGATCAACTGCCCACCTTGCACCGGAATGTCATAGCCATAGACGGTTTCATGCCATGTGCCGTCCTGTAAGCCGATTTCCGCCAGGCGGAATTCACCGGCGTATTCCGGCTTGAGGTTGGCGGCGACAATGACGACATTACCGTCATCATTCCAGCGTTTGAAGGCGATCACACCGCGTTCAGGGTCATTGCAAACGGCTTCAAACGAATCACTGTAAAGCGCCGGGTTACGCTTTCGCAGCGCGATCAGCGCTTTGTAATGTTCGTGCAGCTGCTTATTGTTTTGATTAGCGAGTAACTCCCATTGAAGCGGACGGGGATCCATGGACTTATCCGTCGCCTGTCCAAATTCCTCCCCCATCCAGATCATCGGCAGACCCGGTGCGGTCAGCAGCAGCGTAGCGCCCAGTTTCGCCCGCTGAAAGACTGCCTCATCAAACGTATTCGCCTTTTCGCCCAGCCGATACATCACGCGCAGCTCATCGTGGTTCGTGAGGTAATGAACGGTGTTGAAGCTGCTTGGAAACCCATCCTGCCGCCCGTCAAGCGCGGTCAGCACGGCAGTAGTGTCGAAGGGCGGTCGGTCATCGGAAACTACGCCGAGAGTGGCAGCGACGATCTGGCGGTAGAATGTATCATGCCACGCCGCATCCATCGGGCCGTCAGCACCAGCAATCGCCGGGTCCTGTGGCAAATGCTCGGCGACGGTGAAGAATGGTTTAAATCCTTCCAGATGTTTCGCTTCACTCGTCAGCCACTTGAGCAGGTCAAAGTATTTGAGTGCGCGGGTGCAGTCAAAGCGCAGCCCGTCCATGTGAAACAGATAGAGCCATTGGTGCAGGGCCCCCAGCACATGATCACGGGCGGGGTAGCGGTCAAAATTTTCGTCCCATCGTTCGAAGTTGAGCTTAGGACCAAATTGAAGATACTCTGGATCGGGGTTCTCCTCATAGAACCAGTAGCCGTAATCAATTTTGGTCAGCGGCGCTTCCATTTCCATATGGTTGTACACTGCGTCGTGAATCACACGGATGCCCCGTGCATGGCATTCATCCACCAGACGGCACAGCTCATCCGGCGTACCATAACTGTTCTCGACGGCGTACAGGCTGCGCTGGCTGTATCCCCACTGATGATGACCGGGAAACTCATTCAGTGGCATCAGTTCAATCGCGTTAATGCCCAGATCAGCCAGATAATCGAGTTTTTCGATGACGCTGGCGAACGTGCCTGAGCCTTGCTCTGTGACCCCGAAATCGCCAATGTGCATTTCATAGATGATCATCTGTTCATTCGGCGGCAGCGGCACATCATCATACTGCCACTCATAGCTGGTAGACAGGCGTTTGCCATCGCGGACGCGCACGATGGAATTCTCATGCGAATCGAGTGTGAATTCCAGCGCTTTCGGGTCGGCTACCGTTACCGTTTCACCGACGGCAAAGTAGCTCTGCGACACGAGCTGGAATTTGTACTCATAATCCCCATCCGCCAGCGGCACTTCAATGCGCCAGTTGCCCGTTTCATCATCGCGCTGCATAGCGAGGGGCTGCCAGTTATTCCAACTACCGAGAAGCTGAACGGATGCGTTATACGGAGCAAGTAACTCAAACAAAATGGGTGCGGTGGGTGGTTGAGCCATAATAATGCTTTGAACTCCTGATGGGCGGATTTTTGCCAAAGATTGGTCGGCGTGAACATTAAACTGATCGTGTTGCGCCATCTCCTCCAGTGTAAACAAAGTATTCACACTGTCATAAGTGAACTAGTCAGCGAAATCTACCTACTTGACCTATTGACATGCGTCGCCTGATGTGATTCCCCTGTGCAAAGCCGGACAGACCCAACGCCTGCCCTCTTGATGACCCATGTAGATGACCTATCTGAAGACGCGCCAGGCGTCGCATGTGGCTGCACAGCTTATCGCTTATGGTTTAGGCAGCTTGTAACGTTCGGTTCGACAGAAGCGCATCGCGCTAAGGAGACGTACAGATGGCATCACCACTTTGGGATCAGATCGCGGGAAGCTGGAAGCAGTTGAAGGGTGAGGTTCGTACCAAGTGGGGCGAACTGACCGACGATGAACTGGAACAGGCAGCGGGCAACCGCGACAAGCTGGCCGGGTACATTCAGCAGCATTACGGAATGGCACGTGAAGACGCCGACCGTGCGTTGGATGACTGGGCGAAAAAAGTGGATTTCAACCGCTACCGCTAGGTAAATGTTGAAAGCCATGGAGTAAACGTTGAAGAGCGACACGCGATCCTCACGTGAGGATCGCGTGTCGCTCTTCATCAGTATAGAAGCAGAATAGTCAATGAAAAGGAGTACAAAATGGCAGATGTAACACGGAATTACGACACTGATACAGCGCGTATAGGCGTGGATGCGCCCGGTCTGCGGACTGATTACACCACGATCACTGAATACAATCGTTACAATGCGATCCGTCCGCTGGATCGTGTGCGTTGGGCACCTGTTCTGGCGGGCTTACTGACGGTTTACGCCGCCATGACCGTATTCGCTGTGCTGGGGCTGGCACTGGGTCTTTCCACACTCGATGTAAACAACCCGCGTGGGCTGGTCCTGGGTGCGGGCATATACGGGATCATCACGTCGCTGCTGGCATTCGCTTTTGGTGGCTTTATCGCCGGGCGCAGCAGCGCGGTGGTCGGCACCCAGAACGGTATTCTCAATGGCGCGATGGTGTGGATATCGTCCGTCGTTCTCATGGTCACGCTGTTGACCAGCGGCATTGGCATGGTCATCGGTCTTGTGCCCGAAACGGCGTCGGCAGCCGCGCAGACCGCAAATGTCGTGAATGATGTGGCACCAAATGCTGTTCAGCAGGGTGTGGACTCGCTTGAGTCCGCCGCGCAGGAGGCAGCGACCGATGCAGGTGCAGCAGTGGGTACGACGGACACGACAGTTGAAGACACAGCCGCTAATGGTAACCTCATCGTCCAGAATCCTCTTCAGGACGTGACACCGGAGCAGGTTGAACAGACGGCGCAGGATGTCAGCGCAATTGCCTGGACAGGACTTCTGGCGCTCGGACTGACGGCATTCGCAGCGATAATCGGCGGTGTCCTCGGTTCACGCGTTTACGCCGATGAGTATGATGAGGTTCGCCGTACCACACCAGCGTAGACCAGAAGCCAGTCTCGCAGCATAAACGGCGGCGGTATGATGTCCTCATACCGCCGCTTCATTTACAGGGGACATAAAAAAGCCCGCATCCTTGAACACGGGCTTTTTATGTGAATCAAGTCGTCAGGAACCGGCACTAGCCGATTTCAGCCGCCTCAACATTGATCTCGCTGGCAAGATCGGTCAGCAGTTGATCGGTTGTCTTTTCTTCTTCCAGCGTCATCTGTAACAGCTCAGCCACTTCATCGTGACCCAGCAGTTCAGCATAGGTGCGAAGCGTACCATAGGTGGCGATCTCATAATGCTCGACATGCTGCGCCGCAGAGATTAACCCGGCATTGAGAACATCGGCGTCTGGCTTTTCCTTTATAAGCTCGGCACCTTCCTTAATGATCCCCTGCATACCTTTGCAGGCTTTGCGCTCAGCGCTCTCATCAAGGGTCTGAAATGCCTGTTCAAGACGCTGAATGTGCGTTTGCGTCTGTTCGAGATGTTCCTGAAATGCGTTTTGCAACTCCGTATCGCTGGCAGCCTCTATCATTTTTGGCAGCGCCTCAACGATCTGGTGTTCGGCGTCGTAAATATCCTGCAAGTTTTCGACGAACAGTTCATGGAGTGTTTCAAGTTTCATGTTGCACCTTTCCCCATTAAATCAAACAGAATCGGACGTTCGTTTTCAAGCCTACCCAGATACGCGCAACCCTTCATGTACCAATCAGCGGGTATTGATTTAGGAGTCCTGGACACGTCAAGCCCGCCGGTTGGTCTGATAGGTCAATTGACCTATTTCCATACACCTGATTATCCCGTCACAAAATCACTCCGTTCCCTCATGACCTGGCATTCATTCCGCCATAGATTGGGAGTGGCTTACGACGAGGCAGTACGGTCGTACAGGCAGTAGAGCCGCACAGGATGTCGCATGATGCTTGCAACCAGAAGGAGACGGAAATGACGGATCGTATGTATTACAGCAAATCGGCTGAACAACGCGCTCAACAGCAGCGCGTGATACTTGCCTTCGTTGTGATGCTGGCAGGCATTGGCGCGGGAACGGTGATCGCGCTGTTGTTTGCCCCGAAAAGTGGTGAACAAGTCCGCCGTGAACTGGCGGTTGGGGCAGAGAAGGCTTTCGAGAGCGGACGCGAAGCTGGCAGCAAAGCTGTGGAGAGCCTTCAGAAAGAAGTGGAACGGCTTCGCCGTGAGGTTGAGGAGCGCGTGAAGAATGCCTAGCTTATCCACCTCGCTGTTTCTCGCTGTCGGGGGCGTCGTCGCGGGTTATGTGCTGACGCACATGAGCTTTATGCGCCGTGTGCGTTTTGTGGCAACCTGCCTTCTCCTGATGACCATGTGGTATCTGCGGGAGATGCAGCAGAACAAGCCCGTCACAGATAATCCCTAGACGAGCAGGGGTGTTTCCGTATGCAGCTGCAGGATCGCGTCGCGTTAGTCACGGGTGGAAGCTCCGGCATTGGCAAAGCCACCGCCAAACGATTGGCTAACGCAGGGGCAAAGATTGCCGTTCTGGGACGAACTGAGGATGAAGTTCAGGGAACGGTGGATGAGATTGGCAGTGAGGGCGGCGAGGCACTGCCCTTACTGGCGGATGTGTCGAATCCCGCCGATATGCAACACGCCGTTGAGCAGATTAATGTTGCGTGGGGCAGGTTGGACATCCTGTTCGCCAATGCGGGTATTAACGGCGTATGGGCACCACTTGAAGCGCTCGAACCTGACGAGTGGGACAGGACGCTCGATATCAATCTGAAAGGCACGTTCCTGACGGTAAAATACGCTGTGCCGCATCTCAAGCGCAGCGGCGGTTCGATTATTATCACATCATCCGTGAATGGAACGCGCATTTTCAGCAATACAGGCGCGACTGCATATTCGTGTTCCAAAGCGGCGCAGGTGGCATTCACAAAGATGATCGCACTTGAACTCGCGCCGTCGCATATCCGCGTCAATGTCGTCTGCCCAGGGGCGATTGAGACACAGATTGAGGAGAATATCGAAAAGCGCGATCTGGAAAGTGTCAGGATACCGGTGGAATTTCCTGAAGGGCGAATACCGCTTACACACGACCGTCCGGGCAGCGCTGCCGAAGTCGCTGAACTCGTGTTGTTTCTCGCGTCTGACGCTTCACGCCATATTACCGGCACAGAAATCTGGATTGATGGTGGGCAATCGCTGCTGCAGGGTTAGGGCAGTTGCTTCAGAAGCATCGTGCAAAATCACGGCGAATATTCAGGTGCGCTGGAGCGCCGCAAGCGAATAATCAACACAACGGGTGCGCCTTGCAGATTTGTAGGCGCATTTTCATTTTTCAAACGCGGTTCATCTACTGCCTCGATGATCAATCCCGCATTGTGCGCGGCGTTGTGATAATCGCTGTATAGATGTGGATAGTGTTCGACAGCGAAGGTATGCCCGTTCCCATCGGTGAATGTCCGTTTGCCGCCGCTGATAAAGGCGAAGGGATGAAAGTCACTGATAAGCGCCCAACCGTTCGGCTTGAGCAGCCGCGCCATTTCCGCAAACACAGGGGTCAGGTCGCTTATATGCCCAACGGCTAACCCGCAAAGAATGCCGTCTATACAGGCAGCCCGTAGCGGCACCATATCGAGTTCCGCCGCCGCCCGCGCGCGCAGCGGGTTGGCATTGAGCATTGGCAGGCTGTTGTCCATACTAATGACCTGGTGAGCGCCGCCTTGTTCGGCAATGAAGCCGTAGCGCCCGGTGCCGCCCGCCAGATCAAGAATTGTTAAACCTTCTACAGATGGCATAAGCCGCCGCATGGCATCTTCTTCGAGACGCATCAGCGCGTTATGTGCGTGCGGCGGGTAGCGTTCTGCCCAGCGGGCGTAGGCGTCAAGGCTGGATAGGATAGCTGGGGCAGGAGGTGAGCGTTTGAAGAGTCGCATCAGGAGTGGAATTCCGGCACACCGTAACTTCTTCGCTGTGCCTGTTCCTCAAGTTGGGGATCATAGACTGTCTGCTGTACCGTTGCCAGGATGACCAGATCAACCCATTGGTTAAATGCGGCGTGGTTGGTGTTAAACGCTGCCCGTGTGCCGTCAGGAAGACGAAGCCACATATAGGCAATTCGGCGGCGTTCCTCGCGGGTTGTACGGGTACGTAACTCATCATACCAGCGAGGATAATGAAGGATACGCAAAGATCGCACCATCTTTTCCGAGCGCTGATAAACAAAGTACGCCAGGTAAATGAGCAGTGCGCCAATCAGGAACAAGGGGGTACGCAAATCGAACCAGATGGAGACGAACAGACCACCGTTCAGGATAAGCATTCCCACCCAGAACAACAGCAGCGGCAGCGGATCAAACAGCGATTCCACCGGCGCATACGGCTCAAGACTTTTCAGCACCGGGGCTTTCCACCAGCCGAGCAGAATGATGATCAGCCGTCCAAGAAAGAATGCGCTGACGCAAAAGACGGCAAGGATCAGGATGGCGAATGTGGGCGAGCGCATCGGTCATTCAGCCTAAAATGCCAGGAGCGAACGCGCTCCTTTATGAAGCGGACATACGCAGCGGGCGCATTCGGCGCGTTGCCCGGTACGGTAGGCATGACGGAGCGCAAGCGCTTCAGAACTGTTCAGGGCATGCTTTAGTGGTGATCCGCGCTCCATTTCGCTATCAGCACGCTGTTTCAGCTTCCCGGTGGCAGGCAGAAAATAACACGGGCGAATATCGCCATCCACTTCTATAACGGCGGAAATATGCGGCGCATTGCAGCGGGGTGGTGCATAATCCGCCTCGCCGCGTAAATTGTCAAAATACCCGATCATCCGCCGCAGTTTTGCCGGTGTTTCCGCGATCAATCCGTTGGCAAAATCCGCCGCGTAAGCCCGTTCGACATCGTCGAGTATCGCTGCCAGTTCACGGGTATCCTGCGCGGTCAATGCGCTGGCAGGTGGCTCGTGTTCGTTGATGACGGGTATCGCCATACCATCGGCAAAACGCGGACCGAACGCATACGGATTGCTGACATCAATCGTCAGAAAGCTGATCAGGTTTGCGCCTGCACGTTTAGCGGCGTCAATGATCAACGGCATTTCGCGGAAGTTCGCACGCTGGATCGTGGTACGTGCCGTCACGGATACGCCGCCATTTCGTACCGCCTGAATCCCCTCCAGCACCAGATCGAACGCATCCACACCGCGAATAGAGTCATAGGTTGCCGCCGTGCCACCATCCAGGCTGACGACGACCTCATCTATCGAATCAATCACATCCTGCGTCTGCTTTCGCAGAAACAAGCCATTCGTCAACAGGATGACCCGTGCGCCAGCAGCGCGAAAGCGGCGGGCAATGTTTGCCCAATCGGGATGCTGCGTGGCTTCACCGCCGCTGAAAACAACCCACCGAATTTTCAGCGAACGGACTTCTTCCACCAGTGAATCAATCAGGGCTGCGGGCATGTTTCGGCGTGGGCTGCGCCAGATGTCGCACATGGCGCAGCGGCTGTTACACCCATCGGTCAGATACAAAATCAGGATGGGGAGGGTGTGTAAGTGGTCGCCCGTCAGGTTCTGCAAGTGATAAAGACTCATGAAATACAGTATAGACCTGTCAAGCCTTGCTCACAAATCCATGTTACAATACCCCTACTTTACAGGGTTTATGATTTCTAAAAGGTCTCTGTGCTGAATCCAGAATTTCTCAAGAGCGGGCCGGGTTCGCGTCTGGCTTTTCTCGAAAAGCCCGACCCGAAAATGCTGGCTGAAACACTCGTCGCTTTCGCCAATACTGAAGGCGGAACGCTCGTGATCGGCTTGAAAGAGAATGGCGATCCGATTGGAAAGTTCGAATCTGAGGCACTGGCGAAATCGCTTAAGGAAGCCGACGCTTTGACCAGCCCGCTGGTTGTGACGGGCAGTTGGGAGCCCGTCGAGATGGACGCGGCGACGGTCTACGCGCTGCGGGTGCCGCGCAGTATCGAGCTGCACGCTGTTACGGATGGGCGCGTGCTGATTCGCGGCGATAAGCACAACCGCCCGCTGGGTGGGCAGGAAATTCTGAAACTGGCGAGTGCGAAAAGCACAGGCGATTATGAAAGTGAGCCTGTCGCTGGAGTCACCAAAGACGATTTCAGCCGCAAGATGATTGATGAATATCTGGCGAAACGCGCCGAGCGCACCAAACGCCCATATAACGGCAAGATTGATGATCTGCTGCATGAGATCGGCGCGATAGATACGACTGGCAAACCGACGGTCAGCGGGATACTGCAATTTACGGAATATCCGCAGCAGTGGATGCCGCAAAGCGGCGTGGTCTTCGCAAAGTTCGTTGGAAAAACGCCGCGTGGCGAAAATGGCCTGGCGGGTTACACGCGCCGCGAAGAATTGACGGGACCGTTATCACGCCTGATTGAATCGTCGTGGAATCTGATCTGGAGCGAGATGGCGGTTGGCGCGGTCGTCAAGGGCTTGGAACGCGAGGAGCAAACCGAATATCCTCAGTTTGCGGTGCGCGAGGCGATTGTAAACGCCATCTGCCATCGGGATTATCGTCTACGCGGGCGACGCATTGAAATTCGCATGTACTCAGATCGGCTCGAAGTCATCTCACCGGGCGGGCTGCCCGGTTTCATCACGGTGGATAACATTGTGGATGAACATTTCAGCCGTAATCCGCGCCTGGTTAACGGGCTGTTCCAGTGGGGTTATATCGAGGAACTGGGTCTCGGCATTGATCGCATGATGGAAGTGATGGAGCAGGCGGGGCATTTGCCGCCCAGCTTCGACGCTCGCCCGTACAGTTTTGCCGTTACGCTGTACAACTCGCGTGAAAAACAGCAGATGCCCGATTGGGTGCGAAATACCAATCACCGTCAGGCGCGGGCGCTGCAATATATCCGCGATCACGGTTCGATAACGAACCGCGAGTATCGAACGCTGTGTCAGGGCGTGTCCGCCGAAACACTCCGCCTTGATCTGGCGGATATGGTCGAACGCGGAATCCTGCTCAAGGTCGGCTCGAAAAAAGGCACGTATTACATTTTGAAATAGGGCTGAGTAAGCTACGGGTGCATTGCCCGCGACATCTTCAAGGTAAGGTGGCTGGACGATAAATGCAATCCAATTCAGATGATAAACGCGGCACAGGCAGCTTTCGCCTGTTCAAGTGGGGGGCTCGTCCTGACGCTGTGAGCGACAACGACGAAGTGCGGATGCTCAAAGCGCAGATTGAGTCGCTGCGAATCAGCCATATCGCCGCCAAAGAGCAAATGCACCGACTGGATGATGTGAAGACGGATTTCGTCACGATTGCCAGCCACGAACTGCGGACGCCGCTTTCGCAGATACGCGGTTATGCGGACATCCTCGACGCGCTGTACGAACAGGATATGCTAAACAGCGACCAGCTTGGGGATATGATCTTCAATATCCGCAAAGCGGCGGAGCGCATGGAAGAAATTATCGCCGCGATGCTCGATGTCAGCCAGCTTGATGTGAACGCCATGGATTTGCGCTTCACCGAAGTCACACTGGAAAGCGTGCTACGGCTGGCGATTGAACCGCTGACGGAAGTGATCAAACAGCGCAAAATCAATCTGACGGCGCGGGGCTTGCGCGGTCTGCCGACGATTCAGGCGGATATGCAGCGCCTTGTGCAGGCGTTTCGCAACGTGATTATCAACGCCATCAAATTCACACCGGACGGCGGGCGGATCGAGATCACCGCCAGCCTGCGCCCGACGATACCGCCAGAGGATAAGGCGTATCTGCTTGTGGCAATTACGGATACTGGTGTCGGCATCAATCCTGATCACCTCGAACTTATCTTCCATAAGTTCTTTCGCGGTTACGATCCCGGCTTGCACTCCACTGGCGCGTACAAATTCATGGGCGCGGGTCCTGGTTTGGGGCTGACGATTGCGAAGGGTGTTATCGAGGGACATGGCGGCGAAATCTGGGCGGAAAGTGCCGGTCATGATATGGATAAGCTGCCGGGCAGCAGTTTCTACGTGCTGATCCCGATCAAGCCGCCGGACGACGCCCGCCGCGTTCAACCGCTGCTGGCGGACGAGACGATCAAATCGAAAAAAGACCTGCGCTCACGGCTCTAGCGGTTACAGCAACACCTGAACAGCCTGCACTTTCATACCCGTCAACACCTCAATCATGGCGCTGAACGTGAGCGGATCGCCGCTGGTCAGATAGATATTATCGCCGCCGGGGATAGGTGTTGTGTCTTCAAGCAGCCGCGCCGTCTGTCGTGCTACAGCGGGCGCGGGTTCTATCAGAACTGCATCCGTACAGGCGCGGAAGGCGCTCTCCAGAAACGGAAAATGGGTACACGCCAATACGAGATGATCGGCGTTCGCGTCGTTCATCGGCTGAACATGATCGCGCACAACGTCCAGTGCATAAGGACTGATCAGATCGCCATCTTCAACCAGCGTCACAAGACGCGGTGCGGGCTGTGTGATGACCTGAACATGCCGTGCGAAGCGATTCACGACACTCTGATAGAGGGTTCCCTTTGCCGTAATTTCGGTACTCAGCACACCAATCACACCTGTTTGCGTTGCTTCTGCGGCGGGCTTGACAGCAGGTTCGATCCCGACAAAGGGCATATCAGGATAGTCTTTTCGGAGTTGATACAGGCTGGTGGCGCTGGCGGTGTGACAGGCGAGGACGATCACCCGCGCTCCCTGCTGGATGAAGAACTGAACTATCGCCTCGACGTACTGATGAATTTCAGCGGCGGGGCGAGGTCCGTAGGGCAAATGCGCCTGATCCGCAAAATACACAGTCGGAACGTTGGGGAGCAAACGATGGATTTCGCGTAAAACGGACAACCCGCCCACGCCGGAGTCCATCACGCCGACGAACGCAGGCGGCAGGCGAGTAGGTGGGACAGCAGCGGGATTACGCAGGCTGACCTTGCTCACGTCGTTCTCGCGCCGCTTCGACAAACGCCGCAAACAGCCGTGCCATCGCCGCGTCATTCTGATACAGGTCTTCAGGATGCCATTGTACACTGAGGGCAAACGCCTTATCAGGCACTTCCAGCGCTTCAACGACCCCATCCGGCGCGGTTGCGGTGACGACTGCGCCGGGCGCTGCTTTTTCAACCGACTGGTGATGCAGGCTGTTCACGGAAAGATGGGTTTGACCAAGTATGCTGGCAAGGCGGCTGTTCGTATCAATTGCTATCTCATGGATGCGCGTCGAACGGGGCAGGGTATCGGGAATATCGTGTTGCAGCGGCGTATGAATTTCAGATGGAATATCCTGCACCAGCGTACCGCCGAGCGCGACATTCAATACCTGATGCCCGCGGCAAATCCCAAGCACAGGCATATCATCGGCAACTGCCCATTTTGCCATCGTCAATTCCAGCGAATCGCGTGGCGCATCAATGTGAATTGTTAGCGGATGGCGTTCCTCACCGTAGTACGACGGATCAACATCGGGACCGCCCGGCAGTAACACCGCATCGAGGGTTTGATACAACTCATGCAATGTATCGTCATCCAGATGTGTTGGGATGTAGACAGGTAACCCGCCTGCTCTGGCAATTGCCTGTGCGTTGGGCGCATACATACGGTTATAGGGTTTATTGTCAACGATAATCGAAGACGAGGTGATGCCAATCAGAGGGCGAGTTCTGCCGTAGTCCATTATCGGTTCATGTCCGTTTTCAAAAGCAAAGGGCAGTTACGAGAACTGCCCTGTATTGACGAGGTTTCTAGCGTTTTTCTTTCAGGCGGGCAGCCTTGCCGCGAACGTCGCGCAGGTAATACAGCTTGGCGCGGCGAACTTTGGCGCGGCGGACGACTTCCAGTTTTTCGATTCGTGGGCTGCGTAACAAAAAGGTACGCTCAACGCCAACGTTGTGTGAGGCGATACGGCGCACCGTGAACGTCCTGTCATTGCCGCCGTTCTGAATGCGAATGACGACCCCCTGAAAAACCTGAACACGTTCCTTGTCGCCTTCAACGACGCGAACATGAACCTTGACGGTGTCGCCGGGTCCGATGTCCGGAAAACCACGATCCGGCGCTTGCAGCGCCTCGATGAGTTCGTGCATGACTGCTATTGTCCTTGTAATTTGCGCTGCCGTCCGCGTTATCAAGTCTAATTGTGAAGCGTTTGTCGAACAGGACTCCCGCTTGTTGAACGCCCATCCAGCGCCGCTTTTTGGGTTGAACGAGGACGTATTATAGGGGGCGAAGGTCTGCTCATCAAGGGCGGCTAAATGCCGCGCATACGCGCCACTTTCAACAGCCCGGCGATGCTTTTGCCATCCATTATATCGCCGCTCTGGATCAGGGTGAGGGCATCAGCCAGCGAGACGCGATCCACGGCGATAAATTCATCGTCATCCATTGCCAGCCGTGACTCGCGCAGGTCAGTTGCCAGAAACAGGTGAATATATTCGGTGGTATACCCCGGCGCGACAAACATGCCGCCTAACGACTCAAGTTTTCCGGGATAATAGCCCGTTTCTTCCTGTAATTCGCGTTCGGCACACAGGCGTGGGTCTTCATCCGTCTTCAACGTCCCCGCGGGAATTTCGGTCATCACACGCTGCGCGGCAAAGCGATACTGGCGCACCAGCAAAACCTGATTTTCAGCATCCAGCGCGACAATTGCCACTGCACCGGGATGGCGCACCAGTTCGCGTTTGCTGGTCGCCCCGTTGGGCAGGCGAACATCGGCGATGGTCAGCTTGATCACGCGCCCGTCGTAAATCTGCTCTTCGTGAATGGCGATTTCAGGTTCAATATCATTCTGGCTCATGCGGCGTTCTCCACGAAAAAGGGCATGGCAGTTACGCCATGCCCTTGAGCGAAACTTCAATGCCCTGTGGCTTGTTCAGCCAGTCGCCGTAGGAATGATGATCTGCTGATTGATGAATATCAGATTGATGTTCGTAATCGCAGGGTTGCACTGCTGGATTGTCACGACCGGCACGTTGAATTGCAACGAGATTTCAAACAGGGTATCGCCCTGCTGAACGGTGTACGTTTGACCCGTGCAGGAGAAATTGGGCGGGGGTTGTGGCTGTGGTTGACCGGTTCCACTGCCGCTGCCGCAGCCAGGAATGGTGAGAACCTGCCCGACGATGATTAGATTAGGGTTGACAATCCCGTTTGCCTGAGCAATGGCGTTGACCGTTGTGTTATATGCCAGTGAAATGCGGAACAAATTATCACCTGCCACGACGGTGTGCGTACACGTCCCGGTAGGCGGCGCTGTGGGCGCGAAAGGCGTGAATGTCGCTGTTGCGATAATGCCCGGCGGCTGCGTTGGGAATGCCGTCGGTCCAAGCAGCGCTTCCATTGTTTGCGTCATCGGTGCGCCTGCGGTGCCTGTGGCGTTGGCAATGATCTGAGTCGCTGTAAGGAACATCGGATCAATCGGAGGCTGTCCCTGCTGAATGGCAATGGCGGTAGATGTGAGCGCCAGCGGATCAATAATCTGCCCGCCATTTAACTGCTGCGCCAGTGCGGTTGCCGTGAGCAGCAGCGGATCATTGACCTGCGCCATTGCGATTTCCGTCCCTGCCTGAGCAATCGGGTCAGGGGTATTGGTAAAGGATACCAGTTCAAACGGCGTTGCGCTGCCTGCCGACTGTGCCTCAACATCTATTTCCGTCGGTTCTTCGGTCGGCGTTTCCGTGGGGATAGGTGTATCGGATGGAAACGGGGTATCAGAAGGGAAAGGTGTTGCGGTGGCAGCCGCGAAGGCGACGCTGGTTGCTTCCAGACTGCTGCCAGCAGGTTGGTAGCAGGCAGCCGCCAGCGCCAGTGCTGCTGCAATGGATATGAGCAACCCCAACGGGCGCGTGAAGCGCGTCTGCATTGCCATGCACCTTCTCCTTCGTATGATCGTTCGACAGTTCAAACACTGCCCTTGAAGTTGAGTCCACGTCCATTATTGCCCATGCCTTACACACGCGCAAGTTTTATACGGGCGTTCGTTCGTTTTAAGATTGAATCTGCGAAGTTTCATTCGCCAATGTATAGATGGGCAGTCTGATGTACACCTGTGTTCCAACGCTTAACTCGCTCCTGACGATTAAGTTTCCTTCGTGGAGTTCTGCCAGCCGCTTGCACAGGATTAAGCCGATCCCGCTGCCCTGATCCTCATAGATATGGCGTTCAAACTGGTTATAAGCGCGAATATTGGCAATCTGTTGCTCGGTCATCCCACGTCCGTGATCGGCGATGCAGATTTCATACTCACCCTCATCACGTATTCCTGTGATGTAAATCAGACTGTCCTTTGCAGAAAACTTACAGGCATTATCCACAATTTCGATGATAATTTTTCGCAGGAATTCGTCCGAAATCCGAATCCCCTGGATGTCTTCCAGATCAAAGCTCACATCTTGCTGCCGCTGGTATGCTGCCGCACCTTCGTTCGCATAGGTCATGATCGCGTTCATAGGTGAAAGGATGTAACCCGTTTGGAAGGTCTTGCGTTGGTGGGTATCGGCAAGAATGATTTCGGTATGGGCGTAGGTAATGTAGTTTTCGGTCAGATGATACAAGCGCAACGCTGCCTGATGAATATGCTGTGCCATACTCAACGTGCGTTCTGCATCAAAAGCCTCTGGATCGGTGATCATCAGGTCCGAAAAGCCGAGTATAACATTCAGCGGCGTTCGCAGTTCATGAGGAAGCGCCGTAATAATATTTCCGGATAAGCGGTTTAGCTGCGTTTTGGTCGCTTCTTCCTGCACCTGCTTTTTCCGCAAACGAGCATTCACTGAATTGATGAGTTCAGCGGCGGTGAAAGGCTTGGTCAGGTAATCGTCCGCGCCCAACGCCATACCTGCGCGTTCGTCCTTCCGATCCGTTCGGGCAGTCAGAAAAATGAAGGGGATTGTTGCAGTTGCCTGATCCTGCCGCAGCGTTTCCAGAACGCCAAAACCGTTGATACCGGGCATCATAATGTCGCAGAGGATTAGATCGGGTTGGGAGTCGCGGGCGCGTTCAATGCCGACGATCCCGTCTTCCGCACCAACCACATCAAAGCCCTCGAAACCAAGCATCTCAACAATGTCTTTACGGAGTGAGGGTGCGTCTTCAATCACCAGGATTCTGTTCATGCCTGCTCCCGAACAGCGAGTAATGGAAGACGGATCGTGAACGAGGAGCCAACACCGAGACTGCTCTGTACACTGATTTCCCCGCCGTGTAATTCGATAGCTTCCCGAACAATCGAAAGCCCCAAACCCGTACCGCTGATATGTTCAACGTTTTGACCACGATGGAAGGGTTCAAACAACCGTTCCTGATCTTCATCGGATATACCGATACCCTCGTCCTGTATGCGAATAATGGCATCGGCTTCATCTTGCGAGAGATGGACTTGTATCAGGCTCGTCTCAGGGGAGTATTTGATCGCGTTGGAGAGCAGGTTGAGCAGCGCCCGTTGCAGCCAGTCGCCGTCAACATTCGCAAAGATACCGGGATCGGGTGAAACATACTCAATCGTATGCTGCTGCCCGATGGTATCCTGCACCTCATTGACGACCTCCTGACATAGGATATAGAGGTCAGTTGGCTTGAAATCCAAATCTTTGTTGCCAAGTTCCTGAGCGCGGCTCAACGTCAACAAGTCATCCAGCATCCCTGTGATACGCTGCACCTGATTGTAAATGCCGGTCAGTTTTTCGCCGCGTTTGGCAGGTGTCATGCGGTCGCTGTGCGTTTTCAGTAAATCAGCCGCCGCCGTAATCATCATCAACGGCGTGCGAAATTCATGCGAAGCACGGGAGATGAATTGCGATTTCAACTCATTTAATTCGCGTTCGCGGGTGAGGCTGTCTCTCAGTTCACGTTCATGTTGCTTGCGGATCGTAATATCGCGCAGGCTTAAAACGATGCTGCTGACCCGTTTCAGATCGCTTGTGCTGGGAATTGGCGAGATCACCACATCGGCATCAAATGATGTTCCATTGGAACGATCCGCCGTAATTTCAAGCCGCGCTGGGTGTTCGTGATCGATCACATCTTCAAGCGTTTGTCGAAGAATTTCCGCATAATACGGACCTGCAAAAACATCGAACGTTTTGTTATAGACCTCATCCGGCGCAAAGCCGAACAGCCCGTTAAAGGCATGATTTGCCTGCTGGATACGCCCATCGGGACGCAGAAGCAGGATCGCGTCACTGCTGTGATTGAGAATCGCTTCGGCGCGTTCTTTTACGCGATTGAGTTCAACCGTTCGGTCAATGACTCGGTGCTGAATCTCCTGGTACAGCATCAGGTTCTCAATGATGGTTGATGCGCGTTCGGCAAAGGCTTCCAGAATACGAATGTCCTCTTCAGCAAAGGCGTTCAATTTCTGGCTCTGAATGTCTATCACACCAAAGACGCCATGCGTTCCGCGAAGGGGGAGTACCAGTTCGGATTGTGTGCGCGGATCGCTTTCCAGGTATTGCGCTTCCAGCGCGACATTCGGCGCGTAAAACGTGGTTCCGGTACGAATTGCCTGCGGGATGACGCCCATCGTACTCATGGAAACAATATTGCGCTCGTGCATGACATATTCGCCAGCACGCGCTACATGAAGTAGTTGATTGGGTGCTTCTGATTCTTCCAACAGAATGATGCCGCAGTCTATCTCCTGAAACTCCTGTACGACAATCTGCGTGATGTGTTCACATAGTTCCTTCACATTGTTGGCGGTGTACAACGTTGTCGTCAGAAGCGAGGATGTCGCCCGATTCAGGCTTCGCATCTTCGCCGCATCACGGTAAATGGCATCGTAAAGCTGGGCGTTTTCCAGCGCCATCGCTGCCTGATCAGCAAAGGCACGTAAACGTTCCGCGTCCCGATCCGTAAAGGCACCTGGTTTATCTGAATCCAGATTCAGGACACCGATCACCCGATCGTAGGCTTTCAGCGGCGTACACATGACCGAGCGCACCCAGTCGCGCCCCGGAAGTTTGACCCACGGGGGGTACTTGTGGCTGTCATTGACGATGACCGTTTCGCCGCTGGTGATGACGGTGTTGAGCGCAGCAAGGCGCTCTAACGGAAAGGTCGCTTTCTGGAGATACTCGGAAAAGGTATCGCCATAGCCGCGCCAGTAAGCGGGGCGAAGCTGTCCATTCTCTAGCAACATGACATTCGCGGCTTCATGCGGCACAACGCGCCCGACACTTTCAAGAATTTGTGCGAATACCGTGCCTTCGTCCAATGTGCGAACCAAGGTTGACGCGGTTTCACGCAGCGCTTCGGCGAAGATCCGTTCTTCATGTTCGGCAAGTTGGGCGCGTTTGTGTTCGCTGATGTCGTAGAGGGCTAACACAATGCCGTTCATTTCCCCTGCGTTGTATATCGGCATCGCTGATACTGAAATATCTACTGTTTCGGTTGAGGAACGCTGATACGCGATTTCAAGGTTGGAAACCTGTTCTCCCTGATATGCCTGCGCCGCAATTGCGCCAAGCTGAGGATATTCAAGTATCTTGCGTTTTGCATGTGATGGCTCGTTATCCCATCCCAGAATGGCTTTGAAACGACTGTTCAGAGTCATCGGCTTGCCGTGAATATCATAAAATGCGATTCCAAGCGGCACGGCGGCAAACAGATGATGAAACGAAGTCATATCCGCTTGAAATTGTTTCGCTTCACGTTTCAGGGATAAATTCTCATCCCGCGCAGTAAACATCCGATCCAGACGATAACGAATGACGGGGCGATTCAGCGGAGCGAGGAACACATCATCAACGCCAGTCTGAAAGCCTTCCAGAAGGGCGGCGGTCTCCTCAAAGGCGACCAGAATGCCGACAGGAGGGTTTTCCTGCTGGCTCAGTTGTGCAAGCAGATCAAGTGAGTCAGGAAAAGTAATGCTTACCAGCGCAGCATCAAAAGGAGCGAGATGGGCTTGGTTAAGCGCTTCAGCACAGGTGGTCACGGCAGTAACGCTGAAATGTTCAGGCGAAAAACAGGCAGAAATCTCCGCCATACGCTCAATTTCAAGCGCACATAGAATACGCCGCTGAGTTGCCCCCTGCACACGCCACCTTCAGTTTATCAATATACTTCCTACAACTTCATTATACGCTCAACCTGCCAGACAACGGCGGCTAAAGTATTGAGGTTGCTACCATGAGCAGAATGACGAGTCCTGCGACAATCCGATAGATGCCGAACGGGATATAGGAGTGAGTAGAAACGTAATTCAGCAGCCAGCGAATCGAGAACCACGCGGCAATTCCTGCTACAACCGCACCCAACAGGAAATAGGGCAGATCACCGGGTTGCAATTCGCCAAAACTCAGGACGAAATCGGCGAGCGTGGCGATGCCAAGCGTGGGGATTGCCAGATAAAACGAGAATGTTGTCGCCGTTGCGCGGTTCAGCCCGCAGCCCAAGCCGCCGATGATCGAAGCGGCGGAGCGTGACGTTCCGGGGATCAGGGCGACGGTCTGGGCAAAGCCGATGATGAGCGCTTTTGGCAGCGTTATCTGACGCAAATCCGCCGCGCCGCTGGCATGAGACTGCACATAAGGCAGCTTTTCAACGACGATCAACACAATGCCCCCGACGATCAGGGCAATGGCAACCACCGTCGGATTGAACAGCGCGTCCTTGATGAACTCACGCAAAAAGAAGCCAACCACCGCCGCAGGAATGAAAGCGATCACGATCGCCAGCCAGAAGCGCTGCGTTTCTCGATCACGGGGGATACGATGTGCCTGCGCTGTCAGATCGCGCCAGTAGTAGGCGATAACCGCGACAACCGCGCCAAACTGGATGAAAATCTCGAACGACTCGGCGCTGTTCGCGCTTAAGGCGGGCTGCAATAGTGCTACGCCAACAATGAGATGTCCTGTCGAAGAAATAGGAAGAAATTCGGTCACGCCCTCAATGATGCCAAGCAGAATTATTTTGATGACTTCGATCACGAGTGACAACGACCTTTCAGGCGAGGGCTTCGGCTGCCAAATCAGGCTGGCGATCCATCCAGCGCAGCGCGTAAGCCCAGAGGACGAATGGAATGAGCGAGCAAAGCCCGGTGACGGCGACGATCCCGCGCACATGGGCAGCGCCAAACAGCTCCAGCGCGATACCCGTAATGATAATACTGATGACGCTCAATAACTGAAAGCCCGCCATATCGAGCGAAAAAATACGCCCAAGATAGCGATCGGGGACGGTCTTTTGCAGAATCGCGGAACTGTACGTCCAGTACAGGCTGCTGCCCATTGCCTTGATGACGATGGCAAGCGCGGCAATGGCGAGTACGGGCGCTCCTGCCAGTACAAACCAGCCGGCTGCGATCAAGCCATAGCCTATCAGAATCAGACGGCGCATGGCACGCACGCTGCCATTATTCCAGCGATTGAGCAGGATGGGACCCAACACCGCGCCCACGCCGAATGCACACCACATGATTCCAAGCGAGCCGCTGCCATCCTGACCGACGACGAACAAAACAGTCGCATAGACGATCATGATCGCGTCAATATTGCCGACGTTGCCGCCTGCTTTCACCAGCAGGGTTGCGAAAGTCGCGGGGTGTCGGCGGGCATAACGCCAGCCATCCATGTAATCCTTGAATGAGATACCGGCGGGAAGTTCCGCAGTCGTTGAAGCGGCGACCGCTTCGCGCTGAACGGGAATAAGCCAGATGAGCAGGGCAGAAATGGCAAACGTACTGGCATCAAACAGCAGGGCAATTTCGGTGCCAAGCGAGGCGGCGACCAACCCGCCTAACGCGCCGCCGACCGCCAGCATGACCGACCAGGTTACGCTGCCGAGGATATTTGCCGTGACTAGATCATCTCGCTGGACAACGGCGGGCAGCAGCGCCGAACGCCCTGGCTCAAAAATGGCGGAAAAGCTGAACTGGGCAATCGTCAGGACGTAGATCAGCCACAACTGGTGCGCTGAACTTACGACGAGAAAGCCCAGAACGATGACGACGCGGGCAATATCGCTGATGATGAGTAGTTTACGGCGGTCAAACCGATCCAGCAGCACTCCGGCAAGCGGGCTGACGAGCAGCGGCTGCAGAAACCGCGCCAGCAAAAGCAGGCTAATTGCAACGCCTGACCCATCGCTGTATTTGACGACCAGCGCGGATAGCACAATCGTATTGAACCAGTCCCCTAACAGACTGACGACCTGTGCCGACCACAGGCGAGCGTAATTGGGGTTACGGCGTAACAGATGAAGATATTGCATGTTGTTATCGGGTCATTAGCAGAAAGGCAGGGGCATGATCATCCATCATGCCCCTGCGAAAATAGTCAGTTTGTACAGCCTATTATGCTCCTGTTTCCCATGGAAAGTACATATACGTCATGTAGGGTCCACCAATTTCATCAGTGAGCGACTGGAGGCGAATAGGGTCATGGTAGTTATTATCGGTAATCCAGATCGTGCCGTCGGCATCCACTCGTTCGACGTACATGACGTGACCGAACACGTCATGCCCATAAGCGTGTTCCGGCTGCATGACGAGTACTGAACCGGGCAGGGGAACATCACCAGTGGTAATGCCATATTCGGGATGGCGGGCAGCGTTTTCGGGCCAGAGATAGGCGTTATTGGGAATACCAGGAGGAATTGGCATTCGGTTACATACGTAATTCACGCAATTGACGGAATTATCGGCGTTGTGGGTCGCGTTGAGGATCGCCTGACTCGTCTGACTGCCTTCAAGACTGGATATGAGTTCGAGGTCTGCACCGGCGCCGGGCGTGATGCGATCAAGGCGCTCGGTCAGCGCGTTTATCTGCTCATTCAGGGCATCAACATTGCCGGTCGCGGCGGCAATTTCGCGGTCAAGCGCGGCAATTTGTTCCTGCAAGCCACGCATACGGGCATTTGGCGTAACGCCGCCGCCTGCCGCCGCCATGCGAGCTGTCAAATCGTCATACTCAGCAACCAGTGCGGCGCGGCGCTGCTCAAGGGTGCCTAATGTCGTCTGATTGGTCTCCAAATTTGCCTGTGCCTGATTTAGCTGATCTAGCACGAGCTGATTGCGGTTGTTGACATAGGCATCCATAGGAGGAGGTGGCGGCAGAGGCGCTTCTTCCTCATCGGATGAACTCCCGCCGCTGCCTGTTCCTGCTCCCGCACCGGCTGATCCTGAACTGCCGCTGCCTGACCCGTGACTTCCGCCGCTGCTGCCATGTCCGGAACCTGTTCCCGCGCCCGTACCTGTGCCAGTTCCGCCGGGTGACGCGGGCGGGATGAAGGGCGGCGGTGCGCCGGCTGATCCGCCGGTGGGAGGTACAACTTCTTCACCGTCATCAACGCCTGCCGCTGCCATTTCCTGACTGATCGCTTCTTCCAGCGCATCGGCGGCAGTTTCCAGCTGCATAGAGAAAGAATCCAGTTCGTTGGGCCATTCATCCATGATGGTGCGTTCACGGCGATAGTTTGTGAAAAACGCTGTCGCCGCCGGGCTTTCAAAGCCGATGGCGAGCAGCCCATCCACCAAACCGTGCGCCGTCGTCACCGCATTGCGAATATTCGTTGCTGTAATTCCCAGCGACTCGGAGGCGGCGCGTAGTTCCTCAAGCCTAACTTGAACTGTTGTCATCGGGTGTGACCTCAGCACTCAGATCAGGGGATGCGGCAGTAGCAAGTGATTGCAGGGCTGGCGGCGGCGCTGCACCGAGCGCGATCACACATGGAATCGTGCCAGTGTTTGTCCCTTGTGGGTCAAAGC
>Ga0224722_1000247_pt1 | contig 31439 bp, 23 predicted proteins | sample Balambano_FR1_Me_FD_161646 | JGI IMG/M metagenome (GOLD analysis project Ga0224722, IMG submission 161646) | Freshwater sediment microbial communities from Lake Towuti, South Sulawesi, Indonesia - Balambano_FR1_MetaG | ecosystem: Environmental > Aquatic > Freshwater > Lake > Sediment | place... | reverse complement strand
TCCTGGCATCTTGCAGCGGTGCGGCGATCGTTGTGTGGGAGCGCGATCGAGATGAGCGAGTGGGCTGGGGAAACCGAATTTTGGGCAATCATGAAGGCACAGTGCAGGAGATCGCCTTCCAGCCCGGTTCACTCTTGCTCGCATCCGCAGCGGAAGATGGCTGGGTTGCCCTCTGGCATCAAGGCACAAGACTGACCCAGGCACTGACGGGCGCACCGAACGGGTTTTCCTGTCTCTCCTGGCATCCGCAGGGCAATCAGCTTGCGGCTGGAGGCGCGAATGGTGAGCTGTTGGTCTGGTCGCAGGCTTCGCGCGGTCGCGGTTTTGGCAAAGCATAAGCCACCGGGCTGCCAGGCTCCTCTTTAATTGACCTGTTATGAACCCGTTCAAGATTACTCGTCTAAATGTTCGACGATCGCCTGATAGAAGCTAAGAACGTGATGGTCTTGCAGGCGATAAAACACATGCCGCCCCTGCTTGCGAGAGCTGACAAGACGAATGGCACGCAGCGTTCTAAGCTGATGGGACACGGCAGATTCATTCATGCCTACAGCCGTTGCCAGATCTCCAACACACATTTCCTGAGTTGCCAGAATTGACAGAATCCGCAGCCGATTGGGGTCAGCGAGAAATCCCAGAAATTCTGCCATGCGCTGTGCTTTTTCGCTGCTCAACGGTTCGTGCTGCAAAGGGGCATCAGCATAACCTGTGTGGGGAAGCTCACAGCAGAGATCTTCCCCATCGTCAGGAATTTCTGAGGAATGTTCTGTGGGTTGGTCGAGCATTCAGGAAATCAGTGAATGAATCATCCAGGAATTATCCAGGTGGTTTAGGCGTGGCAGCCGCAGCCAGTGTGGCCGCAGCCTGATCCTGCAGTGTGTCCGTTGGCGCAAGCATCACCGCAGTAAGCCTTGCCATCCTTCATCACAGCATCGTTCAGGTTAACAATACAGAGGCAATCCGGGCAGGCACACTTCATTTGCGTTACGGTCGTCATTTGGAATTCTCCAAAACAATCTTCTCTATTAATTTAACATCTGAACAGCTATTCAGATATAGGCAACTGAAAATCTTTACGATCGCGCCAACTCCACTTCATTGGCTGGAAAAGGGGCTAGAAAAGGCGATCGCCACTGCACCTCGCTTTTTTGCTTCACTTGCCTGAAAAAGGCTGGCATGATTGAGAGAGCCGTTCTCTGATCAGTAGATCAACCTCAATCAAGCTAAGGAAGGGGGTTTGGGGCTTCGCCCCAGGAAGGGCACTGCCCCCTTCACCCCAAAAAACAGCTTCGGTTTAATTCAGTTGATCGACTTAACAGCTACCTGAGATAACAGTGACAGTCAGGCTTCGTTATCAAAGTTTCTGCCAGGGAATTGAGTGCTGTGGCTGCCAGCAGTCCGCCCCCCAGCGCACCCTCGATCGTGATAAACGGAACCCCTAGCTGCATGAGCTGTCGTTTGGCAATAGGCGCATGGCTAAAGCCGATCGGCATCCCAATCACCAGTGCAGGCTGCAGAGTTCCCTGCTGAATTGCCTGACCCACTGCCAGCAGCACCGAGGGCGCATAGCCAATCACCAGAATGCATTCCTTTGGATACCCGCTCAACCGTTCTCGCCAGGTCTGCTGCTGCCAAAAAGCCTGTTCTGCGTCTGTTGCGCTCGCAATGTGCGGATCATCAATCAGCGTCGCGATGTCGCAGCCCATATGTTGCAAACGGGTTTGATCGAGTGCTGCTGCCACGGTCGGCACATCGGCAATCACTGAACAGCCCGCTTTCAATGCCGCTCGACTCGCCGCGATCGCCCCTTTTCCCACGCGCACAAACGAAACCAAACTCACATCTCCGCAAGCCAGCACCAGCCGGGAAAGCAGCTCAACCTCAATCTCAGAACGATCGCTCAGGTGCGGCAAAAGCCACTGCAAGGATTCCTGAAACGATTCGGGATGAGCATCCACGCTAGCATCGATCCCGTTCCAGATTTCCTCAAAGCCCGTGAGATGGGTTTGGGTTTGTGCTTCGAGCTGTTTCAGTCGCGCCAGGATCTCTGCCTGCGTTGCCTGACAGGAGCGATCGCGCCCTAACAAACGCTCCAGGGCAGAGGCGGTCTGTCGGAGCTGGGTGATTTGCTGAATCACTGCCTGATACTGTCGCTGAAGCTGAGACAGCAGTGTTTCTGGTGCATCGTCGCTTGCATAATCGGTTTCCAGCAGTTTTTGGATATGGGCAAGCTGAAAGCCCTGCTGCTTGAGGGCAACAATTCGCTTTAGCCGCTGCACGTCGGAGTCAGTATAAAGGCGATAGTTTCCGGGCGATCGGGCAGGTTGGGGCAGCAAACCGAGCTGGTGATAGTGCCGCACCATACGGGGGGTAATGCCTTCTCCCACGGTGTCTGTCAGTTCTTTAATCGTCAGGGATTTCATCGTGGCTCATGGCTCTGGCTCAATTCCTGCTGCCCGAAGCTGCGCGGCAAGGCGTTCTGCTCGCTGGCGTTCTTGCTCTGCTCGCTGGCGTTCTTGCTCTGCTCGCTGGCGTTCCTGCTCAATCTGTTCGGTGTCCCAAAGCAATAAATTTCCCTGGCTATCCCACCAGCGCAGCCAGTTGCCCTCCCGATTGTCGCGCTTTCCCTGCCAGACTCCGAGAAAAAGCTGCATTTCGGGTATCCAGAAACGGTTCTGCTCATTTGCCGACTCCAGGCTGTATCGTTTCTCCTCGTTGAGGCGATAAAACTCCAGCGTGCCGACCGTGAGATCAAAAATGCCGTAATTGGGCACTTGGAGGATCTGTTCATAAAAAAAGAACTTGCCAGGGGGAAAGGTTTCTTTCACCGAATACTCGCCGCCATCGGTCTCTGAAAGAAATTCCAGCACCAGGCATGGCGTTTCCCCCTGAAGTCGAGGCGTGTAGCTGCGCTCAACCTCCGATCGCGCCACTGTAATTGCAGGAATATACGCCCAATCGGGCGCTTTCACCACGATCCTGCCGTTAACCGTCGCGCAAATGCCGTAGTTGGTTGGGGTCAAAGCCGTATCAGGCAGGCGATCGGCAAGTCGCAAACTTTCTGTTAAAGCCGCCGCTAAAGCAGGCTGATTGATATTGTCCACAGGGTCATCAGGCAAAACAAAATCGTCTGGCAGTTTTTCCCAAACCACCTCATAGGCGGGGGTTCTTGCGGTTGTGGTGGATAGCATGGCGATCGCGTCCGGCAAGTTCATTACTCCCTACTTTACTGCATTTGTCCTTGACCTTGACATTAATGTCAGGGTTTAGGCTAAGGGAACGATTACCTGAAGGTTCTAATGCTCTACCCGACCCGTTCTAACCCCCTGACTCGGCTGATGACCGACCACCCAGAGGCGATCGCTGCCTTGCTCTGCGGCATCCTGGTGTTTCTGGGATGGGGGGCACTGCAGTTGAGCTGGCTGGGGCTGGCGCTGCTGCTGTTGCCTGCTGCCTATGTGATTGGAGGCTGGGAGAGTGCCCGCGAAGGCTTGACCACGCTGCTAAAAGAAAGGGAGCTGGACGTTGACCTGCTGATGATCGTGGCAGCATTAGGCGCTGCGTTTTTAGGGCTATGGCGGCGCGAATACTATCTGATTGTGGATGGGGCGATTCTGATTCTGATTTTTGCCATCAGCGGTGCGCTAGAAGGCTATGCGATGCAGCGGACAGAGCGCAGTATTCGCAGCCTCATGAGCCTGACCACAGACACGGCACGAGTGGTTTTTGATGAGCGAGAACAGATGATTCCGATCGCAGAATTGCGGGTGGGCGATCGCATTCGGGTCAAACCCGGAGAACTGATTCCAACAGATGCGGTGATTCTAGAGGGAGATACAGTTCTGAACGAAGCCGCCATTACCGGTGAATCGCTTCCGGTTGAAAAGACGATCGGGCATGAAGTGTTTGCCGGAACCCTGAACGGCTATGGAGCACTGCTGCTAAAAGTTCATCAGCCGCCCGAAAGCAGTTTGCTGCAAAGAATCATTCGCGTAGTGGAACAGGCACAAACCGAGAAGCCGCCCTCTCAGCAATTTGTCGAACGATTTGAGCGAGGCTATGCTCGTGTGATCGTGCTCATCGGGGTTTTGCTGGCGATTCTGCCGCCTTTTCTCTGGGGCTGGGGTTGGGAAACGACGATCTATCGGGCGCTGATTTTTCTGGTGGTGGCTTCCCCCTGCGCCCTGGTTGCCGCCATCATGCCGACGCTGCTATCCGGGATTGCTAACGGAGCCAGACAGGGAATTTTATTCAAAAGCGGTGCTCAGCTAGAGTTAATCGGCAGAGTCAGGGCGATCGCCTTTGACAAAACCGGAACCCTCACAACCGGGCAACCCCAGGTCTACAAAGTGATTGCCGCCACAGGATATCCCGAGACAGCGGTTCTGGAATTGGCTGCCGCGCTGGAAACCTATTCGGAACATCCAGTTGGACAGGCGATCTGTCGTCATGCAGCTCAAGTCCCCTCCACAGCAAATTTATCGATCGCTTCTGTGCAGGCACAGCCGGGACAGGGAATTACGGGACTGAAGGGATCAATTCCGGTTCGGGTCGGGAAAACGGCTTTTATCCAGTCAACGGTCGAGCAACTTCCCGCCGACCTACTTAGCACCAGCCATCTACTTGAACAGGACGGTAAAACAGTCGTTTGGGTGGCTCAGGCAAACGAGGTGCTGGGACTGATTGCCATTGCCGACACTATTCGACCAGAAGCCGCAGCCGCGATCGCGCAGCTCAAGCGCATGGGCATCGAGGCGATCGTCATGCTCACAGGCGACAATCCCCAAACCGCAAACAGTGTCGCTCAATCCATTGGAATCGATCGAGTTTATGCCGATCTGCTGCCAGAAGAGAAACTTCAAATCATTCAACAGCTCCAGCAAAAATATCAAACCGTTGCAATGGTTGGAGATGGAATTAATGATGCGCCTGCCCTGGCTCAGTCAACCGTCGGAATTGCAATGGGGGCCGCTGGAAGTGACGTTGCTCTGGAAACCGCAGATATTGTTTTGATGACCGATCGCCTGGAAAAAATTGCAGCCGCCATCCATCTGGGGCAGCGGTCTCAGGCGGTTGTGAAACAAAATATTGTCTTTGCGATCGGGTTTATTCTGCTGCTGATTACAGCCACTTTTATCGGCGGTATCACTCTGCCGCTAGGGGTCATTGGGCATGAGGGTTCAACGGTTCTTGTAACTTTAAGCGGACTGCGACTTCTCAGAACACGATCATGGTAGTTTTAAGCGTTGTTCAAAATACGGTTTTCAAAAAAGCAGCCGTTCAAGCCAGCAGCCTAACACCCCAGGACAAAGCGAGTGTGGCGGCGGGACAAACGTTTGAAATTCGATACGCTTTTCGAGCTGGAAACCACTGTTTTGTCGAATTAGCCGAGCCGCTTGGGAGTGCTGGTCGAGTGGGTTATTTTTTCCTGCCCCATGTTCAGGTTTCCCTGCAGGAATTAAGAGCGGTCTGGTTAACCAATGTTGATAGTGAAGTATTGACTTCTCGCAGCAATCTTGAGCAAGGTTTAGCAGCCCTGAAAGCGTTAGGATTCAACACCCTTTATCCGGCGGTCTGGAATCGCGGATTTACGCTTTATCCCAGCCCGATCGCTCAAGCGTTGACTGGCTCAGCCGTCATGCCAAATTCTTGCTACGAGAACCGGGATATGCTCGCGGAGCTGATCGAGGTCGCGCAGCAATTTAATTTTCGCGTCATTCCGTGGTTTGAGTATGGGCTGAAAGCTCCTCCCAACAGCTCGATCGCAATCCGAAATCAGCAGCTCATCACCACCGATCAGCAGCAAAATCCGATTAAAAACGGTGCGGTCTGGCTCAATCCAACCTACCCCGAAGTGCAGCAGTTTATGGTCGATCTGATAGCAGATGTCGCCGATCGCTACGAGATTGCAGGCGTTCAATTGGATGATAATTTTGGTTTGCCGATCGAGTTAGGTTATGACTCGTTTACTCAATTGCTTTATCGCCAGGAAAATCGAGAGCAGTTCATGCCGTTAAATCCCCGTGATCTCGCTCGATCGCAGTGGTTGACGGATAAGATTACCGACTTGTTCAGGCAGATTTTTACAGCTACAAAATCGAAGCGATCGTGCCTGATTTCCCTCTCCCCCAACCCGCTAGGATTTTCGCGTCAGAATTACGCGGTAGATTGGCAGCTCTGGGAACAGGAAGGACTGGTTGAAGAATTAGCACTGCAGGTTTATCGATCGAATCTGTCGAGCTTTCTGGCTGAAATTGACAAGCCCGAAGTAATCAGCACCCGGTTTCACGTTCCCACTGCGATCGGAGTTTTGACTGGATTGCGTACTCGATCGGTGAGTTTTAACCAGTTACGGGAACAGGTGCAAGCCATTCGGCAAAAACAGTTTGCGGGAATGTCCTGTTTTTTCTATGAAACGCTACTCAATGAACAGTTATCTCCTCAAAAAACTCCTCGCAATCTAGCCGATTTACAAACGCTCTTTCCAATAGACTTACAAACAGGTTTGCAAACCAATTTGCAGATTCTTCCTGCAATGCTTCAACAAAAGGAAAGCGTCGAATCTGCTGATAGTTTACGATCGCTAAATGCAATCAGAACTTCAGCAGTATTGTTGACAAGAATCAGAGAAAATCTAAAGGCGATACTTGCAAAATTTCAGGGAAGTGGATAAACGATCGCAGCAGGCTTTTTGGGAATATCGCTGATCAACTCGGCTGGTGGCAGCCGTTGGCTGAGCCGTTCATGCTCCCAGCGCAGCCGCTCGACTTCAGCATTCCAAGGATATACAGGCAAAGGGGTGCGTCCCCGCTTGTGGTGCGTCAAGGCAACCAGTTGTCCGGCTTGGCGTTGGCGTCGCCACGGTTGTCAAGTGCGACGAGTTCAGTCCTTCACGCCGCAAGTCGCACCCATTTGTCCTGCAGCCCAAGTGGCGGTTTCCTGGAGAATCCGCAGCTTCTACTCAGCCGTGTAAAGGCGCTGCTGAGCTTTTTCGCGCACGTCGGGATGGGGCACAGGGGAGACATTAGAGCCGTTATTGGCAGGCGGTGAAAAAGGCATCACCCTAAAAGCTCACCTGAACTAGACCGTAGTTTGAGAACCGTCAGGGGTCTCTTCCAGATTGTTACAGAGGGCTTCATGCTGAAAGTTGGGAGTGGGCAGTATTGGTTTGTCCCAGTTCGGTCAGGAAGCGCAGGGCTTTAGCAATGTATTTCGCGCAGACATAGGGCGAGGTTTCATAAAACGATCGCCATGCAGTGCCCTTTTGCTGGTCATAGGAGTCAGCAGCTTCCGGATGGTGATCGAGCCATGCTAACCGGACGGCGTGACCAATCAGCACATCCAGCACAATGTATTCCTCAATCTGCAAATCGGGGTTGCTGTCGGCGATCGCAGCCAGCTCCATGAGTGCCTCAATGTTGACCTGACGGTATTCGGGCGCGTGAATGTTATTCAGCAAATGCTCCACCCGCAGAGCAAAGTTCTTTTCACCCGGCGTCATTTCTGCTAGCAGTACTTCGCTATCTAATCGGTTGCGGCGATCGAGCTTGTCGCCGATCACAACTCCCTTGCAGTGCTGCATCACCTGCCACACCCTGGGATAAAAGCCAGGAGGAACTCGATTAAGTGCGCCGTCTCGCTGCCGCTGCTTCCACCAGTCGATCGACTCAGCAGGGGGTTCAGCCTGCGCCTCTGCAGAAATAACCCACGCGATCGCCTCTGTTTTTATTCCAGTTTGGCGAACGTGAAGCGATTCCCGCTGGAAGAGTGACTGATCGAGCGTGTTGTACCCCGCAAGAACCTGCATCAGCCGCAGCTTGATTTCAAACGGACTGAGGCGCATAAGCTGTTCGTATGCTTCGTCCTGGGTGATTTGCTGCTCTCGCGCCAGTTCGCTGGTAATCAGCAAAATCAGGTAGCTGACTCGCAGCGTCAGTAATCCTTTGAAAAGCTGGGGATCGGTCTTGATCAGCACGCTGAGATAGATCAGGATTTCCTGCGTTAAAGGACGCTCACGCACATCGCTGCCGCAAAACATCTGGATCTTGTCCATCAGATCTGCTGCGGGCAGAGGGCTGGCAATCAGCGAAGCTTCGGTATACGCCTTGCCCACCGAGATTTGCTTACCCCGCACCAGAATGTCTGTCACGGCATCCGACAGGCTGACATCGACTTTGTTGAGCAGCCCTGCCACACGCCGAATCACCGCCCAAAGCTGAATTTGGCTCGCTTTACTGTAGACCTCATCCAACAGCATGGCGATCGTCACAGGCTGCCCCGGACTCCCCAAACCCGTGTCAAACTCCAGACCACATAAATTGCTGAGGTTTTCCAGTAGATCGATCTGCTCATACAAGTTGACCGACTGCCGCAGCAAATCGAGCAGACGCGGAATATTCGTTTCATACGCCAGCAAAAATTCCTGCGTGTTGCTCAGGGGCATGTTGCGATCGGCATAAAACGTCAGGTAATACTGTACTGGAGCCGCATTTTGTACCGCAGCCTCGACAAAACCAAAGTCATGCAGGAAATCAACGCGCTCCATGCCTGCCGTCAGCATCATCTGCTTTAAGTCGCTCAGCTTCACCGGAACTCCGTTACAGCTTCCATCCTGCAGTTCCTTGAGCAGCTTCAACAGCGGTGACGATTCGACGACCCCATCAGAAACTCCATCAGGGGAACCCTGCTCTGCCTCAGTCTGAAACATGGCGTGGGTGAGCAGCAGCGTCATGGTGGGTCTACCCAACTGATGCCAGTGTCGCTGAATATATGCCAGTTCGCCTTTGATCTGCGCCACCAGAAAGTGGTAGTCCAGCGTCAGGTAAAACTGCTGCGGATCCAGGAAGGACGGCAGAAAGACGATCGTTTCTCCCCGAATCTTGAAAATCCGCGAGGTAGTCATGCTGCGCAGCCGTCGAATCGGGCGACCTGTCAGCTTCAGCTTGTCATTGCGCCCGATCTGGTAATACACGCAGGAAAGTTCTTCTGCCCGTCTCACCTGGATTGGGGCGACCTGTGCCGGAGTTTGGGCGGCGATGCCGTAGGTGGCTAGTTCTGCCTGCAGCGTCTCATCTTCTGCCAGCAGCGCAATTTGCACCAGGGGAGCCTGACGCTTGCCTGACTGCCGATGCCGTCCCAAGGGATCAATTTCGTCGATCGCCAGTAGTCCGTCCCGAATCATCTGCCCCAGCAAATACAAACTTTGCGCCCAGACGAGCGGCACATTTTCATTCGGCAAACGAGTCTGACTGTGAGGAGTCGATCGCTCTGCCTCTAGCTTGTCCTCAGGCACATAGTAAAGCTCCGGCAGCAGTTTGAACCCGTCTCGCTCGACCCGAAGCGGCTGAAGTTTCTGGTCATAAAGTTCTGCCTGGTCTTGATCTCGGCGAAACAGCGCGTCCAGCAGGAGATAGGTAAAAAAGAGGGGCCACTCGCATTCGATATGCTCAAACTGTTTTAGCTCTTTGGGTTCATAGTGCAGGCGAGTGATATCTTCGATCACGGTCTGGTGTCCGTCGCGCAAAAACCGCTTGCAGCCGTAGTTGCCCTGCAGCTTGGAGACCACATTTTCACGGGTGCGATCGACCAGTGCCCGATCTTCGATCGCAAACGCCGGAAAGCCAATCACGCTCAGCAGTGCCGCATCGACTTCTTTCGAGGCAGATTCCCTCGGCAGCAGCGAGTCCAGCGTAATGCGTGCCCTGGCAATCTCATCCGGCAAGACGTGAATTACCGAAGCCTGACTCCCCCTTACCCCAAACAAATTCAGCCCGTTGATTGCTTCCAGAGCCGCCTTTGCCATACCGATCGAACTGGCGTTGAGTTCGGGCTTGCCGTGGTTCATTTTGTTGCCCCGCTCCCAGATGCCATAGTCTGGTGTGCGGTAGGTGCGCCCGATGTAGTACGCCAGATTTTGAATGAAATTCACTTCGTCGATCGTGAAGACGATTTGCAGCCCGGAAACTGTCATCTGCGCCAGCATCAGCAGATAGAGCGACGTGGCATCGAGCTGAAGGTGTCCCCAGCCGTCATCGTCTACCACCACATCTGCCGTTTGCGTGTCGTATTTGGCGTGCAGCGCGTCGAGCAACCCCTGCGATACTTTGAATTTCTCGACTTTGTGCGCCTGCCGCATCATGGCAAACAGCAAGCCGCGCATCAGTTTGACAACGCTGTGCTCCAATTCATAGGTTCTGCCGCGATCGTCGTTGATCTTACGGTACGCGAGCGCCAAGCCCCAAACCGCCAGAATGCTATAAACGTTGTCTCTTACCCAGGCATCAGTATAGTTGCCGTGTGCTGTAATTGCGGTGCTTGCAGGCAAAAGACCTGTTACCGGATGCTGGCGATCGAGAATGACAGCGCAGACTTCCTGGTAGTAGGTATCGAGGTAGCTTTGCAAAACCAAATCATTCGATAAATTACTGGGCAGATTATTGGGCAGGTGGGCAGCCATAAATCCTCACAGATTTCCGGAGAACAATTCTGAAGGGCAGTAGAAGACAGTAGCGTAGATGACTTAATCAGACCTCTTAGAAACAAGCCTCTCGGAGTGTGAAAGGCAGAAAAATGCAAGCTTCGAGTGCTGGCGATCGCAGTTAGAAGGGGTACTTTTGCGGGGCTTCCCCTGAATTCATGAAATTACCCATGCAGTTAATAAATTCTTAATGATCTTACTCTGTCTACTCCCAGAGAGAAACCGTCTTGGTTAAAGCCTCATCAAATCCTTAACCTTGGTTTTGCGGAGGAAGCAGTAAAGCAGACGTGAAATCTCAGCAGTTTCTCAGAATCCCTGGGGAAACAAACCCCTCTATAATTGGAAGGCATCAAATTCTGGCGTCCTTCCCATGCCCGATCTGCTTCAGGCTCCCAGAAAATCAACTGTTCTAGGGCTGCCGATCCATCTACTCTCCGACTATCCCGGTTGGCTGCTGTCTCAAGCTAAGCATCATCGCGGTGTTCATGTGGTGACGCTGAATGCAGAAATGGCAATGCAGGCAGAAAAAATGCCCGACCTGGGCGCGGTGATTCGCAAAGCAGAGCTTGTGATCCCCGATGGGTCTGGGGTGGTTCTGTATTTGCGGCTGCGCGGGCAAAAGGTGCAGCGATGCCCCGGAATCGAGCTAGCAGAAGCCCTGCTGCATCACATGCCGCTGCTGGGATCAGAGGGCACCGTCTTCTTTTATGGCGGCGCTCCAGGAGTCACCCAAGCCGCAGCCGAGCGCCTACAGCAGCACATTCCCAGACTTCAGGTAGTGGGAGTGCAGCACGGGTTTTTATCGGCAGACGAGCGATCGCAGCTCAACGAAACGCTGCAGCAGCTTCAGCCGCGCCTGATTCTGGTGGGCTTGGGCGTCCCCCGACAGGAACTCTGGATTGCTGAGCATCGGTATCTCTGCCCTGACTCCATCTGGATTGGGGTGGGCGGCAGTTTTGATATCTGGTCAGGAAAAAAGACTCGCGCTCCAGGGTGGCTGGCAAACAACCATCTGGAGTGGGTCTATCGTCTATATAAAGAACCCTGGCGCTGGCGACGAATGCTGGCTCTGCCGAAGTTTGCCCTGCGTGCGGTGCTTGATCCCCGACGTTAAAGCTCAATTCGAGATTATCTGATGCTGCCAGCCGTTAGTTCAGGTTCCTTTGGCGCTTTGGAGTCGATCGGCGCAGTCAACGCTTCCTCCAGAGGAGCTACACCGAGCCGCTGTTCCAGGATGTTCATTACTTCCCGTCCAAAGTCATTTGGGTTTTGCTGCCATGCCTGGAGACAAACTTCGCCAAAGAAAGATCCAAGCGGTTCCGGGTTCCAGAGCAGCTTTTTAGCAATCCAGGGGAAGTAGATCGCCAGAGGATTGTAGCCTCGCTTCAGAATGTTGTTCTTAAAGGCATATTCTTCCAGATGAGTATGGGGCTGGAGTCCAATGAAGAAAATGGCAGGCTCTACTTTATCTGCCCCAAAAATGCGCTCCATCTCACGGTGATAGGCGATCGTTTGGCGAATCGTATCAAAAGTTTCGTCGATCACGTTGAACGAATAGTTGATCGAAACCAGGTCGCTAAATCCGGCAGCTTTGAGATCGCGGCAGTTTTGCAGCACCGTTCGCAGGTTATAGCCCATCCGCATTTTACGAACCAGTTCCTGCGAACCGCTCGTGATGCCGATTTCAAAATAATTCATCCCGGTTTTCACCATCAGGTCGCACAGTTCCGGAGTCAGGTTGTCTGCTCGGATGTATGCTGCCCAATGAATATCAGTCATGCCTGCATCAAGGATTTTTTGCAGCAGCTCGAGCGCATCATCCATAAACCGCCGTGCCGGAATGAATTGAGCGTCGGTAAACCAGAAGTTGCGAGCGCCGCGATCGTAGAGCTGGCGCATTTCTTTCACGACTTCATCTGCCGGATTAATCCGCACCTGCTTGCCCTCAACCACCGTGTAGACGCAGTAGCAGCAGTTGTGGGGACAGCCGCGCTTGGTTTGCACGCCAATGTAGAAATCGCCCTCTTGCAGGTAGTAGTCAAAATCCGACCAGATTTCAGCAATGTAGTCGTAGTTACAGGAAGTTTTCTCCAGGGGAGCAGGCTGTTCGTGGATGAGGCGATCGCGGGGCGTTGTTTCACCCGCAATGTAGCAGCGCTCGCTGGAAATATCCTGTCCGCGCAGCAGCTTTTCCAGCAGGGCTTCCCCTTCGCCAACTGAAATAATTGTTCCTTGGGGCAGCACCTTGCCTAGCTGTTCATAGAAGACGCTGACTGCGCCCCCGCCCACCACCGTCCGCGCCTCCGGGCAATACTGACGCGCCCGCTTCAACCCGCGCTGAATCAAATTCTGGTTGCGCCACAGCTCTGTCAGATAAGACGACACCATCCGCAGTCCGCCGATCGCCCCTCTTAGCCTGGTAAAAGGGTTGCGGGCATAGTAGAACTCAAAGGCATTTTGCAGGGGATTGCCGCCTCGTCCACCCACCGGAGCGTAAATCTGGATATCCCGCCAGGAAAAGACCAGCAGGGTCGGCTTGAACTCATCAATACAGCGATCGAGCGCAGCCCCAAAATCCAGCGGCGGGATCGTTCCTAAATCAAAAATTCGCTGAGAAACTTCTGGAAATTGCTTGTGAACATGATCTGCCAGGTAGACAACTCCGATCGGGAAGATGGGGTTGCAGGGCAGGCGCACGTAGAGGATGCGATCGTTCATGGGCTGGCAGTAAGAATCTGAAAGCGGAGTTTATATAACTTCACGATACCACTGACTTTTAGGAGCTGCATGGATTTCAAGCAGATTCGTTTTTCAAGCACCTGCCCTGGTGTGAAAAGATCCCGTCAATGGTGAAGAAAGAAAGTACCTTTGTCCTTCAATCGGCAGAGATGGGGGGGATGGTAGTCGGGTTTACAGCTAGCGGGGATCAGACAGTGTTAGGGTCTAAAGAGTAGACAACCTCGCTCCAAAACAGCTCAACTATGGCGCAAATCTTTGATCCCCTTCCCGCAGATGCAGCCGATCCCATCGTCTGCTGCTACGTCAACGCCACAAGCAAAATACAGGTGGGCAGAATCACCAACATCCCGAACTGGTATTTTGAGCGCGTGATTTTTCCCGGACAGCGGCTGGTATTTGAAGCTCTCCCACAAGCACAGCTTGAGATTCACTCTGGCGCGATGGCAAGTGCGATCCTGGCTGACATCATCCCCTGCGATCGACTCAGAATCGAAGCTGCACTGGAGGAAGAACTGGGAATGGGTGCCAGTCAAGAGCAAGCCTCTCTGGCAACGGCTGCAACCGGGGACTGACAATCTGCGTCTGTCCCTGTTTTGAGAATTAACACAAATCGATATAGAACTTTTTGAAATCAAACTATTTGCAAGTTCTTTTTAGGGCTGCTCAGCTTCCTCAAATCCTCCTGGCTCATCCCCTGGTGGATTTTTTATTGGCGGTTGGCTGCTCCAAACTTCCTGTCTTTGCTTGAACTGACTCGCACCGATCGCTTCGCAGTTTTCCGAAGGGGTAATCGCCCTTGCTGCTGGAATCCCTGCACCCCATACAATCCAAAACGGATTGCTAGATAAATTGCTATATAACTAGAGGACGGAAAGCAAAACTGTGAAGGGAACCGATCGTCGCTATGCCGCAGGTTGTTCTGGTTCATCCTCAAATCCCTCCCAATACGGGAAATATCGCCCGCACCTGTGCCGCCACTAAAACCCCGCTGCATCTGGTGGGACCGCTGGGCTTTGAAATCAGCGATCGCTATCTCAAACGAGCCGGACTGGACTACTGGGACTATGTGGAGCTGCACTATCACGCCTCGCTGGAAGACTTTGTGGCTGCATCCCAGCAGCGCGGGCGATGGATTGGCTTTAGCACCTCAGGACGCTGTAGCCATATTGAGTTTCAGTATCATCCCGATGATTGGCTGCTGTTTGGCTGTGAAACGACAGGTCTGCCGCCCCATGTGCTGCAAGCCTGCCATACGGTCGTGCGAATTCCAATGGCGCATCCCAAAGTGCGCAGCCTCAATCTCTCGGTGAGTGTGGCGATCGGTTTATTTGAGGCGCGTAGACAGTTGGGCGATCTGGGAGAATAAAGCGGAACGGTGGCACAGCAAGCCGTCCTTGCATTGGCGCAACGGTGCAAGAATTGGTAAGGCTATCGTCAATTTCGTTATCAATTCCGTTATCAATTCCTGAGTGTGGAGCAGTGTCAATGGGCGACCGGGCGATCGAACCTGAGTTTTTGCTGTTTGTCCAGCACGGGTGGGCAGATGATAATCGGGCAATGCTGGATCTGGCAAAGCGTTTAGTGACTGACATTACGCCGATCATTGCTCCCGATCTAGGATTCATTCAAACCTGGCTCAAGATTGATCCATTGATTGATAATGTGGAAGCGATCGCCTCAGCGCATCTGGCTCCCTATCCCAGCACTCCAATTCGGATAATCGGACACTCAATGGGCGGGCTGATCTGGCTGGAAGTGCTGAGGCGGCATCCAGAATGGCGATCGCGGGTTCACTCGCTGGTGCTGGTGGGTTCTCCGGTTGGCGGGTCAGATTTGAGTCGGCTGATCGATCCGCTGGGGATGGGGATTGGGATTGCGGCAGATCTGGGTGTCTCGCGGGTTCACCTGGCAGAAGCGATCGCCAAAGAAATCCCAACCCTGATTATTGCCGGAGATGTCGGGTATGGCACGGATGGAACCGTCCCGACTGCCTGTATGCGGTTTGCTCACGCTCAGTATGTTTGCTTGCCGGGGGTTTCCCATTCCGCCCTGCGAAATCACCCGACCGTGGCAGCCACCATTCGCGACTTCTGGGTGGACACGACGATCGGCGAAACGATTCTGGATAACGACATCATCCGACGACTGCGAGCAGCTCCGGGCATGACCGACGGGCACTGCGGCGATTTTCCCAGAGCGACGACCATCATGACCCTTGCCAACGGTGGTACAGTTCGCCTCTACGATGATGCATTTGGAATTGACCGAGTTTTTCTCGCCTGCCCCGAAGGAAAATGTCTCTATGCAGGTTATGTCGGCTGGTTTCACACGCAAGATCTTCAGGAGGCACTGGAGGATATCAAACAGGCTTATGCTGTCGGGGTCGGGTAAGCGAGTAACCGATCGGTTTAGCGTGAGGTGATTTGGGCTTCGCTGTCCTGCAGTGGAATTGCACCAAAAAGCTGAGAACCTGTTTGAAAAGTTATCGTGCTGCTCCGAACTGCCCCCCAACCCCCCAACTCGCGCTTGAAGCGCGGCAAACACCAAGTGGGGGACTTCCGAACCGCTCAAGCTTACCTCTAAGGCTCAAAATCTCCCATGCATGGGGAATTTGGAGGGCAATGCAGGACATCTGCGACTTTCCAAACCGTTTCTGAGTCCCAAAGAATCCAATATCATGGAAAGAGTGCATTCCACGGAAATTCTCATGTCTGCTGCCACTCCACTTGATACTCTTGACACTCGATCGCCTGATCATTTGACTCGTCCTTTGCTGGGAATGACCCAGGCAGAGCTAACGGAATGGGTGCAGCAGCAGGGACAGCCCGCCTATCGCGGCAAACAGCTTTATCAGTGGATTTATCAGCAGGGCGCACGATCACTGACTGATATCTCGGTGTTTCCGAAGCAGTGGCGATCGACGGTTGCAGAAGTGGCGATCGGTCGGTCAACGGTTCACTATCGATCAGAGGCGGCAGACGGCACGGTGAAATATCTGCTGCGGTTGGCAGACGGGCACATCATCGAAACCGTCGGAATGCCGACGTATAAATACACCGATTTACCCGGAAATTCGGCGGTGCGGCGCGGAGCCAGTGAGCGGCTGACGGTTTGCGTCTCTTCTCAAGTAGGCTGTCCGATGGCGTGTGACTTTTGCGCGACCGGAAAAGGCGGGCTGCTGCGCAACCTGGAGGCACACGAAATTATCGATCAGGTCTTGACGGTGCAGGAAGACCTGGGGCAGCGCGTCAGCCATATTGTGTTTATGGGCATGGGCGAACCGCTGCTGAACATGGACAACCTGCTGACCGCAATTCGATCGCTCAATCAAGACGTGGGCATCGGGCAGCGCAACATGACCGTTTCCACCGTGGGCATTCCCGGACGGATTCGCCGCTTTGCCGAACATCAGCTTCAGGTGACGCTGGCAGTCAGCCTCCACGCCTCGAATCAGGCAACCCGCGAAAAACTGATTCCCAGTGCCCGTGCTTATCCGCTCCAGACCCTGCTGGACGAATGCCGCGAATACGTGAGTGTGACCGGGCGGCGCGTTTCGTTTGAATACATTCTGCTGGCAGGACTGAACGATGGACAGCTTCAGGCGATCGAGCTAGCTCAGCATCTGCGCGGCTTCCAGAGCCATGTGAACCTGATTCCCTATAACCCCATCAGCGAAGCCGACTATCAGCGCCCCAGCGAACAGCGAATTCAGGCGTTTGTGAAAGCGTTGCAGGACAAACACATTGCCGTCAGCGTCCGCTATTCCAGAGGCTTAGACACCGATGCCGCCTGCGGGCAACTCCGCGCTTCCAGGGCGAGTGCGATCGCTTAGCATTCTCGCTAAACTATAAGAAACATCTGTACTAATCAGGGGCATTGCTAAGCAGTTCCCCAGGGGGTGAATCGAGGTGGCGACCAAACTCCTGATTGTTGAAAGCCCAGGAAAAGTCAAAAAGCTGAGCCAGATTTTGGGATCGGATTGGCTGGTGCGCGCCAGCATGGGACATATTCGGGAACTGGCAGAAGACGGCGAAGATGCTTTGGGATTTGATCTGGACGGCAATCAGGTACGCTGCCGCTTTCGGGCAAGGGGAACGCGCGGCAAAGAAACGATTCAAACGCTGCGATCGGCAGTAAAGCAAGTCCAAACCGTTGTCCTGGCAACCGACCCCGATCGTGAAGGAGAAACAATCGCCTGGCACATCCAGCAGGCACTGAATCTCAAAAATCCGCAGCGGGTGATCTACACCGAAATTACGCCCAATGCGGTACGCGAAGCGGTAAGTCGTCCGCGATCGATCGACTTAAACCTGGTGAATTCGGGCTTGTGTCGGGCGGTGCTGGATAAGCTGGTGGGCTACAAAGGCTCTCCCTTGCTGTGGCAGTTGCAGAACGGCGCGAAAAGTATGGGGCGGGTGCAGAGTGCAACGCTGCATCTGATTTGTGAAAGAGAGCGGCAGATTCAGGCATTTGTGCCGCAGGATTACTGGAGCGTGTTTGTCGATTATGCAGAAGGATTTCGTGCCTTTTATAAGGGCGATACGCGCAAAGCTGTAACCGCAGGCGAAGAACCCTCCGACGACACGACGGATCCCAAAGCTGCCCAGTCGCAGGAGTCCGATCGCGTTACTTCAGAAGTAGAAGCCGATCGCCTGGTCGGAATTGCCCGTCAGCATCCCCATCAGGTAATTGCGATCGAAGGAAAGATTATCAACCGCACGCCGCCGCCGCCGTTTGTCACGTCCACGCTTCAGCAAGCAGCAGGTTCCCGGTTGCGCTTCAGTCCCGATAAAACGATGCAGGTGGCGCAGTCGCTCTATGAGGCAGGGCTGATTACCTACATGCGAACGGACAGCACTGCTCTCAGTCCAGAGTTTTGTGAGCAGGCGCGGCAGTGGCTGACGGAACACGACCCGCACAACGTTCCGCAAAAAACAGTTCAGCATCGCAAAGTCAAAGGCGCACAGGAGGCGCACGAGGCAATTCGCCCAACCGATGTGTTTCGTCCTTCGGCGGAGCTGCGGCAGGAGTTATCAGCAGATGCCTTTGCGCTGTACGTGATGATCTGGAAGCGATCGATCGCCTCGCAGTGTCAGTCGGCAAAGGTGCGCCAAACCAAAATTCTGACTCAGTCGGGGTCGGTGCGCTGGCAGGCAAATGGTCAGACGATCGTGTTTCACGGCTATAACCGCTACTGGAACAACCTGAGCGAAAACGGTGAACTTCCCCAATTAGAGCAGGGACAAGCCGTAACGCTGACGCAAGCCGCCCACGAGCAGAAGCAAACCCAGCCGCCGCCCCGCTATAGCGAACCGAAACTGGTTCAGGTGATGGAACGCAAAGGCATTGGTCGCCCCAGCACCTATGCACCCACGATCGCCACGCTGAAGCAGCGCACCTATGTAGAAGTGAATAAGGGACATTTGCAGCCCACCCAACTTGGGCTAGAAGTGGATGCGTTCTTGCAGGATGCGCTGCCCGATTTGCTGGAAGCCAGCTTTACGGCGCAAATGGAGCAGGTGCTCGACGAGATTGCCGACGGCAAACAGAACTGGGAACGCTATGTCAACCACTGGAACCAGGACTATTTTGCTCCAGCGCTCAGCAAGGCAAAGCAGGTTATTCCCAAACATCTAACAACCAATCCGGTTTCCCGCAGCGGACACGCAGCCGAGAAGCCTGTGAACCGCTCCCGCACGCGCTGTCCTCAGTGTCAGAATTACCTGGCAAAAATTCCCAGTGCCAAGGTGAAAAAGAAATATTTCCTCAAGTGCGTGGATGGCTGTGCTGATGTGGTTCTGTTTTGGAGCGATCGCACCAGCAAGTGGGAAGCGCCGCGTGCCAAAAATCAGGGAGAATCCGCCGCAAAATCGACTTCCTTCAGCGACTATCCCTGTCCGGTTTGCCAGAAGCTAATGGAAACCTACATTTACAACAAAGACGGACAAGAAAAACAGCTTTTGCGCTGCTCCGACCCCGCCTCCAGAAATGATCTAAAGCACAAAGAAGCCGTTTACTTTCAAACCGCAAAAGGCTGGTGGAGTCCCAAATTTGGCGAGTTAAATTTACCGCAAGCGATCGCTGCCAAGGAATGATTTCAGGAAGATATTTGAACCGTGTGAAAGGTTCTGCATTGCCCCCTAAATTCCCCAATTCTAGAGGACTTTGAAACGTTCTGGATTATCGGTGATGATGGCAGCAATCTGACGATTCCGGAAGCGTGTTTTGGCTTCTTCCATTAATTGCTGCATCACGATCGCCTCATTCACCGTCCATACCCAAAAGATTTGCGGTGAAAGTTGAGCCACGATCGGATGATTGAGAATTTGCCAGTTTGGAGCCAGAAAATCAATATCAATTGCGTTCAGTTTTTCATTCAGCAAGCTTGCATCTGACAATAAATCGATCGTCTCCGCATCTATCAAAAAACCGATAGTAGTTTTTGGATTAAGCTGTTTAATGCGATCGAGTACTTCAAGCCGAAAAGACGTGATCACAAACGTCTCTAAAGCAAGCGGCTGCAATGTTTGTAAAACTTCTGCTTCGTATCCAGATTCCTTGATTTCCACATCCAGCAAAATTTGATTGGCACAGCAGCGAACCACCTGATCCAGCGTTGGAATTTCCGCATCAATGACCCCATCGGGGGAACGGCTCTGGATCGCCTGAAGTTCTGCCCAGGTGAGCTGATCGATCGCCCGACCCTGAATTTCCGCATCGTGATGAATGACCAGCACTCGATCGATTGTGCATCGCACATCCAGCTCAATTCCGTCTGCGCCCAGCTCAATTGCGCGCTGGAAGGCAGCGATCGTGTTTTCCTTTGCCTGAGCAGAGGCTCCGCGATGAGCGTAGATTGCAGGTTGAAGCATGGCATAACAGCCAAATGTATCGACGGAGAGGGGGGGATTCGAACCCCCGTTGAGTTGCCCCAAACTTGATTTCGAGTCAAGCGCATTCAACCGCTCTGCCACCTCTCCAGAGGTTGCTCAAATCATTGTACTGCATCCCCTGCAAATCGGCGAAATCCTCGATCGCCCCACTGGGGAAGCTGGTTTGAGTCGCCAAGCCACTGCACTGCTCCATCCTGCTCCGTGATGTAGGTTGGGATTTGCTGCGCGTTGAGTTTGTCCTGGAGACGTGGCGCATCGCCAGAAACGAGCGCCGTTTGGGGCTGCACCTGCTTCAGCAAACGAGGATCTGTCCAATCGCCTGACCACCATAAAACATTGGCTTGTGGCAGAGCAGGAATGAGGGCAGAAAGTTTTTCACTTCGAGGTGTCACGTCTTGCAGCAATAGCCAGGTTTTACCCTGCACCTGCATTTGAAGGGCGATCGGGCGAAAACTGAGCAGCTTCACCTGAATTGAGCCAAGGTCGAGTGGCTGACCGACTGCCAGCGCAATTGCCTGTCCTTGTTGCGAGCGGACAGCGCGATTTAACTCCTGATAGTTGGAGAGCATCTGAGGGGAACTGCCGGGCGTTGATTGCGTTTTGGCGGCGCGGCTGAAAAACATGGAGATTGGCATTTGTTCCAATAGGTATTTCCAGGCGGCGATCGAATCGTGGTTTAAGTTGAGGTCGATCGCCCAGTCGAGATGATTAATTCCCTGTCGCTGGAGCAGAGGCAGCACGGTAAATTGCGCGTCTTTTTTTCGACCCAGATTCAGCAGTCCGGTTTGTCCCCGGTCTTGCACGAGCAGCACCGGATCGTTTGCCTGGAGGACGGTCAGCCGCAGTTGGGTTGAGGCATACGCAGCCGGAACTGCCACCAGCAGACATCCCAGAACTGCCGCCAGCCACCAGTTTTGTCGCCAGGAAGCACTCCACCACACCAGCAGAAACAGGGCGTAGAGGAGCAGAATTTGCAGTGGATTAATTGCCCCTGTTGCGTATGCGCTTCCCGGAAGCTGAGAACCCTTTTCAGCCAGCCAGATCAGCCACTCGGTTGGGAAAGACAGGAGCCATGCGATCGCACTTCCGGCAACTGGCACAATCAATCCTACGACTGCGCTCACCATGCCGCCGATGCTGACCAGCGAGACGATCGGACTGGCAATCACATTCACTGGAATGCTGTAGGGCGAAACGACTCCAAACGCGCTTAACTGGAGCGGCAACAGCCACAGATACGCCGCCGTGGGAACAGTAATCCAGCTTGTCAGGCGCAGTGGCAGCCAGTCCAGCCATTTGTCTAGCACGGGAACGGTTACAATCAGCCCGAGGGTTGCCAAAAAGCTCATCTGAAAGCCCAGATCCCAGATGGCTAAAGGATCAGCGAGCAGCATCAGCATCGCCGCAAACAATAAAACGGGCAGAATTTTCACCCGACGATCGATCGTCATTGCCAGCAGCACCACCCCGCCCATAATCCCTGCCCGCAGTGCCGGAGCTTCTGCCCCGGTCAGCCCCACATAAAAAATCAGGGCAGAGAGTCCGATCGCAAATCTCGTCCAGGGTTGCAGTCGTGCCGTCAGCGACAGAATTACCCCAATCAGCAGCGTCACCTGAAACCCGGAAGCCGCCAGAACATGCGCCAATCCGACCCGGCAGAAGGCATCTTGAATATCAAACGGCACATCCACGCCGAGCCGCCCAATCACGATCGCACTCAGCAACGCTCCGGTTCGATCGCCTGCTCCTGCCGCTTGAGCCAGCACAATCCGCCGACGAACTGACCAGAACAATGGGGGTGAAGCACTTTGGCGAATCTTGACCGTTTCGCCCCGCATTCCGGTAAAGATGCCGCTTCGCCGCAGGTACTGTCGAAAGTTAAACCCGCCTGGATTTCCGCTCGTTTGGGGAAGATAGAGCGAACCTGTGACGGCGATCGTTTGACCGGGATAGATGCGATCGGGATAAAAGGGCGTTTGGCGATCGTTGGGAACCGTGACGTAGATTCTGCCTGTGACAGGTTGATTGTCAAGTTTGATAGCTTTCGTAGAGATGCTTTGCGAACTGCCCTTACCAGAACTGCCCGGATTGATGCGCGGATTTGCCGTTTTTGGTTGAGCGAGCGGCATCAGGTCAGAGACTTCAAGCTCGAACTGAATCTTTTCGCTGCGAGTCAAGCGAGGCGTACTGATAATCTGACCCGTCACAATTACCGGAGCATCAGACGCAGCATAGCGACTGATATCGGTATCCATTGCTTCGGGCATTCGCCATTCAAAATACAGTCCAGCCGTAAACCCGATCAGAGCTGCAAGCAGCCAAATTTTGAGCTTTGGAGCGAGTCGTTTCCAGCGCGGAATCACTAGCCCTGCACCAACGCCTGCCAGCAATAGCAAAACTGAACCGATCGGAATGCCGCGAATCGTTCCTGGAATGCCCGTCATCAACAAGCCCAGCAGATATGCCAGACAGAGGATTGCACCGCTGATTTGAGTCATAAAAAAAGATCGCAGTCAACCTTGTGGAACTGTTTCTGCGATCGGGATTCGTGACTTGAGCTGAGAAAATCGCTAGATCGAAAGCCCCAGCTTCAAGCCAAATACGCCATGCAGCAACAGCAGCACAAAAGCCACACTGCCCAGATAAGCGTGAACGGTTCTCAAGACAGATTTAGCTTTCCCCAAACTGAGCGCAATAAACAGCCCGTTGAGCGTCAGCAAAATTAGGGCGATCGATCCTGTCCAAAAATGACTGCTTTGAAGAATTGGCTGCTTTTGCATTACCAGCGATAACACGCCACCCGTATAGCCGAGCGCGATAAACAAAAACATCAGCGGAGCCAGCTTTTTGTGATCCATCCAGTTTTTTGCCGCCACTTCGGGATCGGTTGCCAGCCGTCCTCGCCAGCCCGCATAAACGACATAGCTTCCCATCACCAGCACCACAATCCCCATCATTGCCGGATGTCCCCAGTGAACGATCGGCTCAGGGATATCCAGCCCACGAAAAAATGCGGCGATCGGCTCTAGCTGCTCACTTAGTTCTGCGGCGAATTGCTCTAACATCTTGTCCTCTCAGGAATCGAACGGAATTCTAAAGAGATATTAAGCTTTTTTGGGGGAGTAGGGGCGAAGCATTTGCGGCAATGTCTATGGCAAATCGTAGAACGCTCTAGCGCAAATACTTCGCCCCCCTGAGAGAATGATCACTTCGCCCGATAAAGGGAAGGTCTACCGTCAGACCGGACGTTTGCGAGCGGATTTCTTCTTTAGCCCCACAGACTGCGCTTCGTTGCTGTCTAAGCCAATCAATTTTCGTTATATAATTGTTTCCCAAAGAAAGTGTTTCCCAAAGAAAGTGTTTCCCAAAGAAATGCTTTAACTCAACCCAGGCATCTGCAGCGGCGGTGGGGTTGTAATCCGATCGCTCGTTGCAGAAAAAGCCATGTCCTGCATCAGGATAAACCTTCAGTTGGTAGTCTTTGTTGAGTTTCCAAAAGCAAGTGTCGATTTGCTGAATGCGATCGCCCGAAATAAAAGGATCTTGTCCTCCAAAAAATAAGTACATCGGCACCGTAATATCTTTCACTGCATCAATCCACTCATCAAGAACGACGCCGTAAAAGGCGGCAGCGGCAGCAATTTCGCTGGAGAATCGGCAAGCCGTCAGGAAAGCCAGACCTCCTCCCAGGCAAAAGCCGGTGACTCCAATGCGATCGGGATATACGCTGGAAAGGGCCTGCAAATACATCAATGCAGCCTGCAAATCGTTCTCCATTGGCTGACCAAAGTTCAATCGCCACATCATTGCTTTTGCCTGATCGACTTCGTCATAGCCGAACTTATTGTTGGGTAATTCCCGGTAGTACAAATCTGGAAGTAGCACAACATAACCTTCCTTCGCAATTTGGGCTGCAACAGTTTGAATATGCAAAGTGACTCCAAAAGCCTCCATCAGCAGAAGCACAGCGGGTTTACGATCTGGTTGAGTTGGTGTAATCAGGACAGCGGGCATTTGTCCATCGGGTGTGGAAATGATCACGTCGGATTGTTCAATTATCATGTTCTCGCTCCTGTCAAACCTGCCTCCAGCATAGAGAGACAGCAAGCTCTGAATCTTGGAAAAAATTGCGAGATTTTTGAAAATTATTGCGAAAGAGAAACGTGATCAGCAGTTGCTTTTCGATGAAGCAACGTGTCATTTCGGTGATGAAACACATGATGCTTTGTTGCTTCACAGACATAATTCCCAGAGCGTTTAGAGCAATGTGAATTTGTCAGAATAGAAATGGCCCTGAGCAACGGAAAAGGCAGCGGTATGTCAGCACAACCATCAGCAATCATTGATTACCGACAGGCAGACGCAGCAAATCCGCTTTTGCCTCAGCCCTCTATCCTTGCCAGTCACGGCTGGAGCCAGTTGCATTTGGAAGTGTTTCAACAGCCCAAATTTGAGATTGCTGAGCATCAACACACAATGCATGCGATCGCTTATTCGCCAATTTCCGATCATTTTCCGGTCTCTTCGACTGGCGAACGATGGCTGGATAGCAACTTGTGTCACGAAACACGACATCAAGGAAACGTGGCGATCATTCCCGCAGGGGTTGCGCATCGCTGCAACTGGAATGCTGCGGTTGAGTTTGTGATCCTGGCAATTGAACCAGAGCTTCTCCAGCAAGTGGGTCAAGATTGGGTAGACCGCGATCGCATTGAACTGATTCCTCAGTTTATGACTCAATCTGATTTATTGATTCAGGGAATAGTTTCAACCTTAAGGAACGAGCTAGAATCTAGCAAAATGGCAGGAGCATTGCTGATTGACAGCCTCAAAACCACGCTGGCGATTCACCTCTTGCGAAACTATTGCACCGTACAACCCAGGCTTTTCAAGGATTCTGACGGATTGTCTCAATTCGCACTCCAGCAGGTGAAGGAGTACATTCAGGAGCATCTGCATCAAAATCTGAAATTGTCTGAGTTAAGTGCGATCGTCCAACTTAGCCCCTATCACTTCTTGCGTTTGTTTAAACAGCGGATGAATATAACGCCGCATCAATATATTGTGCAGTGTCGGATTGAACAGGCAAAACATCTGCTGCACCACAGTGAACTCAGCCTTGCAGAGATTGCGCTCAGAGTTGGGTTTTGCGACCAAAGCCATCTAACGCGCAGTTTTAAGCGCATTGTAGGGCTAACTCCAAAGCAGCTTCTGCAACCCTGACTGCAAGCGCCGCTGCTAATCGTTCAGGTAGTTCTGCAATGGATTCTAATCAACAAACGGCGAACGGTTGGCGAGGTCAATTTGGGGCATTCTGCGCACAAAAAAGCCCTAGATGCTGACAGAAGAGTTGCAGTGAGGCATCCTGCTCGCGAGAAGACACCTATCCTCAAAACTCGAATATCAGGATCTAGAGCCATCCAGACTCACCAAGCCTTTCTATCGCCTATTCATCATCGTGAGCAAAGCGGTTATAGAGGAAGTCGAGGGCGTGGTTCCGCAGGTTGTAGTACTCCGGATCTTCCATGATGCGCTCGCGATCGCGTGGACGAGGGAACGGAATTTCCATGACTTCCCCAATGTTGGCGGCAGGCCCATTGGTCATCATCACCAGCTTGTCTGCCAGGAAGAGGGCTTCGTCAATGTCGTGGGTGATCATCAGCACGGTACAGCGGTGCTCGTTCCAGATTTTGAGCAGCTCTTCTTGCAGTTCCTCTTTGGTAATTGCATCGAGTGCGCCAAAGGGTTCATCCAGCACCAGCACCTCAGGACGGGTTGCCAGCGCACGGGCGATCGCCACCCGCTGTTTCATCCCTCCAGAAAGCTGAGTGGGTCGCTTATCTGCTGCATCCGACAGTCCGACGAGCGCCAGATTATCGCGAACGATTTCTTTTTTCTCAGCTTCGGACTTGTCGCTGTAGACCGAATCCACGCCCAGGTAGATATTTTCAAACGCAGTCAGCCAGGGCAGCAGCGAATAGTTCTGGAACACCACCATGCGATCGGGTCCAGGTTTGGTAATGGGTTTGCCCCGCAGCAGCACCGAACCGTCCGTGGGCTGGCTGAAGCCAGAAACCATGTTGAGCAGCGTCGATTTGCCGCAGCCAGAGTGACCGATGACGCAGATAAACTCACCTTCGTTGATGGTTAAGTTGACATCCTTGAGAACGACGTATTCGCCTTTGGGAGTCGGATAAACCTTGGAAACGCCTTCAATGCTGAGAAACGATCGCGAACCGTCAGCAATACGGGAGTCAGCAGTTGCAAGTCCAGTTTGATTGAGAATTTGCATGGATTTTACTGATGGAGAATGAGCAGTTGTGTCAACAGAGTTTTGAACAAATTTCTAAATGAAAAGATGAGTTAGTAAAAGGATGGAGGCAATGAAGAAAGATTGATCAAATTTTACAGAGAAGTAAAGTGATCCACAATCTTGCATTGAGGCTCCATCCCTATCCCTCACCCCTTCTATGCCGCTAGTCGGCGGACATCGATCGCCACTTCTGCCACGCTAAAGTCGCGTTTAATGGCGAGGCTGTTCAGGTATGCGATCGGCTCTTCAGCATCAAATGGAATATGGTCAAAGAGTTCGATCGGACCACGACGATATTTGATGTCCAGCATTCCGAGTTCACGTGCGGCAGTACTGAAAACGCTCACGCGACACACCCGCTCTAAAATCTCCATCCAGTTGCGCGGGAAAGGAACATCGCCCCAGCGTGCCATCTGCGTCATCATCCACAAATGCTCAGTTCGGCTCGGACGATTCACCCCATCTCCATAGAACAAGTGGTGAGCATACTCACGCATTGGCTGATCCAGATTGCAGACATAGCCATTTGGATCGCCCAGATGAATGTAATCGATACTGGTGCTGAGGTACTCCCGGCGCGACAGCATTTCGCGAATCTCGTCATGATGTTCTGGATTAGCACAGTAGCGGCAGGCTTCCAGTAGCGCCTTTGCCAGTGCAATGTGCGTGTTGGGATAGCGATTCGCCCAGTCTTCTCGCACCCCCAGCACCTTCCCCGGATGACCCGACCAGATCTCCAGGTCGGTTGCAACCGTGAAGCCAATTTCCTCGATCGCCGCCCGCAGGTTCCAGGGTTCGCCCACGCAGTAGCCGTCGATCGTGCCAGCTTTCAGGTCAGCGATCATCTGTGCCGGAGGAATTGTGGTGAGATGCACATCGCGATCGGGGTCAATGCCGCCCGCCGCCAGCCAGTAGCGCAACAGCAGGTTATGCATTGAGGACGGATGCACCATGCCCAGCGTATGTTCCTGCTCGGTTGATTCCAGCAGCATTCGCTTCAGATCAGCCGCGTTATAAACGCCCTGCTCATAAAACTTTTTGCTGAGCGTGACCGCGTTGCCGTTGCGAGTCATGGTCAGCGAACTCACTACAGGTAGAGGCGTATTCTGATGTCCACCCACCGTAAACCAGGTTGGCATTCCCGCAGGCATTTGGGCTGCATCTAGATAGCCCCCCGCAATGCCGTCTACAATGCCGCGCCAGCTTGTTTCCCGCACCAGGCTGACTTCATCCAGACCATGCTTGGTGAAGAAGCCCTTTTCCTTTGCCACCACCAGCGGCGCGCAAGCCGTCAGCGGCACAAAGCCCAACTCCAGATTCACTTTTTCTAAGCCGTGACGGGCGATCGGCTCGGTTTTCTTTGCCCGCAGCTTCTTGATCCGCTTTTGCTGGTTCAGGAAGTAAATAATTTCCGATCGCAGGCTGTAGTAGCTGGGGTGCGTCACCACTTCCATCCGCTTGCGAGGACGGGGAATATCCACGTCGAGGATGCCGCCAATCTTCGAGCCGGGACCGTTAGTGAGCATGACAATTTTGTCAGAAAGCAGCACCGCTTCGTCTACATCGTGCGTCACCATCACTGCTGTCACCTGGTTCTCTTCGCAGATCTTCATGAGCTGCTCTTGCAGGTTGCCGCGCGTCAACGCATCCAGTGCGCCAAAGGGTTCATCCAGCAGCAGCAGTTTCGGACGAATTGCCAGCGCACGGGCGATCGCCACGCGCTGTTTCATGCCGCCAGACAACTGAGCTGGAGGCTTATCTGCCGCGTGCCGCAAGCCAACCATGTCAATGTGCTGTTCGATAATGGCACTGCGTTCTTCTTTCGAGATGCCTTTCAGCACTTCATCAACTGCCAGACCAATGTTTTCACGAACCGTCATCCAGGGCAGCAGCGAATAGTTCTGGAACACCACCATGCGATCGGGTCCCGGCTGCTTGATCGGATCACCTTCCAGCGTCACCACACCATCGCTCGGCAAATCCAGTCCGGCGATCATATTCAGCAGCGTGGACTTCCCGCAGCCAGAGTGACCAATCAGCGAAACAAACTCACCTTTCTTGATTTCGAGGTCGATTCCCTTCAGCGCGACGTACTTTCCGCCACCCGAAAGGTTAAAAACCTTTTCGATGTTATCTACGGCTACAAAGACTGACATAGTACTTGGGAGATAGGGGGTAAGGGATGGAGAAGAGGAAAGCAAACCAGATAACGATGAAGAAGCTGATTGAGAAGCGAACTAAGAAGCGACACCGAATTCAAAATGATACAAAAGGCGATCGATCGAACAACATCGAACAGTATCAAGTCAGATAATCAGCTCTCTTTCGTATCAGCAGAAATCATCTTTGTAGGATGAGTTAACGACAGCGTAACCCTGCAATTTCAGGAATTAAGACGTTGATTATCGCGGTATCTGTGCATTTTCGAGAATTGAGGCGCTACAGCTACGTCTAACTCATCCTGGGGTGAAGCTTACTGAAGCGGCGCAATCTTCTTCTGGATGAACGCTACCAGACGATCGAGAATCAGACCCACCGCACCGATGTAGACAACTGCGACGATAATCTCGCTGACATAGTTTTGCTGATAGGCATCCCAGATGAAGAAGCCAATTCCAGCCACACCCGACATCACGATTTCTGCCGCAATAATTGCCAGCCAAGCCAGCCCGATCGCAATCCGCAGTCCGGTGAAAATATAAGGCAGCGCAGACGGAATCAAGACCTTGAAGAAATACTTGGGCTTGGAGATTTGCAGCACACGCGCCACGTTTTTGTAGTCCTGGGGAATTTCGCGCACGCCAACTGCGGTGTTAATCAGAATGGGCCAGATCGAGGTAATGAAAATCACGAACAGGGCAGCAGGTTCGTTTTGTTGCAGCGCAGCCAGCGAGATCGGAACCCACGCCAGCGGAGCCACCATCCGCAGGAACTGAAACAGAGGGTCAAACATTTTGTCGGCGATCGGGCTGCTGCCGACAAAGATTCCGGCGGCAATTCCAACGATCGCGGCTGCACCATAGCCCTTAGCTACACGACCCAAACTGATCATGGTCTGCCGAAATAAACCCTGATCGAGTTCACTGTTGTAGTAGAAGGGATTAAGAATCAGATACTGGCTCCGCTCATCGGTTAATACCTGAATCGGTCCGGGCAGTTTGATCAGTCCAATTTGAGAACAAATTTGCCAGATCGTGAGGAAAAGTAGAATACCGATAATCGGCAGAATAATGTTACCTGCCGGACTCTTGAGAAACTTCTGCAGATCAAAAGCAGATCCGGTCTTGGGACGGCTGGTTACTGTGGCAGTCATGAACTCTCCTTAGGGTGAGGTAAATGTCAAATTGGACAAAACGTAAGGGAAGTTAACGGTCTAGTCAGGAATCGGGGAGGGTCACGCTCCCCCAGCGGACATCGCCCGCACTGGATTAAGCCGCCTTGATCGTGAGGCTATCCAGATATGCCTGCGGATTTTCGGGGTCAAACTTGATGCCATCAAAGAAGGTTTCAACGCCACGGCTCGTGCCTTCTGGAATGTCTGCGGTGAATCCTGCTTCTTGTGCGGCTTCGCGCCAGAGGTCTTCCCGGTTGACGCGATCGACAATCTGCTTGGCTGCATCAAAGTCGGTCAACACATTCTTATGGAAGCCCCAGCGCATCGACTCAGTGAGGAACCAGAGATCGTGGCTTTTGTAGGGATAGGAAATGCTGTTGCCTTTCGCGTCTTTCCAGTACATCGGACTCTTCGCCATGTCGTTGATGGCTGCTTTACCGTCGCCCATTTCGTAGGTTCCCTGGAACGGTCCCGCCAGAACTGCTTTGGGCGCGTTGAAATACTGACGCTGAGACGTGATGTTGACCAGCTCTTCGCGGTTTTCGGGCTTATCGCACCACTGCTGTGCTTCCATCAAGCCCTTGAGCAGCGCCTTCGTCGCTTTCGGGTTTGCCTCAACCCAGTCTGCCCGCATTGCGAAATATTCTTCGGGGTGATCTTGCCAGATTTCAGCCGTCAGCGCAGACATAAAGCCAATTTTGTCATTCAAGATGCGGTAGGGCCAGGGGTCGCCTGTGCTGAAGGCATCCATTGTGCCGTTTCTCATGCCCTGCACGGTTTCTGCCGGAGGCACTGCCAGCAGCTCAATATCTTTATCGGGGTCAACACCGCTTGCGGCAAACCAGTAGCGAATCCAGAAATCTTGATTGGCGTTGGGGAAGGTGAAAGCCGCTTTGAATCGGCGTCCGTTTGCTGCCTGGAATCCTTTGATGTATTCAGGGTCATTGATTTTGAGACCAATTTGCTTGCCCTGGTGAGCATTTGCAATTGCAATCCCATTGCCGTGCGTGTTGAGCTGCATCAGCACCGCCATTGGCAGCTTATTCCCATTGGTGATGATGCCCTCACTAATTAAATGAGGCATGGGCATTTGCCACTGACCGCCATCAATTCCGCCGCCTGCGGTGCCAATGACGACGTTATCGCGTGCGCCTGCCCAGTTTGCCTGCTTCACAACCTGCACGTCAGTCATGCCGTACTTCGCAAAGAAGCCTTTCTCCTTTGCCGCGATCATGGGAGCAGATTCAACGATCGGCAAATATCCCAGAACTGCCTTTGTTGTTTCCGGCGCATCTCCGGCTGCAACAGGGCTGGGAGCGGGTGCGCTTGAGGTATTGCTAGACGCAGTACTGGAAGGGGATGTGCAACCCTTGAGTAACACTGCGCCTGCTGCCGACGCACCCGCTGTAACAATGAACTTACGACGAGACAAGTGAGAAAAAACAGACATAGAACCTCCTAACAGCGTACTAACCGTGGCTGCCTATAAATCGCGATAATGCTGATAAAAATCCAGGCTTTGTCGGTTGATGAGAACCGCAACTTAATCAACGCAGCGTGACAAAATTTGCTTCGTCACGAAACTTGCAGTCGGGAGTTAAAAGACCGATTCTGGCTTAACTTCCGATCGCAGCTTGCGAACTCTGGGGTTGCGATTGAATTTCATCAATCTTGTAAGTAGTT
>Ga0224722_1000245_pt1 | contig 31452 bp, 27 predicted proteins | sample Balambano_FR1_Me_FD_161646 | JGI IMG/M metagenome (GOLD analysis project Ga0224722, IMG submission 161646) | Freshwater sediment microbial communities from Lake Towuti, South Sulawesi, Indonesia - Balambano_FR1_MetaG | ecosystem: Environmental > Aquatic > Freshwater > Lake > Sediment | place... | reverse complement strand
ACCCACCACCTGCCCCCAAGCCTCCTTCAGCAGCTAGCCCTAGCCCTGGAGCCACCACCAAACCACCACCAGACAAGAAGCCTCCTGGTTCTGAAGGAGCCAGCGTGGACAATGACTCCCAGCCAATAGCGGCTTCCTTACTAGAGCTTCAGAAGAGTGTGTACGAGAAAGCTAATCCAGCTAGTACGTCCGAAGAAGTTGAAAAGGCATTGGACGAGAGTAGAGGTCCAGATCGTGTGATTAGTGAGTTCCGTGAAGGATCTCTTCCCTACTTCTTCTCAAATTCAGAGAAAAAGGAACTGAGACCAGGGATTGTAACTGCTATCTACATTTCCCTCGCCAGCGTAGATGAGGTGTTTGAGAAGCTACCCGAGTCACTTAAGGGCTACGATATAGCTTCAAAGGGAGACTATGCAGGGGGCGATGCGCAGGTATTCAAAATCCAGAAAGGAGAGGTGGTTCGCTACCTTTACCTAGTGAAAATAAAGTTTGGTAAAGGCGCGATCGCCGTCTTGACCAAAGAACTCCTGAGTTAGCAACCCACAGCAAAACCCTTGCACCCAATCTGCTTCAGTCCTCGTTGAAAGGCTATTCTGCTTCGCCAATTAGGGTAAATGCCGCCCAGTCGATTGGGTTGGGATATTTTTTCAGGGTCATCAACATTGCCTTTCGCAGCGCTTTGGCTTTATTCGGCTGCTGTTGCAAGATCTGATAAAACTCCGTCATCAAAACCGCTGTGGAATCATCATTGACGGCCCACAGAGATACCAGCACACTGGATGCACCGGCAGAAATAAGCGATCGCGAGAGGCCAATCACCCCATCGCCGGTCAGTTGGCCGCGTCCCGTGTCGCAGGCACTCAGCACAACTAAATCTGCCGCTAGATTCAGGTTCAAAATCTCCTCTGCGGTCAAGAAGCCTGCATCAGTTGCCGAAGAAGCCAGGGCAATAGAACTGCCCAAACCACGATAGCTATCAAATATGCCGTGAGTTGCGAGGTGAATAATCCGTGCTTGGGGCATTTTTTGCACAATGGTAGTTTTGACAGCCCGGACACCCAAGATTGGCTGAGTATTCAGTAGTTGAGCCACTTGTCTAGCTTCGAGTTCTGCTCCAGGTAAAGGAGCCAATCCCTCTGGCATGACTGGGTTTCCAACCACTAGCGCGGTGTTTGCTTTGGTCGTTTTAGCTTTTTGTTGACGGGTTAGTGCCAATACTTGAATGGATGGAGCCGTCAACATTGTGTGCTTTTCAATCAGGTATTGACCGTTGGCATCCTGCAAGGCTGGAAAGGGAACCAGAAAAAGGGATTCGTGGGGAATAAAGATGACAGGTTGGTCAGGGTCGGTGGGTAGCAAATCAGCGATCGGTTCAATCAGCAGTTGGTGCAAGCGCTGGAGTTGGCGTTTAGCCTGACTAGAATTAGCTTGAAAAGCCAGATTGTCACGGGTGGGGGATTTGGCAGAGCCAACACCGAGCGATCGCCGAGTACTGTTGACTAGGCTGGTCAACTCAGTTTGGGAAGATTCTGGCGCAAAGGTGGCATGGGGTGATGTGGGCGGGGATTGGCTCGGTTGTACCCGAAATGCGACATCTCCTGTAGGCTTAATTACCCAAATAAATAGAGATTGATCTGACATCACAGAATACTGTACAAGCGTTGCCGCCTGCTGTCGGGCAATCTGTCGAATTTCATCGATAGTGGGTGGAGCGATCGAGAGTTGAGGCTGTGTCGCAGGAAGTAATCGCTTGGCCAAAAGCTCTGCAAAGGTTCGTGCTCGCCCTCGTTCAGCAATTTCCAGAGCGGCTTCTGGCTTGTTTTGGTCAATGAGCACAGCTTGCAAGAGTTTATAGGTTTTGATTTGTGTGTCAAACAGGGAGACTTTGTTACTATCGCTACCGCTAGTAGAACGGAGCGATTCCAGGATTTGAATGGCCTGAAACAAAATAGGTTCTGCCTTGTCTGGGTAGCCTGCCTGCGCCCAAGCTGCCCCCAAATTGTTGAGCAGTCTGCCCTCATTGGCTTGGTCTTTGATGACGCTAATGATATCAAGCGAGTATTGGTAGTGTTCGATCGCCTTAACGTAGTTTCTCTGACGGCGGTAGGCTTCGCCCAAGTTGCCAAAGGCCATACCACCAGTGCGTAGATTTTTGAGTTCCCTGGCGATCGCTAACGTTTCTTGAAAATGAGCGATCGCAGCCTGATACTGCCCTAGCTCCATTTCAATCAAACCCAGATTATTTAGAGCGTGGGCTTCTACGACTCGTAACTTCACTTGTTGCGCAATAGCCAAATAGCGTTGGGTATAGTCTTTGGCCTTTGGATAATCGCCTAACCTCAGGTAAGTGACACCCAAATTGGATAGAGCCGCGATGCTTGCTTGGCGCTCAGTGATATCTGTAACCGGCATGGATGCCGCCAACCTCAGAGTTTCTTGAAAATAGGCGATCGCCTCTGGGTAGTTGCCTACGCTTAGATAGACCTCTCCTAACCGGTTAAGCGCATCTTGTTCCAGGAGGCGATCGCGATGGGTACGGGCTAGTGCTAATCCTGCTTGAATCTGAGTGAGTGCCTCGGCATAGATGCCTGCACCCAAGTAAGCCGTGGCTAAGTTTAAGTGTTGTCTACTTTCTAACTGGGGAGTTTTGGTGGTTCGGGCGAGCGTCAAGGCTTGCTGAAAATAGCCGATCGCCTCAGCCGAACCACCTAAGCCGATGTAAACCAATCCCAAGTTTTCTAAAACCACAGCTTTGGCAGATAGGTCATTGAGTTCCTGCACAATTGCCAACTCTGCCTCAAAGTACTTGAGTGCCTCCAGGTAGGAGCCCGTTAAGGACAAGACACGGCCTAGTTGACTGAGTACCCGCCGCTCCTCGGCTAGTACTTTGAACTGGCGAAAAACCTCTAGTTCACGCTGAAAGGCAGCGATCGCCTCTGGGTAGCGATAGGACGCTAGGTGCACTAACCCAATTTGACCTGAAACAAGCCCTTGCAAGGGTACATCGGATACGGCTTCAGCTAGGGCTAGCGCTTCCTGAAGATAGTGCATTGATTCAGAAAATGCTTGCTTGTAGCGATAGGTCGTCCCTACATTAGCGATCGCCCAGGCCAACCCTCGCCGCTCACCAATGCTTTGATGAATGGCCGCTGCTTGCTGAAAGGTTTGTAAAGCTAAGTCAAATTGACTGGATTCAAGCTGCTTTAGCCCTTGTTGAATTAGGCGATCGGCTTCTGCTTTTTGAGAAGGACTAGTTTGGGCAATAGTTCCAGATGTGCTCAAAACTGGAGAGACTCCAGCCAGTAGGGTTGGCAGCAACAGCAAAACAGTCAGTGGAGCAATCCGCAGGGTTCGCAGCATCATGATTCTGCTGAGAGGTCGTCTATAGTCATCACATCCATTGCCTTGTATTACGCATCGCTTAACGCTTTTCTGGCCAGCACCTCTGGAACAGTGGCTCACTTTGCCAATGCAGCATTTAGTTTCCCTGTAAAGAATGCCATTTTATAGTGGAAAATTCTATGGTTATTACCCCACGCTGACCACTCACAAACCGATACTGAAGAAAGATTTGCCGCCGAAGGAGAACTGCTCATGCTGTCGAAGGGATTTGAAGTAGAAATTTACACCAGCACTCCAGACGGCGACATCGTTGGTTTGTCAGACAAAATTGTGGCTGCACTGGATGGCTTTGTGCGTGAACCCGACAGCCGCAATGTTGAATACACTACGCCCCCCTGCCATCGCTATGAGCGCTTGCTTTGTGATTTGGTGCGCCCACGGATGCATCTGCGCCAGTACCTAAAGCAACTGGGTAACTACACGCTGATTCCTGGAAGTACGCTATCGCTGGGTGATAGCAGCCATTTCTATCGATCGGATCCGGCTAATCCTTACCACACCTACATTGAGCAGACCTACGGTACCACTGTCGTTACTGCCAGCATCCATATTAATGTAGGCATTTCTGATCCAGAGGTGTTGATGCGAGCTTGTCGATTGATGCGAGTAGAAGCTCCGTTGCTTTTGGCGCTGAGTGCGGCCTCTCCCTTTCTAGATGGCAAAGCTACGGGGTCTCATTCCACCCGCTGGCAGGTTTTCCCCAAGACTCCAACCCATGTTCCTCTTTTCGAGAGCCACGCCCATTTCATCCGCTGGACAGAGGAGCAATTGTTGGCGGGTACCATGCAAAACGTACGTCATCTGTGGTCATCGGTACGCCCCAACGGCGATCGCCGCCCGTACACTCTCAATCGGGTGGAGATTCGGATTTGTGATTTGGTGATTGACCCGATCGTTCTGCTGGCCATTACCGCCTTGATTGAAGCCCGTCTGTTGCAGCTAATTGCCAATCCAGCCCTGGATCCGTTGACTATGAGCCAGTTGCCAGAAGCAACTCGGGCGGAGGATTTAGTTAGCCTCACTGATACTAATGAAATAGCGGCTGCCTATCGCAGCCTAGATGCAGAACTGCGGCATTGGAAAGATGGCAGCCCACTGCTGGCGCGGGAGTGGGTGGAGCAGCTCTATCAAGAGGTATGGCCGATCGCGAAACGTGAAGGCTTTAGTTGCTTTCTGCCTCCTGTTAAAAAAGTTCTACGAGAAGGCAACGAAGCCCAACGCTGGCTTGGGTTGCATAGTCAAGGGTATACTGTGCGGCAAGTTATGCAACAGGCGATTCAAGAAGCGATCGTCCTAGAGCAGGCACTCGATGGCCAATTACTTTGCCCTCAGGTAGCTTAATTAGTCGGCTGTATTCTCGAAAACAAAATTTGTTGTAATCAAAATCTCTAATCAATGTGTTTTTCGATAGATTGATTAAGAAAATCTATCGTTTTTTATGAACAGAAGGATTAGGCTAAATCCATGAAAGTCCTATCCAGAGCCTGTTGTATCGCCCTATGCCTAAGGTTGTTCTCGTTCATCCTCAGATTCCTCCTAACACTGGCAATATTGCCCGTACCTGCGCAGCAACGGATACAGAACTGCACTTAGTGGGGCCGTTGGGATTTGAAATTAGCGATCGCTATCTCAAGCGGGCAGGGCTAGACTACTGGCCCTACGTCAAATTGCACTATTACCCCTCGATTGCCGCCTTTTGTACCTTCTACCAGCAGCACGGGGGACGTTGGATTGGTTTCAGCGCTTCGGGAGTGCATAACTATATAGAGTTTAAGTTCGAGCTGCAAGACTGGCTCCTGTTTGGTAGTGAAACAGTTGGACTATCCCCTGACCTACTCGCAGAGTGCAGTGCAACAGTCCACATTCCCATCCTGCGCGCCCACGTACGTAGCCTCAACCTATCGGTCAGCGTAGGCATTGGCTTGTTTGAAGCTAGACGACAACTCGGATTGTCCTAAGGATTGAGAACAATTTTGCCACGAGAACTAATTCGTGGCGATCGGTCATTGACTAGAGGCACTACTGCCTTACTCTCAGGAGAAAATATCTCGGCCATGATTTCATATCTATATATAGATATATCCAGATAAAGCAGAACCTAATTAACTAGGTATCGGTCAGTACTTGGGGCAGACCCGCGTACCAAAACCTTGATCAACTCAAAAATGAACTCAGTTGGGATTACTGCGATCGTAATTAGACCGGAAAAAAGTCTTTAACCTAAATAAACAGGGTGTAAATTCGCCTAACTCTAGAGAAATAAGAAATTTATATATAACATCCGGCCAGATGACTCGCTTGTTTCTCCTTGTAGAGATTGCTGACAGCCCCTCTGCTGACGGATTTCAGGGAAAAATTCCCCAGGTAAAAAAGAAATTTTAAAATTTCTATCAATTCCAAAGCTTTTTGGTTGGCTATGTTAGCCTTCATCATCCTTTCTGCAAGGGTTCCAGCTTGCAACATGCTTAGAGTTGAAGTACTAGCTCATCAACTTCATGGAAACTTCACATAAGTGACCACGAGCAAACACGACTCAAGGTTCAGGGTATGCTTGTTCGTGATTTCGACCAAGTCTGACCGATCTACAGAGGTACACAGGTTAATGCTTCCTGGTTCTAACGATTTCCTTCGATTTTCTAGATTTGCAACTAGGTGTGTGGCCAGTTGGATAGAGGTCACAGGGAATCTGGCGATCGGTTCAGTCGTCTTGAGTCAATTGGCAGTGGCTCTGGGTTCATTTTCTAAACTGGGTGAAACTGTTGCCTCGACAAGCATTAACAGCTTCCTGATGATCTTTTGGGGTTGTGTAAACTTGTCTAAATTGAAAAACCAGGGTAATCTTGCCTAAGCATATTTTCTGTCTGTGATCTGGATCGCTTTAGTAGTGTGATTTGAATCATTCATAAGGGTGAAACCCAACAGAGCTAAAGCAGTTAACCGCTGGAAAATTGGGAGGTTTTTTTGAGCCACGCATTCTTACAGAAGGCTACGCCTGTTTCAGATGGCAGTTTCCGGGTTGATGACGACATTCACCAGCCCAGCAAGTCTTGTGACGACTCCAATCGCCGAGTACGCAAGTCTGCTGCCATGATTGGGTTAGCAATCTCTATGGGTGCTTGTGGCACCCTTCTTCCTCAAGACTACGACGAAGCCGTTGCAAGCGAATCTGTCTATGGTGACACTGTTGCGACTTCAGCATCTTCTTCTGGTAGTAGTGCAGCCCAAGCAGATTTGTACGCTTACACGTCTGCGGGCACCTCAGCCGCTTCTCACACTGTTCAAGAGGGGGAAACCCTTTTTACACTAGCTGACCGGTACAGTGTTAATCCATCCACTATTGCAGATGTTAATCGTATCTCTGCGGATTCTGTACTGAGAGTTGGTCAAGTGCTTAGCATTCCTGCATCTCCTGCTGTGGTTGCTCAGGCGGTTGCACCCTCTTTTGATGCTCAGCCTGTAGATGCTCCTGCCTACTACGGCATGATGGATGCTTCAAGTTCAGACTCCTCTGCTGTGGAGAATGATACCCGAGCTTCTGGTGTGAGCAATGCCGCCTTAAAGCAGCGCCAAGATAATGCTGTTGCCAAGATGCGCGAGAAGCAAGAAGCTCTGCGACTCAGTTTGCAGGCTTCAGCGTCATCAACCCAGAAGATTCCTGAGGAACTTCGGCAGCCAGTTCAAGTGCCTGTGGTTTTGGCACCTCCAACTGAGTTAGCTCAGTTGGAGGTGCCTGATGCTTCGTCTCCTCGATCTGAAGCAAGTGTTCCAGTTTCTCAGGTTCTACAGCCTGCTGCGCCGAAGTCGGCAAACGTGCCCACTTCGTTACCGACATCAGATTCTGCTTTAGAGTTTAACCAGAAGGACATAGTTAAGGCGTCTACGGCTGTGAACAAGCCGCAGGCTCAGGCTGCTCAGTCTCGACCTACTGCCTATGAGGCTAGTGAGCTGAGTAAAATAGCCCGCGCTTTAGTTCCATCATCTTCGTCGGCTTTGCCTGCGCCAGAGCAGTTTAGACAAAGTGGCAGTAAACAGCAGACTCCTCAGGTGATTACTCACCAAGTAAGCCCAGGGGATACTTTGAGTGGAATTGCTCGTGCTCATGGGCTGACAGTAAAGCAACTTGCTCAGGCTAACGGTATCTCTAATCCTGATTTCATCACAGTAAGTCAGGTTATTAAGGTGCCAAAAGTTGTTAAGCAGTCTGAGGTTATGCCAGCCATTGTTCAGCGATCGGTGGAAGTTGCTGCTAGGCCGACTGACCGTACCCTTTCAGTGTTGTCAACATCTGAGCAATTTGGCTCTCTAGACAAGGCTGCGATCGCGTCTCCCCTTACCTCGGAGTCAGCGCAGCCAACGTCGATCGCTGCACCCATCCCTGCTGGAGAATCATCTACCCCTTCTAGCGCGGCAGTTCTACCTGCACCTCCTGATCAGTCTGCTAGCTTGCGTCAAGACATTGCTAAACTGCGCGAGAAGTATCAAGGGCGTATTTCTGACGTTGTTACTAAAGATTCTCCTGCTGAACCAGCCATCCTAGCTGCTCCTGAAGAGCCACCAACAACGTCTCGTGCAGTGAATCCTGAGTTCCGTGCTCCTGCTTTGGTTGAGCGTGCTCAATCTGAGGGCTCTGGTCGTAGGGGGGCTGCTGTACAGGCTCAATCCTCTGCTCAGCCTCAAGCGGAACCTCAGTTGATTGCTGCGGCACCGCTTGGTTCAGAGCAGTATGACCCTATTGTCAACAAGTCAGTTTTGGGTCAGGTAGTTTCTCCTGAGTTGCCTCCGATCGGCTCTGGTGAGAACTTTTTACCCTCTGCGCCCAACCAGTTCAACGGCTATATTTGGCCAACCCGAGGGGTTCTTACCTCAGGCTATGGCTGGCGTTGGGGTCGTATGCATCGCGGTATTGACATTGCAGCTTCTACTGGTACGCCTATTTTAGCGGCGGCTGAGGGCGTGGTGATTACGGCTGGATGGAACTCTGGGGGTTATGGCTACCTGGTTGAAATCAAGCACGGGGATGGTAGCGTTACCCTGTATGCCCACAACGATCGCGTTTTAGTTCGCGTTGGCCAACAGGTTCAGCAAGGCCAGCAAATTGCTGAAATGGGTAGTACAGGGTATAGCACAGGGCCACACCTGCACTTTGAAGTGCATCCAGCTGGCCGGGGTGCTGCAAACCCAATGGCTTACCTGCCTCGTTCCTAGTTAGCACGTCTAATTCACAATCGGCAGGCAGTAGGAGTATCCTGTGGTTCTCTTACTGCTTGCTAATAGTTAGAATAATTTTTGACCGTAAGTGTGGTAGTTTTGAATAACTGAATTTTTTGATATGGCTCAGTAGCTCAGTTGGTTAGAGCAGGGGACTCATAAGCCCAAGGTCGCAGGTTCAAATCCCGCCTGAGCCATTTTGATACTTAAGAGTTTAGGAAATGCGAGGCAGATCTGGAGGTACAAACCTTTCGAGGCTTGTATTTTTGTGCAGATGAAATGCTTGATGCGCTTTAATCATTATCACTGGATTGACGAGATGGGAGCGATCGCCCCGACTGAGAGGTTCCCAACACCTATTTTTAGTAGCTGCCATTCAGTTAGCCCTTTCCTGATCAAATGCAAGGTGCTAGCGACTTTTGTAGCAACATGGCTGTATACTACGGTTAATCTATCGGCATGTGGTGCTTTAGCCATGACAGAAGCTGTACTTTCCTCTTCTGCAGTAGAACTGCTCTATCGACAAAAGTTTTCGCTGCGATCGCCCCTGCCAGCAAGGCAACATTCTGTTTGGAAAATTGAAGTTGGAGTAGTTCGCACCTTCACAATCCTCGAAGATGGAATGGCAATTACAACAGGGTTGTGGGGGCCTGGAGATGTGATTGGAAGAAGACTGTCAACGGTTGAACCTTATCACATTGAATGCTTAACTCCTGTTGAAGCAAGCCCTATATTTTTGGAAAGTAGTCAACTTCTTGGTGAATGGCTAATGGCTCATCTCCAACAAGCTGAAGCATTAATGGTGATTCGCAGCTATCGCCGTGTTGACACAATGCTAATCAAACTGCTGGGCTGGCTGGCCAAGCGATTTGGGCGTGCTGTCGAGGCCGATAGCTTAATTGATTTGCGTCTGACTCATCAAGATTTTGCTGAACTTTTGGGTACCACCCGAGTCACTGTCACTCGAATCCTGGGTCAGTTTGAGGAACAAGGACTTATTCAACGATTGTCGTTGCATCGGATCTTGCTAAGAGAGCGTGACTTCTGGCACTACGAGATCTAGCGTTAGGCTATGGTTCAAGATTAGTTTTACTAAAAAATCACCCTTCAGGTATTGGCCTTCACTCTACAGTATGTGATCAAGATCGAAGCTTTGGGTGATGCTTGTCTTGAGAGAACGGGACGTAAGTCAGTCTTTCTTTGGAGAATTATCACAGGCTTGTGGTGCGGAAATCACCTAGTAGACTAGGCAACTCCGGCATGATAGTTCCATCAGCTCATGCAAGAGCCATACGCCCCACTCTACTAAAGGAAACCAATCATGATCTTGACATTTCTTGGCAATCGCTACCAACGTTCTGAAGCTACTGCACAAATTCTCCCTACTGGACAAGAAGGAATGTATCGTGGGTCTCGCTACACTGTATCCTACGCTCCTGGTCAGTCGGCGATGAATGTTCAGTTGCGCTATCGCGGTGTTCAGTACGATCGCTAACCTATCCCACTACAGCCGCTTACTCCTCCTTAGCAAAAATCACCTCACAGCTGTGAGGTGATTTTTTTGAAAGACTGCACTTTCCGATTGGATCTGGAAGAAGCAAAGGAAAAGTAGTCTAGATATGCTTTTGAATTTGGTGTTTTAGTCCAACCGGAACCACAGGCGCAAGCGCACGCCAATTAATGTTCCAGCCAGCGCTGCTACAATCCAAATCCAGCCATGAACACTAGTAGATGCAATGCCGCCCAGAAAGGCGCTGATATTGCACCCGTAGGCCAGAAAGGCACCATATCCCATGATTAGTCCACCCAGCAGCTTGCTAGTGGCTTCTGGGCGTCTTATTTGGCGAATGGGGACTAATCGACCTGCAAGAGCCGCTGCTAAAAGTGCACCTAGAATGATGCCTATATTCATAACAGAGCTAACATCTGCAAAGATGCCTTGACGCAGGGCAGTTTGGGCAAATCCACTGTTCCAGAAGGGACTAGAGGCAGGATCCCATCCTAACCAGGTAGCGAGTTGTGCGGCCCAGAGGGCAAAGCCCCAGGTAATGCGCCAAGGTTGTCCAGACAGGATAAGGGTAAACCAGTCGAGGACGGCAAGGGCGATCGCCCCCGCTAGCAAAGGCCAGGTATCTTGCACCCAAGCTTGACGTGTCTGGTCAGTAGAGGGATCAGTCGTTTCCGATTGTTGATGACTGCGGCTCCACCAGTGCAACACCCCAGCTAGAAGTGCCAGTAGTAGTAGTTGCATAACGACAGCTTGTGTCCAGCCGATCGCAGTTCCCAACACAATTGGCTGAGTAGTTGGTAGAGCATTCCAAATCTGCCGTGTCAGACTGGCTGCAAAGGCGCCGATACAGAAGGTTAACAGGGTTAATAGTAAGGACAAGCCTCCACCCCCAATAACGTAGAGGGTACCGCACCCGCAGACTCCACCTAACTGCATGCCAATGCCGAATAGAAACGCGCCGATCGCGCCAGCGACCCCCACAGGAGCGATGGCACCGCGAACGGGTTGCTCCCCTATGGCACCACTGGCCAGCACAGGGGCAAAGAGCACGACTGCAACAGCCAACATTAGCAACTGAGCATAGATGCCGCGGACATCCCGCTGCGCTACCAATTTCCGATAAGCCGAGGCAAATCCAAACCCAGACGTATACAGCGCTATCCCCAGAGCCCCACCAATCAGAAACAAAACACTTTGCTTCCAGCCATAGCGACTGAGGGCGATCGCCCCAACAGCCATCAAAAATAGTGCTACGGCAACGATCGCTTTTTGTGGAGGTAACCGAATCTTGACATCACCAGAATTAGATGTTGCAAAAGTTTCTGAAAATCTATCCATTGTTTGACTAGTCTGTTAAAGTCACCCAACTTTCCCATGTGAAAAGAGAGAGGAAACTTCCCTCTCTCAATTACTGTTAGTTAATCGTTACTACTTTTGTTTCTGCTTCTTAGGCGGCTCTGGTGGAGGTTCGCAAGCAAAACCAGCCTGATAGAAGCCAGTCAAAGAGATAACTCCCAGACACAAAAGCAATGAAAGCACAAGTGATCGTTTAGTTCCCATAGTTACCTCTAGCGCACATCAGAAGTAAGTACCTTTTCAGGACCAGTAGCAACAGGCAAATCAGTGGTGCTGTACTCTGTCCAAGATCCTTCGTAGACACGCACTTTTGGATAGCCCAACAAATGCTTCAGCACCAAGTATTGCAGAGTTGCTTCGCGGCCAGTACTGCAAGTCACAATAATATCATCCGTAGGCTTGATACCGCGTTCTGCCAATAACTTGCGAATATCATCCAGTGGCTTCAGCTTGTGGGGATTTTTCAAATCTTCTTGAGCATTGTTAGCTTCCGTAAAGGTTGGCCAGGGAATATTTCGTGCTCCAGGAATGTGGCCATTGCGAACCCAGATATCTTTTTCACCTCGGAATAGTTCAGGCGGGCGAGGATCGATAAATACCACACCCGGCTTACCAATCAATTGCTTAACTTGGCTTAGCGAAACACGAATTGCAGAATTGTCCTTAACTGTAAAATCAGTGGATTTATACTGAGGAAATACCTTTGTTGTGGGCTGGCCTGAAGCCTTATAGCCTGCGTATCCGCCGTCTAAAACGTAAACATCTTTGACACCAGAGCGCTCTAGCAAATAGGCCACCATAGTAGCTCCCAATACATCATTACCACTGGAATAAACTAACACTTGACTAGTATTAGATACGCCAGATTTAGCAAAGATATCTGCCAGTCTATCTGTATCCCAGTACTGTACAGGAAGTACACCATTGGGACCACGAAAGGCAGTGTCGGCAATGTTTACAGCGCCAGGTACATGACCTGAGATATATTCCAGTGGAGCATTGCGAACGTCTAATACTCGTAGATTGGCATCTTTGGAATGGGTAGCAACCCAATCAGGGGATACAAACTGAACTGTCGTCTTAGCAGAAGCTGCCACGGAAGGAAAAGCCAGCGATGGAATCAAAACTAAGCTGGCAATAAGTGATGCTAGCAGAATAAAAAACTGAGCTTTTCCTCTGCTAAACAGCGATCGCATCCTCATTTTGACTAACTCCTTCTTAGAAATACTACAAATTGTCAATCGGGAAGCCGTGATTTCATTAATGTAAACAATACGGCAGATAAACTGTCTACACAACCGAATGGCTTAAGCACTTTATTGAAATAAAGATAGTCAGTAAACCTGATTGGTTTTACCAACCGTCGTGATCCGTTTCTCGCCAGATTTCCAAACCCAAATCATTGATGTAGCTCAAGGCATGCTCAATGTGTGAGTTAGCTCCTCGCAGTTCCAAATCAAACCATCCATCGCCATTGGCATTGGCGCCCAAAATGGCAGCCGTAATGTTGACTGTAATGTGATAGTTAGAAATCAGTTGCGAAATAATGGGCTCTTGATGCAGACGCTTGGGGATCCGAAGGCGAACCCGGCGCTGAGTCAGTCGATGGTCGCTAGTTATGGTTTGCATAGCTAATGAGTTCTCCTTGTACGTGCAGCCGTTCTCCGTTCCAAAAACTCCTTCACAACCAAGGTCACCACTGCCAACAACGCCAACAGTACAGAAGCAGAATAAGCAGCAGCGGTATCGTAGCTCTTGTAGGCTTCTTCCACAAATAACGGCAAACTTTGAGTCTTCCCAGCAATGTTTCCAGACACTACAGAAACGGCTCCAAACTCACCCATTGCCCTAGCGTTGGTAAGCAGAATGCCATAGAGTAACCCCCAGCGAATGTTGGGTACAGTCACTCGCCAAAAGGTTTGCCATGCGTTGGCCCCTAAGGTGTGGGCGGCCTCTTCTTGGGAGGTGCCTTCCTCTTCCAACACAGGAATGACCTCACGGGCAACAAACGGCATACTGACAAAAGCTGTAGCTAACATCATGCCTGTGAAAGCAAATACAATCTTGATGTTGTTGGCTTGTAACCACCCACCAAACCATCCCTGTCGGCCATACAGTAGAACAATCATCAGACCAGCTACTACTGGCGAAATGGCGAAGGGTAGGTCAATGATGCTAAGCAGCAAAGTGCGGCCTCGAAAGCGTTTGTGGGCTAGTGCAAAGGCCGCAGCTAATCCAAAAATGATGTTCATTGGCACGGCGATCGCGGCGAGTAGCACAGTCATCTTCACCGCATGTTGGAAATCGGGCTTACTCAGGTTTTTCAAAAAAGGCCCGATCCCCTCGTGAAAAGCCTGATAGAACACATTAATGGCTGGGATATAGAGCACCAGACCCAGGAAGGCAAGGGCGATCGCGATAAGCACCACTGGCACCCAACTTCGCCGAGGAGCTTTGGTGCCATAGGAGGGAGCAACCTGCCGTAATGATTCAACTCCATTGCTAGTCATACTGCTTACCCCACGCTTGAATAAAGTTGATGATCAGCAGCATTACCAGCGAAATTAGCAATAGAACCGCACCAATTACTGTTGCACCCGCATAATCGTATTGCTCCAACCGCTGGAAAATCAGAATCGGGGCAATTAAGTCTCGGAACGGCGTGTTTGACGAAATGATGACAGTGGAGCCATACTCACCAACAGCGCGGGAGAAGCCCAGTGCCACCCCAGTTAAAATGGCCGGAAACAGGGGTGGTAAAATTACCCGCCAAAAGGTTTGCAAAGGAGAAGCTCCTAGTGACCAAGCGGCTTCCTCAATTTCTCGCTCCATTTGCATCAATACAGGCTGTACTGTACGGACGACAAAGGGTAAGGAAATAAACATCATGGCTATGCCTACACCCAAGCGAGTAAACGCAATTTTGATGCCGAGGGGAGCTAGCAGCGAACCAATCCAACCGTTGTTGCTGTAAACCGTGGCTAGGGTTAAGCCAGCAACGGCGGTAGGCAGAGCAAAAGGTAAGTCGATCGACGCATCAATGAAGCGCTTTAACGGAAAGTCGTACCGCACTAGTACCCAGGCTATTAACACCCCAAACACCCCATCAATCAGCGCTGCTATTAGCGAAGTAGTAAACGTGACATCGTAGGTTGACAGTGCCAGCGGACTGGTGGCAATTCGCCAAAATTCAGCTGGCCCCACTGTTGCTGCCCTCAGAAGCATCGCCGTTACTGGCATGATCAGCATGACCAGCAGGTAGCCCAGCATGATTCGCCATGTCCACGGCATGTGGATAAGGGAAGTGAGCAGCACCTTCCCAGGAGAATGGCTAGAGGTGCGACGGAATGAAGGAGAAGAAACGGCCATAGATCTGCGTGCTAATGGATTTTGATTGAATTGCCTTAGTCGGGACAGGCTGAGTCAGTGATCGTTACCCAGCCAATCCTACGACTAGTTAGGAACGTCCCAATTGCGATCGGACTTGGTCGAACGCTCCCCCATCTTCAAAGAGTTTCTGAGCCTCTTTCCAGCCACCAAACTCATCAATCTTGCCAAGCTGCTTCACTGGTGGAAACAGCGCTGTGAACTCCTTCTCTTTACCCAAATCGCCCAACGGGCGGTAGCCTACTTTGGCAAACTCACGCTGAGCCTCTGGCGTGAACAGAAACTCTGTAAATGCTTTGGCCACTTCCTGCGTGCCGTGCTTTTCAGTATTTTTGTCTACTACAGCAACAGGCGTGTCGATCGAGATATTGATGTCAGGAACCACGTAATCCAGCTTTTCACCCTTTTGCTTAGCCAGAATTACCTCATTCTCGTAATTCACCAAAGCATCTCCCTGCCCCTGCTTAGCAAAGGCATCTGTTGACTCCCGCGCATCCTTTGTGAGAACGGCAACGTTCTTGTACGCCTTAGTAATAAATTCCAATGCTTTGGCATCATCTAAGCCAGTCTTCTTGGCATAGTTTTGCAGCGCAAGGTAGTTCCATCGAGCTCCACCGGAGGTCTTGGGGTCAGGCGTTACCCACTTGATCCCATCTTTGGTCAAATCTTCAAAGGTCTTGATGTTTTTGGGGTTGCCTTCCCGAGTAATGATCGCGGCAACTGTTTCTCCAACAATGCCATTGTTGGGAACACGCTGTTGCCAATTTTCATTTACAAATCCGGCTTTAACTAGCTTTTCGACATCGGCTCCTACTGCTAGGTGAACTACATCCGCTTCGAGGCCATCGATGATAGCGCGAGTTTGGGAACCAGAACCGCCGTAGCTTTGCTTGAAGGTGACATTTTGACCATGCTCAGCTTTCCATTTCTCAGCAAACTTTGGAATAATGGCATCGTGAGCTGCCTTAGGAATGGCGTAGGCAACCAGGGTCAGTTCCACATCTTGCTTTTGGGCGGCAACAGGGCTAGCTCCTCCTGCTGGAGTAGTGCTGGAAGTCGAGGCGGTATTACTCCCGGAGCAGGACGCCACCACAAGGCTGAGGGTTGCTCCCAGCAAGACCATTGAAACAAAGCTTTTTAGTGAATTCAGCCTGAGGCGAAAAAAGGGGACTTCTGGAACTTGTCCCCATCGGCTCAGGAGTGAATGCCATCGACTCATGCCAGACTCTCCTTATTTAATCTACGGCAACACACTAGGAATACCGTTCTATTGTATGCATCTGATAGTACTTTGGTGAGGGAGAAAATGCAATATAAATCCCTATTATCTTGACCGATGAACTGGAGATTTTGCGATCGCCCCGATATACCCGATCTAAACCAATTAGCTCAACCGCAGGCTCTCTAGAATAGAGGAGTACCTAGCTAGGCTATTTGTACTGTTTCGACTGAAAGCAATGGCTAGGCGAGCGATCGGCTGCAATGGCAAAAGTACCTTTCATTGTTCTGAACCTTGAACCTCTTTTCTCGAATCCCATCTACAGATACAGAGTGTGGATTGTCAAACCTTTCAGCAAATTTTTAGAAAGTCAGGCAGGTTTTCGCAGTTTTGTGATAAAACACAAGGGTCGCAAATAACTCCACAGATAGCGTAGCTCTTTAGCAACTCATCCCTACATCTAGATTTTCCTGTCCCATCGATACGTGAGACCCCATCCATGGTTAGAGAACTCGAACAGGTTCGATCCAATGCCGTCAACGCCAGCTTTGCTGTTCCCCAAGAGGTTCACCTTGTTAACCCCTTTCCTGACTCGGCTCCAGCGGCTAATCCAGTCTTTTTTCGCACATACAGCCGTCGCACTCCCACCGAGCGAGAACCCTGGGATGCTGTTGTGCGTCGCAGTACAGGTGGTCTGACCAAATTGGGGCAGCTAACTCGTGAGGAGACTGACCTGATTGAGCGGATGCAGCGAGAGCTGAAGAGCCTACCATCTGGGCGTTGGTTGTGGGTAGGGGGTACCGATTGGTTGGAGAAGCCTGAGAATTTTTCTGGTGCATACAACTGTACTAGCACCAACGTTTTGGACTGGCGTGCCTTTGGCTTGATGATGGATCTGGCCATGATGGGCTGTGGCACAGGGGCAATTTTGGAGCCACGCTATATTGATCAGTTGCCGCCAATTCGTAACCGCCTGCAAGTGCAGGTTGTGGGTCAAATTGGTGAAACTCCGGCAACTCAGCGGCAAGACAGAACCCAGATGGAACGATCGGGAAATCAAGTCACCATTACAGTGGGAGATAGCCGCCAAGGTTGGGTAGCTTCCTACCAAGCGTTGTTGGAATTGGCCACGGACGATCGCTTCGATAATGAGGTGCAAGTCACTGTTAACGTCAGCAATGTTCGTCCCGAAGGTGAACTGCTCAAGGGCTTTGGTGGTGTGGCCAATCCGATTCGGCTGCCAGGGCTGTATGGCCGCTGTGCCACCCTGTTGAACAAGGCGGTGGGGCGGCAATTGACCTCGGTAGAGTGTTGCTTGCTGATTGATGAGGCGGCAGCTACTGTGGTGGCGGGCAATATTCGCCGATCTGCTGGGATGCGTCAGGGAGACAGTGCCGATAATGCATTTGCTAATGCTAAGGAAAACCTCTGGCAGCAGGACAGTGAGGGCAACTGGCGGATTGACCCAGAGCGGGATGTGCTGCGGATGGCCAACCACACCCGTGTATTTCACCATCAGCCTACCGAAACAGAATGCATCGATGCAGTGCGCAAGCAGTTCTACTCTGGGGAAGGTGCCATTCAGTATGCGCCTGAGGCGATCGCCCGCGCCAATGCCGATCTGCTAGCAACTCCTGCGCTGAAAGCAAGCTTTTTGGAGGCTCTGGTGGCTGGACGAGGCGCTACCTGGCTACAAACCCATGCCCCGTCCCTGTCCACAGAGGAACTGGAGCATCGGCTGGGTCGCTATGGCCTCAACCCCTGTGGCGAAATTATTGGAGCCGATTTTCACTGCAATTTGGCCGAAGTGCACCTAAACCAGTTGGATCCGCTGAATTTAGAAGAGCAGGAAACTGCATTTACAGCGGCAGCTCTCTCTGTAGCGGCCTTACTAAATCATCAGTTTCAGGAGCCTCGCTATCAGCGATCGCGAGAATGGGATCCGATCGTTGGTGTTTCCTTCACTGGCTTGTTTGATTTCTTCGTGCATGCCTTTGGCAGCGAATGGCTGCATTGGTGGGCTGAAGGGCGTCCCCAAACTGCCCTGGGATTGGAGTTTCGTGACCGAGAACAAGCCTATCTGAACCGTTGGCGTGATACGGTGCATCGGGTGGTGTGGGAGTATTGCGATCGCCATAGCCTCAAGCGTCCCAACCGTTGTACTACGGTTCAACCTGCTGGCACAAAATCATTGCTCACGGGCGCATCTCCCGGCTGGCATCCTCCTAAGGCTCAGCGTTTCATTCGCCGCATCACCTTCCGTAAAGGCGATCCAGTTGCTCTGGCCTGCCTGGACTACGGCTACAGCATCGTGCCTTCCCAATCCGATAAAGATGAGCAGGGCAACTTGCTCAATGATCCCTTTGATCCGCGTTGCACAGAGTGGTTGGTAGAAATTCCTGTTGAAGTTTCCTGGGCAAACCTGCCAGGAGCCGACACGGTTGATGTATCGCAGTTTTCTGCCCTAACCCAACTTGATTTCTACATGCAGGTGCAGCAGCATTACACCACTCACAATACCTCGGCGACGATCGAGCTGCGAGAAACCGAAATCGAAGCCCTGGGTCAGCGTATTTACCAGGCGATTCAAAACCAGGAAGGCTACATTTCTGCTGCCTTGCTAGCCCGATTTGATGATTTGCAAACCTTTCCTCGCCTGCCCTTTGAGCCGATCGACAAGACCACCTACATCCAACGGTTACAAGCCACGCTTGCTCGTCGCCAAGTAGCCGATTTCTATGCAGCATTGCGCCGCCACGATGCCGGGTACACCTCAGAAGCTGGGCCAGCCGGGTGTGATTCTGACAAGTGCATGTTGCCAGAGAAAACGCCTTAGTGAATTGCGAGATTTTAAGTATGCCCCTAGAGCCTGGATTCACCTCCAGGCTTTTTCATGGCCTGTGTATGCAACCACTGACCGCCTGCACCTACGATCGCTAGAGCCATTGTTTCAATAAACTTTTCTTAGTTAAACCTTAGTAGTTTCTTAAATAAATCTGTAGTACCTGAACTTGTGTAGGCTGTGGTTACCCCTGAGAATTAGCTTATGTGTTTGGGAAACTCTTGTGCCAGAAAACTTTGATAAGGATCGATTTTTTCACCCAACTGGACGCTATCGGGGTAACTTCACACCAACGAATTTGGCCTTTAATGCTAACTTGCAGGAATTTGCCAGTCGGGTGTCATTGATCTGTGGGTTGGAGACGGGCGGCAAGATTTCCCAGGAGCAAGCCTATGAGCAAATTAGACGCCTGTGGGAGCAGCTAGAAACCTCTAAAGAAGAATTGCTCGATCGCGACCTACCAGAACCACCTGAACTCCCGCAAGAGTAGCCCCCTAGATCGATCGCACTAAAAAATCCTCTACTAGTTGCCGAATCCGTAGGGCAGCCTGTCCATCGCCAAAGGGGTTCACAGCCATTGCCATAGCATCATAAGCGGTGCGATCGCTGAGCAAGGCCACTGCGGCTGCTACTACATGGTCAGGATTTGTGCCCACCAGTTTTGCCGTTCCTGCCATCACCGCCTCTGGTCGTTCTGTGGTTTCTCTCAGCACCAATACCGGTTTGCCTAAACTTGGTGCTTCTTCCTGCAATCCGCCAGAATCCGTTAGTACCAGATAGCAGCGCTGCATCGCCCCGACGAGCTGGGCATAATCCAACGGCTCAGTCAGAAAAATTCTAGGATGCTCTCCCAATAGCGCTTGTAGCGGCTCTCGTACCGTTGGGTTACGGTGCAACGGTAGTAACAGTGCTGCATCAGGAATCTTTTCCAGAATTTGTAGAAAGCTTGTAGCAATGTGATGCAATGGCTCGCCCCAGTTCTCCCGCCGATGCACCGTCGAGAGCAACACTCGATGCGCTGTCCAATCTAGACCGGGAATGTCACAGGTTGGTTGTTTCTCTGCAACAGACAGCAATGCATCAATCACAGTATTGCCTGTTTGGTGAATGGTGCCCAAAACGCCAGACTGCTGCAACTGCTGCACTGCCAGTGTAGTAGGAGCAAAGTGAAGCTGGGTAATTTGCGAAATCAAGCGGCGATTGGCTTCTTCGGGGTAAGGATTGTAAAGATTGTCGGTGCGTAGTCCAGCTTCTACATGGCCAACAGGAATTTGGCGATAGAACGCTGCCAAGGCCGCAGCAAAAGCAGTGGTTGTGTCACCCTGTACTAAAACCATCCGCAACTGTAAGCGATCGAACAGGGTTTCTAATCCCTGCAAACTGCGACAGGTAATATCTCCTAGAGTTTGCTTGGGCTGCATAATGGCTAGGTCATGGTCAGCCATAATCTGGAACAGTTCCATCACCTGATCCACCATTTCCCGATGTTGCCCGGTCAAGATTACCTGGGTTTCAAGCTGAGGGTGCGATCGCAGTTGCTGAATCACCGGAGCCATTTTGATAGCTTCTGGACGAGTTCCCACAATCACACCGATGGGGAGAGGTTCTGGCATAGGACATTGACACCAACAATCAAGAACACGGGCTAAGCCTTCCCTATCCTACCGTCTCGTCTTCAGAACCTTTGCAATAAAAAACCCGGCTAAACCGGGTGTGGAGGGGAAACACTTAAACAGACTATAGTCGTAACCAGTCGATGGAACAAATGTTAACGAACTGCACAAGTCAGTGGGCATGAGGCATATACCGTGGTGCTGCGATCGCGCTCTTCGCTACCTAACCAGCGCAGCCAGCTTACTTCAGTTGGGTGAACTCCCTTCAAAGTAAGAATGGCTGCTGCTACCACAACACCCAAAATATTCAACCCAATAATGCCGCCTGCCGCTAGTAAAACACCACTAATGGGCATAACAAACTGCAAAATTAATGCCAACAAAGACCCAACTGTAACCATTACAATCACAAGCGGGAAACCAACCACTAGTAAGCAAACAGCTAATGTAAATGTCCAAATTAAAAAGCTTTTCAACATCAATAAACCATAGATGCTTCTATAGCTTTGGCTCTGAGAAAGTGCCATGCTCTTTTCTCCTTTGAGTCAACAGGTAATTGAATTAAACAGAAAGTCTATAGTCGATCCCCACCACTTGGGATCCCAGTGAAAATAGTATAGAGAAGACACTGAAGAAAGATAAGGGGTTGTTGAATAAATTTACAGTTTTCTGAGAAGATTTACTGAATTGATACTAAGAAATAAGAGAAATAGCGCGTTGGAATAACGTTTTTAGTGCCTTGCTAGGGTAATTAAGTTACTATCATCACCTGCTAGTTATATTGAGTTTACTTAATAAAAAATACTTAACATTTTCTCTCAGGTTGAGTCCTAACTGTTTGCAAAACTGGCTGTAGTACTGGAGCGTGACTCTACGAGGTTTCTTAGTTGCCTTTCTAATTACAAGTAGATGGATCATGCTTGCACTGTTCCAAATAACAGACGATGGGGTGTATCCCACTTTTGTAGCCCTCAGTCTAATCTCTCCCAGACTGAGGGACTTTGAATCTGACCTCCCTTTTCTTTTTTTGGGAGAAGGGGCTGGAGGATGAGGGTCAATTCGCAAAATTGGGATGCGCAACCAAGATCTGTGCAGCTTTGCGACTATCCAAAGGCTGGAACATTAGCTAGCAATACGGCACTCAAGGGCATGTCGAGATTAAATGCTATCTATCTAAGGAACGATGCGCTCCTGCGATACCCAGAGCGGTAAAATGGGGTGCCAATCGTTTTTGCCACTGCAAGCCAATGATTTCTAGTAATGATTTTCGACCCGGCGTTAGTATTGAGCTAGATGGCGAGGTATGGCGGGTAAGGGATTTTCTGCACGTTAAACCGGGCAAGGGGTCTGCCTTTGTTCGCACGACGCTGGAAAATGTTAAGTCTGGCAAGGTATTGGAACGTACCTTCCGAGCTGGGGAAACGGTGCCCCAGGCCAATCTAGAAAAGAGCACCATGCAGCACACCTACAAGGATGGGGATAACTATGTGTTCATGGATATGGACACCTATGAAGAAACCTCGCTAAGCGCTAGCCAAATTGGCGATCGCGTCAAATATATAAAAGAAGGGATGGAAGTCAACGTGGTACGCTGGGGCGAGCAAATTATGGGCGTTGAACTTCCTAACTCGGTAGTTTTGGAAGTGACGCAGACCGATCCTGGTGTTAAGGGAGATACAGCTACTGGGGGTACCAAACCCGCGATCGTTGAAACAGGTGCTCAGGTCATGGTGCCCCTGTTTATTTCTGTTGGCGAAAAAATAAAAATTGACACCCGTTCTGACAGCTACTTAGGACGAGAATAGGGGCTTGTTCCGGCAGCAGGGGCGGTCATCAGCCTCGCTACCCATGTATTCATCTGCTTAGATGAGGGCTTACCAATACTGTGCCACTGGACATTAATCAAATTCGTGAGCTACTGGCCACCCTGAACCAGACCGATATCACGGTATTTCAGCTTAAGAGCGATGAGTTTGAATTGCTTATTCATCGAGGTTCCACTTCGGAGTCCGTCTCATCGGCGGCTCCAGTTGTAGTTGCTGATTCAGCTCGATCTCCCCAGGCAGCTACTGGACTGATACCAGATGTGGGAGTAGCCACGACGGCGGCATCTGCTAGTGCAGCACCTTCCGTTGAGGCAATATCCATCATGCCACCCACTACTGATCGCCGTTGGGTGGAGATTCGATCGCCCATGGTGGGTACTTTCTACCGCGCGCCTGCACCCGATGAGCCGCCGTTTGTGGATGTAGGCGATCGCATTCGCTCAGGCCAAACCGTCTGCATCATCGAAGCTATGAAACTGATGAATGAAATTGAAGCAGAAATGGCTGGCGAGATAATCGAGATTTTGGTGCAGAACGGTGAACCTGTGGAGTACAACCAGCCTCTGATGCGGGTGATCCCAGCCTAGAAACTGTGAGGTTTGCTGAGCCTATAAACCTAATGCCCTCAGCAGGGGTTAGCTTGTTTTGCAGGCAGGCTACTGTGTGAAGCAGTGATAATTTTTAGTCAGTCATCATTACCCCGCTTGCAGTAAGCAACTCGACTGGCTAAAATCTGGGGATCAGTCCCCCTCACATTGCACACGCATGAACTCTTCTCAACCTGTTCCTCACGAGGTTGTACAGCAGGTGGCTGAATATTTTAGTGTTTTGGGTGAGCCGATGCGTCTACGCATTCTGAATGCGTTACGCGACGGTGAAAAGTGTGTCCAAGACCTTGTGGATGCTACCAACACTAGTCAAGCCAACGTCTCTAAACACCTCAAGGTCATGGTGCAAGCGGGGATTTTGAATCGCCGTAGTGAAGGCACTCAAGCCTATTACAGTGTGCAAGATGAGTTGATTTTTGAGTTATGTAATCTGGTGTGCGATCGCCTTGCCAATCGAATTGAGCAGCAAGCCCGCAAGTTTCGAGCCTTTAGTTTTTTGGGAAAGCGATGAGCTGTGTCGGCTTCTGCCAAATCGGCAATGTGACTTGGAGTTGACCATGAATTTGCTGGCACAAGTACAGGAACTTGCTGATCGGCAAGAATGGGATCAGGTCACCTACCACCTGCAGCAGCTACTCCTGGCTAATTCACAGACAGATTGGCATCCAAATGACTGGAATCAGGCGTTGGAGCTAGCAATTGCAGTAGTGCGATCAGGCGATTTTCAGGAAGCCTGGGATGTGGCCAAGCTCTTTTCCAAATTTGGCCAGCGTGCAATCGTGCCGCTGTTGGATTTGCTTCAGGATGAAGCCGCTGAACTGGAATCCCGCTGGTTTGCTGCCCGAATTTTAGGAGAGCTGGGGGATCCTACCGCGATTCAAGGGCTAGTCGAAATGATGCAGTCGCCGGAGGATGACCTTGCTGCGATAGCTACAGAAGCCCTAGCTAATCTAGGGTCTTCTGCTGTAGAAGCCCTGACTGAGTTACTTCAGGATGAAACCACGCGGTTGTCGGCTGTGCGAGCTTTAGCACAGATTCGCCGTGCTGACACCATTTTTCCCCTGCTCACGGTAGTCGAAGATGCTCAGCCATTAGTACGAGCCACTGCTATTGAAGCTCTTGGTAGTTTCCAATCTGCTGCAGTGGTGCCAGTCTTGGTAAACGCATTGGAAGACCCTGCGGCAACCGTACGTCAGGTGGCTGTGGCTGCGTTGGGGGTACGTAGTGCCGATACAGCCCATGACCTGGAAGCTTTGTTGGTTAAGCGTTTGCATGACAGCAGTTTGGAGGTGTGTCAACAGGCGGCATTGGCCTTAGGGCGACTTGGTCACGAAACCGTTGTTACTGCGCTGACACGCCGCCTGCTGTCAGAACCAGTACCGTTGCCACTCCAACTTGATTTGGTACGAGCGATCGCTTGGCATGGTAGTCTAGCTGCTCTGGATGCATTGAACCAAGCCTTACAGCGTTGGGGGCATGCCGCCGAAGCCCACTCACTCTGCTGCGAAATTATTTCTCACCTAGGGCGATGGTCAGAGGCAATGGCCAAACCCCAAGCAGCTAGTATCTTAATAGCGCTATTAACCCGTGAACCCACGATCGCCCTCACCAGCGATGTGCGATCGGCCATTGCATTGGCGCTGGGGCAGTTGGGGGATGCCAGTGCCATTCCCGCTTTGATTAATCTTTTGGCTGATGACCATCCGGGAGTGCGGTTGCATGCGATCGCTGCCCTGAAACAGGTGGATGCTACCCTAGCACGCCAGTATCTTGACCAACTAAAAATTCAGAACAATTTGCCTGCCAGCTTACAACGCGGTGTCACGATCGCCCTGCAGGAGTGGTAAGTTTCCACCATTCTGCGCCTGTTCTGAATCAGCCTCTTGCCACAGAGGCTTAGAATACGGGAAACTGACCCTAGCTTGTCTCATTCGCTTAGGACTCCCCAACCTCAATTCATGCAACTGGAAACTTCCCAGCGTCGAACCAAGATTGTTGCAACCATTGGCCCTGCAACCAGCCACCCCGATGTCCTGCGCGATCTAATTGAAGCAGGGGCAACTACCCTGCGGCTAAACTTTTCTCATGGCACCCACGACGATCACCAACGCAACATCCGCCTCATTCGCCAGACCTCCTTTGAACTGAACCAACCCGTGGGAATTTTGCAAGATTTGCAAGGCCCCAAAATTCGTCTAGGCAAGTTTGAAGATGGCTCGATCGTGCTGAACAAAGGCGATCGATTTGTCCTCACCTCCAACATAATTCCAGGTACACAACACATTAGTTCGGTCACCTACGAACCCCTAGCGCACGAGGTTCCCGAGGGTTCGGTTATTTTGCTGGATGATGGGCGGGTCGAAATGCGCGTCGAGGAAGTGAAGCGATCGGCGGGCGAACTGCACTGCCAAGTTACTGTGGGTGGCACCCTGTCTAACAACAAGGGAGTTAACTTTCCGGGGGTTTATCTGTCGATTAAAGCGCTAACGGATAAAGATCGTCGCGATTTAACTTTTGGTCTAGACCAGGGAGTCGATTGGGTCGCGCTCAGTTTCGTGCGCAATCCCCAAGATGTACTGGAAATTAAAGAGCTAATCTCGGCAGCAGGCAAGCAAGTGCCGGTGATTGTCAAGATCGAAAAGCACGAAGCGATCGAAGAAATGGACGCCATCCTCTCTATCAGCGATGGGGTAATGGTGGCGCGGGGCGATCTGGGTGTGGAACTACCTGCTGAAGATGTGCCCATTTTGCAAAAACGCTTGATTACCACCTCAAACCGCATGGGCATCCCAGTCATCACAGCCACCCAAATGCTGGATAGTATGGTGCACAGTCCACGCCCTACGCGGGCTGAGGTGTCTGACGTTGCCAACGCTATCCTGGACGGCACCGATGCGATCATGCTCTCAAATGAAACGGCTGTGGGTAAATATCCGGTCGAGGCTGTGCGAATGATGGCGACCATTGCTCAACGCATGGAAAAAGACAAGATCAATCGCATTGTTGAGGATCACGGGCGATCGATTCCCAACGCCATTAGCCAAGCGGTGGCTCGCATTGCGGAACAATTGGATGCGGCTGCCATCATGACCTTGACCAAAACAGGATCCACTGCACGTAACGTTTCCAAATTTCGATCGCCCAAACCCATTTTGGCAATTACGCCCCACGTGGATGTAGCTCGTCAACTTCAATTGGTTTGGGGGGTCAAGCCACTATTGGTGCTAGATTTGCCGTCCACCGGGCAAACCTTTCAAGCTGCCATTAATGTCGCCCGCGAAAAAGACTTGCTGCGAGAGGGCGACTTGGTTGTGATGACAGCGGGCACTTTGCAGGGCGTTTCTGGTTCCACAGATTTGATCAAAGTTGAGGTAGTTACAGCAGTGCGCGGCAAAGGCATTGGACTGGGGCAGGGCTCAGTCAGCGGTCGCGCTCGGATTATTTCCAGCGTTGCGGAAGCCAGCCACTTCAACCCAGGTGAGATTCTGGTTGTGCATTCCACAAGTGCCGATATGGTGGATGCGATTCGCAAAGCCTCTGGCGTTGTGGCAGAAGATAGCAGCCTTACCAGTCATGCCGCGGTGATTGGCCTACGGCTGGGGGTTCCGGTGATTGTGGGAGTGAAGCATGCCACCAACGTTATTCGCGAGGGAGAAATCATTACCCTAGATATGCAACGAGGGGTAGTCTACTCTGGAGCCGCTACACCACAGCAAACAGATTCTGCCCTGTCGGTTTAATGCAAGCACGGATAGGGTTTGGCGGCCTTTCTCTAGTTGTTAGCCTGTTTCCTTGACTCGTAGCAGCAGTGAGAAGGGGGGGCGATCGAACTGGCGTAGAATGATCTCGACGGTTGATCGATAGGAATAACGCCTGTGCTGGCAGCTCTGCTGTATGGAAAAGAAGACCTGCGCCTAGAAACGGTGGAAGACCCCATGCCTGCGGTTGGTGAAGTGGTGTTGCGGGTTGGTGCAGCCACAACCTGTGGTACCGATTTGAAAGTGTGGCGTCGGGGTGGCCATGCCAAGATGCTGAAATTACCGACGCTGTTTGGCCATGAGGTGGCAGGGGAGATTGTGGCGATCGGCTCTGGGGTAACGGGCTGGCGCATCGGCGATCGCGTCGTGGCAAATAATTCGGCTCCCTGCATGACTTGCTTTTTTTGCCGCAAGCAAGAACTTTCCCTCTGTCCCAACCTGACTTTTAACAATGGCACCTTTGCCGAGTATCTAAGAGTTCCCGCGCCGATTGTTCAGCACAACCTGTTGCCTATCCCAGAGGAGCTGTCCTACGATTTGGCGGCACTGACGGAACCGCTAGCCTGTGTTTTGCATGGAGCTGCACGATCTAACGTAAAACCCGGCGATCGGGTTGTAGTGCTGGGAGATGGGGCGATCGGTCTCATGTTTGTCGCAGCACTGGTGTCAGGCAAAGGCGATTGGACAACCATTCCTGGGGCTCATCCTTACACCCGAGTGTTTCTGTTTGGTGGTAACGACCAACGGTTGCAAGTAGGACAGCAGTTAGGTGCCACCAAAACCTTTAATTACAGACAGGTAGCTGATGTTCCTGCTTTGGTCAAAGACCTGACAGATGGCTGGGGAGCTGATGTTGTCATCGAAGCCACGGGGGTGCCCTCAGTGTGGGAGATGGCGATCGCCTGTGCCCGCCCCGGTGCCACAGTCAACTTGTTTGGCGGCTGCCCCCGCGACACCACTATTACCGTTAATACTGAGCAACTGCACTACAGTGAGCTGACCTTGAAGGGCGTTTTTCACAATACACCTACCCACGTGCGCGCTGCTTTGGCTCTACTTGCAAGCCGAGCCTTACCCTTTGATGCTTTGGTAAATGGCCAACAACCCTTACGACAGCTAGAGCAGGTGTTGCACGCCATGAAACAGCGTCAGGTGATTAAAGTGGCGATGGTGCCAAACTAGGCTATTTGACCTGTAATCTTAGAACGTTCTAAATTGCTGCGGCGATCGTCGCTAGGTTTGCTAGAGTAACGGGGGCATTTGTTGCCGCAGTGAGTAGTGCCAGGATAAGCCAACTATGGTGGACAAGAAAAAGCCGACCCCAGCTAGCCAGAAGAAAACAGGTGCAGCCAAGAGACCAACGACCAAGACCAAAGCCAAGAAGAAGAAAGCTCCGCTACCACTTATTCTTGGCACAGCAGCCATTTTGGGTGGTGTTGGAGGGGCAGCCTACTGGGCGCTGACCCAGCGGCAGGCGGCTCCTGGCGATTTGCCGATCGGCGCAGAAGTGATTCCCCAGGAAGCGCTGATGACAGTTTCCATGACCACCGATGCTAACCAGTGGCAACAACTGCGCGAATTTGGCACACCCCAAAGCCAAGCTGTATTTGACCAAAACCTTGCTCAAGTGCGCGATCGCGTCTTCACGGCTAATGGTATCGACTACGCCAGTGACATCCAACCCTGGGTCGGTCAAGAAATTACTGTGGCCTTTCTAACGCCGCCGGTACCTGTCCCCCAAGCTTCCCCCGTTCCCGGTGCACCCCTAGCTACTCCTTCATCCCAATCGGTGCTGATGGTACTGCCGATTCGTGACCCACTGAAAGCCAAAGAATTGCTGGAGCGACCTCGACCTCAGGCGGCTGCTTTGGGCGATCGCACCTATCAGGGGTTTGCTATCAAAGAAAGCCAGGATCCTACCAAACCTCTGTCAGTAACTGTTCTGGATGGCAAGTATCTGGTCGTTAGTACTGAGCCCAAAGCCTTAGACCGGGCGATCGATACTTACAAAGGGACTGTTTCACTTGCTTCTACCCCAGGCTTCAAGCAAGCAATGGCACAGATCGCCACGCCTAAACCTTTTGGCAAACTGTATGTCAACTACCCAGCCACGGCGGCCGTGTCTGGTGCTGCGGCCAACACCTCCCAAGGCCAAGGTATGGGTATGAATGCCACTCTAGAACGCGAGGGAATTCGGTTTCGTGGTGTTTCCTGGCTCAAATCTGATAGCCAGCGCAAATTTGACACTCGCAACAATGCCAAAATCATGCCCGATCGCCTTCCCGCCGATACAATCTTGATGACCTCTGGCGGCAGCATGAAGCAGTTCTGGAAAGATTACAGCCAGGGAGCAGCCACCAACTCAGTTGTACCGTTACCACCTTTCCTTAAGCCCGATACCTTGCAGAAAGGCATCAGCGAAACTATCGGCATGGATTGGGAAAAAGATTTAATTGATTGGATGGATGGAGAATTTTCCCTAGCGCTGATACCTGCCCCTGAAGGATCTCCGCCAACTTTACCTGGGATTGTGCTGTTGGTGCAGACGAGCGATCGCCGCACCGCTGAAGCCAAATTACAAAAGTTGGATGAGGTAATGGCGAGTAAATACAAGGTTAAGTTAGACCAAAGTCAGATAGGGGGTAAAGCCATCACTAGTTGGAAGTTGCCAACCGGGGGTTCGGCAGTCAGTCACGGCTGGCTGGATGATAATGTAGCGTTTTTGGTGCTAGGTGCCCCGATCGCCGAAAGCCTTGTTCCTCGCCCCAGTACTTCCCTAGCTGCCAGCGACCTGTTTAAGCAGGGTATTCCCACCGACCTCAATCCCCACAACGGCCACTTTTTTATCAATATGGAGCGCGCCCTCAGCCCAAAGGGATTTACCTTACTGCAATTGCCCCCTGCCAACCGCGATTTAATCAGCGCTATTCGGTCGATCGGCGTTACTGCCGCCATTAGCGGTGAGCGCACCAGTCGGTTTAACATGCTCGTCGGCCTGAAAAAGGGCAATCCTCCAGCCGCTTTGCCCAGTCCTACACTGCCAGCCAGCCCCGCGCCCTTGCCTTCTCCAACCGTTTCTCCCTAGAAGTAGATCAACACTTTATCCAGTCTGTATGGATGAGTATTTGCGCGCCACTACTGTGATTAATTGGTCACATCCAACCATTCTGGAATTGGCCAAGGCGATCGCGGCAACTCGCCAAACGCCTGTGGCGATCGCCCAAGCCTGCTTTGAGTGGGTGCGAGATCAGGTGCATCACAGCGTGGATTATCAGATGAACCCAGTTACGTGCACAGCCTCGCAGGTTCTGCAACATCGTACCGGGTACTGTTTTGCCAAAAGTCATTTGCTAGCAGCACTATTACGAGCTAACGGGATTCCAGCCGGGTTTTGCTACCAACGACTGAGCTTAGACGATTTTGGTGATCCCTATAGTTTGCATGGATTTAATGCCCTGTACCTACCAGAGGTGGGATGGTATCGGGTCGATGCCAGGGGAAATCGCCTAGGCATCAATGCCCAATTCATCCTGCCCGACGAGCAACTGGCGTACCAGGTTTGTCTACCGGGAGAAATGGATTTTCCTGTTATCTTGGCTGAGCCGCTACCAATTGTGGTGCAAGCCTTACAACAGCATCAGTGCTGGGACGAAATGCTGACGCACTTGCCTGATGTTGTGCCAACAGCTTGGAAAGAGATTGGTCTGCTGGGGTAATGAGCGTAGGCTGTTACGACACAGGTGTTGATAGGACTTGACTAAAGGCGCTTTGCATCAGGGCTTTTAGCTCTGGCTGGCCAAAATCTGATACGACGGTTGTTGCCCCGGCTGCTTGCAGAGCGGCAATAGTGTGAGTTGATGCAATGCCGATCGTGGTAATCCCCGCTGCTACAGCAGAGCGCACGCCAGAGGGAGAATCTTCAAACGCTACAGCCGCATGAGCAGGAATGCTCAACTGGTCAAGTGCCGTTTGGTAAGGCAGTGGATCGGGTTTACCCCGTTCCAAATCTTCGGCCAGCACAACTGGATGAAAGCGATCGCTCAAGTCGAGTGCCCGCAGCATAAACCAGGCATTTTCGCGGGGTGCATTGGTAACAACAGCTTGACCCAGATGATAGGTATCTGCCCAAGCCAGAAAATCCATCAACCCAGCTAAGGGCTGCAATTGCTGGCCTGCCCGCTGACGAAATTCAGCTTCCTTGCGATCGCTAACGACTTTGCCTTCCGCGTCAGACAGGTGTGGCAGCAAGTCTTTGATGATGGCGGCATTGAGGCGGCCACTAAACTGCTCTTGGTAAGCAGAGCGATCGATTTCCAAGCCATACTCCAGCAACACATCGTGCCAAGTCTGAAAATGCAGCGAATCTGTCTCAGTCAGGGTGCCATCTAGGTCAAACAAGAGAGCTTTCAACATAGGTCACTTTAAATAACTTAAAACTGCATCTGGCCTCAGTGTAGTGCTTCACCTCTCTTTTTGCGTTGCTCTCCTATGCGGCAAGGCTCCGCCAACCTTAATCGAAGCCTCAAAAGTGCTTTCTGTGGGTTTAAATGCAAATTGTTCTCATTTAACTAGTAAGTATCTTAAGTATTTATTGAGATACAGCCTTTCCCTAAAACGATAAGTACATCTATAGTAGCAGTAGCAGAACTCAACCCTAGATTAACCCATGACTTGCTACTCCAATGATTTGCGGCAAAAGATCGTAAAAGCTTATGAGCGGGGA
>Ga0224722_1000244_pt1 | contig 31472 bp, 21 predicted proteins | sample Balambano_FR1_Me_FD_161646 | JGI IMG/M metagenome (GOLD analysis project Ga0224722, IMG submission 161646) | Freshwater sediment microbial communities from Lake Towuti, South Sulawesi, Indonesia - Balambano_FR1_MetaG | ecosystem: Environmental > Aquatic > Freshwater > Lake > Sediment | place... | reverse complement strand
CCGATAAGCCGGTGGGTGCAGCCCAGCGCCGCCGCGTTCTCGCCCGGAGCGAGCTGCGCGAGGGTGCGCCAGCCTTGCGCACGCAAGGCCGCCGCCGCGGCGCGGTCATGGCCGAGCGGCAGATACACCATCCGCGCAGACGCAGGCTGCGGGGCCGCGTCGGCGAGCCGATCGAGATAGAGCGTGAACCCGGTCGCGGGTTCCTCACTCCCGGCGATGCGGTAGGTGCCGCCGCGCCCCGCCGCGCGGCGCAGGCCTTCGGCATAGAGGGTAAAGCCGAACCAGGACTGATATTCGAACCCGTGCCGCTCGGTCGGGTCAAGCGTGATCCGTGCAGCATCGCCGATGTGGGCCGCAATCGCCTCCAGTCCGTCGAGCCGTGACTTGAGCGCCCCGCCCGCGTCCACTTCGCGCAAGGATGCCAGCGCCGCCGCGAACGGCCCGGTGGCATAAAGCAGCGGCAGATAAGCCTCGCCCCCCGCTGCCTTCAACCCGCCCGCATCCTTGGTATCGAGCTCGCGCCGGACCGCCTCGATCCGATCCGGTGCGAGCGGCAGGGCCTCGACTGCGAGCGTGTCGACCAGATCGGGGAGCGTGAAATCGACCGAGATGCCGGTCAGCCCGGCGGCCCGCAGCGCCGCGATCGCCAGCATTACCGCCTCGCTTGCTGCCGCGACGCTGTCGCTGCCGATCAGCTCGGCGCCAAGCTGCAGGCGCTCGCGCGCCGGATTGAGCTGGCTTGCCTTGATCACCACCGTGTCGCCGCAATAGGCGAGCCGCAGTGGACGCGCCGCTGCCGCAAGACTGGTCGCGGCGATGCGTCCGATCTGCGGGGTCATGTCGCTGCGCAGCGCGAGCGTGCGCAAGGAGGCGGGATCGACGAACCGGAACATCGCCGATCCCTCGCCCACCGTCACGCCTGCCATCCGCCCGGCGAGCGAGGCCTCGAACTCGAGCAGCGGCGGGCGCACGCGGTCATAGCCGTGCGCGCCCAGCACATCGAGGCAGGCGCGCATGGCCGCCGCGATCCGTGCCGCTTCGGCAGGCAGGCGGTCTTCAAGGCCTTCGGGCAGGAGATCGTTGGGCTTGGTCAAATTCGTTTTCCGTTCGTGCCGAGCCCTGTCGAAGCACCGCACTTGTTCTTCACCGCGGCGCTATAAGAACTCCAGCCCTTCGACAAGGTGAGGGCGAACGGGAAAGGGCAGGGAGGCCGACGCAGCCCGCCTCCCGCGAGAGATCAAAACGCCAGCGCCTTTACCAGCTTCACGCCTTCGATCTTCTCGGCCTCGGCCACCACGTCGGCCGTCAGCGCTTCGTCGAGGCTCAATAGCAGCACCGCTTCCCCGCCCGCTTCGCGGCGACCGAGGTTGAAGGTGCCGATATTGATCCCGCGCGCACCCAGCAGCGTCCCGATGCGGCCGATGAAGCCGGGCTTGTCGTCGTTGACGATGTAGAGCATGTGGCCCGAAAGTTCGGCCTCGATCCCGATGCCGAAGATTTCGACGAGGCGCGGTGCCCCCCCGGATTCGACGTTGCCGAACAAGGTGCCTGCGACCGAACGCGGCCCCTGCGCCGTCTCCACTGTCACGCGCACGAGGGTGTTGAACGCCCCGTCGCGGTCGTGCCGGATCTCGCTCACATCAAGCCCGCGCTCCTTGGCGAGGAAGGGTGCGTTAACCATGTTCACCGTGTCCGAATAGCGGCGCATGAAACCCGCCAGCACCGCGGCGGTGATCGGCTTGCCATTGAGTTCCGCCGCTGCTCCCTCGCGCTCGATGCTGATGTGAGTGAGGTTGCCGTGGGCAAGCTGGCCGACAAGGCTGCCGAGCTTTTCAGCAAGCGCCATGTAGGGCTTGAGCTTCGGGGCTTCCTCCGCGCTCAGCGAGGGCACGTTCAATGCGTTGGTAACGCCGCCGTTGACGAGGTAGTCGGCCATCTGCTCGGCGACCTGCAGCGCGACATTGACCTGCGCTTCGGTGGTCGACGCCCCGAGGTGCGGGGTGCAGATGAAGTTGGGCGCGCCGAACAGCGGATGATCGGCGGCCGGGGGCTCGGTCTCAAACACGTCCAGGGCCGCGCCCGCGACCTGGCCGCTGTTGAGGCAGTCCTTGAGCGCCGCCTCGTCGATCAACCCGCCGCGGGCGCAATTAATGATGCGGATGCCCTTCTTCGCCCCTTCGAGCCGCTCGCGGCTGAGGATGTTGCGGGTCTCGTCGGTCAGGGGCGTGTGCAGCGTGACGAAATCGGCGCGGCTGAGTAGCGCGCCCAAATCGACCTTCTCGACCCCGAGTTCGATTGCACGCTCCTCAGTCAGGAAAGGATCATAGGCGATCACCTTCATCCTGAGGCCGAGCGCGCGGGCGGCGACGATCGAGCCGATGTTGCCAGCACCGATCAGGCCTAGCGTCTTGCCGGTGACTTCCACGCCCATGAACCCGCTCTTGGGCCATTGCCCGGCCTGGGTCTGCGCGTTCGCCTCGGGCAGCTGGCGGGCGAGCGCGAACATCAGCGCGATCGCGTGTTCGGCGGTGGTGATCGAGTTGCCGAACGGGGTATTCATCACCACCACGCCCTTCGAGGAGGCGTAGGGGATATCGACATTGTCGACACCGATGCCGGCGCGGCCGATCACCTTGAGGTTGGTGGCCGCATCGAGGATCGCCTTGGTAACCTTGGTCGAGGAGCGGATCGCGAGGCCGTCATATTCGCCAATGCGCGCGGCGAGCTGTTCGGGGGTTTCGCCGGTAATCACGTCAACGTCGCAGCCGCGCTCTTCGAAGATGCGCGCGGCGTTGGGGTCCATCTTGTCGGAAATGAGAACTTTGGGACGGGTCATGGGGAATTCCTTGGCGTGTGCGAGTCCCCGCGCAGGCGAGGACCTCAGGCAATCATGTCATCGCGAAAATCAGGGGGACCCCCACATGCGCGGGGCTCACAACAAGCGGCAAATCAGCCGTTCTTGACCTTTTCATAGGCCCACTCGATCCACGGCAGAAGGCGCTTTACGTCCTCCTGTTCGACCGTGGAGCCGCACCAGATGCGCAGGCTTGGCGGCGCGTCGCGGTAGCCGTTGAAATCATAGCCGACATTGCGTTCTTCAAGCAGCTTGACGATCTGCTTGGGCACCGCGGCCTTGGCGTCGGCATCAAGGCTGTCGTACCAGTCGCCCTGGAACACCATGCACACGCCGGTATTGGTCTGCTGCGCCGGGTCGGCGGCCATATTGCGCAGCCACGGGGTCGCCGCGATCCAGTCCTTGACGATCTGCGCATTGGCATTGGCGCGCGCGATCAGCGCCTTGCGCCCGCCGATCGCCCTAGCCCATTCGAGCGCGGCGATGTAATCCTCGGTCGCGAGCATCGAGGGCGTGTTGATCGTCTCGCCCGCGAAGATGCCGGTGTTGATCTTGTCGCCCTTTTTCATCCGGAACAGCTTGGGCAGCGGCCACGGCGGATCGTAGCTTTCGATCCGCGCGACCGCCTTGGGCGAGAGGATCAGCATCCCGTGCTGCGCTTCGGAGCCCATCACCTTCTGCCAGCTGTAGGTGGTGGCATCGAGCTTCGCCCAGTCCATCTCCTGCGCGAAGATTGCGCTGGTGGCATCGTTGATAGTGATCCCTTCGCGGCCCGGCTCGAGCCAGTCGGTATTGGGGATCATCGCGCCCGAGGTCGTGCCGTTCCAGGTGAACACCACGTCGTTCCTCTGCGGGATGGTCGTGAGATCGGGAATCTCGCCATAATCGGCGGTCAGCACCTGCAGGTTGGGCAGCTTGAGCTGCTTGACCGCGTCCTGGATCCAGATATTGCCGAAGCTCTCCCACGCCGCGACCGTCACGGGCCGCGCGGGATCGAGCATCGCCCACATCGCCGCCTCGAGCGCTCCGGTATCGGAGGCGGGCATGATGCCGATCAGGTAATCATCGGGGACGCCGAGCAGTTCGCGGCTGAGGTCAATCGCGTATTTGAGCCGCGCCTTGCCCAGCGCCGAACGGTGCGAGCGGCCGAGCGATTCGGTTTTCAGCTTATCCAGCGACCAGCCGGGGAATTTTGCCGTGGGGCCCGAGGAAAAAAACGGGCGCTCAGGCTTGAGGCTAGGCTCATGCGCGAGCCCGCGAACGTAATCAGTCATGTATTCTCTCCTTGCAGAGAGCACGCGCGGCGTTGGGACCGCGTGGCCCGGGGGCGGCTGTAGTGGCGGTCGGTGACAAGTCAATGAAGGAATCGATCCTTTCCTTTCCCTTTGGGAGCGGATCATGCCCTCTCGCCAATTTTGTCCGGCTTGCCTAAACCGGCTGCTCCATGGACATCTCCGACCTTCGCATTGCGCTGTTCAGCGGCAACTACAACTACACCCGCGACGGGGCCAATCAGGCGCTCAACCGGCTGGTGGGCTCGCTGCTGGCGGGCGGCGCCAGAGTGCGCGTCTATTCGCCGACCGTCGCCGAGCCCGATTTCGCCCCGACGGGAGATCTGGTCGGCCTGCCCAACGTGCCGATGCCGGTGAAGGGCCGGGGCGAATACCGGATGCCGACCCACCTCGGCGCGGATGTCAGGCGCGATCTGGAAAGCTTCGCGCCCGACATCGTCCATCTGTCCTCGCCCGATCCGGCTGCCCATGCGGCGCTGCGCTGGGCGCGCGCACGCGGCCTGCCGGTGCTCGCATCGGTCCACACCCGCTTCGAGACCTATCCGCGCTATTACAACATGGCCTTTCTCGAACCGCTGATCGTCAAGGGCCTCAAGCGTTTCTACAACCGCTGCGATGCGCTGGTGGCGCCCTCGCAATCGATGATCGATGAATTGCGGGCGATGGGGATGCACGAGCGTATCGGGCTGTGGAGCCGCGGGGTAGACCGCACCATCTTTTCCGCCGCGCGCCGCGATCTCGAATGGCGGCGCAGCATCGGCCTTGCCGAGGATGATGTCGCGATCGTGTTTCTGGGACGGCTGGTGATGGAAAAGGGCCTCGACGTATTTGCCGAGACCATCGCGCAGTTGCAGTCGCGCAGTGTGCCCCACAAGGTGCTGGTGATCGGCGATGGCCCGGCGCGCGGGTGGTTCGAGGCAAACCTGCCGGGCGGGATTTTCGCGGGCTTCCGAACCGGTGAAGGGCTGGGTCAGGCGCTGGCTAGCGGGGATGTGTTCTTCAACCCCTCGGTTACCGAGACCTTCGGCAACGTCACATTGGAAGCGATGGCAAGCGGCCTGCCGGTGGTCGCCGCCGGAGCCACGGGCAGCGCCAGTCTCGTGGCGGAAGGCGTGACCGGGCGACTTGTTGCCCCTTCTGGCAACATGCTCAGCGACGCGCGCGCGTTCGCCCACGCGCTTGCCCCTTATTGCACGGACCCGGGCCTGCGAGCCGCGCACGGTGCGGCGGGCGAAACGCGGGCCTGCGAATATAGCTGGGATGCGATCAACAAGGTGGTCGCCGACACCTATGTCGCGCTGGTGAGCGAGCGCCGCGCAGCCGCCGCGCACGAACGGGCCGCATGAACCCGGCGGCCCGTCCAATACGTGGCTACATCCGTTCGATCCGCTTGGCCATTTCGTCGATCATGTCGACGATTTCATTGATCGCAGCTTCGTCGAGCTTGCCCGCGCGGGCGCGGTTGCGCAGCACGGTGGCAAGGTTGCCCATCGCCCGGAACAGATCGGGAGAACGCACCCGGGTGGCGCGTTCGCCGTGGCGGCCAAGGCGCGCCATCAGGCCTTCGACCTCCTCGGCACGCTCCGCCAGTTCGGCACGGCCCTGCGCGGTTGCAGCGAAGGGCTTTTTCGCGCCTTCGGCCTCGGCCTGTTCGATCGCGCCCTCGTCTTCGAGCAGTTGCAGCGTGGGGTAGACCGCGCCGGGACTCGGGGCATAGGCACCGCCGGTCATCTCCTCGATCGCCTTGATCAGTTCATAACCGTGGCGTTCCTGTTCGGCGATCAGCGCCAGCAGCGCCAGCCGCAATTCGCCGGTGCCGAACATCCGCCCGCGGCGCTGGCGGCGACGACCGGCCGGCTCGCGCTCCTCACTCTCATTGTCGCTGTCCCACTGCCAGCGCACCTTCATGCCCGGCGCGGCGAAGGCGGCGTTGCTGGCGGCCATCGCGGCGAGCGCTTCGCCAAGCTTGTCCCAGCCGCTGCCACGGCCATATCTGTTCCATGTCATCGCGCGTTCTCCCATGTTTTCGATATGTCGAAGATATATCGTCGACCTATCATAACAAGGGGCGCGCGGCTGCCCGTTTCCCTTTTCCGATCGAACGCCTATCACGCCCGACGAATGGCTGATCTGTTCGGACAAGACACCAACCCGCCGCCTGCCAGCCGCCCGCCTGGCGATGCGCCGCTGGCCGACCGGCTGCGCCCGCAGACCCTCGCAGAGGTGGTCGGGCAGGAGCATCTGACCGGTCCCGAGGGCGCGATCGGGCGGATGGTCGCCGCAGGCAAGCTTGCAAGCATGATCCTGTGGGGGCCGCCCGGCACCGGCAAGACCAGCATCGCGCGCCTGCTCGCCGATGCGGTGGGGATGCGGTTCGTTGCGATCAGCGCGGTGTTTTCGGGGGTCGCCGATCTCAAGAAGGCCTTCGCCGAGGCCGACGAGATGGTGCAGGCAGGCCAGAAAACGTTGCTGTTCGTGGACGAGATTCACCGCTTCAACCGCGCCCAGCAAGATGGGTTCCTTCCCTTTGTCGAGCGCGGGGTGGTGACACTGGTGGGCGCGACCAACGAGAACCCGAGCTTCGCCCTCAACGCCGCGCTCTTGAGCCGCGCGCAGGTGCTGGTGCTCAACCGGCTTGGCGAAGATGCGCTCGCGGCGCTGCTGGTCAAAGCCGAGGCGCTCGAACGCCCGCTTCCACTCACGCCGGATGCGCGCGCCGCGCTGATCGCCGGGGCCGATGGCGATGGGCGCTTCCTGCTCGGACAGGCGGAAACGCTGCTTGCGGCAAGGCTGGCCGAACCGCTCGTCCCCGAAGCGCTGGGCCAGTTCCTGCAACGCCGGTTCGCGGTGTACGACAAGGACCGCGACGGGCACTACAACCTCATCTCCGCTTTGCACAAGGCGGTGCGCGGCAGCGATCCGCAGGCGGCGCTGTATTGGCTGGCGCGAATGCTGGTGGCAGGCGAGGAGCCGCTGTTCCTCGCCCGGCGGCTGGTGCGCATGGCGGTCGAGGACGTGGGCCTCGCCGACCCGCAGGCGCTCCCGCAATGCATGGCGGCGATGGAGGCCTACCGCTTCCTCGGCAGTCCGGAGGGCGAGCTGGCGCTGGTGCAGGCCTGCCTCTACCTCGCCACAGCGCCCAAATCGAACGCGGCCTACATGGCGCAGAAGGCGGCATGGAAGGCGGCGAAGGAGACGGGAAGCCTGATGCCGCCCATGAATATCGTCAATCCGGCCACCGCGCTGATGGAAAGCCTCGGCTACGGCAAGGGCTACACCTACGATCACGACACGCCCGATGGGTTCTCCGGCGACAATTACTGGCCCGAGGGGATGGAGCCGGAGCGGTTCTATGCACCCGTAAACCGCGGGTTCGAACGCGAGGTGAGGAAGCGCCTCGATTACTGGGAAAAGCTGCGAGAAGAGCGCGGATGAGCCGCTTCACCCATTTCCTCGCGGTCGACTGGTCGGGGGCGAAAGGCGCGCGGCAGAAGGGGATCGCGCTGGCGCTGGCGCGGGCTGCGGACGGCCCCCCGGCCCTGCTGAGCCCTCCCGACCCGCGCGGCTGGGCGCGCAGAGAGGTGCTGGCGCTGATCGCGGGCCTCGAGGTGCCGACGCTGGTCGGGCTCGATCTGGGCATAAGCCTTCCTTACGAGGACGCAGGCGCGTTCTTCCCCGGGTGGGAGGCTTCACCGGCCAATGCGCGCGCGCTGTGGGCGCTGATCGACCGCCTTTGCGCCGATTACCCGCACCTCGAAGCGGGCGGCTTCGTCTCCCACCCCGAGGCCGCGCGCTATTTCCGCCACGGTGCGGGGATGCAAGGCGACCGCTTCCTGCTCCCCGGCGCATCCACCCGCGAAGGCCGCTTTCGTGTTGCTGAGGCCGCACAGCGCACCGACGGGGTGCGCCCGGTGAGCAATTTCAACCTCGTCGGCGCGGCTCAGGTGGGCAAGTCGAGCCTGACGGGGATGCGGATGCTGCACCGGCTGGGGGGGCGCATTCCGGTGTGGCCGGTCGATCCGCTGCCCGAGAGCGGCTCGGTCGTGACCGAAATCTACACCGCGCTCGCCGCGCGGCGCGGCGGGATCAGAGGTGGGGCCACCAAGGTGCGCAGCTTCGAGGCGATGAACGATGCGCTCGACCTTCTCGGCTCGCCGCCGGTCAAGGGTGCGGGCACGATCGACGACCATTCTTCCGACGCGCTCGTCACTGCCGCATGGCTGCGCCGGGTCCACGCGACCCGCGACCTGTGGCATCCCGAGGCGTTGAAGCCCGAAATAGCCCGCACTGAGGGATGGACTTTTGGAGCGGTGTGAGCTTATGGCGCGCCACTCCAAGCCCCGTGCCGGCTTAGCTCAGTTGGTAGAGCAGTTGATTTGTAATCATCAGGTCGTTGGTTCGATTCCGACAGCCGGCACCGCCACCTAGCCCATTTCCAGGAAATACACCTCGCGCTCGCGCCGCAGTTCGGCAGGCGTCAACGCGCAAAGCGCATCCAGTTCGGCGCGCAGCGCCAGCGCCAGACGCTTGGCCATCGCCTCGGGATCGCGGTGCGCGCCGCCGGTCGGCTCGTAGACGATGCGGTGGATCACGCCGAGCTTGAGCAGGTCCGCAGCCGTCACCCGCATCGCTTCGGCCGCATCGGCGGCCTGCGCGGCATTCCTCCACAAGATCGAGGCGCAGCCTTCGGGGCTGATCACCGAATAGACCGCGTGTTCGCACATCAGCACGCGGTTGGCCGCCGCCAGCGCCACCGCCCCGCCCGATCCGCCCTCGCCAATAATCACCGCGACCAGCGGCACGCCCAATGCAAGGCAGGCCTCGGTCGCGCGGGCGATGGCCTCGGCCTGGCCGCGCGCTTCGGCATCGACACCGGGGAAGGCACCGGGGGTGTCGACCAGCGTCACCACCGGGAGGCCAAAACGATCCGCCAGCTCCATCAGCCGGATCGCCTTGCGATAGCCTTCGGGCCGGGCCATGCCGAAATTGTGCTTGAGGCGCCCGGGCGTGTCCTCGCCCTTCACATGGCCGATCACCATCACCCGGCGCCCTTCAAAGCGCGCAAAACCGCCAATGATTGCCGCATCCTCGCCGAACACGCGGTCGCCGGCCAGGGGCAGGAAGTCGGTGAACAGCGCGGCCACCAGTTGCTCGAACCGGGGTCGCTGGGGATGGCGTGCCACCAGCGTGCGCTCCCACGCGGTAAGCCTTGCGTAGGTGTCGGCAAGCAGCCGTTCGGCCCGCTGCGCCAGCATCGCGGCCTCGTGCGCGCCTTCGGGATGCGCGGCAAGGTCTGCGACATGGGCATCGAGCGCCGCGACCGGCTTCTCGAAGGGCAGATACTGGACCACGCCGACGCTTCTACACCGTCATCGACATGCCGCGATAGATTCGCGCACGGTAACGCGAATCCTCGGCATCGGGCAGCGGCGCGCCAAGCAGCAATACCGCGCGCGCAAATCGGCGCACTTCTTCGAGGTGTTCATCGAGATCGCGCGGTTCTTCGGACTGCACCCGGCGGGTGAGGTTGATCTGGTTGACCGGCACATCATGCACCAGCCGCTCGTTCTCCACGGCAAGCGTGGCGGTGAAGGCGTGGAGCGTGGTCTTGATGAAGTTCGCCAGCGCAAAGGCCGGGGATTTGTCGCCCATCGGCACGTCGGGGCTGGTCAGCACCAGTTGGCAATCATCATAGAGCGAGGCGCGGCGGCTGACGCGGAAGTGATGGGTGAGATTGTCAGCCACCACCTCGCGGAATTCTTCCGGCGCCAGCGGATCGTCGCTGGCAAACAGCTTGCCCGGAAGCGCGGCCATGGGCGTCGAGAGGATTGTGGTCGGGCGGCCCCATGCCAGCAGCGCCGCGTCCATTGCGGCCTCGATATCGCTGGAAACGACCAGCGAGGTCAGCGATTGCGCGACATCCTCGTCAAGTTGCGCTTTGATCGCTTCGAAGGCTTCGGCGGTGCGGGTGATCACGACGACGTTGGCGACATGGCAATCCTCGATCAGCACGCGAGCGGTTTCGGCGAGATAATCGGCGAGGTGTTCGCCGATTATCCACACCGTGCGCCCGCGCATCTGGTCAAGCCGTTCCTGCTTGGGGCTGCCGAACAGCTCCCGCTCGGTGGTTGAGCGTTCGACGCTGAGGCCCCCTGATGGCATGAAGGTCTCCCCCGACACCGCGCGGTCGGCGAGAAAGAACACCGTCGCCTGCGCGACGTCATGCTCGGTCGGCATCTTGCCGAGATAGAGCTTCGAGAGCACCCCGGTGCCGACCTTCTGCGCCTCGATCGCGATCTTGTCGGCGGGCAGAAAGGGCGCATCGTCGGGCGGCACGCGCACAAGCCAGTCGCCATCGGCGTCCGCGCCGGACGGGCGCTCTGCCCATTCGGGCGCGTCGAGGAAATAGCCGCCCTGCCGCAGCCGCGAAATGAGCGCCGCAGCGATCGCCGGGGTCAAGAGGTATTGATCCCATGTGCACGCCCCGTCGCCTTCGCGCGCGCAGGCCAGCGCCAGTTCGCGCAGCTCGCGCGGGTTGTTGGTGTCGTGGCTCATCTTGACGGTATCGTTGCGCGCCAGCCGCGCCAGCACCGCCTCGACCCGCACCCCGCGCCGAATCGCCTTGATCGCGGCGGCGTGGACGGCATTTAGGCGCTTGTTTTCAAGGATCAGCTTGCCGCGCCGCTCGAACAGGCCGGGCTTCCCGCCGGTGCCCGACAGCCGGTCGCCATCGACCGGCCCGGGGGCAATCGCATTGAACTGCACCTCGGGGCCGAGGTAGCGCGCCATCGATTCCACCATCGCGCGCTGCCCGGCCTTGCTGACCGCGTAATCGGCGCGGTTGGGATAGGCGACCGCGAGATACTTCTCGCCGCCGAAATAGGACGAGACGTTGAGGATATAGCCCGACCCTTGCGCCTTCATCAGCGGCGCGGCGTGATGCATCAGGACATAGTTCGACACGAGGTTGGCATCGAGCGTGCTGTTCCAGGCGTCGATCCCCATGTCGACCACCATGTCCTCGGCGCCCGCGACCCCGGCGTTGTTGATCAGGTAATCGATCCGCCCGAACGCCTTGATCGTCGCATCGAGCGCGCTCTTGAGGCTCTCGAAATTGCTGACATCGACATTGGCAAGGGTCTGCACCCGGCGCTCGACCCCCGAAAAGCCAATGTCCTCAAGCTCACTGACGATCCGCGCCCGGGCCACCGCGAGCTCGCTTTCGCGCCGCGCAACCATCATCACCTTGCCGCCCGCCAGCGCCAGCAGGCGCGCCACCTGTCCGCCAATACCGGCCGAACCGCCGGTGATCAGCGCCACTTTGCCCAGATGCAGGCCGGTGATGTTTTCGGAAAAGCCGGGCATGGCCTTCCTCGCCCCGGTCGCCTCGCCGATATTGGCGGGGACGTAGAGCGTGATCTCGCCGAGCTTGCTTTCTTTCAGCAAGATGCGCGCCGCATGGCCTGCGGTGAAGCGGATGTTCTCCGCCTCGGCATTGGTGAAGCGCACGATCTGGTTGCCCCACTCGGCCTGACGGCGGCGGCCATGGGCAGTGTCGATTGCGCTCTCGTCGCGCCAGATGCGGATCAGCTGTTCGGTGGCGGCGCGCAGGATGTGGCCATAGACATCGCCCTTGCCGTCGCTTGCATGGCTGACGAACACGAAGCGCGGCGGCTGCAAGAGGTTGTCGTGGCGCTTCCAGTAGCGGCTCATGGTGCGCGCCAGCGCCATGTTGCCAGCCAGTTCCGCATCCATCAGCGCCTCGACCACGCCGTCATCCGCCTCGGTCAGTGCGCCCGCCAGTTCCCCTGCCCCCAGCGCAGGTAGAAACAGCGCCCCGCTGATCGGGGTTCCGGCCTTGGTGTAATCCTCGAGCGCGGCTTCCATCGCGGTCGGATCCTTGCGGCTGAACCGGATGATGCGAAGCTTGTCCGATTGGCCCATGGCCGCGCAGCGCTTTTCGGCGATGGCAACATCGGCAGCGCGCGGAAGGCCCAGCACGACCTCGGCCCCGCAAGCAAGCTGCACCTGGGCGATGTCGAGCGCCTCTTCCCAGTCGTCCCCGGCCGCGATAAGAACGGCCAAGCCCGTGCCGTCCATCGAGCGCATGGTCGGGCGCGAAAGATAGGTCGAGCGCTGCTCCTTCCTCACGCTCATCCCGTGGGTGACTTCGAAGTCGTGGCCATTGTAAGCCGCGCTTTCATCACTGCCGAGGAACACGCAGGTGGTGGCGATGTCGGTGGGGGTCGGGAAGGTCTTGGCCCTCGGGTTCCCGCCGGTCGCACGCTCAAGGCTCATCATGTCGAAGAACTGGCCCGCAGTGGTGCCTGCCGCGTCGCCGCGCGCGGAATCCATCGCGGCAAAGACATTGCGGATGCGCTCACTTTCTATCGGGCCGGGATAGACGAGGTTGACGCGGATTCCCCGCGGCCCCAGCTCGAGGCTGAGCTCGCGGCTCCAGGCGTTCATCGCCGCCTTGGGCACCACATAGGCAGCGCGGGCGTAGTAAGGCGTGCGGCTGAAAATCGTCGAGACGTTGATGATCGAGCCGCCTTCCGGGATGTGCGGCGCGGCAGCGCGCGTGACATTGAAGGCGACGCCGAAGATATTGCGTAGCGCCTGCCCAACCGTCTCGCTGTCGGTGCTGCCAGTCTTCTGGATTGCCGCCAGCTCTTCCAAAGACAGCGGCAGGTTCTCGATCGGCTGCTTGGGCCCGGCGCTGCCGGCGTTGTTGACGAGGATGTCGATCCGCCCGAACCTCGCCACAACCTCGGCAATCGCAGCGCGTACCGAAGCGATATCGCCGCCGTCGAGAGCCACCGTGGCGAGCCGAGCTGCGTCTGCGCCGGTCGTCCCCAGCAGCGCCGCAGCGGCGGTCGCGGTGCGATCCGGGGTGCGGCCGGTCATCACCACGGTTGCGCCTTCGGCCAGATAGTGCGCGGCGATGTGCCCGCCCAGATTGCCCGCAGCCCCGGTGATCACCGCGACCTTGCCGGCAAGCCGGCCCGGCACATCGGTCTGCATGGCCGGGGCGGGAGCAGCAGCTTTCAATCTCGACTTGCTTGCAGGCATCGGGACCTCTCCTCACACAATTACGGCAAAGCCGGGCTTTGCTTTGCGTTTCGTTCAAACCGCCGGGGAGGAGAGCCGAGAACGTTTCAAAAATTGCAATGCGCGAGTTAGCCTTCCGGTTCCCTTGGACTAGCAGACGCAGCTGCGGCCCACGCCTCTAGCAGCGCATCGCGGCTTCGAAGACCCATTTCAGGAAGTGCGTGGTTGACCACATAGGTCGAACCCGTGTGGCGGTTCTCCCACATAGCCTGATGCGCCTCTGGCAGTCCGTCCCACGCCACCACCTCGGGCTCGGTCACTTCGAGCAGCCCTGCAGCGATCATGTCGTTCATCCGCGCGACCTCATAGGCATTGCACAGGTGCGTGCCGAAGATATTGGCGGTCGGCATGAAGATGCGGCGCTGGCGGGTCCAGACCTGCGGCGCGTAGAAGGTAAAGCGGCAGCCGCCGAGGTCTTCGGCAAAGATTACGCGCCCGGTGAAGGGCTTGACCAGCGAGGTCGAAATGCCGAGCGTATCCTGCCCAGCCCGCTCGAACACCAGATCGGGGCTGCCGCGCGGATTGTCGGGCGAGCGCAGGATCTTGCCCACCGCCGATCCGAACGGCTTCATCACCCGGTCCTGATAGTCGCGCACCGCCGCCTTGAAGACCTCGATGTCCGCCTTGGCGTCGGGCAGGCGCGGCATGGTGTTCGGCCAATAGAAATTCGCGCCCTCGCGGCGGCGGATGGTCTCGAGGCTGACGATCCCCTCGATCGCGTCTTTCAGCCCCAGCGATTGCAGGAATTCGCGCTGGCCGTCGGTGGTGGTGGCAATCACCGAGCGGGCGTTAAAGCGGCGCGCGGCTTCGATCATTTCGAGGCCGGTCTCGTCGAGCAGGTCGCTCGATCCCGGCCCGTAGAAGATCAGCACTGCCTCACCCCCGCGCAAGGAGGCGCGGCGGAGCATTTCCTCAGGGGACGCCATGCCCGGCTTGCCCATGAAGCTGAAATGATAGCCCGACGAGGCCCCATAGAAAGCGAGGGTGCCGCCCTCGGCGAGCAGTTGGAAGCTGCGCGGGAAGGCGGTCTCGCCCGCGTGGCTAACGACATAATCGGCGAGCTTGCCACCGTTCAATGCCTTGTAGGCATCGATCAGCGGCGCGCCCGCTGCTTCCCATGCCACAGCCTCGGCCTTGTCCTCGGGCACCACGGTGTAAAGATCGGCAATGCGCGCATCCTTGCGGTTGATCGCGCCGACCGCGCCTTGCACCTTGGTGATGAACTGCGCGCGCTCCTCCGAGGACACAAGCCCAGTCACCTGCAAGCCGGTGCGCACCGAGCTTCGCAGCGCATCGAGCCCCGTCCCCGTCGCCGCGCCCTCGACGAACAGCGTCCGCCCTGGCGCGATCCGCAAGGTGGTGAACAGGCAGCGCGCAATCGTGCCGAGATTAAGCACATAGCTGCCCGCCTGTTCCAGCGTCAGGTCAGGCGGCACCTTGTGCATCTGCGGGGCCTGCACGGTCAGGAACTGCGCGTGACTGCCGGTCTCGGTCTCGTAGCCCTGAATGCTGAAATCGGCATACATCGGGTCATTACCGACCAGCGGGCTCAGGAGGTCATTCGTCCCCGAATAAACGGTGACCAGATCGCCGACCTTGATCCGCCCCTGCGCGCGGGTCTCGCTGCCGAGCGCCGCGACCAGCGCGATCCCGCCGGACCCGGTGATCTGGACGTCCTCCTCGTGCGCATCGAAGGGCGAGACCGGGATACCGGTCAGCGCCCAGATGTCGTTGAAGTTGACCTCGCTGGTCAGCATGTAGAGCAGCGCCTCGTTGGGCGCGGGCTCGGGGGTCTTGACGATCAGCTCCTTCTCGTGGCTCGCCGGCGGGCCGAACCGGGGCTGGCCGGTGTCGGGATCGCGGGCGATGCCGAACGCGTATTGAAAAGGCGGGATCGGGGTGACGCCGGGATAGAACGGCGCGCCCACGGGTAGCAGATCGCCCGCCGCTTCGAGCGCGGCGGCGCGAGGGGCGTGTTCGGCGTCGATCCACACGCCATCGCGCCGGACTGGGAGCGGGGGGGCGACCTTGTCCATGAACTGGCGAATGCCGGTCTTGCCGCCGTCGGGGTCAACGATGGCTTCGGAGAACAGCCGCGCCTCGCGCGCGGTGCCTTGGGTGAAGCCGTGCTCCAATCCGGTGCGCACCGCGTCCAGTGCCCGCGCGCCCGCGACATCGCGGCCCGCCCATGCGAGCTGCCTGAGGATGCGCTGAAGGAAATCGTCCTCCAGCACAGCGTCAAGGCTGATGTCCGAGGTCGCCTCCCACCGCACGGTCGCCGTTTGCCGTTCCGCATAGGCGAAGCCCAAGGCGCTGCCGGGCCCATTCTTCACAAAATCGCGCACTGCCGCGTGGGCAGCCGACAGCGCATCCTCGGCCCCGTCCACAAGCTGATCGACCACGCCGATCTGTGCCGCCTGTTCGGCGGTAATGCTCCGCCCGCCGAGGATCAGATCGAGCGCATCGCGCACCCCCTCCTCCCCGCGCCGGTCGGCAAGCAGCCGTGGCAAACGCTGGGTGCCGCCATAGCCGGGCAGCAGCCGCAAACGGATTTCGGGCTGGCCGAAACGCGCGGTCGGCTCGGCGATGCGGTAATGGCAGGCAAGGGCGAACTCCATCCCGCCGCCCAGCGCCACACCCTGCACCGCCGCGACGCAGGGCTTGTTCATGCTCTCGATGGTGCGGAAGGCAAGGTGCGCATTACCCGGCAGCACCAGCGCCTCGTCAACCGTGTGGATTTCCTCGAGCATCTGGCGGATATCCGCCCCCGCAACGAAGGAGGAGGTGCCCTCACCGGTGAACACCACCGCGACCACGCTGTCATCGCGCGCGAGCGCCGAGGTCACCAGCACCAGTTCATCGATCGCGCGTTCGTTCAAGGCGTTGACCGGCGGGTTGGTAACGGTGACGGTCGCGACCTGCTTGCCCGGCGCGACATTGTTGTATTGCACGAGGAAGTAGCGGTGCCGGTCGAACAGTGCCTGCTCGTCGCTCAGGCGCTGCTTGCGCTGCCAGTCGGCGATGACGGTGCGCAGCTCGTCAAGCGCCTCCGGATTGCGCAGCGTGGTGACGTCGCCGACATCCTCGCCCACCACCAGCGCGCGGACCATGCGGCGCATATATTTGCCCGAGCGGGTTTCGGGGAACTGGCTGACCTCGATGAAATCCGCCGGTACTGCCACCGCGCCCTTCTCGGTGCGGACCAGATCGAACAGGCGGCGCTTGTCCTCATGCGTGAGCTTGCGGCCTGCCACCGCGACCACGAAGGCGAGCGGGGTGAGCCCTTTCTCGCGGTGCGGCGCGCCGACCACCAGCACGTTGCCGACCGGCGAGTCCGGTGCCAATGCCTTGTCGCGCAGCACCGCGCCCTCGATCTCCTCGGTCCCCATCCGGTGGCCCGAGACGTTGATCACATCATCGCTGCGGCCGTGAAACGAGAACGATCCGTCGGCATGCGCAATCGCGAAATCGCCTTGCGTATAGGCCCATGCGCCCTTCCACCGCCGCCAGTATCCCTCCTCCCAGCGCGCCGCATCGCCGCGCCAGGCGGGATCGACGCGGCCATTGTCCACCCTGAAGCCTTCGATGTCGCCCCAGATCGTGCGCGCGAGGTAGGGATAGGGCGCGGCGATGACGATCTCGCCCTTTTCGCCCACCTCGGCCCTGCGCCACGGCACACCGCCCTCGTCGGCGCGGAAGAAGGGAGCATTCGCGCCCTCGCCCGCCTCGTCCTCGACCCACACATCGCCGACAATCCACGGCAGCGGATAGGCGTGGGCATCGGGGCGCAGCGCGAAATCGGTGTTGCCGAACATATGCGTCCACGCGATCCCGCCGTGCTCGGTCGCCCAGTAGGAATTGATGTAGCGGGGCGTGACATGCTCCATCCCGAAGGCCTGCACCGACGGCGAAACGGGCTCGGCGCAGAAGGTCGCCACGCGCAAGCCGCTCATGTCGTAGCGCTCGACTTCGGCAAGGTTGGCGGGATCAGACATGATCGACTTGAGGAAGGTCACCCCCGCCTTGAAGATGCGCACACCATGCCGCTCGATCATCGAGGCAAATCGGCCCGCGTGAGGGAACACCGGCGAGCCTTCGGAAACCAGCGTTGTCACCCGGGTCATCAAGGGCGCGCAGATCAGGTAGCTCTGCCCGGTGATCCAGCCCGGATCGGCGACCACGAACAGAGTGTCGCCGGGCTGCGCATCGAAGCTTGCGCGCATCGTCTCGGCGACGCCTGCGGCATAGCTATGCGAATGGACGATCCCCTTGGGCTTGCCGGTGCTCCCCGAGGTGTAGATGAAGAACATCGGATAGTCGGAATCGACCGCGAGCGGCTTTGACGAGGCCCAGATTGCCCGAACGAAATCGGCGTCCGGCAGCGCCAGCAAATCCGCCTCACTGGCGACAGCGAAGCCGACACTGCGCGCCTTTTCCAGCACGCTCACCAGCGCCGCATCGGTCAGTTCGTGGCTCCAGCGGTCGCGCTCCTCGCGCCAGATCATGTCGGGCTGGGCGGTGTGGCGGCACACAATCACTGCCTCGACCCGCGGCGGCAGGGTGACGAGGCTGGAGGCGATCGCGATCCGCACCCGTGCGGCGTCTGCCGAAGTAATCCGGCATTCACTGCCGAGATCGATCAGCGCCCGGCCGACGCCGCGCATCACGTCGGAACGGTCGACGGTGATTTCCCCGGCAAGCGCCTCGCGCACCGTAGTGACGATCGTGGCGCAATCTTCAGGGGGCAGGCCGATGTCGAGCTCGGCAAGGATCGTCAGCGCGGTCGTCACCGGCACGAAATTGTCGAGCGCCGGGTCGGTATATGCGTTCTTAAAGGCGGCGACCTGCGCGTTGCGGTAGCTGCCGTCGCAGGTGACAATCACCCGCGCGCCGGTATCGGCGATGCGATCGGACAGCGTCTTGTCGGAAAAGCCGCCAAACACCGCCGTATAGACCACGCCCATGCGCTTGGCCGCCTCGGTCCAGAAGATCTGCGGCACAATGCTCGGCATGTTCAATGCCATGCGGTCGCCCGGCTTGAGCCCGAGGTCCTCGAGTGCGACCGCGCACTTCGCGACTTCGAGCAACAATTGCTTGCGGCTGACGCGGAAACAGTCGATCGGCGCGCCCTTGCCGCCATTGGCCGACATGTCCCAGCGATCTCCCTCGAAGATCAGCGCGGCTTCCTCGCCGTGGCCCGCCAGCACATGGCGGTCGAGCTCGGAGAAGGCGGCATTGGTGCGCCCGCCCACGAACCACCTCCAGTGCGGCGGCCGGGTCGCGTCGAACCCGGTGTGCCACGGCGTGAAACCAGCCCGGAGCGAGGGACTGACCGGCTCGGCAGTTGCGGCATCCCAGCCACGCCAGCATCCGTCCGGATCGCGCGCGAGCCACGCCCCGGCAGCCCCGGCTTCGGCGACGAACCAGTGCATGCCGCGCGCTGCAATGTTGCCATGAAATGCGCCCGGATCTTCAAGCGCCGCCGCGCGCATCGCGTCCCATGCACCGCGCGTCGGAACCGCGCCGCGCGGCGCGTCGATGGTCGCAGCACCTGCATAACCCTGTGGCATGGCCAAGCCCCCATCCTCGCTCAAACTCGCTGCGCGCGATCCCGGACGCTTGGCGGTTTAGTTAAACAATTGCCCATTGTGCGGCGGGTCGGAAACAAAATTACAGGCCGCGATACCAACTCGAAACACCCGTGCCTCCCGATGGTTCCACTCCGGCCGCGGTCGCTGGCGAACAGGAGCGCGCGCGCGGCGTGGGCCGTAACGGTTTTTCAATGCGGGCGGGGCTATGGCAAGACGTCGGTAACCAAACGCCGCACAAGCAAGGACCAGTCATGCCTCTGGGCTTTCTGAAATCCCGGCGCGATCCCTACGGCGATGGAGCCGCGGCAGTCGCCAATGCACCGCCCCCCGCTCCGCGCACCGCGCGTCCCGAGCGGACCTCGGTGCTGCGCGAAGTCGAGGAACTGGGAATCGGGATGTTCTGGGCGACCGATGCCGATGACGTCCTCTCGTTCCTGTCGCAGCGCGCGCAGGAAGAACTCGGGCAGGACAGCGAAAGCATGATCGGCCAGCCGCTGGTCAAGGTGTTCGCCGAGATCGACGACGAACCGGGGGCTGCGCCGCAGCGGAAGCTGTCGTTCAAGCTCAAGGCCCGATCTCGGATCGAGGAGCATGTCGTCGCCGTCAGTTGCGCGCGGCAGGGCACTCGCTGGTGGCGGATCAATGCGCGCCCGCTGTTCGATCAACAAGAGAACTTCTATGGCTATCGCGGCAGCGCGGTCGATATCTCGAGCCAATACGCATATGACACCAAGGTCGCGCGGCAGTCGCAGATCGACGAGCTCACCGGTCTTGCCAACCGCCGCAAGCTGTCCGAACGGCTCGCGGCAATGCTTGCAGCGTTCCGGGTCAGCCAGCGCAGCTGCGCGCTGTTGATGCTCGATCTCGACCGCTTCAAGCAGGTCAACGACACTATGGGTCACCCGGCAGGCGACGACCTTCTGCAACAGGTGGCCAAGCGGCTGACTTCGTTGATCAAGGACCACGGCGAAGTCGGGCGCTTGGGCGGCGATGAATTCCAGGTGCTGCTGCCCGACATGGATGATCGCGGCACTCTGGGCGAACTGGCCAACCGGATCGTGCAATCGCTGTCGCAGCCCTACCAGATCAACGGACGCCGGGCGATCATCGGCACTTCGGTCGGGATCGCGATCGCGCCCTATGACGGGATCGATGCGGACGAACTGACCCGCGCCGCCGACATGGCGCTTTATGCAGCCAAGGAGGCACGCGGCGGCACCTTCTGCTTCTTCACCAGCGAATTGCGCGATGCCGCCTCCAAGACCGCGGTGCTCGGCGACCGGCTGCGCGATGCGGTGGCGCTCGGGAAGCTCAATCTCGTCTATCAGCCACTGGTCGATCCTGTCAGCAACGAGGTTCAATGCTTCGAGGCATTGCTGCGCTGGCACGACGAGGAGGAGGGCGATATTTCCCCCGCCCAGTTCATCCCGGTTGCCGAGAATGACGATCTCATCATCCAGCTCGGTGAGATGGCGCTGCGCCGGGCCTGCCTTGATGCGATGGTTTGGCCCGAAAACGTGCGGGTCGCGGTGAACGTCTCGGCCAAGCAGTTCCTGCGCCCCGGTCTTCGCAAGATGGTGACCTCCGCGCTCGAATCCTCCGGCCTGTCGCCCGGCCGCCTCGAACTGGAGATCACCGAAAGCGTGTTCGTCGGCGACATGGAGATGATCGACGCGATTTTCCGTGACCTGCGAAAGCTCGGCATCCGGCTCGCGCTTGACGATTTCGGCACCGGCTATTCCTCGCTCGGCTATCTCAAGCACGGCCATTTCGACAAGATCAAGATCGACCAGAGCTTCGTGCGCGGTTGCACCGAAAACGGCGATACCAATCCGGCGATCATCTCCGCGATCGTTGCGCTGGCGAATGCGCTCGGGATGGAAACCGTGGCCGAGGGGGTCGAGGCCATGGACGAATTGGCGTTGGTCAAGGACCGCGGCGCCGATCTGGTGCAGGGATATATCTATTCGCGCCCGCTCAGCCAGGACGATGTGATCGCACAGTTTGCCAATGGCAGCATGAAGTTCACCCCGAGCGGTCCGCCCCGCCACCGGGCCGAACGCATCACCATCCTGCGCAAGGCCGGGCTGATCCACGAGGATCACTATTACGACGTGATCCTGCGCAACCTTTCAAAGACCGGGGCGCGGATCACCGGGCTTGCGGGCGTGCCGGTGGGCACCGACGTGGTGCTCGACATGGGGCACGGTCAACTGGTGGTGAGCAAGGTCGTCAACGCCACCGAAAGCAGCCAGGGGCTGAAATTTGAAACCGCGCTCATCAATGACGGCGCCGGGGGCTTCATGACCCGCCACCGGATTTCGCCCTATGCGCTGGCCGAGGCCGGCATACCGCTGGCGGCGCTCGGCGCAGGCGCGTTCCCGCTGGCCAAATGGCGCGATGCGCACAAGAGCGCCCCGCGTTTCGTGCAACTCGATATCGGAGGCTGACACGGGCGCGACGCGGCAGCAAGCACCCGCCGCCGACTACCCGCGACCGCGATAGGAAGCGACGCCCTGATCGGGCAGCCACAGGTGCTGGGGCGGCGCGCCCGACTGCCAGAACACATCGATCGGGATCCCGCCGCGCGGATACCAGTAACCGCCGATCCGCAGCCATTGCGCACCCATCTCATCGAACAGGCGCACCCCGATGCCCACGGTCACATCCTCGTGAAAGCCGCTGTGATTGCGGAAACTGCCGAGAAAGAGCTTGAGGCTCTTGCTTTCGACGATGGTTTCGCCCGGCACATAATCGATCACCAGATGGGCAAAGTCGGGCTGGCCGGTGACCGGGCAAAGCGAGGTGAACTCGGGCGAGACGAACCGCACCAGATAGGCAAGGCCAGGGCGTGGATTGGCGACGTAGTCGAGCTGCGCTTCGGCAGGCGAGCCCGGCAAGGGGCTGTCCTTGCCCAGAAAGCGGGGCTTCGGCGCAGGGTCTTGGGGTGTGGTATCCATGCCGCGCTGTTGCCGCGAATAGCTACCCCGCGCAAGCGCCGAACTGGACGCGCACCGCCATCGATCCCTATGTCGTGCACGGTGCATTCACCTCGCTGGCTGCACACCGCCCGACCCCGCCATTGCAATGGCTGCCGACGATGACGCGCACCCTGCCCCGCCTTGCCGCCTACTGTGCTGCTGCGCTGGCCTTTGGCGTGCCCTCATCGCTGATGGCGCAGCAACCGGGCAGCTTTACGCTGCCGCGGGCGACTCCGACCCCGACCCCGGCGCCACAGGGCCCGGCGGACGAGCGTGCCGGGATCGTCATTCCGCCGCGCACGGCCACCCCGGTGCCACGAATTGCCCCCGCACCGGTGCTGACCCCAGAGGATGCTGCACCCACACGGCCGGTCGGCTCGTCCTCATCACGCATGGCTCCGGACCGCGCCGCCGCCGCCGCCAGCCCCGCAGCGCGGCCGATCGCAGACGCGGGGTCGAACGCAGGCGCTGTTCTCGCACGCTCACCAACCTCTCCGCAAGCCAGCGAAGAGGGGCTTGCGCCGACGCTGCCCTCGCAAGGCCCGGCACCTTCCCCCGCGATCACGATGCCGATACCCGACGCCGCAGTCCTGCCTGCCGCGCCAGCCCCCGACGCGGCGCGGGAAGCATGGCCGGATTGGTGGCCCTGGGCAGCGGGCGCAGGCGCGTTACTGGCGGCTCTGGTGCTTGGCCTCGCACTGCGTCGGCGAGAACGGCGCAAGCTGCCACGCCTCGCGGCACCCGCGATTGTGCCAAGCCCCGCATCCGATCCGACCGCACTGCCGCGGATCGATATCGCCCTCAGCGTCACCGGAGCGACCCGCAGCGTGATGATGTTCACGCTTGCCTATCGCATCACGCTTTCCAACCGCTCCGATCAGGCGATCACCGATCTCAATGTCGCAGCCCGGCTTGTCTGCGCGCGGCGCGGCACGTCCAATGCCGCACCGCCCGGCGCGGCCCAGCGGGTTGAAACGGTTGCCCGCATCGGACCCCAGCAAAGCCGCAGCCTGTCGGGCGACCTGCGCCTGCCGCTGACCGAGATCGCCCCGCTTGCCCAGGGCGGGCAGCCGCTGTTCATTCCGCTGGTGCACGTGACGCTGGAGTTCGAAGACCAGAGCCCGCTGACCCGCAGCTTCGTGATCGGCGCGCCGAGCGCGGCGAGCATCGGGCGGGTGCATCCGATCCGGCTCGACACCATGCCCGGATCGGTCCCCGGGCTGATCGCGCAGGCGATCGCGGCCCCGGCGATTTCGGCCGCCGCCTGAACCATCGGCTTTGCACAGCTGCACCGGGCGCGCTAGGGCCAGTGCATGGCAACTCCGTTCCCCGCTCTCGTCACCACCCAATGGCTTGCCGATGCAGCGTCAGGCAACAGCGAGCTTGCCGTCCTTGATGCCTCGCTTCACCTCCCTGCTTCGGGGCGCAACCCGCTTGACGATTTTGCGAAGGCCCACATCCCGGGCGCACGGCTGCTCGATCTGGCGAGCCTCGTCGATACCGCGTCCCCGGTGCCGCAGGCGATCGCGCGCCCGGATCAGCTGGCTGACCGGCTGGCGCAGCTCGGCGTCGCGCCCGACGCGGCGATCGTGCTTTACGACGACAGCGCGATCCGCAGCGCGGCGCGGGCGTGGTTCGTGCTTACTGCTTGCGGGCGGGAACGGGTTGCGATCCTCGATGGGGGTCTTGCGAAATGGCGGGCCGAGGGGCGCGCGCTCGAAAGCGGCTTGCCCGCTTCCACCGCCACCGGCACTGCCAGCCTCGCCCCGCCGCGCGGAGTGCGGAGCAAGGCCGACATGCTCGCCAACCTCGGCAGCGGGGCCGAACAGGTGCTCGATGCACGCAGCGCCGACCGGGTGTTCGGCGATGGCATCGATCCGGTTCACGGCGGCCCCAACGGGCGCATCCCCGGCGCGCTAAACCTCCCCTGTACTCGGGTATTCAGCCCCGACGGCACTTACAAGTCGCCCGATGGCCTGCGCGCGGCTTTCAATGCGGCCGGAATCGATCTTGGCCGCCCGGTGATCACCACCTGCGGCAGCGGGGTGACCGCGAGTGTGTTGCTGTTCGCTCTCCACCTGATCGGCAAGCGCGACACCGCGCTCTATGACGGCAGCTGGAGCGAATGGAGCGCCGATCCCGATACCCCCAAGGCGCAGGGCCCCGCATGAGCGGTGCGGATGACGACCGGCCGCTGTCTCCTGCAACCCAGCTGGTGCGCGGCGGGCGGCGCAAGGAATGGACCGGCCCGGTGGTCAACCCGCCGGTATGGCGCGGATCGACCCACCTTTACGATTGCGACGCCGATCGTCGGGCGGCCGGACGCAGCAATGTCGACGGGCAGTTCTTCTATGGCCGCCGGGGCGCGCCGACGCAGTGGGCGCTGGCCGAGGCGCTGACCGCGATCGAGCCGGGCGCGCATGGCACGGTGCTCTATCCCAGCGGCGTGGCCGCAGTTGCCGGGTGCCTGCTCAGCGTGCTCAAACCGGGCGACCGGCTGCTTATGGCTGACAATGCCTACGATCCCTCGCGCGCGATGGCGACCGGGCTGCTCGAACGGATGGGGGTGGCGACGACCTTCTTCGACCCGCGCGACCGCGATGGTTTGCGCGCGCTGTTCGCAGCGGGCGCGCAGGCGGTGTGGCTGGAGGCACCTGGCAGCCTCACCTTCGAAATGTGCGACGTGCCCGCCCTCGCCGCGATCGCGCGCGAATATGGCGCAGTCAGCCTGATCGACAACACCTGGGCGAGCCCGCTGGGCTTTGCCGCGCTTTCGCATGGCTGCGATATCGTCATGATGAGCCTGTCGAAACATGTCGGCGGCCATTCGGACCTGATGATGGGGGCGGCCTCGGCGGGCAAGCGCTGGTATGCGGCGCTTCGCCGCACCGCGCAGGAACTGGGACAGGTGGTGTCGCCCGACGATGCGGCGCTGGCGGCGCGGGGCCTCAGGACCATGGGCGTGCGGCTTGAGGCCCAAACCCGCGCGGCGCTGGCGATCGCCGGATGGCTTGCAACCCAGCCGCAGGTTGCGCAGGTGCTCTGCCCGATGCTGCCCGGCGATCCCGGTTACGCGCTGTGGGCCCGGGATTTCACCGGCGGCTGCGGGCTGTTCGCAGTGGTGCTCGCCAGCGATGATCCCGCAGCTTCGGCGCGGGTTGCCGATGCGCTGGAGCTGTTCGGGATCGGCTACAGCTGGGGCGGGTTCGAAAGCCTCGTGCTGCCGATCACCCCCGCCGCGCATCGCAGCGTCATGCCCTGCCCCACCGGCGCACGGCCCGCGCTGCGACTGGCGATCGGGCTGGAAGCGCCCGGCGACCTGATCCACGATTTGGCGCAGGCACTGCCGCAGATCGACACCGGGACGGGTGCGCGATAGCTCAGCTACGCTGCCGCCAATCCATTCTCGCTGGAACGGCTGCGCGCTCTCGCCCATTTGCCCTCACATGACGCAAGCTGGCACCATCTTTCTCGTCGGCGCAGGGCCGGGTCCAGCGGACCTCCTCACCCTGCGCGCCGCGCGGCTGATCGAACGGGCGCAGGTGATCGTCCATGACGGGCTGATCGGGCCGGATGTTCTGCGCCTTGCTCGCCCCGATGTGCGGCTGATCTCGGTCGCCAAGCGCCGCGCGCGTCACACCATGCCGCAGGAGGCGATCAACGCGCTGCTGGTGCGCGAGGCGCTGGCCGGGCACGACGTGGTGCGCTTGAAAGGCGGCGATCCGCTGATCTTCGGGCGCGGCGGCGAGGAAGCCGAAGCGGCGCGCGCGGCGGGGGTGCCGGTCGAGATCGTGCCAGGCATTTCCGCCGCCAATGGTGCGGCGGCAGCGGCTGAGATCGCCCTCACCCATCGCGAGGCCTCCAGCATCGTTTCCTTCGTGGCAGGCCAGTGCAAGGGACTTTCGGAGCAGGACTGGTCAGGGCTTGCGGGCAAGGGCCGCACGCTGGTGATCTACATGGGCGTCTCGACTGCGCCGCAAATCGCCGAAAAGCTGATGGCCGACGGCCTCGCCCCGGACATGCCCGTTGCCGTGATCGAAAACGCCGCGCGGCCCGAAATGCGGGTGCTGCGCGGCTTGCTCGCTGGCTTGCCCGGTCTGGTCGAGATCGAGGCGGTGAAGAGCCCCGCGCTAATCGTGATCGGCGAGGTGACCGCGCGCGCCGATGCCGCGCTGGCTGCCGTGGCTCAGGAGGCAGCGCGATGAAAATCCTCACCGGCAATGATCTGCGCACCGGCGCGGTGACGTGGTGGAACGGCAGCGGCTGGTCGCCGTTCGTCGATGACGCGGTCGATGTGGGCGACGAGGCGGAGGAAATCCTTGCCCGCGAAACCGCTGCGCGCCGGGTCAATGCGGCCTACATGATCGATGCCGGGATCGATGCCGACGGACACGTGCGCCCGGCTCACATCAAGGACCGGGTGCGCGCGTTGGGCCCGACCGTGCGGCGCGACCTCGCCGTGCCAACCGCTGACAAGACCGGCTGGGACTGGGTGATCTGATGTACAAGTATGACCACTATGATCAGGCGATGGTCGAGGCCCGCGTGGAGGAGTTCCGCGATCAGGCCCGCCGCCGTCTCGAAGGCAAGCTCACCGAGGACCAGTTCAAGCCGCTGCGGCTGATGAACGGGCTCTATCTGCAACTCCACGCCTACATGCTGCGCGTCGCGATCCCCTATGGCACGCTCGACGCGCGGCAGCTCGAGATGCTCGCCGACATCGCCGACAAGTATGATCGCGGCTACGGCCACTTCACCACTCGCCAGAACATCCAGTACAACTGGATCAAGCTCGAAGATGCCGCCGACATCCTCGCCGATCTCGCCAAGGTCGAGATGCACGCGATCCAGACCAGCGGCAACTGCATCCGCAACATCAGCGCCGATCACTTCGCCGGTGCCGCCGCCGACGAGGTTGTGGACCCGCGCCCCTATGCCGAGTTGCTGCGCCAGTGGTCGAGCTTCCACCCCGAATTCACCTACTTGCCGCGCAAGTTCAAGATTGCAGTGATCGCGAGCGCGAAGGACCGCGCAGCGATGCGGCTCCACGATATCGGCATCCGCATCGTCCGGCACGAGGGCGAGATCGGCGCGCAGTTCTATGTCGGCGGCGGCATGGGCCGCACTCCGATGATCGCGCCGCTGGTGCGCGATTTCGTGCCGATCGACCAGCTGATCACCTATGCCGAGGCCTGCCTTCGGGTCTACAACCGCTACGGCCGTCGCGACAACAAGTACAAGGCGCGGATCAAGATCCTCGTCCACGAACTTGGCGCTGCCGAATATACAAGGCAGGTCGAGGAGGAATTCGCGCATCTGCTTTCGGTCGGCGTCGAACCGCCGCTGGCCGAACTTGACCGCATCAAAGCGCATTTCGAGCTCCCCGAGCCGCTGCGGCTCCCTGGCCAAGCAACCGGGGTCAAGCGCCCGTCCGAAGGATCGAAAAATGGCTGCATTCCGGATCGAGCCCGGGATGACGGTTTTGGATTGTGGGCGGACAGAAACACCCACCCGCACCGCCACCCCGACTATGTCTCGGCCGTCATCAGCCTGAAGCCTGCGGGCGGCATCCCCGGCGATGCGACATCGGAGCAGATGCGGCTCGTCGCCCGGCTCGCGCGCGATTACAGCTTCGACGAGCTGCGGGTGCTGCACACCCAGAACCTGCTGCTGCCGCATGTCCGCATCGCCGATCTCCACGCGGTGTGGAGCGCGCTCGATGCGGCGGGCCTTGGTGCGGCCAACATGGACACCATCGAGGATATCATCGCGTGCCCCGGCCTTGATTATTGCTCGCTCGCCAACGCCCGCTCGATCCCGCTCGCCCAGCGCATCTCCGAACGCTTCGCCGCATCTGGCCGCACCGACGTCGTGGGCGAATTGAAGCTCAAGATTTCCGGCTGCATAAACGCCTGCGGGCACCACCACGCGGGCCACATCGGTATCCTGGGCGTCGACAAGAAGGGCAAGGAGAACTTCCAGCTTTCACTCGGCGGGTCGGAAGCCGAGGACGTCAGCCTCGCCAAGATCACCGGCCCCGGCTTCGACGAGGACGGGGTGGTCGCTGCGGTCGAGAAAGTCACCGATGTCTTCCTCGCCGCCCGCACCGAGGGCGAGCGCTTCCTCGACACCTACCGCCGGATCGGCATGGAACCGTTCAAGGAGGCGCTTTATGGCAACGCGTGACGCCGTGTTTCCCGCCGGACGGCAAGACATCTACGAGCAGTTCCGCTATTCGCCAGCGGTTCGCTCGGGCGGCTTCCTGTTCGCGTCCGGACAGGTCGGCAGTCGAGACGACGGATCGCCCGAACCCGATCTTGCGCGGCAGGCCGAACTGGCCTTCGCGAACCTTGACCGGCTGCTGGCGGCCGCGAGCTGTACCTTCGCCGACATCGTCGACCTGACGGTCTATGTCGTCGACCCCGAAACCATGCTGCCGCACTTCATGGCCGCGCGCGAAAAGTGGTGGGGCGAGCCGCCCTACCCGACGCTCACCGGGGTCGGGGTGACCTGGCTGTCGGGCTTCGCCATCGAATTGAAGGCCATCGCCAGGCTGCCGGGGGACGCGCAATGAGCACCAATCTCGGCGCGTCCCCCGACGAGGTCCAGTTCCGGTTCCGCGACGACGAGCCGGTCGATCACGCCACGGTGACGGTCGATGCATGCTGCGATCAGACCAATGCCACCGCCGTCCGGATCGAGCCGGGCGACGATGCGCGCCTGCTGCTGCCCTTCCTCGGCCGCCTCGCGCTGGTCGAGATCAACTTCCCCGGCTTCGGCGACGGGCGCGGCTACTCGTCCGCGCGCATCCTGCGCGAGGCGGGTTATGTGGGCGAGCTGCGCGCGATCGGCGATGTGCTGATCGACCAATTGAGCCACATGCGCCGCTGCGGCTTCGACAGCTTCGCCCCCGATCAGCGCCTCGATGAGGAAGACGCGCAGCGCGCTTTCGCAACGTGGGAGAACGCCTACCAGCACGCCGCCGACGCGCGGCGCAGCATCGCGGACAAACGCCATGAAGTCTGATCTTCCCATCAGTGCAGAGCCTCGCACCCGCGACACGCTCGACCTCGCCCCGCGCTTCAGCGAGCACGATGCGGTGCGTCTGAACCGCATGTTCCGGGGTTCCTCGACGCAGGAAATGCTCGAAGCGGTCATCCGCGACAGGCTCGCGGGTGACCTTGCGGTGGTCTCGAGCTTCGGGGCGGAAAGCGCGGTGCTGCTGCATCTGGTCGCGCAGGTGGATCCCAAGGTGACGGTGCTGTTCCTCGACACCGGCAAACATTTCGCCGAAACCCTCGCCTATCGCGACCGTCTGGTGGACCGTCTCGGCCTCAATCTCGTGGTGCTCAGCCCCGATGCGGGCGATCTGGCGGCACGGGACGAAAGCGGCCTCAGGTGGTCCTATGATCCCGATGGCTGCTGCGAAATCCGCAAGGTGCGCCCCTTGGAGAAGGCGTTGGCGGGCTATGATGCGAGCTTCACCGGGCGCAAGGCGTTCCAGTCATCGACCCGTGCGCATCTGCCACGCTTCGAGATCGACACTGCCGATGCGCAGGGTCGGCTCAAGATCAACCTGCTGATCGACTGGTCGGCGGCGGACATCAACGCCTATTTCGAGGCCCACGACCTCCCCCGCCATCCTCTGATCGCAGCTGGCTTCCCCTCGATCGGCTGCGCACCGTGCACCGCCGCAGTGGCCGAGGGCGAAGACCCGCGCTCAGGAAGGTGGAAAGGCTGGGACAAGACCGAATGCGGCATCCACAAGCCGGGCGAGGAGCCGTTCTTGTAGGACCGTTCAACTTGCCGTTGGCATGAAAATTGGTAGGTTGATGGGCAGCGGTGCAGCAAATTTGGGGGGTGGCATAGCATGCGGATACTTGTCTTGATGTTGGTTGCATCGAGCTTTTACGGCTGCTCTGGAGCGACGGGCCGATTGCAGCCGACCCCTTCATCCTTAGATACCTCAAGCGTTGCATCATTTACCATAAGTGCGGCCAATAGTTATAACCTTTCTGGCCCCTATCAATTTGAGACCAGTTTCTCGGACATGGCTGGATTTAACTCACCGACCATTAGCGGATCGGCACCCGATGGATCATTCGTTTTCAATCCGCCGAGGAACGGTTCAACAGGGGGTCGGATCCAAATCCTGTTTCGAAATCTCAATGCCTCGCTTCGTTTCGCGTGTCGCGTGGGTGATAGGGTTATTGCCGACGTTCATGTCACCGACTCCAACAGTGAACAATCACGATCCACGATTTCTCCGATCATCCAGAACGGTAGCTATGTATTAAACTTCTCCACACATGAAGTCCGAGGACCAGTCGATCTAAGCGTGATCATAACTGCACCCAACCAAACGCGAGAATGGAACCTCGAACGCTGTAACGTGGTGCCCAATTTCTAAAGCCACCCGGCGCGCTTGTACCATTCGGCGCTCGCCCTTAACCCCTCCTCGCCCGCGATGTGCGGCTGCCAAAGGGCCGGTGGCACCTTGCGGTCGAAGCGGGCGACCCAGTTGGGGTGGCACATATAGCCCACGCGGTCGGCGGTGAGTTTGGCCCGGTCGCCGCGCGCGATGCGGTCGGCAGCGGCGGCGGCTTCGAGCACGGCGCGGGGAAGATGCGGGGCGAAGACACTGCGCCGCCCCATCGCCCTGCCGATAGCTTGGGCGAGCTCCTGATGGCTCCATCCGCCCTCGCGCCCGTCGTCTGGTTCGTAGGTCTGGTAGCGGGTCGACGCGGCATTGCGCGCGGCAAGTCCGACCAGCAGTCGCGCCAGATCATCGGCGTGGATGATCGAAGTCGCGCCCCCGGGCGGGAGCGGCACCACGCCCCATTTGGCGGCGCGGAACAGGTCGAGCATGTCGGTATCGCGCGGGCCATAGACCGCGGGCGGGCGCACCGTGGTCCAATCGAGGCCGCTCGCCTCGACCAGCGCCTCGGCGCGCGCCTTCGACGCACCATAGGCCGACAGCCCGGGCTGGCGCGCGGCGAGCGAAGAGACGAACACCAGCCGCCGCGCCCCCGCACCCGCCATCGCGGCGATGACATTGGCGGTGCCGGTGACATTGGCGATCTCGAACGCTGCCAAATCGGGCGTATTGGTCAGCCCTGCCACATGGATCACCGCATCTGCCCCGGCCACCAGCACGGCGAGCGCGGCGGTGTCCGCGAGATCGCCCTGCACCCATTGCACCCCCTCACGCTCGGGCTGGGGACGCCGGGCGAGCGCGCGCACATGATGGCCCTGCCGCAGCGCCTCGTCCAGCACCGCCGAGCCGACAAAACCGGTCGCGCCGGTGATCGCGAGCGTCGTCACAGCAGCACCATGTGATCGCGGTGGATGACGCAGGAGCGCGGCGCATAGCCAAGGCGTTCGGCCTGATCCTCGGCGCGCTTGCCAGCGATCAGCTGCACCTCGCCCGCGTCATATTCAGCAAGGCCCTGCGCCAGCCGCTCGCCCTTCAGGCTCAGCACGCTGACAAGGTCGCCGCGCCGAAACTGGCCGGAAACGCCCACCACCCCCGCCGCCAGCAGGCTCGCCCCGGCCTTGAGCGCCGCCGCGCAGCCCTTGTCGACGCGCAGTTCGCCTGCCGGGGCGAGCCTGCTGGCGGCGGGGGTGGTGGGCGTTTCCGGCC
>Ga0224722_1000242_pt1 | contig 31588 bp, 26 predicted proteins | sample Balambano_FR1_Me_FD_161646 | JGI IMG/M metagenome (GOLD analysis project Ga0224722, IMG submission 161646) | Freshwater sediment microbial communities from Lake Towuti, South Sulawesi, Indonesia - Balambano_FR1_MetaG | ecosystem: Environmental > Aquatic > Freshwater > Lake > Sediment | place... | reverse complement strand
CTATAACTGTCAACATCGATCTAAGCCAGTGTTAAGCCACCAAGTTGAAATCACGTCAACTTAGAACCCGGCCTTTATTTCAGTGCTGACTTACAGATCCCCAGAATACGTAGGTCATTTTGGCTTACAGCATCTAAGCGATGAAATCCTTGCAATCCAATCTGAGTAGTTACAGCGCCATTACTAGCTACTGTGGCAGTGCGTTCCAGGGGAATGTTGAAAGCATGGGTCGTGCGATCGTAGCTGTTTCTCACCGTCAAAGCGAGATTACCCTGCTGAAAGTTTCCAACTGCACAATCAAAGGAGGAGGAAGGCATGTACAGCGCACCCAAAACCCTGCCTTCAGCTACCTCAAAGACAAAGTAGCTTTGACCAATTTCATCAGGCTTAGGCGATTGACCATACAAATACACGCCATCCGATAGGCTACCCGACACTGTTGCAGGCGCGATCGCACTAGTTGCTACTGAGGAATCATCTACCTCAGGCATTACTTGTTGCGCTAAAACACTATTGCCAGTAGTAGTTCCAATTACTACCGATAGACTAGCCACAAGCTGTAAAAAGCATCGTGTCAATTGACTTCTCACCATAAACCGTCACCCCACCCAAAACATCTTCCGCAAATAGAAACCTGGAGGCAGCACTAGTAATCAGTCGCGCCTACCTACAGAAACTTGGGACAGCAGACAGTTATGACCACTAAATCAGGATTCTAACGAGCCCTAGAGTCATAGCGACAATCGATCGCAAAGAAGCCTAATCAACTTACTTGGCTTAACCAGCCAAGCTTAAGCTGCCCAAATCGTTCAGCAAACTCACAAGAGTGATGTACCAAGTCACGGAACGATCACAAAATCTAAAACTAATGTTCAGCCATGGAAGCAGTTTCAGAATCGCTCCACCTCTATATCCTTATCAAACCATCTTTTTTAACCGAAGAAGATTACATCTAATGACAGTTTTCTATCCGACCCTTTGTTTAATTCACCATCAAACAGGTCGATTCCAGAAAATCGCAAATTCCCACCAGAAAAACACAATCACTCTGGATTTTTTGGACTATGGTCTGGCTTTTGCTGCTGACAGCGCTGCTACTGATGTCTGAAAAAACTGCTGGGTCAACCCAACCTAGCTAGATATAAACCTATTGACAAGTGAATGAGCGAGTCTGCGAATCTAACCGAAACGGTAGCCAAACCCACGCACTGTCACTAGATATTCAGGGTTGCTAGGGTCTAACTCTAATTTTTCGCGCAACCAACGAATGTGAACATCTACCGTCTTACTATCGCCGATAAAGTCAGGTCCCCAAACACGCTCTAAAAGTTGGTCACGCGACCAAACCCGGCGCGGATGGCTCATGAATAATTCTAAGATTTTGAACTCTTTGGGTGAGAAGTTTACCTCTTCGCCCCGCACAGTAACGCGGCACTCTTGGGGATAGAGGGTAATTTCTTGGAACTTTAGAGAAGGTTGCTCTGGTTCAACTTTGAAGTGATGTTGACGTCGTAGCAGGGCTCGGCATCGAGCAACCAGTTCTCGCATCCCAAAAGGTTTAGTTAGGTAGTCATCGGCTCCGACTTCTAGCCCAACAACTCGATCGGTCTCAGTCCCTTTAGCACTCAACATCAGAATGGGAACATTATTTCCCTCGCGCCGAATCATACGGCACAAATCCAGCCCATTAACGTAGGGCAGCATTAAATCCAAGATGATGAGATCAAACTGACGGTTATCCACTGAAACAAGAGGACTCACTAACTTAAAATTAACTGCATCTTCGCTCTTATGCAGCGCTTCCAGTGCAGTACGTCCATCCTCAGCCACAAGCACATCGTAACCCTCTTGTGCGAGGGCTAACATAATTGTCTCTCGGATAAGCTCCTCATCTTCAACAACTAAAACCCGTTGATGCTTCATCGCCCCTTTGGGGAGAATAGCAGCGGGCTCTAACGGTAGGGCAATTGACATTTTGGCATCTACTCCTGCTATCCAGGGTGATTCTACCATTGTTTCAGATTTAGTATGGATTGATACTGATTATTCACTTACCGTTGTGAGCTGACCTTGAAAGATTCGGGCATACGCTAGTGACATTCTACAACGATTCCAATAGAGCAATGAGGTTGCTATTAGCAGATACGGGACGGGTTTGAAGGAGGGGCGATCGCGTCGGTGAAGTAAGCAGCAAAGATGCTGCAGCAGCACATAGAGCACGGGTTCAGATTAAGATTCGCTTGATCTAAATCTTAAGATAATCTAAAAGCTACTAACCATAGTGGGATTGTGGCTAACAACGCTACAGTTGTAACAGCAATGTTACTGGCAATAAGATCGCGATCGAGCTCATATTCTTCCGCCAGGATCAAGCCAGCAAAGGCACTAGGCATACCTGCCATTAGAACCAGTGCAAGGCGGGGTTCACCAGTTAACCCTACAAAAGTTGTCCCAATCCCGACTAATACTGGCAAAACAAAAACTTTGAGCAAACTAGGAAAAATGGCTAGGCGGATGCTGCTCCAACCGTGAAGCTGACTCAACCGCATCCCCATCAGTAAAAACGCTCCTGGGATGACAAACCAGAGCGACGCATGCAAGGCTTGTTCGGCAAGTACTGGTAATTCAAGCGATCGAGTTGTAGAACCGACAATAAATGCCCATAGCGACGGTACTGTCAGTACGTCACGCAGTTGAACCCACCAACCATTTTGCGTCTGAGAACGGCCAAAGTAGCTGGCAATCAAAACACCGAGTCCGTAGGTGCCAACTACATTATGAGTAACGCTGTAAAACACAGCCCATCCCAAATTAGCTTCGCTAATCAGAGTAGGAACCAGTCCTAAGCCGACAAAGCCAGTGTTACCAATAGTGGCAGCAATTAAAAAGCTACCCTGCTGAGCACGGCTTAGGGGTTCTGTTAAATCAGCTTTCCGGTGCAGAACGACTTGCAGGGCTAGCCAACTTAAGCCAAGCCCCAAGCCTAATGCAGCTACAGCAATAATTGGAACAAGTTCAATGCGCTGAGAAAGGTCAGTTTGTCGAGCTAGGGCTAACACTTCCCAGGGCACACCAAACCAGTAGAGCGATCGCCCCAACAACCGTGGCAAGGCGTTGGGAAGAAAGCGGCAAAGGCCAATGCCCAAGGCCGTCCATCCAATTAAAGGGAGATAAGCCTGGATTAGGGATTCTGTCATAGCTCAGAGCAGATGCGGCAAAAAATGCCAGTGCCTCCGCGCTGACCTTAACATAAATCAATGATTAGCTGAGAAAATTGGCCGTCAATATAATGCTTCCGCTTACTCATCGCAGAAACTTTTTGGTTTCCTCGACAACTTTTGCTCGATCGGGTGCAACGGGACTGCTAGACATCACATTCTCTCATGTCCTGCCAGTCATCTGGGTAAATCACCTTTTGGGTCTACCACGTAAGCTTTTTCTACACCCAATGCGTTTACGTTCCGTATGACCGTCTCAATGTTTCTTATGTCACGGGGATCTTCTAGGACTGCAATCAGGTTCTTACACAGTTACGGTTTGATCTCGTTTGCACGCTCCCGCATCTTGCTTCTGCGTTTTGGTTCGTCTAGTTCTTCTGTTATGATCCCCCCTTCCGCTTAACATATCCATCAGTAGGCTCTACCTAGCTTCCTGCCAATCTTTGATGCGCCACTCGCCATCTTCACGAACCAATTGATAGCGAAAGGTTAGGTCATCTTTGGAGGAGGTTTTAGCATCAGTCTCACCATTGACGAAGCCATCGCGTTGTTCTTGAATTTGTGCAACTACCGTTGCTCCACTGGGAAGATCTACATCGGTTGCAGGTGAAGTTGGTGACTGGGAAACTGATGGGCTGTTTGTTGCTGTGGGAGATGAACTGGTTGATTCGGTAGGGGTACTGGTTTCTGGAGCGATCGTGCTTTTTGCCATCTCCACCGATTCCACTGTAATTTTATGGGTGTATTCTCCGTGCCACCCATCTCGTTTGGCAGTTTCAGCACGCTGTCGCCATTCACTGAGTTTAGGCTCCACCAAAATTGTTTCTAACGCATCAATTTGGTGCCGCTCACCCATAGCTTTGGACTTGGCCAAGAACCATTCCTCTAAGACTTGTTTAGCCGAGTCTTTGGTTAGCACAACTGCTGGTAACGCAGGCGAGGGAGCCATAGAGGGAGAAACCACAGGGCTAGGGGTTGGACTAGCTACAGTTCGAGGCTTAGCCGTTTGCCACGCTCTGATAAGTCCCGCCAGCAGTAGTCCTAGGGCAACTGTTGCAGCCAACAAAGCTAGAGGTAGCCATCTGGGAGTGCTCGTTCCTCTAAATCGACTTGGACTAGAAGTCTCTGAGATAGGCATTGAGCCGCGCCGCATAGAACCAGAGCTTCCCGCCACTCCGGGGGGAGTCGCTGTGGGGCGCGCAGTTGCGGGCTGATAAGCAGATCCAGGTGCGGGCGAACTAAATCGTTCTCCAACCCGTTCTGCTTCGGGGACTGGCCGACTTTCGTCCAATGGTTGACTCACGGATGTGGTTCCAACTGCACCGCCGCGCGCTGCGATCCGAGCCCGTGCTGCTTCAATAAGGGATGCATCGCTGGGGCGAGTAGAGGGTTGATAGGGACTAACCGCAGCAGGAACCGTGGGTAGTGGAAGTGGCTGGGGTGGCTCAGCGGCAGGCTCCGGGCGTGGTGTCACTGGTATGGTTGAAGGGGATGTGGATGCAGCACTGCCTTCACTAGGAATGGCTTCTAGATAGGCTTGCACATGGGCGTCAGCAAAGTAGTCTTTTAATGAAGCAGTGCGTTGAGCTAAATCTCGAAAATGCGGAAATACCTCTTCCTGAAACCATTGCTCGGTGTAAAGGCATAAACCGGGCAACAGATCCGGCGCACCTTGAGAGTTAGCTCGAATAAAGGTAATTGGCTCGTACTCTTGGCTATGCTCTAAAGATTGACTTGCTTGTTCAGTCTGTCCTAGCAGCAACGAACTGATTGCTTGCTCTAGGTGAACATCCTGGCGCACACTAAGGCGGGCTAGAAGAGACTTGGCTTGGTGCACCAACTCAGGCTGCAGGTTGGCAAAACCACGTGCCAGCAGCGTATACACGGTTAAATAGGTGGCTACAGCAGACGGACGAGCAGCTTCTTGCTCAAACAAGGCTTGTTGCTCTGCCGAGGTTAAGTAACCACGGAGTTGCTGAACAAATCGCAGAAAGTCATCGATCGTTAACCCAGATTGATCATTACCTGCACCATCAATGCCTCCGCGCTCATTCAGCATATCTTGCAGTAGCCGCAATCCCTGCTGACGCCGCGGTGAGGTTTCCTCTGGTGTGGCTACCAATTCCAAAATCCGGTAAGGACGCAGTCGGTACAGGTCAGATTGAATTTCGCCTCGCACTCCTGGAAAGACTCCTTCTCTCAGCAAAAGCTGTTGGCCAGTTTCCAATGCTTCTGCTGCATTTTCGTACTGCCCTTGCTGCCACTGTTCTCGCCCTAGCTCCATGCAGGATAACGATACTGTCAGAATAATGTCGGTGTAGGCGATCGCAGGATCACCGTAGTGGCCGTGGCGCATGCGATTGCGACCTTCCACCAAAAATGGACGTCCAAGCTCTAGCACCAACTCGTACTCGCCCAGTTCATGCAAAATCAGCAAAGCACCAACAAATTGCTGATCACTGATTTCTACGTGAGGCGTCGAGGTTTCAGCACTAGACGATTCGGGTAGAACAGCGGCCACCGTGCTTTCTCCCAAAGACGCAACCCCTGAGGACACTAGCTCGTAGGTGTTTGTCAGGAAATTGGCATCATAAGCTTTGCGAGTTTCTGGATTGGATAAGACGTTATAGGCTTGGTCAAGCAACTCTCGACGAGCACCGATGACCGCATCTGAGAATTCTCGCCGGGGCAACTGCAAAGTGCGATCGTGATGCGCCTGATGTAACTGATCAGGCGTTGCTTGAATCGGTAAGCCCAAGATTCTGTAATAGTCCAGCGGAATACGCACGGTACACTTCCCCAATGTGAAGGAGTAAGGTTAAGCTATGGTAGCGGACACGCGGCATTTTAGAAACATTAAAGCTAGCGTAGCGCTACCAAGTTGAGTTGCCACTAATAATAGTCCCTGAATATCAGAGTGGAAGTTTACACCCAATATATTGAAAAGCGACAAGTTGGCAACATAAGTTCTCGAAATACTGCACAGGCAAACCTTGGAAAAACGAATGGTTCAAGAAAGAGTAGTTCCTACATTTCAGGCGACCACAAGCAGCGTCTCTCGTGATGAGGGGTTGATGCTCTATGAAGACATGACTTTGGGTCGTTTCTTTGAAGACAAATGTGCCGAAATGTACTATCGCGGCAAAATGTTTGGCTTCGTTCATCTCTACAACGGGCAAGAAGCTATTTCAACTGGGGTAATTCGCGCTATGCGGCTCCAGCATGATTACGTTTGCAGTACCTACCGCGACCATGTCCATGCTCTCAGTGCTGGCGTACCAGCAAAGCAGGTGATGGCTGAGCTATTTGGTAAGGAAACGGGCTGTAGCCGAGGTCGCGGCGGTTCCATGCACTTGTTCTCAGCAGAGTACCATCTACTGGGTGGCTATGCCTTTATCGGTGAAGGAATTCCTGTGGCAACAGGCGCAGCCTTCCAATCTCGCTATCGACGCGAGGTAATGGGCGATGAGACCTCTGATGGTGTAACGGCTTGCTTCTTTGGAGATGGAACAACTAACAATGGCCAGTTCTTTGAATGCTTGAACATGGCGGCGTTATGGAAGCTACCAATTTTGTTTGTAGTGGAAAATAATAAGTGGGCGATCGGCATGGCACATGAACGTGCTACCTCTCAGCCAGAAATTTATCGTAAGGCCAGTGTATTTGGCATGCCGGGTGTAGAGGTAGATGGCATGGATGTGCTAGCTGTGCGATCGGCTGCGCAGACAGCGATCGCACGGGCTCGGGCTGGAGAAGGCCCCACGTTGATCGAGTGCCTTACCTATCGATTCCGCGGGCACTCGTTGGCCGATCCAGACGAGTTACGTTCCAAGTCCGAGAAAGAAGCTTGGTTTGCACGGGATCCTATTAAGAAATTTGCAGCTTACTTGATGGATCAAAATCTGGCTAGTCAGGACGAACTAGAGGCGATCAACCAACGTATTAAGGCGATCGTAGAAGAAGCTGTGCAGTATGCGCTTGATAGTCCAGAGCCTAACCCAACTGACCTATATCGGTATATTTTTGCGGAGGACTAATTTCTTTTTTCAGTTGACTTTAGGCTATGGTTAGCTTTGGGCAGTTGGTTGGTAGAATCTCCAGCACGCCTAAAACTGTCTAACTTTGACAGGGTGTTATGCCGCGCGGCTCTCAGAGTATGGTAATCCTGCCAAATAGATTGAATTCTAAATCCGCAAGTGTTACATTTCTTTACAGAGTGCAGTTGAAATCTAATCGTCACAAGTAATTTAGAGTGAACAGGTGTTCAGCCTGATCCGATTGAGCAAGTTTGGTTAGCTGATGACCCATTGTTGAGGCACTAAATGGACTTGATTAAAGTCAACTCCTTTACCGAGAATGCATGTCCGTGGGTTGTCTGCCGTGATACGTTAATTAAGGATGTTTAAGGTTGGTTATTGCGTCTTTTGAGTTACAATCGTTTGCCCGGAGGTATACCTGCTCTGTTGTAACGGAAAAGGATGTGGTAATTTAGTTGCCTTTAATGCACTCCTCTAGTTGGATGATACTTTTCGAGATTTGGCACTATGCACTTGAAATTTCATTCCATATCAATCTGTAGCGTGAAAGGAACGGCGCAAAAGGCTTCCAATACATATCCCTTAATTAAATAAGTTTTATTAGCTTTATCTGCACATCATTCTCAAATCCAACCAAACCCTGGAGGTTTCTCGATATGTCTGTCCGCTTGTATGTGGGTAACTTGCCCGAAGAACTGAACCGCCAAGAGCTAGAGGCTATTTTTGCTGAAGCTGGTGATGTTTCCACCAAGATCATTACTGATCGTCGAACTAATAAGTGTCGTGGGTTTGGATTTGTCACCGTTAAATCTGATGAGCAGGCTGACGAAATCATTGAAAAATTTAATGGCTACATGGTGGGAGAAAACCCAATCAAAATTGAAAAGGCTAACCCTCGTACTAAAGAGCAAACTGATAAGTTAGAGGAAGAAGCTTCTGGCAATGGCGGATCTGCATCTGGCCGCCGCAAAGGAGGCGCTAACAAGTCCAAGCGTAATAGCAATAGTTCTTCTACTGCTGAAGCTGAGAGTGTTCAGCCTGATCCACGTTGGGCTCAGGAGTTAGAAAAGTTGAAAGAGCTTTTGGCTGCCCAGATTACAAATTCCTAGTGCTCACTCTACATTAGTCCCACTAGCGTGCCATACAGCGCCCAGATAGCGGTGGCACGCAGGTAGTGGCAAGCCCGAAACGTGCCAGAAGCGGTGATAGCTTCTGGCGTACGGAATTGCAAGCCATTGTTGTAGATTTGCTTCACTACAGATTCAGCAACTTCCATAGCAGCAGTTTGCATGTCTGTCTGAACCAGAAATGCGGATAGTCCAAAGTTGATGCCCACCCAGATTTCTAGTGGATGAGTTGCATTGGGATCTTCCGGGGAACCGTCAGGGCGAACACCGTTTGCGGCACCAATGTAATTTTTAGGCGATAGCTGGATAGGCCGATCGTCGCTAGCAGCGGGTTCCCGGTTCTGGTATATCCAGTGGTTAAATTTTAGGAAACAGGTATTGTAAATAGTTTCTAGGGTGGTGCGGGTAAGGTCAGGATGCACCACATCGGGAAGTTTGAGTAGATGTGCATAGAACTGCCCGCAGAGTTGATCTGTCATAACGATGTCAGAGTTGCTATCGCTATCGAGTCGATAGTATTTACCTGTCCAAAGGGTGTCGTGATAGACCGATCGCGCCTGTTCTAGCCACACCTGAAAATCTCCCAACGATTTTTGGATGGCGGTGATGCGACGCAGATCGGACGTGGTTTCAGCGATCGTACGGCCAATGACGATCGCAGCTTCCAGCGCAGCAATCCATAACCCACCACAGTAGGCGCTGATGCCTTGTAGCTTCCAATCGTCGAAGGTTTGATCAGGTGCACCGCCGTTTTCAGGAATACCGTCGTAGTCGTAGTCAAAGCACTTGAGGTAGCTAAGAGTTTGGGCAATGGCGTCCCAACATTCTTCTAAAAAGATCACATCACGATCGGTATACAGATAATCCCGGTAAACCTGGAGGACAAAATCACAGGGTAGGTCTTTCCACAGGTTGCAGTCTTGATAGCTGGTATAGTTAGTCTTCTCCCAAACATGTTCGTTGGGAGCACCCAAGTCATGGGGGGTGGCACCGGCTGCCTTACGAACAGCGACAGGGCTTTCCTCGCCGAGGGTGTAGAAATAGCCAATTACCCGTTGGCGATCGTCTTCGGTCGGAATAGCGCGAGCAAAGGCACGAATGACAGATTTTTCCAACTCTGGAAACAAAAACAGTAGGGCAAATGAGCCGTATAACCGTACATCTAGGCTTTCGTACCAGCGATAGTCAATGCATTCCAACCCAGCAAACTGCCCCACGGGATCACGCTCAGTCGCTGCCGTCCACAAGGTACCACCTTGGGTGAGGTGATAAAGCTCGTTAAACAGTGCCATCTTGAACCAGTCTGGCCAGTCCGATCGCGCCAAGATGGGTTGCTGCCAGGTCTGAATTTGCTGTTGCCAGGTAGTGTAGTTTTGCAGAGCCATTTGGGCAATTCGCGATGCATGGCGACCGTCTCTACCAAAGAAGTCAGTGTAGCGCCGGAAATAGGTGATGCCTTCCGCAAATTCTGTGACGGGTAAGTCCCAGGCCAGCACAAAGGGAATCTCGCGAGTTTCGCCTGGTTGGAGGGTGAACTGAACAGCGATCGCAGCGGCAATTTGTTCACCTTCCCCGGCTGATGTTTTGTCAGAGCAGTTGGGCAAAGAACCATTACTGGCAAAGGACTGCCAAATCTCTGCTCCGTCTCCAGATGGGTTCCAGCGAGTGTGGTAAGACACTTCTCCCACAGGTGAAGGCACGGCGATCGCCCACTCGCCTTCACCCTCGGCGGGAAGCGCTGCCTCAAACGTACCCGACAGCACCACGGTGAAATACTCGTGAGTAGCGATTGTATAGTTGTAGCTTCCAGTGCTTTGTCCCCAGTGCGGCTCGTACTCGTAAACTGGGCTGCCATCATCCCGCACCTCTACCTCAGGGGATTTTTGTGTGTTGGTAAACCAGCCCACCAGATTTTGCCAGGTCAGCATCAAACTGAGCGTCATAGGCTGATCAGTAGGGTTGTGAGCTGTCCAAACAAAGACAGCTACTGGATAGCTGGTTTCGCAATAGTTATCTGGCCAAATCGGTGAGAACTGTTCACAGGTTAGCTGAGCTTGTAGAACCTGGTCATAGACAAACCAACTGCGGGGGTACAAGGCATGGTAGATACCGGTTTGTTCGGTAGAAGTGTCTGACTGGCTAGCAGGATACCAGTTCCAAGCGTTGAGACTACCATCACTGGGTGGTTCCGTACTCAGAGCGTAGGCGCGTTTTTGGCTTCCGACCTGCTCAAACACGCTAAACTGGCAAGCTGGAATTGATTGAAAAATGTGCTCACCACCGTCCAAATGCCAAAGATTAAAGTCACCCCGGTGCGATCGCCCAATGCAGCCAGCTCCAAATCCACCCAGAGGAGCCCCATGCCAAGGGCCATCATCGAGGTTACTAGGATAGCGAACTTTGTAGGGAGTGCTCCAGCCGAGGCCGATCGGCCGCTTCCAGGCAGAAGAAGGAATAGTTGGTTGAGTTTGCATTTCCCGATTTTACGGGGTTTTGACTCCAAGAAACGCTGACATATTCTGACGAAGAGATTAGCAACAGCCAGGTAGGTTATCCCTTCACCTTTGATCAGATTTCTGGGATTAATTAAATTTTGGGTTAGCTAGCGGCTGGGTTTGGGAGGTGGAGTCTGGATTTTCAAACGCTCAAAGGCCAATGCTGCAACTCCAAGAGTTACCAGCACAATTCCAATAGCTTGGACAGGCAAATTGATACCAAATAGAGAAGCTGGGCGTAATTGAGCATTAATCAATAGCAGCGCCAGCAAAGCTGTCACAACTGGGCCGCTAGAAGCCACGATCGACGCTCGTCCTGCCCCCATCAGTTTCACCCCGATATTGTTAGCCAAATAGCCTGCCAGCGTCAGCAAACCCAAGATTACCCCGCCCATCAGGAAGCCAAAGGTATCCTTTACTCTAACCCCCAACTCTACAGGAATAATCAGCGCAAAACTTGACAAAACAAAGATGGTAAAAAATTGCACGAGGGTTGCTGGAACCGGGTGAATGCGCTTGAAGCTGAGTTGCATAAAGATCAAGTAAAGCGCAAAGGCTATACCAGAGCCCACCGCGATCGTCACGCCGCCCCCGGACAAATTTCGATTGCTAAGATTGGGAAGCGATGTTAAAAACACCCCTACCAAAATTGCCACCATGACACCCCAACGTAGTGCCGTAGGTTTGTCGTTGAACAGCCACCAAGCAAGGGGAACTGTAATCAAGGGGTACATGAATAGGATAGTGACCGCTGGGCCAGGACCAATCTGGCCGATTGAAATGTAAATCAGCACCTGGGAAAGAAATAGAAATATACCACTACCTACTACATTCACCATGGATCGGCTATCGCCTGAAGTGAACAGTTTCTTCAAATCGCGCCAAACAGGCGGATAAAGTTTGGTCATTAAGATTGCCATCACTGGTAATGCAATCAGCATCCGAAACCACTGCAAAATCAGCGAGTTGCCCACATTGAGGTCTAAGAAACCACCCGTCTGAACTTTTCCCAAAATACTGGTGCCGGCTGTACCCACTACGCGCACCACCACGTTCTGGATAGACAGCGCTAGGGTTGACAGCAATACTAAGACAAAGCCTAACTGCACTCCTGACAGCGTTTGCTTAGCCTTTTCTGGAGGTGGTGGCAGCGGTGCGCCAGGAAACTGTAGCGGGAAACGGGCTTGGTCGGTAGCGCCCATGTTGCCGCCAAAAGCAGTATTAACTGAAATAGGATTTGGCTGAACGGTTGTGTATCCGTTATCGCGAACAGCAGGTTGCGATGGGGGTGGCAGATGAGGTGTCTGCGCCCGAAGCGTTTCTGTCAGGCGAGTTTCATGTTGAAGTTGCTCGCGCAAGCGGTTTACCAACGCATTCAAAATTGCTTCACCCTGCTGTTCCGTCGTTTGCATGCGACTGATTTGCTGGGACAGGGTGCTTTGATAGCTATTGAGTTCTTGCTGCAAGGTTTTGAAGGTAGTGCTGAAGCTAGAATCCAAAGCAGTCAATAGCTGTTGGGCATTTTCACCGTTGCTAGTTGTGACATAACCAACATCGTAGCCAGAAACCGCTGGCACATTGGTTTTCACAGTCTGATTAATTTGTTGCACCATCAGTGCATGGAGATGAGTCGCGAGAGCTTGGGCGAGTTGCTTAGCCCAAACTTGCTGTTGAGTGATTTGCTGTTGGGAAAGTGCTTGATTTTGCTGTGTCAGGAGGGCGCGCTGTTCAGTGCGGAGCTTGTTAACTTCGATCGCCAGTTGATTTTTTTCTGCCTGTAACCGCGCAATGTCCTGGGAAAGCTGACCAACCAATCCACGGTGCAACTGTTTTAGGTCTTGAGCGAGAGTTTGCAACGCCTCCTCAGCCTGTTGTGTACCAAGGGTTTGCCCCGATTGATTGTCCAATGCTCCCATGAAAATGCCCCTATCTATGTTGTTGCGTAATCCTGTAGTGGAGGATAGCCTGCTAATCCTTCTAAAGTTCCCTTTGTGTCAAGCAGACTCTCAATGGTTACCTGCATGAACGATCGAAGGCTAATTATTAGATAACGAGTGTTTTGAAGCGTAATGCTATGTGATTGAAGCAGATTTAATAAGAAATAGATGAAATTGCCATGCAAGGACTCTAGTAAATAATAACTAGATTCACCTCTAGTGATTAAAGATTTCGCAGAAAATATTAAGCCCTAAGCATTGACCCATCATAAAACTAAGCTACGGGGATGCTTTAAAGAAGAAGCTGACGGGCGATCGCGAATAGGGCGGCACTGCACCCAGCAGCAAGAGGAATGGTGGTAACCCAGGCCGCCAGAATGTTGCGCAGGGTCGCGAACTGGAGGGAATTGGCCGTTTGAACGAGGCCAATGCCAATCACTCCACCTACCAGCGCATGGGAGGTAGAAACAGGCAGCCCCAGTTTAGAGGCCAACAATACTGTCGTTGCAGTGGCCAATTCAGCGCAGAAACCGCCACTAGGGTACAAGGGAATGATGCCAGTGCCAATGGTGGTGATGACATGCTTTCCCCAAATGGCGAGTCCAGCCACAATACCACTACCCCCCAAAAGCAAGCACCACAATGGCACAGGCATAGATACCGTGGGTAGAGTGTTGGTTTGAAGAATGTGGGCGATCGTCACGAGAGGTGCGATCGCATTACCCACATCGTTAGAGCCGTGGGCAAAAGCCACAAAGCAGGCGCTAACAAGTTGAAAGCGGGCAAAAACAGTTTCAGGATTCGCAAATGCTGGTAGTGTGTCCTGCGAATATGAAAGTCGATTAAGCAGCGTTAGACTGAAGATGGCAATCGCCCCCAGCAGTAACGGCAGGTCATGGGCTGGAAAAGCCCACCCCTGTCGATTCAGCCAGGTTTGCAAAGGAGCACTCACAGTTGGCAACACCAGTACCCCAAAGATTCCGATTAGCAGCGCGCTGAGCCAGGGCAGCCATTCCTGTAACTGCGTCAAGGGGTGGGGATGGCGGAGAATGAAATGTTGGATTCCCAGGTAAAGCAAGGCGGCGATCGCCCCGCTGATGATTGGGGTCAACACCCAGGCTAGAGAAATGGTGCCCAGAACTTGCCAGTGGATAGCCTGGTGTCCAGCAGCAACCCACCCGAAGCCAGCGATCGCGCCGACAATGGCATGGGAGGAGGACACCGGCAAGCCTAAAAATGTTGCAACATTTAGCCATAGCCCACAGGTCACTAATACCACCACCATGCCAGCTAGCAGGTCTGACGGGCGATCGCTAAACCATGCTGGACTCACAATGCTGGCTGCTAGTGTGCTGGATACTCGCTTCCCAAACAGAATAGCTCCGGCAAACTCCAACACTCCGGCAATGACAAGAGCTTGTCGCAGGGTTACGGTTTTGGAACCGACAGAGGTGCCCATAGAGTTAGCAACATCGTTGGCTCCTACGTTCCAAGCCAGGTAAAAGGCTAGTACCCCGCTCACAATCAGAATGGCTAGCACACAGTTGCCCCAATTTCCCAGTAGTACAGCATAGATTCCTCTGATGCCGACAGATAAAGGACTCGATCGGCCTGCCAATCTCCCATATCAAAATCTCGTGAAATAACTCGGCTGCCAGGTCGGAGTTGGTTCGATAGTGCCGGACGCAGCCTCAGGTTTAAATGTGGCAGCAGGTAGAGAAATACTACAGTTGCTTCTGTAAATTGAGTTTGGAACAAATTTTGCTGAATGAATTGAGCGCGATCGCCGACTCCCATCTCACTAGCAATGTGACGGGCTTGTTGGACTCGCTCTGGATCGATATCAATGCCGACACCACAGCACCCAAACCGTTGTACTGCGGTAAGCACCACACGACCATCACCACAGCCCAAGTCATAGATAACATCGGAAGCTGTAACCTGAGCCAAATCCAAAGAGGCATCCACAATGTCAGCAGGCGTAGGCAAAAAGCCAATGTCTGGTTTGCACGATAAAACAGAAGGCACCAGAGTTTCTCCAAACTACCGACTGATTCTAGCGTTATTGCTAGGCCAAGCCAGCGTGCAATTTCTGGCGGGCAGCATCCAGAGCATCGGGAAGTTTGGCCTCGTCGCGTCCGCCTGCTTGTGCCAGGTTGGGGCGTCCACCACCGCCGCCGCCACAAAGTTTGGCAATTTCGCCAACTAGTTTTCCGGCCTGTAAGCCTTTTTCAATCACAGCAGGGCTAAAGGAAGCAACCAGATTGACCTTGCCAGGCTCTGGTACCGAACCCAGCACAACAGCGCCCTGAGTCAGCTTTTGCTGCAACTGCTCGGCAGCGGTTTTGAGGGATTCGGCATCTACGGTTTCAAGTTGTGCCACTAGGATGTGATAGGAGCCGATCGCCTCAGCTTGAGCAATCAGGCTGTCCGCTTGTGTCAACGCCATTTGGGATTTGAGGGCTTCCAATTGTTTTTGGGTGGCTTTGAGTTCAGTTTGCAGCGTGGTGATGCGATCGAGAATTTCCTCCGGTTTCACCTTGAAGCGATCGCTGAGGTCTTTGACAATGCCGTCACGCAGATTGAGGTAGTCCAACACAGCAGGGCCTGCAACGGCTTCAATCCGGCGAATGCCAGCCGCCACGCCCGACTCTGAAATGATTTTGAACAGGCCAATTTCTGCCGTATTGGCAACGTGGGTACCCCCGCACAGTTCCATCGACACGCCTGGGACATCCAGAACCCGCACTTCATTGCCATACTTTTCACCAAACATGGCGATCGCCCCGCGAGATTTGGCTTCTTGCAATGGCAGAATGTACGCTTCTGCTGCGTGAGCTTCGGCAATCCAGGTATTCACAAGTTCCTCAATTTGCTCCAACTCTTCTGAGGTAAGCGGACGAGGACAATGGAAGTCAAACCGCAGCCGATCGTAGGAAACCAACGAGCCAGCCTGGGAAATGGTGTGATCAACTAGTTTTTTGAGGGCAGCTTGGAGCAAGTGAGTGGCCGTATGATTGGCTTGAGCACGCCGACGACAGGTGAGGTCAATCTGAGCGGTGACAACGTCGGCAACGTGCAGCGTACCTCGTTCGACACGCCCATAGTGAACGAAGAAGCCCCCTTCTTTTTGGACATCATGAATGCGTACAAGACTGGTTTCGCCAGACAGATAGCCGCGATCGCCAATTTGCCCCCCTGATTCAGCGTAGAAGGGCGTTTGACTCAAGACAATTTGCACCTCAGCCCCCGCTTCAGCCAAAGGTACCGTTTTGCCGCCCACTAACAAGGCTTGTACTTCGGTCTCGCTGGCCGGTTGGTGATAGCCAACAAACTCAGTTTCGGGGATGTGATTGACCAGTTGATTAATGCCGCCTGCCATCAAATCCACGGTTTCATGCGCCTGTTGCGATCGCCGACGATCCTTTTCCTGCTCCTGATCGAACCCTTCCAGGTCAACAGTCAAGCCCTTTTCGGCAGCAATTTCCTGCGTCATTTCCAGTGGAAAACCGTAGGTGCTGTAAAGGTCAAAGGCTTCTGCACCAGAAATTTGCCCATTGCTGCGAGGATTGGCCATCAAATCGGCCAGGATTTTTTCGCCACGCTCCAGGGTTTTGAGGAAGTTGACCTCTTCTCGCTGCAAGGCAATTTTGATTGTGCGCTCCATGTCGCGTACATGAGGATAAGCATCCTCCGCCAAGACAATAGCCGTTTCGGCAAGTTGCGGCATAAATTCTTTCTTAATGCCAATCACCCGCCCATAGCGAATCACCCGCCGAATCAGCCGCCGTAGTACATAACCTCGCCCTTCATTAGACACAGTGATGCCATCAGCAATCATGTGGACAACGGCACGAGTGTGGTCGCCAATTACTTTGAGTGCTGTTTGGGTGGATGCATCAGCTTTCTTGTAACTAATGTCGGCAATTTTGGCAGCCGCTTTGATGATTGGGTAGATTAAATCGGTTTCGTAGTTGTTGGGTACCTGTTGCAGAATTTGAGCCATACGTTCTAGCCCCATGCCTGTGTCAATGTTTTTGTGGCTAAGGGGGGTCAGGCTACCTTCTACATCCCGGTTGTATTCCATGAACACTAGGTTGTAGAACTCGATGAAGCGACTACCGTCTTCCAGATCGATCGCCTCAGTACCCAGTTCTGGCTTGAAGTCATAGTACAGCTCAGAGCAAGGGCCACAGGGGCCAGTAGGGCCAGATACCCAAAAGTTATCATCGGCACCCATACGCTTGATGCGGGCTTCGGGTACGCCAACTTGGTCGCGCCAGATGGCGTAGGCTTCATCATCTTCTTCAAAAACGCTAACGACTAACCGATCGGGCGGCAGTTCAAACACTTGGGTCGATAACTCCCATGCCCAGGCGATCGCTTGCGGTTTGAAGTAATCACCAAAGCTAAAGTTGCCCAACATCTCAAAGAAGGTATGGTGCCGTGCTGTGCGACCTACGTTTTCAATGTCGTTGGTGCGAATACATTTCTGTGAGGTAGTAGCACGAGGAAACTCTGCCGCTTGTTGTCCCAGGAAAATAGGTTTGAATGGCAACATCCCAGCAATGGTTAGCAGCACAGTGGGGTCTTCCGGTACCAAGGAAGCACTCGGCAGAATTTTGTGCCCGCGATCGGCATAAAAGGTAAGGAAGGCTTGCCGGATTTGAGCGCCGCTCAGGAAAGTTGCCATGGCAGTGTTAGAACGCAGGTAAGCAGAGTCGTATTTCCCTATGATGCCGCAGGATTGTAACAGAGCGATCGCTCTGGAAACAGGAAGCTAGAAATCGGTTGAGCTAAGAAAGATTTGCCCCAACATCCTGGTTTTTCTACGGTAAACTCTAAATCTCAGCCGACGTTGAATCCATCGTAAGTCTAGAGGATCTGCCACAAACTGATGATTAACTTGGCAGAACACCTAAACAACTTTGGATTCCAGCGACTTAAGAAACTCGGTATTCACGCCTGATTCACGAGTGAGAGCAATTTTACCTGTGCGAGCAATTTCGCGAATGCCAAACTTGTTAAGTACCTGAACGATCGCCACCATTTTGCCTGGATCGCCCACTACCTCCAGAGTGAGAGAATCTTCAGCCACATCCACTACCCGTGCTCGAAAAATTTGCGCCAGTTCGATTACTTCAGAGCGGTTGCTACTTACGGCATTGACTTTGAGCAGCATTAGTTCTCGCTCTACACAGGGCACATCGGTAATATCCTGCACCTTGAGCACATTAATCAACTTATAGAGCTGCTTAGTTAGCTGTTCAATAATGCGATCGTCCCCTGGAACAACCATCGTAATGCGGGACACTCCCAACTGCTCCGCTGGGCCAACTGCCAAACTTTCAATATTGAAGCCCCGTCGTGCAAACAGTCCAGCAATTCGAGTCAGGACACCAGCTTCGTCCTCAACCAAAACAGAAAGGGTGTGTTTCATAGCTGCCACGCCAGTACGCCAGGAAAACTTCTGGTCAAATCCAGAGGGAATTTAGTCCTTTATTTTACTGCCAGGGCTGGACGAAAGCGATCGCGATGTCATCAGATTGCAAAAGTGGTGATAGAGCGAAGGAGTCAAGAATTGTAGGGATCAAAGCGCTTGACTCCCCATTCCCTGACTCCTTCAGACGAAGCGTAAGGCTTTTGCCAAAAAGTTAATTGCCGCGGCTAATAGCCAATTCAATTTGCTTAAACTCTTGCTCCAAGCGATCCTTGAGCTTGTCAGGCACTGGGCGGTTGGGGTAGGAACTATAATGCCCTGCCAGCGAGTTCAAAGCCGTTCGCATTGTCGTAAACGAAGTCAGCTTGGAAATAGAAGGATCACGACGATAACGAGCTGCAAAGTCATTAATAAGCTGACGTGCCTTTACTTGAGCAGGAGCCTTTTCTGGAGCATCATCGGGCAATTGTACGGCTGTTCTCAAGCTATCAACCATCATCAAGGTGTCCTTTTGATAGTCACCGCTCAGGCCGAGCGTACCCTCTGGCACTGCGGAGCAGCCCATCAAGCCCACACAAACCACTAATACCAATGCCAATAGCTGGGAGAGATAGCGCTTCATAAATAATTCCAGTAATGCAACAGTAACTTAATAATCTGTAATAACCAGACTATCCCACCGATTTTAGCGCGATTGCGTGCCCTGCAAATCATCAACCTAGTTGGAAACGAGCCAGACCCATCAGGATAGACTGATGGCATCAGACAGGTAATCCGCCGCTGCTTCCACCAGCGCGATCGCATTTTCGTACATCATGCGCGTTGGGCCTAGTACGCCCACACTACCTACAGGCACGCTGCCTTTAGAGTAAGTTGCAGAAATAAGAGTACAAATACGAATTGGCTCTAGGGGATTTTCGGAACCAATCCGCACCATAACCCGCCGACCTGGCAAATCAGCATTCGGATGGTCAAAAATAAGCGGGACTAGCTGCTCTTGCTCATCTTCAAGCAACTGGATCAGAGTTTGCACCTGCTGAAGTTGAGAAAATTCTGGGTAACGTAACACCTCAGATAGTCCGCTAATCATCATTTGGGTGGATGCTGGCGACCCAGAGGGGCGGCTCATCTCCGTTAAAACAGCTTGCAGAAAGTTACCGTAGCGCTCAAATTCTCGATCTAATTCGACCAAGTCTAGGCTAGATAGCTCAGCGATCGCCCGTCCCCGCAGGTGACTATTCAAGAAGTTAGACAATATTTGCAGTTCCTGGCTAATCACATCGGGATCAAGAGGATCCTCGTCCTGAATATGGGGCAAGTCCATCAGTGCTGAGTGGGTTTCGTAGGTATCCGTAACAAAAATCAGCATAATCCGGTTGGGATCGACTTGCACTAGCTGCACATGTCGCAAACAGGTAGTGCTGGTTTGTGGCATTGTAATCAGGGCAATGTAGCCGCTAATGGTTGCCAGCAACTGTGCAGCTCCTCGTAGCAGAGCTTCCAGGCTGGAGTCTTGGGGACTAAGGCGATCGGCCAGTAATTGTTCAACCCGCGGATTTAATCCAGTGGGCTGCTTGATCAGGCGATCGACGTAAATACGATAGCCAGAATCCGAAGGTACTCGCCCTGCTGAGGTGTGAGGTTGGTACAACAGTCCAGATTTTTCCAGCACCGACATGGCGTTGCGAATCGTGGCGGAGCTTACACTCAGGTTGTATTCTTTCAGCAGGGCTTCTGAACCGACTGGCTCTGCCGTTGCAATATAGTGGCGCACGGTAGCCCAAAGCACTTGCTGTTGCCGACTCGTAAGATTAACGGGTTTAGACATTGAGGCTAAGGGTTAAAAACGAATTGGGAAAAAACTTTTCTGTTAAAAGGCAGGTAATTACTAGACTAAACCAATTGCTAGAGTTGGCAGAGCATAACTTCAGTAATGGTTAGTTCCAGTCAAAAAGTCAACGCCTACCCAGCTCGCTAAGCTTACAATGCGTGACTATTCAGAGTCATGTTGCACCCATCTGCCATTCGTTTCACCATAGCAGATGAATTGCAACCTTTTCAGATTCCTCTAGTTAGAGTCAAAGGCTACTTGGATGAATTGATCGTTAGCTCACCTATGGGAGCAGCCGTGAGCATTGGGAATTGTTGCTTCCATGCAAAAATGGCCGCTTGAGCCGACTTACGTTGGGGATGGCCAAGGGGAATTTGGCTAGCATAGGCGATCGCAGTCTGCACCATCTCTGGAGTACCTGCCTGTGCAAGTTGATTAGCCAGGAGTAACTGAGGCGACGCGATCGTCGGGTGTAAACGATGCTGCCATGTGGCTATCAGGATTTGGGCTTGCAGATAACGGGGTCGCTCTGGGGTTACTACAGCGGCTAGTTGCGTAGCCCAGTCCAGAGCATTAGGATGGCGCACGGCTGAAATTGCTTGCGCTACCTGAAGTTGCAACAAATCCTGTACCTGAGCTTGCAGTTTGGGTAGCTGTGTCTGAGCTTGGGCATAGACCAGGGCATCGGTGGAAATGTAGCTTATTTGGGTCAGGGTTATGAGCAGTGGCAAAAGCTGGTGCTGTTGGGTGGGATGGTGGCTAATGGGCTGGCCAAGCAATTGTTCTGTCTGATGAACAGCCACTAGGGCAGCCAAATCTGGTGTTAGAGGGGTGGTGGTTGGCAGTGCCTGTAAGGTAGCAAGGGCAGCAGGCTGGTTGTTTTGCACCAGTTGTGTTGCAGCAATAGTCAATAGTTCCTGCCCCCAACGATCAATGGCAGCAGCAGCCTCCACCTGGGTATAGCTGTGATGGGGAAGTTGCTTCGCCCAAAAGATGGCTTGGGCGAGCTGTCGTATGCGATCGCCTCCAGGCGCTGCGGCAAACAGACGAATCTGCTGTAGCTGCTGGCGGGCAAGCCGTTCGGTGAGTAACTGGTGCCGTCGTTGCAGAAGAAATCGTCGCCAATGGGCTTCTTTTCGGCCAATTAATTCGGTTAGTTGAGTCTCGGCAGTAAGCCAATCTTGGGCTTTTATTGCGGCTTGAATAGCGCGATCTACCTGCTGCTGTTCCCAATGTTGCTGTCGCCAAGTGGCGATCGCTTGGCCAGCTTTGCCGCTGAGTGAACTTGTGGGGGGAATTTGTCCTGCAAGGGCGATCGCGGTCATCCACTGATCATCCTGCGTGTGCTCGTAAGCTCGATGCAGCACCATGGCTGACCATTCTTGGACTCGCTGATTAGCCCGGCTATACCACTTGTGATGAGGAGACCAATGCGCCACCAATTTCAACCCTGCCAAAACGGATTCCAGATCGCCATTACGCACAGCTTGCTCAGCACAAATCAGATGTTCCTCATGGGATACCCACCAGCGCTGGCGATCGCAACTCAGCAAAGACGGCATGGTTGCCAGCCACAAAAAGGCTGCTAACCCCACCCCGCCGCAAAAGGTTAACCCGCTAAGCCAAATAACGGGTAACCGCAGCCAATTTCTTGGAGAAAGCGGTTTTCTCAGCTCTGAAGGCAACTCCGCTTGCCCAATCGCTTCAACTGCTGCTGCCGACAATTCTGCCTCAATCCCTTGCCTTGCCATAGCTGCACCCCTTAGCCAACCCGGCTGAACAGTGTCGCTATTGTAGTCAACAAGATTTAGTTTGCAACTTAGAAAAAAGTCACAAATGTTACATGCATTGAATGTGGAACACTCAATGCATCGTAATGCTTTTGTTTAGAAAACATGCAGCAATCTATTTCAAGCCCACAAGAACTACTTGTCAGGCTTTATTGTTGGTTGCGATAGCCGTAGAAATTGATATGATAATCCGTAATTTTCACCCCAGTCTGAGCTTCGATCTGCTGTAGCAAAGCCTCTGGTAGTTCAACATGAATATCCAGAATTTGGTCAGTATCTAGGCAATTAACATGGCTATGGGAATCACTAATATTGCCATATAATCGCCCATCCGATCGCTCGATGCACTCAATAATTCCCTGACTGGAGAGAGCTTCCAAATTTTGATAAACCGATGTGTGGCCGATTTCTTTACCTTGCTGGTTCAACCGATTATAGATCTCTCGGGCAGACAAATGTTCTTGTTCTTGCCACAACAACTCTAGAATAAATCGTCGTTGGCGACTCAATCGCATGCCCAAAGACTGACAGCGTTCCAACGCGTCGTCTAGGGAACGAAGGGGCTTTTGAACTTCTAGAGTATTTTGCATAGTGACTGCTTTTCCAAAGCTAAAACAATTTGGCTACCTGTCGGCAACTAGCCCCAGTTGCCCTTTTCTGAACGAGATTGAAGCGACTCTAGTAATTAAGACGACAATCAATGATTCAGTAAAAACTGTTAATGGATAGCTGCATCTAGTACAGTTTTAGCATAGGCTAAACCAAACTCACTACAACTTTGGCTTGGTGCTCACTTGGGTAAGCTAGGTGCACCAATCAGGTCAATTGGATTTATTGCAGAATTTGTGATTAATCCGATCGCAATCTAGATTTAATTGCCGCAGAATGGATAGTGACTATAACAGTGTGACTCGACTCCTATGGCTTCTCAATGGCTTTCTCGCGATCGTATGAGCCTATGTGCCTGCATAGCTCGGCTATTTCCAAAGGGGTTGGCTTCATGGGGAACGGGCGTTGCGATCGCCCTTGCTTGCCTGGTGTGGCTCTATCCAACACCTGCTTTGGCAGGGCTCAACGACGATCGCTTTGATGGTGACATTTTCGCTCTCTACGCAGGCAATGGCTCACTTGTCCCCCCTAAAGTCACTCTGGAGGAAGCCTTCAAGCGACAACGCCCTGCGCTGTTGGTGTTTTATCTGGATGACAGCCGCGACTGCAAGCAGTTTGCTACGGTTGTTTCTCAACTTCAAGGGTTCTATGGCCGGGTGAGTGACTTTATTCCAATGCGAGTAGATTCTTTGCCTGTGCAGGCTGAGTTTTCTCCAGTGGAACCAGGTTATTACTACGAAGGTAGTGTGCCCCAAACAATTTTATTTGACAGCATGGGCAAGGTTGTGCTGAATGAAGTGGGGGTTGTTAGTTTTGAGGCCGTGGATGACGTGTTTCGTGAGGTGTTTGATCTGCTGCCACGATCGCAGTCAGTTCCCCTCAAGCGTCGCTCTGTCAACGAACTGACTACTGAGTTGGTGGAGCCGTAGCCTGCAATACTGTCTTTTGATGATGGCCTCGGCAAGATTGCGGAGGGAGTTTGCCCTAGTTCAATATCGGTTTCTTAGCTACGCACCTGTCCGTACAGTTCCAGTGTCGTCTCATTTTCCATCGATTCCGATGTCACCGCGATACACTACCGAAGAACTGATCCAGATTTTGGCTGAGGAACGCCGTGCTTGCATGAATGGTGAGCGTCTTGCTTTGGCTGCCAGTCCAACGGGCTTTAGCCCTTTTTTGGATAAGTTTGTTCAAGCGGATGGGATCCAGCGGTTTACTGCCTATCAGAACTTTCAGGCTACTATCCATGCATACCAGCAGGAGTATCAGGTTTCTGGTATTGTTTGGCAGCAGATTACGCTGGCTGGCAAGGAACTTTGCTTTCCAAAAGTACACGATCAGTTGGTTGGTTTACCGGACGATCGAGTGGTTTTGCAGGCTGCAAAGGCAGCAGTTGTTGCTTTTTGGGCTGATGTTACCACAGGCATGGATATTTACCAGAGCCTGAACTATGGTAGAGACTACCGCTTGGTGACACCATTAATGGTGGAACAACTGATGCAACGTGCCGAGTGGGCACTGCTTCAGCACTACGGTAGCGATCGCCAGCTAGAAATTGTGCTGCAATTAGGGTGGGGTAAGCCTGAAGAGGCCAGCTACCCTCGTGGATTGCCCAATTCCGGCAGTGATTATCTCCACGCAGTCAATCCGGGTCACTGCCCGATCGGCTAATTAATTTGGGACTCAATTATTTAACTGATTTCGTAGGTTTTCCAGAGAAGCCCAGCGCTGGTCAACTTGGGGTTCAGAAGGGTTGCTATCTACAAAGGAAATGCCATGACAGTTAACGTCACACAAGGCTTGTTGAGGGAGTTCCAGACTAAGTTGTTCATAAACCCAGCTTTCTGCATCAAATTGCCCCTGAGTAGGGAGGGATTCTACCAGCTCTTCTGGATCCAGGTCTTGATCTAAAACTAACTCTGGGATGCTGTCAGCTTCATCGCTCAGCCAGATAAGTTCCTGGGGAGCGATGGTTAACCGGTGGTTGTATTGCTGGAGGCAGCGATCGCAGGTAAGGGTAACGATCGCGTCAGCCTGCGCTTCGATTTCCAAATAGTTGCCGTGATGGGTAACTCGCAACCAACCTTGTACTGGGGTCAGCGTCTCAAAGTCAGCGACCTTTTGGTTAAAGGGCACTGTATCAGTGCGTTGCGGCATCCGGGTCAAACGAGGAATGGAGATGGGTTCCAGCATAGTCTATGCTCACTTATTCGCTTGGCTGCTGAAACCGAACTACCAATCTGCGATCGGGTTCTTGTCCATGGCTGTAGGTTTCCATATCCCCATAGTCTTTGAGGATGGTGTGGACTTGACGCCGCTCTGCTGCCGAAAGAGACTTTAGCTCGTATTCTTCACCAGTTTTGCGGACATACTCAACAGCAGCATCGGCCATGTCTTTCAGTTCACTGTGGCGGCGGAGGCGATAGCCCGCCAAATCAACTGTGTACGCTTGCTGCTGATCCGGTGCAGCGCCCAGATTCAGCATGGTATTGAGCAAATATTGAATCGAGTCCAGTACACTGCCGTCTTTGCCAGTCAGCAGTTCGATCTGTTCGGGGGATAGGGTCTTGGCATCGATCGCCAACCAACAACTATCCTCTGCAAACGGAGGGCTGGGTTCAGCTTCGACCGTTGCTTCAATGGTTGCTAGGTGAAACAACTGCTGCAACCATTGCGAACCATTCTGGACTGGATGAGTACTCATAGGATGCTAACTCTGAGCCTTTTTCTTAGAGCGCCCCGGTTCGAATGGCAGTGCTTCAGTTGTGGTGGCTTTTACAGCACCGGGAGTCACCGCTGCTGCACTACCAGGCTTAGCCGTGGCCTCAGCAATCTTTTGAATATCTTCCGGGAGTGGTTCTCGCATGAGAATGAAGGTCTGCAATGTCTGGAAAATATTAGCAATCACCATGTACATCAGCACACCTGCAGGCAGTGGGAAAAATAGGAACATGCCAGAGAATAGAACAGGCGTAATCTTGTTAACAGTATCTTGGCTGGGGTTACCAGAGTTAGCACCCTGGCCAGAAATAAGCTGGTTAATGTAAATGCTGACACCAAAGAAGAGGATCATGCCAACAACGTCCCAGTGGATGGTGCCATCTTTGTCGATCGCCCCTACATGGCCTAACTTGTCAATAAACAAAAACCCTTTATCAGCAGCCAATCCAGGCAGAACTTCTTTGAGAGTTACATCGCCGGGCTCAAGGGCTTGAATAGTGCCATCATCATTGACTTTGATATGCTCAGCCCCGCTAACTACCTCTAAACGAGGCACAACCTCAGTATCTGGATACTCTGCCAGCAGTTCTTGCAGTGGCTTACCTTCAACAGTCTGTAGTTCAATCCGAGTTGTTTCACCCACAGCCAATTTGGTTCCACCAGGAACGATCGCCGAAACAGGCAGGTGAACACCATCAGCCAGGTAGATATTTTGGGGAGGGGAGACAAACGCTTGAGGCTGCACTTGCTCTATCTGATCAGAAGGCAAAATCTGCAGACTAATGTTGTAAGGAACGTCAGAAAACGGCGACCCACGCAGAGTGGCAAACAAGGCAAACAAGATTGGCATTTGCAGAAGTAATGGCAAACAACCAGCCAACGGGTTGCCCAGCTCCTGCATGACTTTGGCCATTTCTTCCTGCTGCTTGGCTGGGTCATTCTTGTAGCGTTCGCGAATTTCCTGCTGGCGCTGTTGCATCACAGGTTGCACCACCTTCATACGGCGCATATTGCGAATCGACCCAGCACTTAGAGGGTACAGAGCAAAGCGAATCACCAGAGTCAAAGCTACGATCGCTAGTCCATAGCTCGGCACAATCCCGTAAAAGAAGTCCAGGATTGGGAGCATAACATTTTTAGAGAGAAAGCTGATTCCAAAATCCATTCGCCTGACCTGAGTCTTGTCTGCTGGAGTATACGAATCCCAGTCTACTGAAAATCGGTTACCGGCTCACTCTTATTTACACGAACCTAACAGCGAGATAACCGAATCTGGGAGATTTCTATGCCTTGCCGATGCCACCGCTGGCTTCCTGCGCTTTGGGAGAAATTCGTTCCAAAATGTAGTCGTAGACTTGCCGGAACTTAGGCACAGCCCGCAATTCCAGACGGCTACCATCCTTGAGTGTGATTACCATATCGCCCCAGGTACCGAGTCCGCGAGGTACTGTCACCACTTTAGTAATTTCAGAATAAACAATATCAGTACGATCGCGTCCCATCCAACCGCCAGTCACAGAAAGGCGACGATCTGTAATGCGATACCGCAGCCAAAGCGCTCGAACGATCGCCCCAATTGTCAGGGGAATACAAATAACTGTGGTTGCCAAAAGCAGATTAATAATGAGATCCCCAATGTGAGGGCCACCTTCAAAATAAACGTCTTCCTTAATGCTCATACAATACCTCGGCATCTGTCAGTAATTGCTTCAATTCTTGCAGAAATTGCCAATAATCGCATTCCACCGCTTCAGGGTACACAGATAATACAAAATCCCAGCCGCGGGCAACCTGAGGAGACAGGTGGCAGTAGGCTGCATGAATCTGTCGCCTGATACGGTTACGAACAACCGCACGCTTAGCCACCTTTTGACTAATGGAAACCCCTAATCGACTAGGTAAATTAGCTGTGCCAGAGGAGGAATTCCCCTGAGCCGGAAGATATGGCTGGTGCGATCGCAAGCGCAATAACAGATGAGGCGATCGAAACCGCTTTCCCTGCTGATAAACCAAGCTAAAATCCCGCTGGCTTTTCAGGCGATAGATTTGGGGCAACGCCACCAACAAACCTCGCTAATGTTGAATAATCGTGCCTACACCACAGCCAGCCGAGCCCGCCCTTTGCGGCGACGAGCCTTCAAAACACGTTGACCATTTTTAGTGCGCATCCGAGCACGAAAACCAGAAGTTCTCCGGCGCTTGCGGCTAGTACCGCCCAATGTTCTCTTGGTCATAAGGTTCCCCGTTACTGCAATTGCAATACTGCTTAAAACTCGCGGTCTATAACTATAGCAGGTTAAAGGAATTTGTATCTAGCCCTTCCTTAGAGGATGCTTGAAAGAGCCTTCACAACCTATTGGATAAAAAGTAGATAGAAAGAACTTCTAGATTCCCCCTTTGATAGACAAGGACTTCGGCTCGCCTCTGCTTTACCTGATTACGTGCCAAGAATATAGTCATTTCGTTGCGGTTGAGCGCTAGGATGAGGCCATATCGCCAGTTGGGCGGTCGCCCTGCTGCATCATTTTGGTATAACCCCTATGTTTTCTCGTCTTGCCCAGTCCAGTAACCGCCAACGCGAAATCCTGGAAGTGGTAATTCGCAATGGTTGGAGCTACATGCGGCGGTTGCTTACTGGTGCTAAACCAGAAGAGCCGCAACTGCCTACCCCTGCTGTGTTGCGTAATACGTTGGTTGACTTGGGGCCAGTTTACGTCAAACTAGGGCAACTGCTCAGTACCCGTCCAGATTTACTGCCACCTGCATACATTAATGAATTGACAGCGTTGCAAGCCGATGTGCCTGCTGTACCCTGGGAGGAGATTGAAGGCGTTGTGCGTCAGCAATTGCATCGCCCTCTGGATGAAGTATTTGCTGACTTTGACCCTAAACCCATAGCGGCTGGGTCGATCGCCCAAACTCACCGAGCCCGCCTCCAAAATGGCCGTGAAGTAGCTGTGAAAATTCAGCGGCCTGGGCTAGATGCTGTTGTGGAACAGGACATTGCTCTGTTGAGTAGCTATGCTGATCTAGTTGCCCGCACCAATTTTGGTCAATATTACGACTTAAAGGCTCTGGTAGAAGAATTTTCTACCTCTCTGCGCAACGAACTTAACTTTTGCCAGGAAGCGGAGCATACTGACCAGTTACGGCGAAATCTGTCAGGTAGTGAGTGGTTTAAGTCCGATCAGTTGGTGATTCCAGAGGTGTTTTGGGATTTGACCACAGAGAAAATGTTGGTGCTGGAATGGCTAGATGGCACACCAATTTTGTCGGCTACGTTTCGGGCAGCGGCCAGCAGTGATGAAGGAAAAACTGAACGACAGGAAGCTATCAAACTGTTGGTGCGGGCATTTTTCCAGCAGATTTACGTCGATGGAGTGTTCCATGCCGACCCCCACCCAGGCAATGTGTTCTATCTAAAGGATGGCCGGATAGCTTTGCTGGACTGTGGTATGGTGGGACGGCTGGATCCGCGTACACAGCAGGTACTGACTGAAATGCTGTTGTCGATCGTCACCTTTGACGCCCAGCGCTGCACCCAACTAACGCTGCAACTGGCTCAGCCGTTGCAACCTGTAAATTTGGCACGATTGGAGGCTGATTACGATCGCCTCCTGCGCCGCTACGGCAACCAAAATCTAGCCAATGTCAATGTCAGCCAGTTGTTTTACGAGATCTTGCAAGCCGCTCGAAACAACTACTTACAGGTGCCTGGAAACTTGGGCTTGTATTCTAAAACGCTGGCCAATTTGGAAGGGATTGCCCGCCAGCTAGATCCGGACTTTAACCTGCCTGATCAGATTCGCCCCCTCATGACTAGCCTGTTCCAACGCCAATTAGTGGGACAAGCACCTGTAGAAGCTATGCTCCGCACTGTGCTGGATCTGAAAAGTCTAGGATTGCAGTCGCCCCGCCGTCTGGAGCAGTTGCTCGATCGCGTCAGTTCTGAAACCATGCAATGGAATCTGACCCTGCGCGATTTGGATAGCTTCCGGCGCACGGTGGATACCTCTGCCAACCGGCTTTCCTTCAGCATTGTGGTAGGGTCACTGATCATTGGAGCCGCCATTATTGCCTCCAGAGTGCAACTAACGACCCAGTTGTATTGGATAAATTACATTTTGTTTGCAGTGGCTAGCTTTTTGGGGCTGTGGTTAGCTATTGGCATCATCCGCTCTGGACGCTTGCGCTAGGTTACTGCAGTCGATCGATCGTGCGGTACTGAATGGCCTCAGCTACGTGGCTAGGCTTTAACAAGTCTTCCTGAGCTAGGTCAGCGATCGTGCGCGCTACTTTGAGAATGCGATCGCTGGCTCGTACCGACAGCCCCAACTTGCGAATGGCCGTTTCTAATAACGTGCGGCTTGCCTCATCCAACTGGCACCACTGGCGCAAATGCCGACTTTGCATTTCTGCATTGCAGCGTAGGGGAGTATTTCGGAATCGGGTTTGGGCGCGATCGCGAGCAGCCTGTACCCGCTTTCGCACCAAGGTCGAGCCTTCTCCTTCACTGGTTTGCATCACTTCCTCCGGCTTCAAACGGTTAACTGCCACCTGTAGATCAATCCGATCCATCAATGGCCCCGAAAGCCTAGCCCAGTAATGTTCCCGCGATCGGGGCGTACACGTGCATGCCTGCACCGTATCACCATAAAACCCACAGGGGCAAGGATTTGTGCTGGCCACTAAGGTGAACTGAGCTGGGAAGGACACCGACTGTCGCGTACGCGAAATACTGACGTAACCATCCTCTAGCGGCTGTCGCAGGTATTCCAGAACATCGCGTTTGAACTCGGTCAATTCATCTAGAAACAGGATGCCGCGATGCGATAGGGAAATTTCTCCTGGGCGTGGAAAACTGCCCCCACCCACCAACGATGGGCCAGAGGCCGAATGGTGCGGACTGCGAAAGGGGCGGGTGTTCACCAGAGAGCCTTTGTGTTTGAGTAGCCCAGCTACGGAATAAATCTGGGTGACCTCTAGGGCTTCTTCAAAACTGAGAGGCGGCAATATACCGGGCAACCGCCGTGCCAGCATGGTTTTGCCACTGCCCGGAGGTCCCACAAAGATTAGGTTATGGCCACCTGCTGCCGCAATTTCTAATGCTCGGCGGGCGTGGGCTTGCCCTTTGACATCGCGCAGATCCGGGGCACTGGTTTGACCCCGTTGCAACTCCTCTAACCCGTCGATCGCCGCTGGGCTAAATTGCTCTGGCTGGTTAAGAAACGCCCCCAACTCAGAAAGATGGCTAAACCCAAATACCTTGAGCCCAGTAACGACCGCTGCTTCCCGTACGTTATCGACTGGGACGACGAGTTGCGTAATGCCGAGCGATCGAGCTGCTGCCGCGATCGCCAATACCCCAGCCACCGGACGCAATGCCCCATCCAGAGACAATTCTCCTAGAAATAGGGTTTGTGCCAGTGCATCCGGGGGTACCTGCTCCGATGCTGCCAAAATGCCCACACTAATCGGCAAATCAAAACTAGGACCCTCCTTACGCAGATCGGCAGGGGTCAAATTCACCACAATCTTGCGCATAGGAAAGGCAAACCCTGCATTCTTCACCGCTGTCTTGACTCGTTCTTTGGACTCTTGCACCGCCGTGTCCGGTAGCCCCACTACCACGATTCCCGGCAGCCCTCCGGCAATGTCCACTTCCACCCCAACCTGAATCGCCTCAATTCCAAGCAGCGCTGCACTCCAAACTCTAGCCAACATACTAAGTAGAAATAACCTGACCCGCTTAGCATTCCCGAAACTCTACTCAGAGCCACCACTGAAGCCGGGGAAAAGGTGAGGGAAAGAAAAAAGAAAAAAGAGAAAAAAGGAAAGAAAAAAAAGAAAAGCAACATCGGCTGTTGTTTTTTTTCTTTCATCTTTTATCTTTCATTTTTCCCCCGGTTTCAGTCCCCTTGCGGGGAAGAGGTAATGAAAGAGTTGGCTTCTACACGCGGCTCAGGGAAGGACTTCCTGAACTGAAAACCGTATAGGTCAAATTTATTGACAATAAGAGGGATTTATTGTCAAGAACACAAGCAATAAAATCTCTGAAATCCTTGCCTGGTACGGCTGCCGCAGAGGTCAACGAAGTTATCGGGTTTTCAAGGTTCGGTCAGGGGTTAGATTTGCTATTGCTCTCAATATGCTTTACCGACCGAAAAAGTCAAGCTGAGACCTGATTACTTTCGTTAAATAATGTAAACACTAGGTGGTGGAGTCGGCGGAGGGCTACCGATCGTTAGGGTTTTGGGCAGACAGTCGGCGGCAATCCAGTAGAATCCTACATTGTCTTCGGTAGGCTCAATCTTGAGGAGATGGTGATAAGGGGTCGCCTATCGCGTAAGAGATACTTAGGGAGCGCGATGAGGGGGTGGGGG
>Ga0224722_1000241_pt1 | contig 31621 bp, 40 predicted proteins | sample Balambano_FR1_Me_FD_161646 | JGI IMG/M metagenome (GOLD analysis project Ga0224722, IMG submission 161646) | Freshwater sediment microbial communities from Lake Towuti, South Sulawesi, Indonesia - Balambano_FR1_MetaG | ecosystem: Environmental > Aquatic > Freshwater > Lake > Sediment | place... | reverse complement strand
TCCGCCAACTCATCACCAAGCGCCTGAATAGTGCTGGCATCTCAGAGGTTCGGGTTGAGCGTAAGGCAGACCAAATTGATTTAGAGATCCGCACGGCTCGTCCAGGCGTTGTCGTGGGTCGAGGTGGGGCTGGGATTGAAGAACTGCGGACAAAGTTGCAAGAAGAACTGGGAGACAGTAATCGCCAGATTCGGATCAACGTGGTAGAAGTTGCCCATGTTGATACCGATGCCACACTGATCGCCGAATATGTAGCTCAGCAACTAGAACGCCGGGTTTCCTTTCGTCGGGTAGTTCGTCAGGCAATTCAAAGAGCTCAGCGGGCGGGCGTGCAAGGGATCAAAATTATGGTGGGTGGACGATTGAATGGAGCAGAAATCGCTCGGACTGAATCGACCCGCGAAGGTAAAGTACCCCTACACACGCTACGGGCTGACATTGATTACGCTCACTGCACAGCCAGAACAATCTACGGAATTCTGGGTATTAAGGTTTGGGTATTCAAAGGTGAAATTTTGCCTGGACAAGAAGACACTACAACTGCTGCTGCTCAACCGCGTCGTCGCCAGCAACAGCGTCGTCGCCAGCAATTTGAAGACCGCTCAAACGAGGGATAGACCGATCAAATCGTCGATCTGGACAATTTGATCTCATGCTTCCAATCCAAAAAAGGTAAAGATGTATGTTAAGCCCTAGAAGAACTAGATTTCGTAAACAACAACGAGGCCGAATGACTGGTCTGGCGACCAGAGGCAATAGCCTTAATTTTGGTGATTTTGCTCTACAAGCTCAGGAACCTGCCTGGATCACGTCCAGACAAATCGAAGCCAGTCGTCGTGCCATGACCCGCTATATCCGCCGGGGTGGCAAGATCTGGATTCGGATTTTCCCAGACAAGCCTATTACGATGCGACCTGCCGAAACCCGTATGGGTTCTGGAAAAGGTAACCCAGAGTTCTGGGTTGCTGTGGTGAAGCCTGGTCGGATTCTGTTTGAAATCGCTGGAGTACCTGAAGCAACAGCGCGAGAAGCTATGCGCTTGGCGGCTTATAAGCTACCCATCAAGACCAAATTTATCACACGAGAAACGACAGAGGAGTCTTGAGCACTATGGCGTTGCCTAAAATTGCGGACATTAAAGATCTGAGCGATGAAGAAGTAAGTGAGCAAATTGCTGAAGCTAAAAAGCAATTGTTTCAACTCCGCTTTAGAAAAGCGACTCGCCAAACTGTTAAGCCGCATGAATTTAAACATACTCGACATCGCTTAGCCCAACTGATGACGATCGAACGGGAACGGCAGCTCATTGCAGCTAGATCAAACAAGGCGATCGCAACCCCTGATGTCGAAGAGAGCGCTACATCAACAACCGTATCAACAACCGATGCAGTCGTAACCGAGGGACAGGAGTAAAAAAGCATGGCAGTCAAAGAAAGAGTAGGGTTGGTAGTGAGCGACAAAATGGATAAAACCGTTGTCGTCGCTGTCGAGAACCGTGCTCCTCACCCCAAATACCGCAAAATTATGGTGCGAACCAAGCGGTACAAGGCTCACGATGAAGAGAACAAGTGTAAAGTGGGCGATCGCGTTCGCATTCAAGAAACTCGCCCTTTAAGCCGCACCAAGCGCTGGCAAGTCATTGACATTCTTTCTGAAGCCTTAAATGTTTAGCTTTCGAGGAAACAATCATGATTCAACAAGAAACTTACTTGAATGTCGCTGACAACAGCGGTGCTCGGAAGCTAATGTGCATTCGGGTTCTAGGAGGAAATCGCCGTTACGCCAATGTGGGTGATGTCATTATTGCGGTCGTTAAAGATGCTATCCCCAATATGGCGGTTAAGAAATCAGATGTGGTCAGAGCGGTCATCGTGCGAACCAAAAAGGGGTTGCGTCGGGATAGCGGCATGAGTATCCGCTTTGATGACAACGCGGCGGTGATCATCAATGCTGAGGGGAATCCCAGAGGAACCCGTGTGTTCGGTCCGGTCGCTCGTGAGTTGCGCGATAAGAATTTTACCAAGATCGTTTCTCTGGCTCCGGAGGTTCTCTAATGAAAAGCGCATCGACTCCAGTCCGCTACCGCATGCATATTAAGAAGGGTGATACGGTTCAGATAATCAGTGGCAAGGAGAAGGGTAAGGTAGGTGAAATCCTGCGAACCTTTCCCAAGACCAGCAAAGTTATCGTTAAAGGGGTCAACATCAAAACGAAACATGTGAAACCCCAACAGGAAGGAGAGTCAGGCCAGATTGTTACTGTCGAAGCTCCCATTCACAGTTCCAATGTCATGCTGTACTCGACCAAGCAGAAAGTGGCCAGTCGTGTTTGTTACACCTACAGTTCAGATGGCAGAAAAGTCAGAATGCTGAAAAAGACGGGTGAAATCATCGATTGAGAATCGTACTGCACAGTAACTTCCCTGACTAAGCCCAGGGATATTCAAAGGACAACAACTATGACAACGCAACTCAAAAGCATTTATCAAGAAAAAGTTGTACCGAAGTTGATGGATCAGTTTCAGTACACCAATATTCATCAAGTTCCTAAGGTCGTTAAAGTGACTGTAAACCGGGGTTTGGGTGAAGCGGCTCAGAACGCTAAGGCGTTGGAAGCATCTTTAGCCGAAATCGCTACCATCACTGGACAAAAACCCGTTGTCACCAGAGCAAAGAAGGCGATCGCAGGCTTCAAGATCCGCAAGGGTATGCCCGTTGGCATTATGGTAACTCTGCGTTCTGACAAGATGTATGCCTTCTTGGATCGCCTGATTAACCTTTCCCTCCCCCGGATTCGAGACTTTCGCGGAGTCAATCCCAAAAGCTTTGATGGGCGAGGCAATTACACGCTGGGCGTGAGAGAGCAGTTGATCTTTCCAGAAATTAGCTACGATCGCATCGATCGCATCCAAGGCATGGATATTTCAATCATCACAACTGCCAATACCGATGAAGAAGGTCGTGCTCTATTAAAAGAACTGGGAATGCCCTTCCGAGAAAACTGAAGCAGTTTGAACAAAGAGGAGACTATGGGTTCCAACGATACAATTGCAGATATGTTAACACGCATCCGGAACGCGGCGATGGCTCGCCATCAAACGACAGAAGTGCCATCGACCAAGATGACCCGCAGTATTGCCAAAGTGTTGAAAGATGAAGGCTTCATCAATGACTTTGAGGAGCAAGGTGAAGGGGTTCAGCGCAGGTTGGTGATTGCTCTGAAATATAAGGGTAAGAGCCGTCGCCCAATTATTACAGCTTTGAAGCGGATCAGCAAGCCCGGTTTGCGGGTCTACTCCAATCGTAAGGAATTGCCAAGGGTGTTGGGTGGAATTGGCATTGCCATCATTTCAACTTCGAGTGGCATTATGACCGATCGCGATGCACGACGGCAAGGATTAGGGGGAGAAGTGCTGTGCTATGTCTGGTAGCTGCCCCCACAGGTTGAGATAGTTTGTGGCTTGCGATCGCTCAGAGGTGAGTCACCCACACTTCTGAAATCGAAAACGATTGAAAACCGCACATTGAAAATCGCAATTTAAAGTTGGCAGTAAATGGATCAAACTTAGGGGTAATTACTATGTCTCGTATCGGTAAGCGTCCTATTTCTGTCCCCCCTAAGGTGACTGTAACAATTTCAGGTCAAGATGTGGCTGTTAAGGGGCCAAAGGGAGAATTATCTCGCACCTTGCCACCTGAGGTTGAGGTCGCTCAAGAGGGACAAACCTTGACGGTTAACCGCCGCAATGAGTCTCGTGCAGCTAGACAACGCCACGGTTTGTGCCGCACTCTGGTGGCGAATATGGTTGAAGGCGTTTCTCAGGGCTTTCAACGGCGTTTGGAGATTCAGGGTGTGGGCTATCGTGCTCAAGTCCAGGGTCGGAACTTAACCCTCAGCATCGGTTATAGCCACCCTGTGCAAATTGCTCCTCCAGAAGGAATTCAGTTTGCTGTAGAAAATAACACCAATATCCTGGTCAGCGGTATCGACAAGGAGATGGTTGGTAATATCGCAGCTCGCATTCGGGCTGTTCGTCCACCTGAACCTTATAAGGGCAAGGGAATCCGTTATACAGGTGAGGCTGTCCGTCGTAAGCAAGGTAAGGCAGGTAAGAAATAAATATGAAACTCAGTCGCAAAGAATCAACCCGAAGACGGCACGGTCGCATTCGTCGGACGGTATTTGGAACAGCCGAACGCCCTCGTTTGGCTGTATTTCGATCCAATCAGCACATCTATGCCCAAGTGATTGATGACACCCAGCATCACACGCTTGCAGCTGCTTCTTCCCTGGAAGCTGAGTTTAAAGAGCAAATGTCAGTTGGGGGCAATTGTGAAGCCTCTATCTTAATTGGCAAATTGATTGCTCAACGCTCGTTGGCGAAAGGCATCGATCAGGTTGTGTTTGATCGGGGTGGCAATCTCTATCACGGCCGTGTCAAAGCATTGGCAGAAGCGGCGCGAGAGAATGGGCTTAGTTTCTAGGCTGTTACTAGCCTGAAATGACCTCTGGATAGCCAGAGGGGAAGGAGTTGGCTGAGAGCGACCAATAAACCTGGATAAGGCAACAGGACTTTAGAGGCTAAAATCATGGCAAAGAATCGAAAAAATAATCGTGCTCGTGAAAAAGAGACAGATTGGCAAGAGCGGGTGGTGCAGATCCGCCGCGTTACCAAGGTCGTTAAGGGAGGCAAAAAACTTAGCTTCCGGGCGATCGTCATTGTTGGTAATGAACAGGGTCGTGTGGGTGTGGGTGTGGGCAAAGCCAGTGATGTGATTGGAGCAGTTCGCAAAGGGGTAGCCGATGGCAAAAAGCATCTTGTAGAGGTGCCATTGACTAAAGCAAACTCTATTCCTCATCCCGTTAGCGGCGATGGTGGCGGTGCCAAAGTGATGATGCGTCCCGCTGCACCAGGAACAGGAGTAATCGCGGGAGGAGCCGTGCGGACTGTGCTAGAGTTGGCAGGAGTCAAAAATGTGCTGGCCAAGCAATTGGGTTCTGGCAATCCCTTGAATAATGCCAGAGCCGCCGCCAATGCTCTGGCATCTCTCCGAACATTTTCAGAGGTTGCCGAAGAGCGGGGAATTCCGGTCGAGAATCTATATGCTTAGTGCTGAGGCGATCGGTTTCCTTCGTCAGGTATTTCAAACATGAAAGTTTGATTGGTCAATTTTGAGCAAGAGGGAGATGAACTATGAGAATATCGGATGCTGTGCCCAAGGAGGGATCTCGCAGAGGTCGGCGACGAGTCGGTCGAGGGATTTCTGCTGGACAGGGGGCAAGCTGCGGGTTTGGCATGCGAGGTCAAAAATCTCGTTCTGGAAGTGGGACTCGTCCAGGCTTTGAAGGAGGTCAGTTACCTCTGTATCGTCGTATTCCCAAGTTAAAGCACTTTACTGTAGTGAATCGTCAACAGTACACTACGATCAATGTGGGAGATCTAGCATCCTTGCCCGCTCAGTCAAAAGTTAACCTGGCCTCCCTGATTGAAGCTGGAATTATTACATCGGATGACGGACCTTTGAAGGTCTTAGGCGATGGACAGGTTGCAGTTCCATTAGAAGTCTCGGCTGCTGCCTTTACTGCCTCTGCCCGCACTAAGCTTGAGTCGGCAGGTGGTAAATGTGAGGTCTTGGGCTAAACCCTCTGAGAATCGGTAAGGCCCTGACAGGTTCTACTTCATCGCAGTTAGATTCGTTTAGAGGTATGGTTCATGGTCGTTAGTCGAGATAAAGCCCCAACCGCTCAGGAAACGTTTGCCCAAATGGCCCAAGCGGCAGGTCTGAGAGGGCGGTTGCTGGTTACCATTGGCATGTTGATCCTAGTTCGCTTAGGAATCTTTATTCCTATTCCAGGAATCGATCGAGTTGCCTTTCAGCAAGGAGTTCAGGGGAGCGGCGTGGGCAACCTGATTGCTTTTCTGGATATTTTTGTAGGTGGCGGGATTTCTGCATTAGGTATCTTTGCTCTGGGTATTTTGCCTTATATTAACGCCTCAATTATTTTGCAGTTATTGACCGCAGCCTTGCCTAGCCTGGAGAACTTGCAAAAGAATGAGGGAGAGGCAGGACGACGCAAAATTTCTCAAATTACTCGGTACGTGGCTTTGGCTTGGGCGGTTCTGCAAAGTGCGGGGATCGCGCTCTTGGTCAGTCAATATGCTGAAACTCCTGGACCGTTTTTTATTGCTCAAACTGTCCTTGCTTTGACAGCAGGTTCCATGTTCGTCATGTGGGTCGGAGAACTGATCACGGAGCGAGGCATTGGTAATGGCGCATCGCTGTTAATCTTTGTCAGCATTGTATCTACATTGCCGCGATCGCTTGGACAAACCATTGACCTGGCTCAATCCAGTAGCGGCAACCGGGCCCTGGTTGGGGGAATTATCATTCTGATTGCAGTTTTCCTGATCATGATTGTGGGCATCGTCTTTGTTCAGGAAGGGACACGGCGGATTCCCATTATCTCAGCTCGTCGCCAGGTAGGACGTAAGCTTTACTTAGAAAAGAGCAGTTATCTTCCCCTGCGTCTCAATCAAGGGGGCGTAATGCCGATCATTTTTGCTTCGGCGGTGCTTTTCCTACCTGCATCCATTGTGCAGTTCTTTCCCAACAATCAAACGCTAGCGCGAGTAATCAGCTACCTGAACCCTGGCAGTTGGGTCTATGTACTCGTATATTTGGTTTTGATCTTGTTTTTTAGCTATTTCTACGCTTCGCTTGTGGTCAATCCCGTCGAGCTTTCTCAAAACCTGAAGAAAATGGGCGCTAGTATCCCTGGTATTCGCCCTGGAAAAGCCACCAGTGATTACATCGAGCGTGTGTTAAATCGTCTGACTTTTTTAGGAGCAATTTTCTTGGGATTGGTTGCGATCGTACCAACGGCAGTAGAAGGGGCAACCAATGTGACTACCTTTCGGGGCTTTGGTGCAACATCGCTGTTGATTCTGGTAGGTGTGGCAATTGATACGGCTAAACAGATTCAAACCTATGTTATTTCTCAGCGCTACGAAGGGATGGTAAAGCAATAGTGACAAGAATTATTTTTCTGGGTCCCCCTGGAGCAGGTAAGGGTACGCAAGCTAGCACATTATCCAGATTTTGCCAGATTCCCCATATTTCTACTGGTGAAATTTTGAGAAATGCGGTAGCTCAGCAAACAGCTTTGGGCTTGAAAGCGAAGTCCTATATGGATCAAGGTGAACTCGTACCTGATCATTTGATCTTGGATTTGGTCAAAGAGCGATTAACTCAAGAAGATGCCTTAGCTGGCTGGATTCTTGACGGATTCCCTCGAAATGTCTCTCAAGCCCTGTTTCTAGAGGAATTATTGCAGGTGCTCAATAGCCCTTTTGATTGTGTCATTAATCTGGATGTGCCAGATGAGGTGCTCATTGCTCGGTTGTTAGGACGGGGTCGAGCAGATGATAACGAGGAAACCATTCGACAGCGCCTTGTTGTCTATCGGGAACAAACTGCTCCCTTGATTGACTTTTATCGAGAACGCCAACAATTGTTTTCCATAGATGGAAGCCAACCGATCGAAAGGGTTACTGAAACTCTACAGAAAATGGTTCAGTGTCATGGTAGTTAAGCCCCTAAGTTCAAATCATCCCCGGTTAACATCAACATTTGTTACCTTTGTAAAGGGGGATGCCAATCCCAAACAATTCGTCTTCAACTGGGGAAGGGAAGCAGCTAAGTTGTTTGGGTGATCGTCATCTCAGACTGATATCTGAAACTACTTGAGGAGGTCAAGTTGTCCAAGCAAGATTTGATTGAAATGGAAGGAACTGTCACCGATTCCTTGCCTAATGCCATGTTTCATGTTGATTTAGACAATGGTTTCCAGGTGCTTGCACATATCTCTGGTAAGATTCGTCGCAATTACATCAAAATTTTACCTGGCGATCGCGTCAAAGTTGAGTTAACTCCTTATGATTTAACGAAGGGGAGAATCACCTATCGCTTGCGGAAGAAATAACAGCTTAGCTCATCAAACCTGCAAAAATTGTGGGAACCTTTTTGGGTGACGCTGTTGCTTCAATACTATTAACCTATCTTTTTGGAAATAAGCGTAAAGATGCTGCTTTTTCATTGACAATATTCTTTCAAAGCTGATATCATTATATATTTGTAAATCCTACTCACCCACCATGAAGGTTCGAGCTTCCGTCAAGAAAATATGTGAGAAGTGTCGCGTCATTCGTAGACGCGGCCGGGTTATGGTGATTTGTTCAAATCCCAAGCACAAGCAGCGGCAGGGATAACTTGCTCCTGTTTCAACTTTATACGTCATTGCAAATTTTCGCTAGATTGAATTTGAGAGGTACTACGTGGCACGAATTGCCGGGGTTGACCTGCCGCGCGACAAGCGCATTGAGATTGGTCTGACCTACATCTATGGAATTGGTTTAACGCGATCGCAGCAGGTTTTGGCTAAAACGGGAGTCAATCCTGATACTCGTGTTAGAGACTTGAGTGATGCTGAGGTTGCTGCTTTACGAGAGGCAGTGGAAACGGGTTACGAGGTTGAAGGTGATCTGAGACGATTGGAAGCGATGAGCATCAAACGGTTGATGGACATTGGCACCTATCGAGGTCGTCGTCATCGCTTGGGGCTACCTGTACGGGGACAGCGGACGAGAACCAACGCTCGAACACGTCGAGGGTCACGTCGTACTGTTGCTGGTAAGAAGAAAGCTCCTAGCAAGAAATAGAGTTATTTCTAGATTGACTGGTCTAAACAGGAACTTCGTTTACACTTCGCTAAAGCTTGATAAACCAAATTGGCGGGGTTGGAAAAGTAGGATTGTTTAATACTGTTTCAATTAACCGATTAAGCTGGTTGCTAATCACAGGTATACAGAGACATACATGGCATGTTAGGGAATTAAGGCATGGCAAGACAACCCAGTAAGAAGACAGGCGCAAAAAAAACTAAGCGCAACGTGCCAAGCGGCATGGCTCATATTCAATCCACGTTCAACAACACGATTGTCACGATTACAGATCCCACAGGTGAGGCGATCTCTTGGGCTTCTGCTGGCTCAAGCGGCTTCAAAGGAGCCAAGAAAGGCACGCCCTTTGCTGCTCAAACCGCAGCCGAGAATGCTGCTCGTCGAGCGATGGATCAGGGAATGAGGCAGATTGAGGTCATGGTCAGCGGTCCTGGCTCTGGTCGGGAGACTGCGATTCGGGCGTTGCAAGGAGCAGGGTTAGAGATTACTCTGATTCGAGATGTAACTCCAATTCCCCACAATGGTTGTCGCCCACCAAAGCGTCGGCGAGTTTAGTGCTTTGACGCTCTTAAGCTCAAGATGCTAGTTGAGCGGAGCGGTTTGATGTTGGTAAGTTGGCTGGAAGAGAGCGTGCGTCGTAGCCAGGAGTTCGGTTCTGGCAGGCGAACAAAGGAAAGTTTCCTTTTGGGCTAAGGTTGAGGGAGATTGGTTTATGGCACAATTCCAGGTTGAATGTATAGAGTCTGACTCTGGAAATGAACGGAGCTTGTACAGTAAATTTATTCTGGAACCTCTAGAGAGAGGTCAAGGTATTACTGTCGGCAATGCTTTGCGGCGAGTTCTATTATCTAACCTTGAGGGAACATCAATCACAGCCGTGCGGATTGCTGGCGTGAGTCATGAATTTATGACGATTCCAGGAGTCCGAGAAGATGTTTTAGATATTCTACTTAATGTGAAAGAGGTTGTGTTGAAGAGTTATTCTTCTCAACCTCAGATTGGTCGTCTCCGCGTTGAGGGGCCCACGACTGTAACGGCTGCCTATTTTGAGCTTCCTTCCGAAGTGGATTTAATTGACTCTGATCAGTATATCGCGACTGTTGCAGCTGGCTCAACGTTAGAGATGGAATTTCGGATTGAACGCGGGGTTGGATATCGATCGATCGATCGCAGTCGAGATGAAGCCACTGCATTAGATTTTCTGCAAATTGATGCAGTCTTTATGCCTGTCCGCAAGGTCAATTACACAGTTGAAGATGCCAGGGTGGGCGGTTCTTTAGAAAAAGACCGCTTGATTATTGAAGTGTGGACAAACGGTAGTTTAACACCTCAAGAAGCCCTGAGTCAGGCTGCCAATATTCTGGTTGATTTGTTCAATCCGTTAAAGGATATTACGTTTGAACAAGCCAAGGATATTTTTGCGGAAGAGGAAGATCCAACCAATCAAATTCCCATTGAGGAATTGCAACTTTCTGTTAGAGCTTACAACTGTCTCAAGCGAGCCCAAATCAATTCAGTTGCGGATTTACTAGACTATACTCAGGAAGATTTGCTTGAGATCAAAAACTTTGGTGCCAAGTCTGCCGAGGAGGTGATTGAGGCTCTGCAAACGCGGCTTGGAATCACCTTGCCTCATGAAAAGCCATCCAAGAATAATGGTTAGGGGACTGCGCTTTAATGAAGTATTGGGCTTCGATGCGCTCAGCCTTCCAACTATAGCGGGTTGAGCGCAGTTGAAACCTTGTCAATACAGCAGGGGATGCTACTTTCACACAATTCTCTTGGTGTGCTTGGTAATGAGTCCGCTGGGGTTAGAGTTTCGTTGGTTAAAGTCTAGTTTTGTATGTGAGTTGGCATTATGCGTCATCGTTGTCGTGTTAAACAGTTGGGTAAACCCGCTGATCAGCGCCGCGCTCTCCTTAGAGCGCTGTCTACTGAATTGATTCGACATGGTCGAATTACTACCACTAAGGTGCGAGCCAAGGCCGTGCGCTCTGAAGTTGAGCGGATGATTACTCTGGCAAAGGATGGCTCCTTAGCTGCCCGTCGCCAGGCCTTGGGTTACCTTTATGATGCAGATTTGGTGCATCGTTTGTTTGAAGCAGCCCCAGAACGGTATGGCGATCGCGCTGGAGGATACACTCGGATTCTCCGTACCGTGAATCGCCGGGGCGACAATGCTGAAATGGCCATCATCGAATTAACCTGATGGAATTGATTTGATGAATTCTTCGATGGATGACACTGTTCTATCGGGTCAACAGCAAGACTGGCAGAGTCCTACTGTAGCCGAATTGCACCGTGTTGCTTTAGTCATCCAGTACATAGGCACCCATTTTCATGGTTGGCAGCGACAACCGAATTTGCGGACTGTTCAAGAGGAAATTGAAACGGTCTTACAGTCGGTTATTGGCTACCCTGTGATCCTATACGGAGCGGGCAGGACAGATGCCGGAGTTCATGCAGCGGCCCAAGTTGCTCATTTTGCTGCTCCCGTTCAGATTCCCGCGCATCGGTGGACAGATATTCTCAATCATCGTCTGCCCAGGGATATTGGCATCCGGGCGGCTGCTGTGGTGCCAGAAAGGTGGCACGCTCGCTTCTCAGCCCTCTGGCGGCGGTATCGATACACAATTTATACCGACTTACGCCCCAATTTGTTTGTGCGTCCCTATGTCTGGCATTACTACTATGGTTTTCTGGACGAGTCTCTGATGCAGGCTGCTTTAACTCCCCTAGTTGGGCATCACCATCTGGCTGCATTTCATCGTAGTAAGTCCGATCGCGCCCATTCCTGGGTAGAAGTCCAGGTTGCTGAATGCCGACGACAGGAGAACTTTATCCAAATTGAACTACAAGCCAGTGGTTTCTTATACGGTATGGTTCGTTTGATTGTGGGGCTGCTGGTAGAGGTGGGGAGGGGGTGGCGATCGCCCGAAACCTTCACTCAGATCTGGATGGAACAGCGGCGAGATCTGGTGAAGTATGCTGCTCCACCCCAAGGGTTGTGTTTATTGCGAGTGGGATATCAAGAGTTTCCCTTTTCTCCTGACCTCTGGTTCGACACTCAACCGCAATTCGTATTCTCTGGGATGTCAGAGCAAAAATGCTGTCCCAACTGATGGATTAAACTATTCTTTTTTGCTATGATTATTTGTTTGAAATCTGTGATTCTGTTATGAATAACACTTATCTTCCCTCCCTGAACACTCTGGAACGTAAATGGTATGTTGTTGACGCGGCTGATCAACGTCTTGGTCGCCTTGCCAGTGCGATCGCTATGATTCTGCGTGGCAAGAACAAGCCAACTTATACACCCCATTTGGACACCGGAGATTTTGTCATTGTCATCAATGCTGAAAAGGTGACCGTAACTGGCAAAAAAGAGACTCAAAAGCTATATCGTCGCCACTCTGGTCGTCCAGGCGGCATGAAAGTGGAGTCGTTTGCCAAACTACAAGCTCGATTACCAGAGCGCATTATTGAGCAGGCGGTTAAAGGGATGCTACCCAAAAATACATTGGGCCGCCAGTTGTTTACCAAGCTGAAAGTGTATGCTGGGCCAACGCATCCCCATGAGGCGCAACAGCCTGAAGTGTTGAATATCAAAACAATTCCTGGAGGAGAAGGTTAATGCAAGCGATTGAAAAGCCGGGCCGAGTAATGTATCGGGGAACAGGTCGCCGTAAGTCAGCGATCGCTAGAGTCCGGTTAGTCCCTGGAGATGGTCAGATCACGATTAATGGCAAACCAGGAGATCTCTATCTCCAATTCAACCCGACCTATCTTGCTGTGGTCAAAGCTCCTTTGGAAACTCTAGGGCTGGAAAGTGAATACGACATTCTAGTCACCGCTCAAGGGGGTGGGTTAACAGGGCAAGCAGATTCCATTCGTCTAGGAGTTGCCCGTGCGCTCTGCCAACTTGATCCAGAAAACCGTAAACCCTTAAAGGTTGAGGGTTACTTGACTAGAGATCCACGAGCAAAAGAGCGTAAGAAGTACGGTTTGAAGAAGGCTCGTAAGGCTCCTCAATTCTCTAAGCGTTAACTTGCTAGTGTTTGCAGACCTCTTGTGGGTCGGTATCAAGCGGCTTGCCGCAAGACGCTAGAATGAATGTAGAGGATAAAGGGTTCAAATTGAACTCTGCTTAACTCAAAAGGTTTGAACTTGAAAGGAGAAATCTATGCCGAAACCCGGTATTCATCCGACCTGGTATCCAGAAGCCAAGGTCTATTGCAATGGAGAAGTGGTTACGACGGTTGGTTCCACATCACCTGAATTGCACGTGGATGTTTGGTCTGGAAACCATCCCTTCTACACGGGGACTCAAAAGATTATTGATACGGAGGGACGAGTCGAACGCTTCCTAAGGAAGTACGGTATGTCCGATACTCCTAAAAGCTCTGACAAAGGGTCTAAAAAGGGAGCAAAAGACGGTTCATCTAAGTAGCTTTTGGTTTCTTCAAGTGAGGGCTGTTCCCAACCTGTGTAGGTATCAGGTAACTTTATTACCTTAATGTTCTCTACTGGAAACCAAAGGCTGATTGTATGGCAGAGTCCTACTTACTTGAAAAATTAAAGTCGGTTGAGCAGACCTTCAATGAGTTGACTCGCCGATTAGCTGATCCAGATGTGGCCACCGATCCAGACGAGTTTCAGCGTGTGGCAAGATCGCGCTCTTCTTTGGAGGAAACGGTTCATACGTTCGATCTATGGAAGAAGTCACAGCAGGATTTGGAAGGTGCCCGCCAGATTCTTAAAGAAGCGGGTGGTGATCTAGAACTGCGGGAAATGGCTAGCCTTGAGATCCGTGAACTTGAGGAAAAACTGGAACATCTGGAATACTGTCTGAAAATTTTGCTGCTGCCGCGTGATCCCAATGATGATAAGAATATCATGTTAGAAATTCGGGCAGGTACGGGTGGCGATGAAGCAAGTATTTGGGCAGGAGACTTGGTGCGAATGTATTCTCGCTACGCTGAGTCACAGAATTGGCGAGTCAAGATGGTCAGTGAATCTCTGGCAGATATGGGAGGCTTCAAAGAAGCGATCCTCGAGATTCAAGGCGACCAAGTTTACAGCAAGCTCAAGTTTGAAGCTGGCGTGCATCGCGTCCAGCGAGTGCCTTTAACTGAGGCCGGCGGGCGAGTTCACACCTCTACGGCCACTGTTGCTGTGATGCCAGAGGTGGATGATGTCGAAGTTCAGATTGATCCAAAGGATATTGAACTGACCACAGCCCGATCGGGGGGAGCAGGTGGACAGAACGTCAACAAGGTTGAAACAGCGGTTGATTTGTTTCACAAGCCCACTGGTATTCGGATTTTTTGTACAGAAGAGCGATCGCAACTGCAAAACCGCGAACGTGCTATGCAAATTCTGCGGGCCAAGTTATATGAAATTAAATTGCGCGAGCAGCAGGAGGCAGTAACTTCCATGCGCCGATCGCAAGTTGGAACGGGTTCTCGTTCGGAGAAGATTCGCACTTATAACTACAAGGACAACCGAGTCACTGACCACCGTCTGGGGCAAAACTTTACCCTGGTTCCTGTGTTAGAGGGTGATATTGATCTGATGATTCAATCCTGTATCTCGCAGGATCAGCAAGAGCAACTGCAAGAGTTAGCTGCTTCTGCCTCTACCCCCGTCTCCATCTAAGAAAACAGTTTTGTAGGGTGGGCACTGCCCACAATCTCTAGATCAGTGCTCTTATTCTAGTCCCGTCTCAATGCCAAAATTTCTACACCTGGCAGATATTCATTTAGGGTTCGATCGCTATGACAATCGCGATCGAACCCAAGATTTTTTTCGTGCTCTCTACGATGCTCTGGAGCGCTACGCTGTTGCGGAAGCGGTTGATTTTGTTTTGATTGCTGGGGATTTGTTTGAACACCGCAACATTCAACCTTCAACCTTAAATCAGGCTCAAATTTGTCTGCAATTGTTACAGGATGCTCATATTCCCGTCCTGGCCATCGAGGGCAATCACGACAACCGACCGTTTGGCACCAAAACAAGCTGGCTGCGATATCTTGCAGATTGGGGATTGCTGATTCTACTTGAACCGGGTAATGTCACCCTGGGTGAACCCTTATACTCCCACTGGAACGGCAACACAGGTGGATACATTGATTTAGAGTGTGGAGTGCGGGTGATGGGTTCTAGCTGGTATGGTTCAGCCGCGCCCAAAGCGATCGAGCAAATTGTCGCAGCTCTGCCTACCCTACCTCCCAGTCCGGGAGCAACAATCCTATTGTTTCATCACGGCTTAGAAGGGCAAATTGCTCGTTATGCTGGGGCACTCCGGTATGCAGAAGTGGAACCCCTGAGACATGCCGGGGTCAATTATTTGGCGCTGGGGCACATTCACAAGCAGTATGCAGTTGAGGGCTGGATCTTTAATCCCGGTTCCATAGAAGCCAACAGCGTGGAAGAAAGCCAGATGAAGCGTGGTGTTTATCTGGTTGAATTGACTGAAACTGAAATTCGAGCCGAGTTGAAGCGGGATTATTACCAGCGCCCGATTGTGCGGTTAAGGTTAGCCCTGCGAGGCACCGAAACCGTAGAGGATGTTGAAGCAGAGGCGATCGCCCACATTCAACAGGCAATTCAGTCTGGTCAAATTGAACCTGCTATTGCTCCTATTGTTGAGTTTCGCATTGATGGCAAAATTGGGTTCGATCGGCTTGATTTAAATGTGCGAGAACTACAAGCACAATTGCAACTTCTCAGCGGAGCATTAATCTTTCTATTAAAATACGACCCTGAACCTGTGGCATACACCACTCATTTGCCAGAAGAGGCAAACCGACTACAAATTGAACAGGAAATTTTTATAGATTGTTTGAGTGCCAATTCTACCTATCGCAGGTTAGCAGAATCCCTGGCACCGGGGTTAATTGACCTGAAAGATCGGCAACTGCAAGGGCAACCTGAGTCTGAACTTTATACATTCGCCCAAAACTTGCTGGAGCAAGCTCACGCAAGCCCAACTGAACTTGTGATCACAGAAATAGAGGGGTCTGATTGAAAGTTTGTTAGAACACGTTTTTGCAGGTTTAGTAACGGCTAAATTTCCAACCAACTATTGTGTATTCCACGCAACTGAGAGTTACTTATAAGACAAGCTATTCTTAGTAAGAATACGAAAAAGTTTTACTCAAAAAATTTGCTGTTGCTGTAGTGGTATTTCTATGGCTGAAATGGTTCCTGATCGGTTACCTTCTGGTACTTCTGCTGGAGAACGGAATCTTTTTAGCATTCTACAGCGTTTACCTGATGATTACATTGTCTATTATGAGCCAGTAATAAGGAAGCGCTATCCAGACTTTATCGTAATCTGTCCCGACGTAGGGCTGCTTGTGATTGAGGTAAAGGGGTGGTATCCCAAAGATATTATTGCTGCTAACCCAAATGAAATTTTAGTCATAGAGTCTAAGAGAGAGGTAAAGCGTAGACATCCTGTGCGACAGGCTCGTGATTATATGAATTCTCTTAAGGACCAATGTCGTGAGCATCAGTCAGGGCATTTACTTCTTCAACCAGAGGGTGAATTTGCTAACAAGTTTATTTTTCCGTTTGGTCATTTTGCTGTTTTGTCGAATATTACATCAGCACAGTTAAGTTCTCATCCTAAGGGCGATTTAACTGATATATTTCCACGTGATGAAGTAGTCACTCGTGACGTTTTAGAGGCTTGGAAAGATGAAACTCTGACATCAGAACACTTTTGTTCAACTCTTCGTTCTTATTTCAATCCCTTCTGGGCAATCAACAGACTAACTGAGGCGCAGATTGATGCTTTAAGGGCGATTATCCATCCTGAAATTATCATCAAAGAAGAATTAGAGGATTTGGCCGTTCTCGATTTAAGACAGGAAAATAACGCCCGAAAGATTGGGCAGGGACATCGTATTCTCTATGGAGTTGCAGGATCAGGAAAGACAATATTGCTCATTGCTAAAGCACGCTTGATCAGTGCCCAGAATCCCAGTGCTTCCATTTTGGTATTGTGTTTCAACCTAACGCTTGCGGCATACATCAGAGAGATTTTAAAAGATTGCCAGAACGTCAAAGTACATCATTTTGATGGTTGGGCGAAAGCGAATGGAGTTACTCGACGAATAAAGGAATCAAATCAAGCGTTAGGTCATCGTCTTTTAGAAGCCCTACAGGATGGTTGTCCTGATAGTCATCTGTATCATGCTGTCATGGTAGACGAAGCTCAGGATTTTGAAGAATCATGGTTCAGATGTGTTCTAGAGGCGATGGAGGAACAAAACGACGGAGATCTGATTATTGTAGCCGATGGTAGTCAAGGTCTTTACTCTCAAAAGAAGATTAGTTGGAAGTCTATAGGAGTGAATGCACAAGGTAGAACAATTTCCGCAAAATTCGATTTGGATAAAAATTACCGGAACTCCCGAGAGATTATTGAACTTGCTGCTGTTTTCGCCAGTCAATCGACAAATGACGACGAAGATGCTATTTCAGCGTTGCAAGTTGACCCAAGTAAGAGCACTCGTGTTACTGGAAGAAGACCGATGCTTGTGAAATCTGCAAGCAAGTCTGAAGAGTCAACCCAGGTGGTGAATATCATCAATGCTTTATTAAAGGGGCAATGGTTTGGAGAAAACATTCAACCACTTGAGCCACAGGAGATTGCTATCTTCTATCCATTTGTTCGCAGGGCAGATACAAATCTTCTACGCTCTCTAATAGCAAATCTACAAAAGACTGCGCCATCTCTCTGGCTCACTGACCCCAATGATCGTGCTGCAAGAACTAAAGTGACTGAGCCTGGAATCAAAGTCCAAACGATTCATTCTGCTAAAGGATTACAGTATAAAGCTGTGATTTTAATGTGGACTGATGATCTACCAAAACCTTTTGGCGATGCAGATGAAGAGGAAGACCGCCGTCTGCTCTACGTTGGGTTAACTCGTCCTGAAGATTTTCTGGTCATTAGTGCATCAGGTACATCAAAGTTTGTTACTGAGATTGAAAATTCAGGTAAAGTTGACACTATTTAGTGGTATCCCTTGTTAAGGATCTGTCAATCTACCCCAAACTGGTTGTTAGTTAGGGTTTGATTCAAGTGCTTGATGACGGCCCATTCCTTTATGCAGGACAAGGGGAAAATTGTGTTTTTACTCATTCCGGCGGCTGGTTCTGGGCGGCGCATGGGAGCCGATCGCAACAAACTATTGCTGAATTTGATGGGTCAACCGTTGATTGCCTGGACTTTGCAGGCAGTGGAGCGATCGCCCTCCATCCAGTGGATTGGACTGATTGGTCAACCTGAAGATTGGCCCGATTTTAAGGCGATCGTAGCTAATTTGAATTTAACCAAGACGGTTCAATTTACTGTTGGGGGCAGCACTCGACAGGAGTCGGTTTTTCGGGGATTACAGGCACTTCCCCCAGAGGCAGAACAGGTATTAATTCACGATGGTGCCCGTTGTCTGGTGACACCTGATTTATTCGACCGTTGTGCAGTCGTTGTCCGTCAAACGCCAGGACTGGTTGCGGCTGTTCCGGTCAAAGACACGATCAAGCAAGTATCACCAGAAACCGATTTGGTAGAACAAACGCTCGATCGCAGTAGGCTATGGGCAGTTCAGACTCCTCAAGGGTTCCACGTGAACTTGCTAAAACAATGCCACGAACAGGGCAAACAAAACAGTTGGCAAGTGACGGATGATGCAGCTTTGTTTGAGCGTTGTCAACTGCCAGTCAGGATTGTTGTCGGGGAAGAAACCAATTTGAAGATTACGACTCCGGTGGATTTGGCGATCGCTGAACTAATTCTGCGACAACGAGTTTAGATGTGGAAAATTGAAATCATCATTCAACTGACAGCCAGGATTTCATTTAACTTGCTTTTCAAGTCTGGAGAAACCATCAATGGATTGTAAATTTCACCTTGGTAAGGTTGCCAGACATAACCAGGTTTAAAGGGACGAAAAGCTGGAGACAGCCCAATCTCTTGCCCAATCTCAAGGGCTAAAACCAAACCTGGAATAGATAGATCAGGAAATTCCAACAACTCGCTATATGTTCTAAATTCATCAACTTCAACCCCGACTAAGGCATATCGAAATGCAGGTGCGGATTGCAAGTGTTGATAGAAAAGGATGCCCAACTCTGTCATTAAATAAGCGCTTTCAGAAGACTCTATGCCAATCTCACTGATATTAATGGGGGAGACTCGGCACCACCAGTTCTCCTCAATATCCTGGAAAATCTCTGCTTGACATTGACATTGACGGCCATTTGAGAGCATCCAGGTTATGTCATTGAAATGCTGAGTAAATAGATTTGCCTCACTTTCATCTGATCCGCATTCTGCCGACAGACTAAATATCCATGCCATCGTTATAAGCTCCAGATATACATATTAAGTTATTCAACTTTTTCCCAATCATTTTGAGTGTTTGCCAGAGCTGCTTCATACTTCTCTAGAAGCATTGTAGCGCTTGGCAAGATGCTGACATGTGTAGGGCTATCCTGAACTGCTTCTAGATCTCCAGCAATTTTGCTGTTATCAATTTGCCAAAGTGGATCTCTGCCAGTGCCGCCAAACGCAGCAGGTTTGCGAAATGCTGGCAAGCCCTCGATGGAGAGTGAGACTGACATTCCCTTTGTATTTTTGCTGGCAACAGCAACAGACTCCCCTTGAGACTGACGATCTGCTTCTGGCAATAAATAGCCTTGAGCATTCAAATAACCCGCAGGCATTTGCTCGATATCAATGTCAACGTTGGGCCTAATTCCCAACAGTCTGGCACTTCGACCTATTCTGGGTTTGCCGTTTTGCTCTGCCATGCTGCGGTAGTAGAGTTGCGCCATGAATCAGTATCAATCAGGGTTGCAGGATAATTATACGATCGCCAGTTGCTTCTGAGTTAGAAGGGGCGATCGCCCAATTCTTCCTGACATCAAACTACTTCAATCTTGAATGTCTAATACCAATTCTCAAAACCACGGCTACAGATGGGCGCAGACCACGCTCAGCGTGGTCTGCGCCCATCTGTAGTGGGTTTTTAAGGAATTGGTATAACTCTCACCTCGCATTGCAGCGGCTGGCGCTGCCCAACGAGGAACTTCTACGCCGCCATTGCGACAAGTTCCTCGATTAGCAAAACTTCCATCAGATTGCTGAATCATCTCGCAAGCGTTGACTCGTTACCAAACTCCAGCTTGGTAACGCTGCTCCGGAGAGCTTCCAGCTTCCCAGCCTATAAATGAACAGCCAATGAATGAACAGCCAAACTGGAAGCTCTAGGGGAATTTGCTCCTAAACTGGAGCTTGGGAGCCAATGTGAGAAGTTGGAGCTTGGGAGCCAGCGCACTGGCAGCAAGCAACTTTGAACTGATGCCAGAGGCTTTTAATCGTTGCTGCATCTGATTTGTTATACTTCTGAGGATCGAACTGTAGAATTGTGCAGGGAATGGAGGCATATGCTACTCGATAGTGAGCAAGCTGAAGAAAGATTAGAGGATATTGAACTTACTCTAGGTATTGATCCTGATGAAGACGAAAGCATCGTGCAGCCATTTGATCCTGAACTAATTCGGGTTGAAACTCGACCGATGACAATTGATCTGTTACTGCAACGCATTAAATATGAGGAGCTTAATCTAACACCAGATTTTCAGCGGAAGGACGGAATTTGGAATAATCGTACTAAAAGTCGTCTCATCGAATCTATCCTCATTCGGATTCCGTTGCCCGCTTTTTATATGGATGCCACTGACGAAGACAAATGGGTTGTGATTGACGGACTGCAACGACTGACAACTCTAAAATTATTTGTTAATGATAAATCGCTAAAGCTGAGTGAACTTGAATTTTTAACTCAATTTAATGGTAAGACCTTTGATGAATTACCACGCAACTTTCAACGACGAATTATTGAAACTCAAGTTACAGTTTTTTTAATTGAGAAAGGAACTCCTCCTGCTGTTAAATTTAATATATTCAAGCGCATTAATACAGGTGGCTTACCATTATCTCTACAAGAAATTCGCCATGCGTTAAATTTAGGAAAGTCAACTGAACTATTGAAAAAACTAGCTGATTCACCTGAATTTAAAGTAGCTACTGCTTATAGGAACTTTAGTCAGCGGATGGTAGATCGTGAATTTATCCTCCGATTTCTGGCTTTTGTGATTCATCCATATGATGAATATAAAGCTACAGAATTTGATAGCTTCTTGAGTGATGTCATGGCAGAAATTAATGACATGAGTGAACAGGATATCAATGACCTAGAACAAAAATTTAATCAGGCTATGACTGCCGCTTACAAAATATTTGGTAATGATGCCTTCCGTAAGCGCTCCAAGCATGATGCTCCAAGGTCTCCAATTAATAAAGCACTGTTTGAGTCCTGGTCAGTCAATTTGAGTAAGTTGAATGATAAACAAATTCAAACTTTGGTAGAGCGTAAAGAGCAATTAAAAGAGGGTTTCATTAAGCTCATGAATGATCGTGAATTTGAAACATCTGTTTCCGTAGGAACAGGAGATACTAGAAAAGTTAAACGGAGATTTAGCGCCATTGAACAGTTGATTCAAGAGGTTTTAGCGTGATTCACCAACTGCGTCTGCAAAACTTTAAGCGATTTGAGGATCAGTCTCTAGAAATTGGGAATTTGACTCTTCTTTCAGGTCTCAATGGTATGGGAAAATCCTCTGTTCTACAATCTCTTCTATTATTGCGTCAGTCATATCAACAAGGATTATTGAAAACTACTGGGTTAGCCTTGAACGGTGATCTAGTTCATATTGGTACTGCTAAAGATGCTCTATTTGAGGATGCGAAAGAAGATAAAATTGGGATCAGTCTAACCTTTAGGAATGGTAAGGAAGCGATTTGGCAGTTTAGTTATGATCCTGAAGCAGATATTTTGGGACTAACTTTATCTGATGTGCCGCCCGAAACCTATCAATTTAGTCTATTTGGGGATCAATTTCAATACCTGCAAGCTGAGCGTCTTGGACCTCGAACATCCTGTGCAATGTCTGATTTTCAAGTCCGCCAACACCGCCAACTAGGATCTATGGGTGAGTATACAGCTCACTTTTTATCGATCTTTAGAGACTCTGAAATTCCAAATCCTGCTCTCAGTCATCCACAAGCGAAATCTTTGAACTTACTTAGTCAGGTCGAAGCCTGGTTGAGTGAAATCAGTCCTGGAACCCGGATTCACATTATTGATAGCCCAGGAATGGATTTGGTGAACTTACAATACTCGTTTGGGCTAAGTAAAGAGTATCGGGCAACAAATTTTGGGTTCGGTATTACCTATACCTTACCTGTAATTACAGCTATCCTGTCAGCTAAACCAGGAGCTTTGCTTTTGCTTGAGAACCCAGAAGCGCACCTTCATCCTAAAGGACAATCTCGAATGGGAAATTTACTAGCTCAAGCTGCGGCTAAAGAGGTGCAAATTATTTTGGAAACCCATAGTGATCATGTGCTGAACGGGATTCGACTGGCTGTTCATGGAGGACATCTCGATCCCAAAGCGGTTCGATTGCACTTTTTTCAAAGATGTGAATCCCAAGGGCAAAACATTAGTGAAGTTGTTTCACCCAAAATGAATCGTAGAGGACGAATTGACCAGTGGCCTGATGGATTTTTTGATGAGTGGGATAACAATCTTGCCGCCTTACTTCAGCCTATTGAGGAGTAACCGATGGCGATGGAAATGGTTCTAAATGATCTGTCTCTTCTGTCTCCTGTAAGCGAACGAGGAGTTGCTAGAAAGTTGATGACTGATCTAATCAGTGTGTTGAGTACAGCGGTGATTTCTGGAGTAAAGACCCTGCGTACTCGAGATAACCTTTACAATCTCATCCTTTCACCTGACTATCCCGTTGCCAGTTGGTTAAATGACAACCAAGTCGAACGGGAGGAGCGTAGTTTTCTACGTACACTTGGAACTAAGACACCTTTGTTAACGGAAGTTACAGATCCAACTGTTCACGAGCAGGAGAGCTTATCTGATTTTAAGCATCAGGGTGAACCTGCTTATGCATTAGGTATTGCATACTTGTTAAATGCTTTGGCAATTAGTTTTCACTCTGGATCAAGGTGGAACTGTGACAGTTTATATTTGGAGATTACAAGATTAGAAGATGCAACAAATTCAGAGAATGCAACAGAGGAACTGAAACTGACGACAAGCACTGAGAGATTGATTCACGCTAGCCAACGCGAACACATTCTCAGTCACAAAGCACAGATTGAATATCGTCATCGTGTAAAACCCTGGCATCCTCAAGATGAGTTGTTGCCTTGTTACATGACAGCAGATGGAAGATGTCCCATGTCTGAATGGTTAGATTCTCTTAACGATCTACGAGCGAAGGAATTTATCCAAGCTAGACTCAATCAGGTGAAACAGGGTTCTCTAGGGGATTGTAAATCTGTTGGGGAGGGTGTACGGGAATTGAGAATTTTTTATGGACCTGGTTACCGAATTTATTTCAGTCAATTTACGGCGACTCAAGCATTACTTTTGTGTGGAGGCGATAAAAGCACCCAAATGCGGGACATTATTGAGGCTAGGCAGCATTGGCAAGATTACAAGCAACGGCAACGTCCTTGAACTAGAAGCCATAGCTTCTTTTTGTTGGTCTATTTTGATACCTTTACGTGAGTTATGGATCAGAAAAGGTGGGAGTCGTGTGCTGAAAATTGTCAAATTTATCAGCAACTCCCACCTACTATGTATAAAAGTGCTTTGCCACGATCCGTTATAACGGTCTTAACTATTTCAAAGAATCCAGAAATCCCTTGAATTGATCAAGGTTTGGTTTATAAAGTTCTTTGAGGCGTTGAGCTTGGAGGATGACAAGCGCAATTCGCTGAGGATCTAGCTCAATAGTGTAAGCATTACGAAATACATGGCGAAATCGGCGCAGTTCGTCTAAACATTTATAGACTTCGATACTCAGCAATTTGGGGCGAACCCCTTCTATGTCCAGAGTCATACGTTTGAGGAGGACAGCGTGCCATTGGCTGCGATCGTCTATCTGATTTTCAAAGGCCCTGGCAACATTAAGGCAAAGGTTTTCAAAAGCGCAATAGAGATTGTGCAGGTAGTAGCCAGCTAGAATTACCTGTTCTTTACTTTCTAAAGCATTGGCGTAGATTTCTAGTTGCTGGTAAAGTGCCTCAATTTCTCGAATGTCTGCATCAATGCTGGCTTTGAGCAGTGCGGCTTGAGGATTCATAGATGAGTTCTCCAAATTGACGCACGGTATCAGCAAAGCAAGACGGTTGATTGATTTCTCTCAGATCGATGAACCAATTTGGGCAGGCAGCTTCCAGATCGCGCCACAGGGCAAAGTAGGTGGCGGCATCGCTGCCTGCAACGGCAATGTCGATGTCAGAGTGACTGTGGAACCGACCAGGCTGAATGATGGAGCCAAACAGGTAGACCTGGGTAATGTCAGGATAATGACGGAGTACCTGGAGAATGGCAGCGATTGCGACTTCGCGAACTTGCTGTCGCCGCGCCTCTCTAGCAAACTGGCGTGCTGCTGCCCGTTGCTTGAAGTTTTCCTGACATTGTTGTAGATCGATCGTCATAATTCTAATGAATTATAAATCTCACTCTTGAAACTGTTCAACCTTCACCTCGCATTGCAGCGGCTGGCGCTGCCCAACGGGAAACTGGAACTCCATAATTTAGGACGCTCGTAATTTCGCCATCATCAAGCAGCAATTGTCCTGCCAAAGGGTAGCTTCCAGCGTGTAATCCAATGATGTAATAGTTTTCGTCGTCAAAAAACGCTAACAATGGACTCCCTGATGCTCCGCTAGTTGTATCACATTGGTGTGCAAAAGTTCCAGTTTCCCATAAGCCTAGTATGCTACATCCAACATGAACTGCGGCTGTATTCATTACTTCACCCAAGCTTTCTTGCAATCCTTCAGTTGGATAGTCTCCAGAATATCCTGGTAATACGATCTGGCTATCAAAGGCTGTACGTACCTGCTCATTAGAGAAGTCCTGCACCCGCCAACCTAAGTAACCGTAGGTTTCACCCAAAGGCTGACTAATTTTTAGCAAAGCCCAATCATTGATTGAATCTTCACGGTAATTTTCCGTACCATACTCAAAACTATCCACTGTCACCTGATCTTGAGTAGGAGGCGATAGTAAGCTTTGAGAACGTCCATCAATTAAGTTTGGCTTGAAGATGAGCCTGTCTGAGATATTTTGATATGTTGACAGGTTTGTAAATTCAGCTTTCGTTACATTCCCCGTTGCTACATCAATTTCAATAGGCCGCTCAAGGCAATGAGCATTCGTCAGCAGGAAATCTTTTCCTACAAGTGTTGCTGTACACCAGGGGATAGATGCACCGTCAGCGAGTACCCACTCCAAACGACCGATCGCCATCCAGGGGAACAGACTGCTCAAGACGGGGAGGCGATCGTCGTTACCAATGATGGCTTGGGTATCTTCGCAAGGGCGGTGAGATTGTTGTCGGCCTTCTGGGCGGTACATTTCGGCATCGAATTCGGAGGTGGCAGGGAGGGCGATTGCTACAGGTTCGGGTAGGCTAGAACACTTCCTCTGAATTTCTGATGGAACCTGCGCTTTCGCGGTGATCCAGTGACCACAGATGATAAACAGTAGTAGGCTAGATAGGAAAAATGACCAAAATCGCTATTCGCTTGTACTATCAAACGCGATGATTCCTGGGGTAGAGCAACTCTTGTCGTTGCCATCATCGTTCCTGGCAGCAAAAACAGCCCAAGTAATACAACTAAAGTTGGATGTTTACCTATTAATCGCCGTCTCTCTGACTGTGAATTGTGCTGAGAATTGTGCTGAGTGCGATCGCCCATCTCCTCTACCCCCTCAACCCTCTTCAGTTACTTTTTCCCTCCAATGCCAATCATAAGGCACGTAATTTATAGACAAACTGTAGTTACACAAACCACAACTGGTACGAACATCTGAGAGGAGACACCTGTAACAAGTAACCTTTCGGCTACACCCTAACTGAGGATCGAGTGGCATACTAACAACTTAGGCGAAAGCTGCTAAGCCTCGCCTAATCCTTCCGTAACTTTTGTTCACAATCTGCAATACTATCTTGTGTGGTTTTATTTGCAAGTTTCATATCTTTAAGCTTTTCTGATCTAGTCGCAAATAGCCAAATGCGATGACCCCTAGCTCTAGGCTAGGATAGCTTAGAGCTTGCACCATTGGCAGGAGCGCTCAGCGCTCCTGCCAATGGTGCAGGTTTCAGCGGCGCACCGCGCCGCTGAAACCCGCTTAATGAGAAAGGTGCAAGAATGAGAAAGGTGCAAGATCTGAGATAGTGTATGCCAAGATAGCCTAAAGATCTGAAAGTTACTAAGTGCCCCAATGCGTTTTTTTGGCAGAAACTTTACAAGGTTCTGACTCCAAATACTTACAGAAAACACCTTGACTACTAATCTCACCGATAGCTTGAGCCGCCTAACGACTCAAATCAGCGGCGGCAGATACCCTCGAACCCAGCACTAGCAGCTTTCAACTGTCCGATACATTTGAATTGTTAGCCCTCTCAAACTGTAAAGAAGTGTCTCGTGTTGCTAGCCAACGTTCAAAAGACTGATGACTCTCGCCACTTTGTCTACCTGCTAACAGCCCTTCAACACCGATATGTTCATCCAAATCAACCCACTCAATTGCGTAACCATCTCCTAAGATTTGCCAGTTCTGCCGTTCCTCATGAGAAGCGTGTAGTAAACGGGGATACCAAGATAGAGGAATAATTAAACTTCGCCCATCAACCAAATCCACAATTAACTTCTCACCTGTCACTCCAATTTGTGCTACGAGGGGTTCTGTCTCAAGTGTCAAAGTAGTCATGCCAAGCCTCCAACAATGTTTGTTCGTATTCCTCCACAAGCCGAGAAATATCATTTAGTTCGTGGTCTTTGAACCCTCGATTCTTGGCTAAAGAAACAGGACTCAGCCAAAACTTAACCAATTGCCGATCGCGCTTAACATGAATATGAGCAGGTTCACCTCTATCAGAACTGAAAAAGATGAAACTGTAGGAACCAACCTGAAGAACTGTAGGCATTGGTGAGGATGCTGCTTGTCTGTATCCTAGTTTAACCTGCCACTATGGTTAGAGATTAGTACTTTACCGCGTTGCTTAGTGGTGGTATTTTTTTGCACGTGAAACCTTTGGTTTCACGTGCAAAAAAATACCTGGAATCAGCAACCCCTACTTTACAGGTAGCTCCTTAATTATTCCTCTATCAGTTGTTTCAGTTCTTCGATGTTGGAGGAAAACTTCAATTCACCTTTTTGCTGCTCAACTTGCGCCAACTTGAAGTTGTTGTATATCTCGTTACGGCGTTCTTCACGAAGGTACTGCTGCAACAACAGTTGAATGTTGATTGGCACATTTGATGCCCAAGCAATGTATTAACAACTTGGGCGGAAGCTTGACAACTTCCGCCCAATCTTTTTGCGTCTTTTGTTTGAGAAAACTGTTTGGGAAAACTCCGTAAACACTTTAGCGACTGGATGGAATCACAGAAAGTTCTGTATCACCCTCTGGTACTCGTAAGCTGGGGAATAAAAAATGATTTTCCTCAACGTATTGAGCACCAAACAGCCCTTTTTCTGCCCAAAAGTAACGATCTGTGGTGTGTTCATTGCGTTTTACCAGCAGTAATGCAGGTGGGGCAATGCCCTCAGATTGAATAAACTTTCGTGCCGCAGTTACCGGTTTATCCTCACCGCTCTCAATGCTGAACTGGGGCACGAGTTCTAAAATTCTGCGCCCCTCTAGCCGACGACGGCTCTTCCGCTTGCGTCTCCTTGCCAACCTCCGTACCTCCTCTCTTAGTCGATCAGGTGTAACCCTGGTTACAAAAATACTAAGAACGTGGCAAGTATATCGGCTTGAGTTTAGAATTTCAACTTCCCTTAAACTTTCGATACAAATCCTGAAACCTTTTAAGGATAGGCTTTTCAAGCTACTGAAAAGTGGCTGAGTAGTCAAAAGGGAGATATTTTCAACTGCAACAATTTCGAGCAAAGAGATAGTATTCCATTAAAATTTTGTCTTTACCTGCTGCGATCAAGGAGCAAGATGAGCACATGTTTAACCATAGATCGAATTGTATTAAACCTACCTATTCCTTTGTAACCCTGATAAAATAAGGCATTTAGGATAGATTGTAGTTGCTTATACTCATTTTTGAACATCCATTCTTATGTTAAGACTTTTTCGGCTTAGCTTGATATTGAAAAAAGATTATATGAATAACTTTATTAACTTTTTTAAGTTTTCCTGACTTTGCCATCGTTATAATCCTTTGTCTTGTAAAGTAATGTTGCACAACGGTAGAGATGGTTAAGAAGTTTAAACATAATCTCTGCCAGGTGGTTCCAATTCTTAGATTGGTGGTCAAACTGTTGTCTCCAACTCCAGCAAATATCCATGCTAATGTCTGCCAGTGCTGAATTTGTTGCTCTCTGTCAATCTCAGATTGGTGTGTTGACACAGGGATTGGGGGCTTCTCTAGCTGTAGTCTATTTAACAGAAGAGTTAACGGATACCCTTGATACCCGTCTCACTCCGATCGCGGCCTATCCAGAGGCAGCAGTCTGGCAAGCAGATCAAACGCTGGCTTTGTTGTCCAGGCATAGTGTACTGTCTCCTCAGCCATTGCTGACCGCCGAGACCCAATCGTCCCAATTCACAGTTGCACCACCCGCTTTACCTGGTCAAATTGCGACTCCTGAGATCGCAATGGAAAATTCCGAACCTGATTCTGACCCAGAAACAGCTTTGTTGTCTGAACAACAGTTGGTATTACCTCTGGTCTATGAAGGGGTAATGATGGGTTTGTTGGTTACGGCTCGGTTGGATCGACCGTGGTTAGAAAGAGAAAAGATGCAACTAGAATGCATTGCTCGAACACTAGCGATCGCCTGCGTGCTAGATCAACGCGGTCAATGGCTCGACCATGATTTACACCAACAACGGCTTTTGCGTGCTCAACAACATGATGTGTTTGATAATTTACTGCATCAGTTCCGCAATCCTCTCACTGCGCTGCGAACGTTTGGTAAGTTGTTGATGAGGCGATTGTTGCCCGGTGATGCGAATCAAGAGGTGGCTGTGGGGATTGTACGAGAGAGCGATCGCCTGCAAGAATTGCTGAAACAATTTGATGTGGCTGTGGATTTAGGCAGCGAAGAGTTTTTACCTCAATCTGCTCAATCTGCCAGACACGGGGTGAGTTGGGAAACTGAACTAGAAACTGATTTGCGCTCCTATCTCACGCAAATGCAACAAATGCAACAACAGCGTGCGCCCTCGCCGCCACCAGGGAGTGCAATGAGGCGTTTAGAGGCTCTGCCCGAAGCAAACCGCGATCGGCTCCCCTCTACCTATCCAGATGTTAATCCGTCTGCTCGGTTATTGCCTGGTAACTATGTTTGGGCAACAATTCAGGGTCAATTAGAACCCTGCCCGATGATGAGCATCCTGAAACCTCTATTGATCTCAACTGAGGCCATTGCTCAGGATCGACACCTGCAATTGCACATCCATCTACCTGACCTGCCACCCGTATGGATGAACGTGGCAGCGTTACGAGAAGTGATTAGTAACTTATTGGATAATGCCCTCAAATATACACCAGCGGGTGGACAGGTAGCGGTTTTTTTGGAACGTCCCTCCCAAACCGCGCACTCAAACATGCAACCCCAGCGGCAGGCAATTGTCATTGCTGACACCGGACCCGGAATTCCGGCTGCTGATTTCGGGCACTTATTTGAACGACGCTATCGGGGAGTGCAGGCAAGCTCAGGGATTCCAGGCAGTGGATTGGGGCTGGCGATCGCTAAAGAACTGATCACCCAAATGCAAGGGGAAATTCAAGTGATCAGTCCAATCGGGAGCGTGGATAATCCCTTTAGACAAAAAATCGCCCAGATATTTCAACAACCATCTGAGCAAGAGTCACCCGACCAGCCTGCTTTGGAGTTTCCAGGCACAACTGTAATCGTATGGTTACTGGAGAATGAGTAATTTATACAGGGCGCGTGCAGAACGAGAAACTGTCTACTCCAAATTCATCCTTTTGGATAAACCGCGAGAATGATGAGAATAAATAAGGCAGGATCTAACCTGAGAAAGCATCATCAATTGGATTAGAGCAGCGATGGACAAAACGCGAAGAAATCGACTGATTCGATTTTTACAAGAAGAATTAGCTATTCCTCAGGAGTCCGTTGCGATCGCACTCCGGCACGACGAAGGAACAGTTCTCAGTTTTTTGCCAATGGTATTGTGGCAATATGGGTTAGTGACGTTAGAACAACTTGACCAAATTTTTGATTGGTTGGAAACGGCCTAGTTCCTGTCTAGCCTGTTTGATATGCTGCTAATCCTCTACAGATGCAAATCGCCTCAAGCATCCTGGCATTAAAACTGGTGTTAAGACCAGGGACTAGCTAACCAACCCACCATCAATCCAGTGAAGGAAATCGTCACTAACGTGCCCAAGCATTTGATGCGGCTAAATCCAACGTGTTGCAGTTCCACTCTGGCCAAAATTTCAGCCGCACCAATCATCAAGACATATTGGAAAAAGTGAAACCATACCAGGGCCACAACTAAACCGAGAGATACACCAGCAGCGACCAAAAAGCGCCCTAAACCTGAACCGAACCAAACCCTGATAGCATCCTGTATTCGCTCAGGAATATAAGACAATACCAGGATTTGCCCAAGGGTAATGACAGGAATGCACAACCAAACAAACGATGAAACCGTCCAGCGGGGTGAAAGATATCCAAGTACACTATATGCAGTCAACAATAAACCGAGGGAAAGCCAAAGTAGCTTTTTCATGGGCATCTTCACTAGCGTTTGCTTACTCCATTTTAAGCCACGCCACTCTAGCCCTGCCGTGATATTGAGCACAGGTCTAGCGATGTTTCTGTGAAGAGTTCTTACGATTCTAACGTCGCGCTCGCGTATGTTAACTTTGCTCAAACGCATGGCTGCTCTGTCGCAGAGGCTATAAAGCCGATAGTCCAGATCCCGCGCAATTTCGCTTCTGCTTTCTAGTGGTCTGTCAATTTTGATTTGCGGCATACCCCGCAAATCAAAATCAAATTCAAGGAAGTTTTGAGGGGTCATAGACCCCTCAAAACTTCCTTGACAGAACACTAGCTTAGCCAACAGTGCGGCGGCAAATTTCGCCCTGTTGATTGAGTTTATGCATGAGTTACTGGGCAATCAACCAGTTGGGGAATTTTAGATTTTGGATTTTAGATTTTGGATTTTAGATTTTGGCTTGGTGCCTTCGTCAAAATCTAAATTCTTCAAGCACAAATCCAATAGGACTTACGCACTTTGTGCGAAAACCCAAGAAAGTTAGAGGATTTGTGGGGCGCGTCACGCCCCACAAATCCTCTAACTGCGTAAGTCTTGTCTAAAGTTTCTTGGCATTTGAACAAGCGCACCCTGCCACCCTTTGCTTGTTCGACCAGTCCGTTAACACTGGTATTTTGGGCTTTGGAGAGTGTTCTGGCGAGACATGACCTGGTTCAAAATCTCGTTGCTATCTCAACAGTGCTCTCCACGTCGCTGGACCAACGACTCCATCCGCCTCTAAGTCGAAATTGGCTTGAGCAGCTCTGACGGCTGCTTGAGTTTGTGGGCCAAAGACCCCATCAATCTCGCCCTCATAAAACCCCAAATGACGCAGCCGGTCTTGCAAACGAGCGATCGCCGGACCACTCATGCCCATTCTGAGAACAGGTAGCTCGACATTTGTTGTGGGGGGAGAAGCGGGGCGGGGCGGTTGAGAGCGTTCAGGGC